>Ga0209698_10009027_pt1 | contig 10246 bp, 11 predicted proteins | sample LitLauG_LLR_2012_FD_187203 | JGI IMG/M metagenome (GOLD analysis project Ga0209698, IMG submission 187203) | Freshwater sediment microbial communities from Pennsylvania, USA - Little Laurel Run_MetaG_LLR_2012 (SPAdes) (version 2) | ecosystem: Environmental > Aquatic > Freshwater > Creek >... | reverse complement strand
CACCTGGCCCATGAGGTCCGGCGCCACCCCCGGTCCGTCGTCGCTGACCTCGACGCAGACCCCGCCGCCGCCGCCTTCGACGCTGACTTCGACATGCGCGCCGAACTTGACGGCATTGTCGACCAGATTGGTCACGGCGCGGGTCAGCGCATGCGGGCGGCAAACGAAGGCGAGCCTGTCCGGCCCGCGATAGGCGACGTCGTGGCCGGTGTCGGAGAATTGCGCGCAGATCGTTTGCAGCAGCGAGGGCAGGTCGGTAGGCGCCGCCGCCTCGCTCTGGCCGACTTCACGCATGTAGGCCATCGTCTCTGTCAGCATTTCGTCGATGACGGCGATTTCTCCCAGCATGTCCGCTTTGGCGGGATTTTCGGCAAGCCGGTCGATGCGCAGCCGTAGGCGCGTCAGCGGCGTGCGCAGATCGTGGCTGACGGCGGCCAACATACGGGTGCGTTCGTCAACCAGAGCGCGCACGCGCGCGCGCATCTCGTTGAGCGCGCGCGCGGCCTGCGCGATCTCGATAGGACCCGTTTCGGCGAGGTCGGCGGCGTTGACGCCGGGGCGCCCGAACGCGCGCGCAGCGGAGGCGATGGACAAGAGCGGCGCCGTCACCCAGCGCACCGCATAGACCGAGACCGCCACGATAAGCGCCGTGATGACGCCAAGCGTGAACAGGGTTTGACCGACGACGAGGCTGCCCACGCTGCTGAACGGCGCCACGGCGAATCGCAGCGTGCGCCCGTCGTCGAGTCTCACATAAATGGCGTTGGCGTCGGGCCCCTCGTGGAAATGCAACAGCCCCTGCATCCGCCAGTTTTGCTCCAAATCCTCCTCGACTTCGCCAACCAGCGTGTTTTCGCGGGTTTTCGCGGCCGTCGTTGCGGGCGGCGCGCTCCACGAGACCCGGACGGGATAAAGGTCTGTGTGTGTGGTGAAAGCGACCGCTTCGGCCTCGGATTTGGCCTCGCGCACGCCGCTGACGACCGCCGCGATGCGCGCTGCGCGGCCCTCGACCAGCGCTGCGCGCGAAGGTCCGACGCCGCCAGAGTAAAGCAGGTAGAACATCACCGCCGAGGCGATGCAGACGCCCAGCAGCACGGCGGCGACGAGGACGCTGGTGAGTTGCCCGGCGATGGTGGCGGGCAGGATGCGACGCCAACCGGCGCTCACGCCGGGACCACTTCGGGCGTGAAGATATAGCCGCCCAGACGGATCGTCTTGATATAGGCGGGATCGCTGGGGTCGGGCTCGACCTTCTGGCGGATCCGGCTCACATGCACGTCGACGCTACGCTCGACCGGCCCGGCGGCCCCGCCATGCGTGAGATCGAGCAATTGCTCGCGTGACAGCACTTCGCCCGGATGCAGGCAGAAGGCGAGCAACAGATCGAACTCCGCGCTGGTCATGGTGACGAGCGCGCCCTGCGGGTTGACCAGCCTTCGTTCGGTGGGATGCAGCAACCAGCCCGCGAAACGCAGCGGGCCGACGCGGCTGCGGGTCGCGCCGCTGCCGCGCGCGCGGCGCAAAAGCGCGCGGATGCGCGCGGTCAGCTCGCGCGTGTTGAAAGGTTTTGTGACGTAATCGTCGGCGCCGATTTCGAGGCCGTGGATGCGGTCGGCGTCCTGGCCGAGCGCGGTCACCATGATGATCGGCAGGTTCGGCCATTCGGCGCGCAGCCGCTTGCAAATCATGCGCCCGTCCTCGCCGGGCAGCAGCAGGTCGAGCAGCACGAGATCGGGCGGCTCGCGACCCATCGCGACATTGATCTGCGCGCCCGAACCCGCCAGCGCGACCTCGAAGCCGCCTTCCCGCAAGGCGTCGGCCAGCATGTTTTGTATGGTGGGATCATCCTCCACGAGGAGAATTCGGGAGGCGGCGTCTGTGGGAGAAGCGGGGCTTGGGGACTCGATCGGCACGGGTGAAAGCTCCGGAGGTCATGTCCGCCAGATTACCCGTCGCACCGCCCGGACGCCAACGTTGGATCGGGATGCAGGGATCGCCGCGCTCGACGAAACAAGTCGCTTATATTCGCAATATAAATAGGTGACGCCTATGCGCTGGTCCCTAAATACAAAGTAAGTTAGAGGCATCGCTGCCGGCTAGCGATCTTCGCAGCGGGCGAGGGCGGTTTTCTCGCTGCACGATGCGGCGGGGCCGACGCGTCGAAGGCGCATCTTGTCTGAAGACGCATTTTGTCCAAAGCCATGGAGGACGTCATGCCGATAGAGACTCAATTCGGTTTCCAGCATTTTGCGCCGGACGCGCGCGACCTGACCGCCGCAACGCCGGACCTGCTGGGCCTCTTGCGCAGCTTCGTGGGCTCGATGCCTGCGGCCAAACCCAAGCGCCAATGGCAAGGCCACGGCTGGAATCTGTTGTGGCGTCCTCATAAGCCGGCGGGCCCGGACCCCGACCATTTTCTGCAATTGATGTTCACCAACGAGACGCTGTCCTTCATCGACATCTCGGGCTCCGGCATCGCCAATCGCGGTTTCAAGCAGGGCGACATCAAGCTGGGCGGAGCCGCCTACACGCAGGAGATCAAGGACAAATTCGACAATTCCGACCAACATTTCGAGCCGGGCGTGTGGGTGCATGTGCCAGCCACAACCAACCCCAGCGAGCCCGAAAGCGTTGCGCGGATGGGCAGCATCCCGCACGGCACGACCATCAATCTTCAGGGCGAGGCGAAGCCGGCCGACGCGGCGAGGATGAATTCGCTGATCCCCGTCTCGTCGATCGTCCCCTTCGCGATTGGATCGGTCGACGACGGCCAGACCGGGCTCGTCCACTTTGACGAGGAGAAACTCACTTTCGTGGGCGCCTCGCGCACCCCGCTCAACCGGGTCGCCGGACTCACGCAAGAGCAATTGACCAATCCGAACATTTTCCTTCTGGAGGCCAACGCCGGACTGACCTTTCAGTCCGTGACGGAGATCAAAATTGCCTCCAGCCCGAAATTGGCGGCGGGGCCGGACGTGGGCGGCGGCGTCGACAATATCGCCTTTCTTCAGGGCAAGACCGCGCCTGACGCCAACGCCGATACGCCGACCGTCACCGTGACCTACTGGCTTCAGCAGGCTACGGACCGGGCAGGCAAGAAGATCACGCAATTGCAATATACGCAGCGCGTGTTGCTCAACTTCGCCACGCTGAGTTGGCCGCATGTGACGGTCGGCACCCTGCGTCCGGTCTGAGCCTCAGAACATAACGACGTTGCGCAACGCCGTCCCGCCCCGCGAGGCGGCGAGCGCTTCGTTGATTTGCTCGAAGGGAAAGCGCTCGGTCACGAGTTCGTCGAGTTTGAGACGGCCTTGCGCGTAGAGCGCAAGGATCTTGGGCACATCGACTGGCAATCGCGCCGACCCCATCTTGGAGCCGAGGATTCGCTGGCCATCGGCGGCGAGCCAGCCGGGATCAAAACTCGTGCGCACGCCCGACGGCGGCATGCCCACCAGCACCACCGCGCCGTTGCGGCGCATCAGCGATATCGCCTGCTCCGCCGCGCCCGCGACGCCCACCGTGACGAACACGTAATCGGCGAGCTTGCCTCCGAGCGCCGCCTTGACCTGATCGGTCACGTCCGCCGCGCGGGCGTTGACGGCATGGGTCGCGCCAAACGCCTTGGCTGCTTCGAGCTTGGCGTCGGCGACGTCCAGCGCGACGATCGGCGAGGCCCCCGCGACGCGCGCGCCCTGCACCGCATTCAGGCCGACGCCGCCGCAGCCCACGACCACCACGCTCTTGCCGGGCTCGACGCCCGCCGTGTTGACCACCGCGCCAAAGCCCGTCAGCACGCCGCAGGCGATCAGCGAGGCGATGTCGAACGGCAAATCGGCGGGGATCGCCTCCACCTGGCTCTGATGCACGACGACATGCTCGGCGAAGGCGCCGATCCCCATGCCGTGGACGATGCTCTCGCCGCTGACGCCTTTCAGCGGGCTCAACTCATCGAGCGGGAACACCTCCTCGCAAAACACCGGCGCCCCGCCCGAACAGGAGGCGCAGCCGCCGCAAGAGCGGATCAGCGTCGCCACCACATGATCGCCAGGTTTGACTCGCGTCACGCCGGGGCCGACCGCCTCGACGATCCCCGCCGCCTCATGGCCATAGACCGCCGGAAGCTGGCCGCCCCACGCGCCCTCCCAAAAGAAGATATCGCTGTGGCAGATCGCGCAGGCTTTGATCTTCACGCGGATTTCGCCCTGCTGGGGCTCGGCGAGGTCGACCTCCTCAAGCACAAGCGGTTGGCCGAAGGCGCGGCAGACGGCGGCGCGGGTTTTCATGGGGGCTCGCGAATCTCGGGACGGGTCCCCAAGTTCCCCGCGCGAGGCCTCCTGCGCAAGCGCATCGCCCCCACGTTTTTTGTCTGGCCCCATGCCTCTACTGCGAATCGGGCGATCAGCGCATAATCGCGCTCATGAAATTGATCCCGCTCCTACGCGAAACCGTCGCCGATCGCCGTCTGGCGTATATGCTGCCGCTGGGGTTTTCTTCCGGCTTGCCGTTTCTCCTGATCTTCTCGACGCAAGCCGCCTGGCTGCGTGGCGTCGGCGTGCCCCAGCACCTGATTGGCGAAATGAGTTGGTGCCTGCTGGCCTATTCCTTCAAGTTCCTTTGGGCGCCCGTCATCGACCGCTACGACTTGCCGGGCCTCTCGCGCCTGCTGGGGCGGCGGCGAAGCTGGATGCTGATCGCGCAAATCGGCGTCGCGGCGGGCCTGTTCGGACTGGGTTTCGCCGATCCCGGCGCCTCGCTGGTCTGGAGCGTCGCTTTCGCCTCGCTGACGGGATTTGCGGGAGCGACGCAGGACATCACCATCGACGGCTGGCGCATCGACGCCGCGCCGCCCGAGCGTCAGGGCCTGATGGTCGGCGTCTATTCGCTGGGCTACCGGATCGCGCTGATCTCGGCGGGCGCGGGGGCGCTCTATCTGTCGGATTACGTGGGCTGGCGGCAGACCTATTTCCTCATGGCGGCGCTGATGATCGTGGGAATCGGCGGCTGTCTCGCCTCGCCGAAATTCGACCGCGCCGCCGCGCCGGGACCGCGCCCGAGCCTGAAACTTTCGTTCACCGAACCGCTCGCCGATCTTGCGCAACGCTTCGGCGCCGCCATCGTGCCGATCCTGCTTTTGGTGGCGCTCTACCGGATGCCTGATTTCCTGTCGGGCGTGATGGCGACGCCGCTCTACAAGGATCTGGGGTTCTCCAACAGCCAGATCGCCACCGTCTCAAAACTCTACGGCGTATGGATCAGCATTTTCGGCACGCTGGCGGGGGGCTTATGCGTATCGCGTTACGGCCTGATGCCGACGCTGCTGGTCGGCGGTCTGGCGGCCTCCTTCTCGCACCTGACCTTCGCCTGGCTGGCGGGCTATCCGGGGCGGGTCGATGTGCTGACGGCGGCGGTCAGCCTCGACAATTTCGCCACCAGCTTCGCAGGCGCGGCGCTGATCGCCTTCATGTCGTCGCTGGTCGCGCCCAAACATGCGGCGACGCAATATGCGCTGCTGTCTTCGCTCTATGCGCTGCCGGGGAAGCTGGTGGGAGGAGTGTCGGGGTTCATGGTCGAGGCGGTCGGGTACCGAGAGTTTTTTATCTCGACCGCAACCATCGGCGTCCCGGTGGCGGCGCTGGCGTTCTGGGTGTGGCGTTTGCAGGCGCGCGCGGCGCCTGCGAGCCAAGTGGCCAATGGATGATCTCGCGCTAGGTCAGTTGTAGGCGTCCGGGTTGGCCCGGCATTTCTTGACCTCTTCGCTAAGCGCCTTGCCCTTGGCGTCAGGGTGCTTGACCTTGACCAGTTGTATGCAGCCCTGGGCCGCCGAATGCTGCTCCCATTTGCTGAGCGCGTAAGCCGGGGCGCAAGCCAGACCCAAAGCCAGACCGCACACGGATACTCGCGAGAAAATGTGATGTTTCATAGCGATTCCTTCCCTTGGCGGCGCAGAGCTTCGCCCGCCGCGCCGATTACGCTAGCCGTCGCATCACGAATGCAAGCGCATAAACGCTCGCCAATTCTCTCCCCTCAGCCAGGCTCGCCTTCGAAAACCGCTTGATCGGCGAATTTTCGCACCCGCGCCCATTGCTCAGGCGCCCGCACCGTCCACGTCATGACCGGCTTGCCGCCCAGCGCCCGCATCAGCGACGGCGCCGCGTGGGGCAGGTCATCGACCGACCACGACAGGAAATCCGGGCGCGTGCGCCCGATGTGAGTGAAAGCCGCGCAGTCGAGCTTCTGCGCGGGGGAAAGCGCCGCGAAATAGGGATCGTCGTAGCTGGCCTCAGCCACGATCCCCAGGGGGCGCGCGCAACCCGCCGCGCGCAGATGCGCGATCACGTCCGGGTCAAAGCTCTTGAACGCCAGCGGCCCCGCATAATCCGCCGACGCCTCGACCACCCGCCGCGCCAGCCTGACATCGCCGTCGAACCCGCTCTTGATCTCGCAGATGAGCCCAACCCGTCCCGCCGCCCGCGCCAGCAAAGCTGAAAACGTCGGGATGCGCTCGTCCGTCTCCGTCAACCGCAAGGCGCCCAGTTCGGCGCCGCTGCGCGCTGAGATCGACCCCGCCGCGCCGGTCAGCCGCGCCAATGTCGCGTCATGAAAAACCATCGCCTCGCCGTCGGCGCTGAGCTGCACGTCGCATTCGATGGCGAAGCCCGCGACCGCCGCAGCCTCAGCGGCGGCGAGCGAATTCTCCGGTCGCCCCGGCCCGTGCCAGCCGCGATGGGCGATGGGATGTGCGACCAACCAGTGGAAGCTCACTTCGTCAGCTCGAACAACCCCTCGACTTCGCAAAGCGCATTGAGCGGCAGATAGGCGACGCCGACGGTGGTGCGCGCGTGGCGCCCCTTCTCGCCAAAAACCTCGGCGAAGAGGTCGGAGGCGCCGTTCATCGCCGCCGGCAGCGCTTCGTGGCCGCTATCGACCGCGAAGAAACCGCCAAGCCGCACCACCCGCGCGACCTTGTCGAGATCGCCGACCAGCGCCTGCACCTGGGCCAGCACATTGATCGCGCATTGCCGCGCCCCAGCCTTGGCCGCCGCGACATTCACCCCCGGCTTCAGCTTGCCGATATAGGAGGGCGCGATCTTGCCGTCGGGGCCGAACGGCAATTGTCCCGACACGATCACGAGTTTTCCGGCTTTGACGGCGCCGACATAATTGGCGACCGGCGCCGCCGCCTCCGGCAGCGTGATTCCGAGTTCGGCGAGGCGTTCGGCGACGGACATTTGCGGGCTCCCGGATTCTCCAAACCGAAGCAGGGCTTCTAGCAGGCGCGGCCGCCACGCGCGAGGCGCCGCGGTCATTTACGAACACGCGAACCCGGGCGAACCCCGGCTTGTATTCGTCGCCATTCGCGCCTAGGTTCTCTCAACGTGGACAGCGCGCCGCAGGGCGCGAAGGGATGGACGCCATGGGTAGCTTTAGCATTTGGCACTGGATGCTGTTCGGCGCGGTCGCGCTTCTGCTCTTCGGGGGCAAAGGCAAGATTTCCGACATCATGGGCGACGTCGCCAAGGGCATCAAATCGTTCAAGAAAGGCATGAACGAGGACGACGAGCCCGCCGCCACCGCAGCGCCCGCCGCGCGCACATTGGAGACCCGCGCTCCGGCCGCCAACGAGACGCGCGAAAACCAGAAGGTCGGCTGACCTTTTCCTCCTCCTTTTCGACGCCCGCTCCGGCGGGCGCCTTTGCGTGTCCTGAATGTTCGATTTTTTCCTAAATGTTCGACCTTGACGCCGGTAAAATGGTGGTCTTCGGCATCGTCGCGCTCGCGGTGATCCCGCCGAAGGATCTTCCGCGCGTGCTGCGCACGGTGGGCAAATATGTCGGCCAGATGCGCCGCATGGCCGGCGACTTTCAGGGCCAGTTCATGCAGGCGATGAAAGAGGCCGATCTCGACAGCGTGCGCAAGGAGATCGACGACATCAACAAGAGCGCCAAGCTCGACACCGCTTTCGATCCCGCCTCGCTGATGCGCGACACCGTCACCAAGGCCGTCGAGGACAAGCCGGTTGCGACCGTGGAAGCGCCCCGCATTGAGCCGCCGGTTGAGGGCGTGAAGATCGAGGCGCCCTTGCCTGACGCGCATGCGATCGAAGCCGTGCCGGAAAAGACCGCCGCCGGGCCGACATGAGCGAAGACGAAGTCGAAGCCTCGCGCGCCCCGTTGATCGAACACCTCATCGAACTTCGTAGCCGAGTCATCCGCTCGTTGTGGGCGTTCATGGCGGCGTTTCTGGTCTGCTTCTATTTCTCGCGTCACATCTACAATGTGCTGACCTGGCCCTATGTGCGCGTCGTCGGCGCCGAAAAGGCCAAGCTGATCGCCACGCATTTCCTCGAACAATTCTACACCAACATACAGCTCAGTATGTTCGGCGCGCTGGTGATCGCGTTTCCCGTCATCGCCACGCAGATTTACAAATTTGTCGCGCCGGGGCTTTACCGCAACGAGAAACAGGCGTTCCTGCCTTATCTGATCGCCACGCCGGTGTTCTTCGCGGCGGGCGGATTGCTGGTCTATTTCGGCGTCATGCCGCTGCTGATCCGGTTCTCGGTGTCGTTGCAGCAGGTCGGCCAGCCGGACGAGGCGACGATCGAGCTTTTGCCCAAGGTCAGCGAATATCTGTCTTTGATCACGACTTTGGTGCTAGCTTTTGGAGCGGCTTTCCAATTGCCGGTGGTGCTGACGCTGCTCGGGCAGATCGGAATCATCGACAGCAAATGGCTGTCGTCGATGCGCCGCTACGCCATCGTCGGCGTCGTCGGGCTGGCGGCGATCCTGACGCCGCCCGATCTCATCAGCATGTGCTCGCTCGCTGTGCCGATGCTGCTGCTCTACGAGGGCGCCGTCATCGCGGTGAAGTTGATTGAACGGCGCCGGGAGGCGGAAAAGAACAAGCTGCCGTGAGACCGCTCGACACCCTCGCGGCGGTGCTGGCGACATTCGTCTGGGGCCTCACCTTCATCTTCATCAAGCTGGGCGTCGAGGCGGCGCCGCCGTTCACGCTGACGGCCTTGCGCTTCGCCGCCGCCGCGTTTCCGCTCGTGCTTTTTGTGCGCCCGCCTGAGGCGCCGTGGCGGCTGGTCGTCGCCTATGGCTTTTTGATTGGCGTCGCGCAATTCGGGCTGTTGTTTCTGGCGGTGCGCGAAGGGATGCCGGTCGGGCTGGCCTCGCTGGTCGTGCAGGCGCAGGTCTATTTCACGCTTGTCTTCACCACGCTGCTTTTCGGCGAACGCCCGACCTCTGCGCAAATCGGGGGCGCGCTGATTTCGCTGGCGGGCATGGCGCTGATCGGCTCGGCGCGCGCGCAGGCGGGGCTGTGGCCGTTCTTGCTGACGCTGGCCGCGGCCGCCTGCTGGGGCGCCGGCAATGCGATGGGCAAACGCATCGGCCGCGTCGATCCGCTGGCGCTGGTGGCGTGGTCGAGCCTTGTCGCGCCCGTTCCGATGCTGGCCTTGTCCTATGCGCTGGAGCCCGCGCGCACGCTCGCCGCCGTCACGCAGCCTTCATGGGCGCTGCTCGTCAGCGTGTTCGCGCTCGCCTGGGGCGGAACGTTGTTCAGCTACGCCACCTGGGCGCGGCTCTTGTCGCGCTATCCGGCCGGCGCGGTGGCGCCGTTTGCGCTGCTGGTGCCGATTGTCGGCATGGCGGCGGCGCGGATTTTGTTTGGCGAGGCGACGCGGCCGGTCGAATGGGCGGGGGCGCTGTTGGTGATGGCGGGGCTTGCGGTCAATGTTTTCGGCGCGAGGCTCGGCGGCGCCTGGCGGCGGCGTCCGGCATGAGCTTTTGGGCGGCGCTTCGATCTGTTAAGCCGCGCGGCGAAACATCGGACGGAGCCCATGCACGACATCAAGGCGATACGCGACGACGCGGCGGCGTTCGACGCGGGGCTGGCGCGGCGCGGCCTGCCTAAGCGCGCGGAGGAACTGATCGCGCTCGACGACCGCCGCCGCGCGGCGATAGCCGAATTGCAGAAGGCGCAGGAGCGCCGCAATTCGGCGTCCAAGGAGATCGGTCAGGCGATGGCGCGCAAGGATTCCGCCGCCGCCGAGGCGCTGAAGGCCGAGGTTGCGACGCTGAAGAGCCGCATGCCGGAGTGGGAGGCCGAGGAGAAGGCCGCGCAGGCTAAGTTGGACGCGGAACTGCTGGCGATCCCCAACCTGCCGGGGCCGGAGGCGCCGGACGGGCGCGACGAGAACGACAATGTCGAGGTGAGGCGCTGGGGGGCTGCGCCGGCC
>Ga0209698_10009026_pt1 | contig 10247 bp, 8 predicted proteins | sample LitLauG_LLR_2012_FD_187203 | JGI IMG/M metagenome (GOLD analysis project Ga0209698, IMG submission 187203) | Freshwater sediment microbial communities from Pennsylvania, USA - Little Laurel Run_MetaG_LLR_2012 (SPAdes) (version 2) | ecosystem: Environmental > Aquatic > Freshwater > Creek >... | reverse complement strand
AATCCACTCCGCTGACCATTTCATCCGGATGGTGGGTTCAGGGAAAGTTTGGCAGACAGCTATCTGCCCAGTAGCGAATGCAATCAGCAGAATCGAAGATATGTTAAGGGTCCGGGTGGTCACGTTTCATATCCTTAATGCAGCCCGCTTCCTCACGTCGTTAGCTATCGATGCTACGTTCCGGCGGAGACGCATCACAGAACTGGTAAGCACCAGCCATGCAAGGCACGTACCGCGACGGAAAATCGAGCCGTCGGCTAGCAGTTCCACGGACGTATGCGTGAGCGTATCACAAGGTTTAGTGTCAATCCGCGAGGGGCGTCGAGGGACAATGGAGAGTGATCGCGATCTCTCCCGATCTGACGTCCAAACGGAAGTTATCCGGGCCAGAAGTCCGATTCGAGGAGATCTCCTCCAAGCCCGTTTACGTCCCGTCAGGCGGGATTGTTGGTGGGAAGGTGTGTTCCCGTCAGCTATCAGTGGCGTTGTCCGGGCGGTTGAGATGTGGTCTAATCCCGTGAGCAGTGCGAAGATCCCCTGGAAGTTTCGGCGTCATGAACAACCCCGGCCGGGAGCCGAGGTCACCGTTGGGCTTCCTTCCCTGGCCAGCCTGGCGGTTCCGTCTTAGGCCGTCCAGAACCGGTTTTATCCGCGTCAGCCTAAACAGGAGTTAGGCGGCACACGCGAGCGCACGTCACACCAAAATACCCTTTCGCGTTTATGATCGAAGGAGATGATCGATGCCTACATCCTCCAAGCGACCCTCCAAGCTAGCAGCCCCGCCACGTGTTAAGCCGCTGGTTATGGCCTCCTCCCCGTCCGCCCAACCATTCCTTCGCTTCTACCACTCAAAGAGCCTCCGCGCGAAGACCCTCGCAGTCCTCACCACTCTCGAAAAAGCGAAAGACAGCACGCAACATCGCGATGCCTTGGCAGACATCGTCGTGAAACTGACCGACAGCGGCATGGAATACTACTTTCTGAGACCGCTGAAGCTTGCCAAGGCGGGTTTTTTCGTCGAGCAGTCAGCCAACCTCGGCATGGCAGCTACAACCCGGGTATTGGCATCGGTCATCCGCAACATCATAGGCCGCATGGATAACCCTCAACTTCTCACAGTGTGTAGCTATATTCGGCAGCTCATGAAGTGAAGCTCGATTCGCGGAAAGCAGAAGTGCAGCGGAATTTCTGTGGGGAACCGGAACCACAACCGCAGTGGGGGAACCGACCCGATTGTTTTCCTTCAGAGCGCTCCGAGGTTCCTCCAACAGATGTAGCAAGGGCTTTTTTGACAGCGCGAGATTTCAGGCCGGAGAGCACGTACTCGTGTATGGCGGAGCAGCCATCGGTGTCTTTGCCATACAGCTAACTCGGTTTCGTGGCGAACATGTGCGGGTGGTAGACTGCGCCTATGGCTGCTAAAAAGAAAACCAAGAAGAAGCAGACGAAGTCGAAGAGAACTGCCGGTAACAAGATGACGCCGATGAAGAAGACGGCTAAGAAGAAACTGGCTATGAAGAGGAAAACTCCCAAGAAGGAGTTGGCGAAGAAGGCAGCTCAGAAAAAGGCGACGGTGAAAACGAAGGCCGTCGGCAAGAAGACAATCGGCGTGAAGACGGCGACCGCGCTCAAGAAACAGGTTCGGGCGAAAAGCCAGAGCATGGATACGGTGGCATTCTCACCGGAGGGATCCGGAGCGCGTTCCGGCCAATCGGGAGATCTGCAGGGATTATCCAACGTCCAAGGTGCGGATTCGGAGAGTGTCGACGAGTTGCTCGAGGAGGGAAACGCGTTCGAAGCTGACGTAGTGACGGGCGTGGAGGACGCTGGGGGCGCTGATGAGAGGGAAGTTCGCGCGCATGAGGTACCGGAGGATGATGTTCCCGAGGAATATCTGGATGAAAAATAGAAAGTGAGAGGCTCTCTCCGCGCCGGTAAGATTCGTATCCTTCCATAATCCTGACCAGCGAGGCCGCGGCCTCGGTCATCTGTTTCCCGGTTGACTCCCTGCCAGCTGGCAAAGGAATCCAATAGGTGGTATCGAGGGCAAGAACGAAAACTCCGAGACCGGAGAGGTATCCATTGAGCGCACTCGTTCCCCCCTTTGAAATGCTGGCTGAGCACACCCTGGAAGGTCACTTGGAGGATGTTTCTCAGCGGCTATGAGGTCAGGGCGGTAACCGACGACAAACAATTCGCGGTGCTCTCCAGTTCTAGACCTTTCGGCAGCGGCTCACCGAAAGTGCGCACAACATCGGCACGGACCGGCGCAATGTATTCGTGCAGTGGCCGCAAGAAAATATCGTCTGCGACTCCGGCTGACTTTAGTTCTGCAATAGCGGATCGCACCACGTCCTGGCTGATGTCGCGCCACGCGGACCGGGACGATGTTGTCCCGAAGTCAGATTGGGGGCAGTGACCGCCTCGTCAGGGGTCTTCCAGTCCGAGCTTGTCGTTCACCGCCTGGCTGAGTTTCTGCTTGCAGCCGAGATAGTGTTCAGTAGTCTGAACGGATGCGTGGCCCAATAGAAACTGAATCTGCTCAAGTTCTCCGCCCGCCAGATGGCATAACCGGGCACAGGTGCGGCGCAGGTCATGGGGAGCGAGATTCTTGATGTCGGCACGTTTGGCGGCCGCTTTCACCACGTGCCAGATGGCTTTGGGTGTGATTCCTGCGCCCCAGACCTTATCGAGTCGACTTACTCGGCGGAAGATTGCCCCGTCCCTTATGTCAGCCGCCGCCATCCACTCATCGACGGAACGTTTCGCCCAGATGGGAACCGGGACGGTCCGAATGTGCTTTCCCTTGCCAACCAAGTCGGCAATCACGCAGCGCTGCTCGCGGATTTGGAAATCTTCCGTTTTGAGTCCGACTAATTCAGCCCGCCGTAAGCCGCATCCAACTAGCAACGCCAGAATTGCTCGATCACGTTTGCCTCGGAGGGTGTCTGACGGTGATTCTCGAAGCAAGATCCTGGACTGGTCAACAGTCAACCAGTTGCCAAGCCGAACGCCGAGGCGTTTTGCTCCTTTGACACGGCGGATTCCGGCGGCCAGATCAGGACTCAGAAGGCCAGTATCAGATGCTTCATAGGCGAGCCGCCTCACGGCAGCTAAACGCACGTTGATGGTTGAGGGGGCAAGGTTTTTCTGCTCAAGAAAGAATCGATAGCGGAGAACAACAGTTCGGTTAAAGGCCAAACGCGGTTCGGAACTGTACCACGCGATGAATTCGTCGATGGCATGACCGTAGGATTCTTGTGAACTGGCCGCTGCGAGTGAGTGAAGGACTGCAGTCTTCGACTGCTCTAAGTCGGGAAGCCGAAGTATTGCTTTAGGTTTGATGCGTTTTGATGTCTTCCGATGCGCCACACTGGCGGCCTCCTACGCCGCGCCAGTATGGTCGTTCCGTTGGAGGCTGATGGTCTCGAAGCCCGTTTCCGGTTGACCGACCATCCGAGAGTGATCGCACGGTAGCCCGAATCGAATGCCGGGTACGACCACTTCCAGGGATAGCCGGTTGCAAGGGCAATGTTCTGGGCTCGACACGCTCGGGCCTGGGCCGCTAATCGTTGAACAAACTCTTCCTCGACATCGGTGAGTTGGTCTTTCCCATCAGTACCGGCCAGCACCAGCCTTTCCTCACACCCAAGTGTTTCAAACGTTACTACGGACGCGTTTCCGAACTTGAGGCCGAGTATTTGCTCATCCTGTTGTTCGCGATGGGTCGACTAGCGGTGTGGTGGGAAGCGAAGCGGTGCTTCCAGCCTAAATCATCGGAATGGATATCCAGCCAAGTCAACGGGATTCATAGACGCGCTAGCGAGTCTGCGACGGAGCGGCTCATGTGAGGGCTCGGCCAGTTTACTGGCGCGAACGGGGCAGGACGTTGTACATCACGTAGTACACGGTAGGAGTCGCCACGAGCGACAACAGGACCGACACGCACAATGCTCCAATCACCGCGATTGCCAAAGGCCGCAGCATGTCCGCGCCAGAACCGATGCCGTATGCAAGGGGCAACATCCCGAGGGCAGCAGCCATCGACGTCATCAGCACGGGCCGCAACCGCCGCCGGCCCGAACGGATTAGGGCCTGTTTCAGGTCTGACCCGTCCGCGACGTAATGGTCGACCAGGTCAAGCATCAGGATGCCGTTCTTGGCCACGATTCCGACCCCGATGATTGCGCCTAGGAACGACACAACGTTCAATGAGGTTTGGGTGATCCACAGCGCGGCGATGCTGCCAAATATTGCCAGCGTTGCGCCAAACACAATCGCCACCGGTTCGAGGAAGCCCCGGAACTCGAACAGCAGGACCGTGAACACCAGCACGATGGCCATCGCCAGGACGACCATCAGATTGCGGAACGATTCCTGTTGCTGCTGGTAGAGACCGCCATATTCGATGGTCCCCGGCGGCAGTGATGTATCGGCATCGAGCGTTTTCCTGATCTCGGCCATCGCGCTCCCCAGATCGCGTCCTTCCAGCCGAGCGGTCACGGCGATGTCTTGTCTCAGTTCCTCGCGACGCAACTCGAGCTGCGAGTCCGTCTCACTGACGTCCACGACTTGCCGGAGCCGGACTATCGCCCCCGCGGGCGTCCGAATTGGAAGATCCCGCAGCTCCGCCAACTGATCAATGCGCTTTGGATCGATCAACACCCTGATCGCGATCAGGCGGTCTCCTTCCAGAACGTCAGAGGCGGTCTGACCGAGCATGGCAGTGTGCACGGCATCGGAGATGTCGCTGGCCGTCAGCCCAAACCGTTCGGCCTCCAGAAACCGGACGCGCAGGCTGATGGACGGTCCGGTATAACTCAAGCCGTCGAATGTATCAACGACGCCCGCAACCTTCTTGAGGCGCTCCTCAACTCGCGGCCCTTGCTGCTTCAGAAAATTCTGATTGGTCGAAAACAACTTGATCTCGATTGGACTCGGCGCCCACATTAGGTCGCCAATCAAGTCGGAGAGGATGCCCGGAAACTCCCAGTGACACCCAGGGAGACTGGTATTCAGCTTCTGTCGAAGGTCGGCGATCACTTCGTCGGTGCTCCGGGCGCGGTTCGTTTTGAGCCTCACCAGGAAGTCTCCGACGTGCGGCTCCGAGATGGCGAGGGCGAGCCTGGCGCCAGTCCGCCGGGAGTAGCTTTCCACTTCCGGGATGGAGAGGAGAATCTTCTCCGCTTGCAGCGTGACGCGATTGGTTTCGGAAAGACTCGTGCCGGGTGCTGTGAAGTAATCAATGACGAAGCCGCCTTCATCCATCGGCGGCAGGAACTCACTGTCCAGCCGCGTATACAAAGCCACACCGGCCGCGAGCGTCAGCAGGCACAATGCCAACGTCACGAAGCGATGTCGCAGCGCGGCTGATAACGCACGTTCGTAGACCGCAATGACACGACGGAGAAGAAAGCCACCCTCTTCGTGATTCGAATCATCCCCATGGCGCAACGGTGGCCGCACCAGCCACGCCGCGAGCGACGGCGTCAAAGTTACAGCAAGCACGAGGGATGTCAGTAGCGACACCACCATCGTCAATGCAAGCGCACGAAAGAAAACGCCCGTGATGTCGCTTAAGAATGCCAAAGGGATGAACACGACGACGGGCGTTAGCGTCGAGCCGACCAGCGGGCGTACGATGCTGGAAATCGCCTCCGACACGGCCTGTCGGCGAGTTCCCCCCACCGCCATTCGCGTGTGAATTGCCTCGACGACCACGATTGCGTCGTCGATCACAAGCCCAATGGCCGCTGCAATTCCACCGAGCGTCATCAAGTTGAAGCTCAACCCCGCCAGCGACATGGCAACCAGGGTCACCAGCACCGTCACGGGAATCACGAGGGTGGCGACCAGTGTCGTTCCCCAATTCTTCAAAAAAGCGAAGATGATCACCACGGACAGAATCAGTCCGAAGAGGATCGCCTCCCACACACTCTGCACGGAGGAGTGCACAATGACCGACTGGTCATAAAAGAACGCCAGCTTAACGTCGGGTGGCAGCTCTTTCTTCAGCGCCTTCAGGTCCTCCTGGAGTTGCCGAGCGATCTCCAGAGTGCTGCCGTCTGGCTGGCTACGGATGTTGAGCAGCACTGCGTTGACGCCGTCGGCGGTCACGATATTGAAGACGGGCTCGGGGCCACGCTCGACTCTAGCGACATCTTTCAGAGGCGTGGGATGACCCTTCACGACCGACACCGTGAGATTCTCGATGTCCTGAGCACTGCGGAGGCGGCCATCGGTGACGGTTAGGTACAGATGATGGTTCTCCTCGTGCATTCCGGCGGGTTCAATCAAATTGTTGCGGACCAGCGCATCGGTGATCTGCTGCAGGCTCAAACCGGCCGCCTCAAGCCGCGTGGGATCGACGACCACGTGGAATTCCGGCGCGCGGCCACCCACGAGGTCCACTCGGGCGACGCCTGGAATCTGGAGAAACCGCAGCTTCAGTTTGTAGCGCGCGAGTTCCCACAGGTTGGTCAAATCCCGTGTCGGGCTGGTTACGCTGACCCCGATGATAGGAAAGGCCGAGAACGTCAGACGATAGACGGCCGTCGATGCGGTCGTCGGCAGCGTGCTGCGAATTTGCGACAGGCGGCCCAACACATACAGCTCGGACTTCACCATATCGACGGACCAGGTAAAGAAAACGTTGACTTCGGCCGATCCTCGACCGGTGGCTGACCGGACCGTCACCGAGCCGGGGATGTCCTTCATCGCCTCTTCGATCGGCCGCGTGATTGTCGCCATCATCTCGTCGGCTGGAGTGACGCCGTTGTCAACAAGGATCACAACCCGAGGGAAATTGGTCTGCGGAAATACGGAAGACGGCAGCGTGAAGGCGGCGTAGAGTCCCGCAAAACACAGGGCCACGCTGATGAACATGATCGTGATCGCGTGACGTGTCGCCAGGCGTCCCAGAACAGATTCACCATTCGTCATCGGCCGGCCTCACGGATACGAGTGTGATCGGAAAGGCCATAAGCGCCAGTGGCAACGATGACGGTGCCTTCCTGAAGGCCCTCTCCTTCAACTTCGACGAGTCCGTTGTCCCGGATCCCCACCTTTACGGGACGTTTGATCGCAACACTGTCGGTGACTACGGCGATCGACGCATTGCTGCTTCCAACGTCGGTGACCACGCTGTCGACGGGTACGGCGAGACAATTACGGTGCTCGTCATACGTGATGCGCAGCGTGACAAATTGCCCTGGACGTAGCCCTGAATGCGCAGGCAACAAGGTGCGAACCGTAACGGTATCGTTTGACTTATCCACGTCGGCTCCGATGAACGACACCGCTGCCTTGGCGGACGGTGGCAGGTTGAGTCCCTGCCCGGGTGCTTCCGGCCGTCCCGGAGAAACGTCAGCGCGCTCTCCAAGTCGAAGTGCGCTCACGTCGCTCGTGCGGATATTTGCGCTGACCACCAAGCGATCCATATCTACGATCTCGGCCAGTGCGGTTGTCGGATCCACGGCGTCGCCAGGTTTGGCCGCGACGTGTATCACCGTACCGGCGATGGGCGCTTGAATCGTCAGAAGAGCGCGCTGTGCGGTGGCATTCGCGAGCTCGTAACGCGCCGCTTGCAGTTGTTGCTCCGCATCCTGATACAGTTTCTTCGATGTCCCCTCGACGGACAGCAAACGCTGCTGCCGCTCGAACGCATGCTGCGCAAACTCGACGCTTTGACGGGCTTTCTCGACCTGCACATCGGCGACGCGGCTATCGAGTTGAAACAGGGTCGCGCCCTTCTGTACACGTTCACCCTCCACGGCGCGCGCTTCTGCTACCAATCCGGCCACTGGCACCCCAATCTTCGCGCTCGCCGGTGGCTGACCGCTTGTCGCCGGCTGTGGTTCGACGGTACCAAATCCGTTCACATACGCATGGAGAGTCGCACGTACCACCTTGCCGAGCACTACGGAGACTTCGGCAGCCTGCGCCGGTTCGGGCCGGTCAGCGGTAACCGATCGCCGGCTCAAGATCACCGCGCCAAACACGACTACCAAGATTCCAATCGCCGCATATCCTATTCGTTTGGTTTTGGTGGTCATGGCCGCTTTCCTTCCGCTAGTCGAGGGTTGGTCAACACAACATTTTCAAATCCCAACGGGCTCTGCATGGCATCCTCGAGAGCGCCAGCGGCTGTGTCTGCCTGGAGCAGAGCGTCCGATTGCGCGGCTTCCGCAGCGACGACTTCGAGCTGCGCCGTCAGGACATCCTGTCGCGCCACGTCCCCGAGTTCGTAGCGCGCTCGCGCTCGCTGCTCCTGCCGGCGAGCCGTTTCCAGCAGCGACTTCGCTGTTGCGAGCTTCTGTCGTGCGGCCGTCAGCGTCGCCATCGCTTCGCTGACTTGCCGAATGGCGGCAGCTTGCACGCTGATGATCCGCCCCGCCGCTTGCTCCCGGCGCGCTTGCGCCTCGGCGATCGGGCCCCGATTCTGATTCAGGATCGGCAACGTGATGCCGGCCGCGATTGTGTATTTATTGTCCGTCTGATCGAGCTGATATCCCGGACCTAACTGAATGTCTGGGTACTGCCGCGCGATTTCGAGTTGAAGTGCGGATTGGGCGGCCTCATAGTCAGACAACGCCGCAAGCACATCGGCACGGCTGATCAGCGCCTGCCGTCGCGCTTTGTCGTCGGGAATCCGTGTCCCGGACATTTCGCCGGCATCCACGAACTTGGCGAAGTGTTCGAATGATTCGGAGGGAAGTCCGAGGGCATCCGCCAGCGCAGTCCCCGACAGCGCTCGCTGAAAACCCGCTTGATCTGCGGCCAACCTGACGTTCGCGGCCGCCAGCCTCGCCTGAGTGAGTTCGAACGGCGTAATCGCGCCCTCGTCCAGTTGCCGCTCAAGCAGTTGAACGAGCTGGTCCTCCAATGCTACTTGGCGCGCGAAAATGTCTTCCGCGCGTCGCGCCGCTACAAAATCCTGCAGCGTGCGCCGGACGCGCACGCGGACCTGCCAGGCGACATCCACAATGCGAAGCTGGTCAGCCTGCAGCCTGTGCCGAGCTTCCGCAAGGCGGTAGCCCCGCTTTCCCGCGGTCTCGATTGGAATCTGCAACCCCAGGCTTGGAATCCAAGGGGGCGGTGTCGTGGTGTCGATGCCCAGCGCAGGCACCACCTGCGGATTGGGCCGCTCCCCAGCTGTGATTACGCTTCCACTCGAAACCGCAGCCGCGGCTCGGGCTGCGTCAAGGTCCGGATAAAAATAAAACGCGATTAGTGTCAGTGCGCGCAAATCCCATCGCGGAGGATCCGTGAGACCTACGTGGTTCGTTTCCAAGAATGCCTTGAGCTGGGGGTCATTAATCGATCGTGCCTCGATCGTTGAGAGCGTTGCTGCGGGCGTGAGAGGTTTGGCACTGTAGTGGACGCAACCCGCGAGAATACCGATTGCACTCCATGCAATGCCAACTGCCATCGACCGCCTACAGATCCAGAGTCGTAGCACGTTCATCAACCTATACCTGACTTTGTCCTTCAGGTGACACCGGCGGCTGAATTCTTTGGCAAAAGAGGGGGACTCGCGAATGCCGCGGGCGTTGAGCTGAACGATTCAATGTTCCACTATATGTGATGAAGAGGCGTTTGAGTATGCAGACCAACTTGCGCATGCTGCAACATTGCACCCACCACCTTAAAATCGCCTTAAAGTTGAAGGGTTTTGCGCTCAACCGATCGCTCATCGGCATGCCTATAACGAAGTCGAATACTAATGACGGCCGCGCGGTTTGAGCTTCCTTTCGGCTTGCCGTGGTAGCTTCATGCAAGGATTGAGTACTGTCGCTCCTCGGCCGGTCGCATCGCAAAGGGAAAGGGACCCGACGGTTTGGCCTGTGCCGTCCGAAAGTAGTTGCTTGTGGGAGATTCGCACATGCGCGTTCTGCTGGTGGAAGACGATCGGGAACTGGCGGGATACGTCCGTAATCGGCGCATCCGGTTTGGCGTGCGACTCATCGGCTGTTGAATAGCGACCCACACCGGAAGCTGGCTCCGGAAGTTGTCCCGAAGTCGGCTTCGAGGAGATCTCCCGAAGCCCGTTTCTGGACCGACAGGTGAAGCGCCGATAATCCGGGAGTTGGCGCTACTGTGGTTTGCGCTTCCGCGGCTTGCCCATCGCGAGCAGGAAGATGGCACTTTTGTCCTTTGCGTGCGGTGAAAAGAAGCTGACCACATCATCGTCGAAGAAGGTCAGCCCGGTCGCACCCAGGTGCTGGGCATATGCAGCCAGGTAGATC
>Ga0209698_10009025_pt1 | contig 10248 bp, 9 predicted proteins | sample LitLauG_LLR_2012_FD_187203 | JGI IMG/M metagenome (GOLD analysis project Ga0209698, IMG submission 187203) | Freshwater sediment microbial communities from Pennsylvania, USA - Little Laurel Run_MetaG_LLR_2012 (SPAdes) (version 2) | ecosystem: Environmental > Aquatic > Freshwater > Creek >... | reverse complement strand
GGTCGGGACCACCGGCCCGGTCGAGGTGGCCCCTCCACCCCCGACCGTCGCAGGTGCGTCCTGGGCGGGTCCGGTGGTGGTCGCCATCCGGGCCGACAGGACCAGTGCCGGATCCAGCTCCTCGGAACCCGAGGCGAGCTCCTCCAGATGGCGCACCCGTGCGTCCGGGGCGACCAGGATGCGGGCACCCACGACCTGGGCCCGCCAGCAGAGGTCCAGGTCCTCCCCCATCGCCACGATCGTCGGATCGAACCCTTCGAGTTCGTCGAACAGGTCCGCCCTGATGAGGGTGCAGCCCCCTGGCGCCACGAAGACGTCCCGGACGGCGTCGTGCTGGCCGTGGTCGATTTCGTGGGGCTGCACCCGTTCGACGACCGACCCGCCCTTGTCGACGTTCATCCCCACATGGACCAGCAGCTGCGGGTCGTCCCAGCTGACCACCTTGGGCGACACGATGCCGGCATTCGACCGGAAGGCCTCCTCGACGAGCAGGTGGACGGCATCGGGGTCGAGGGCGATGTCGTCGTGGCACACGAGGTAGTAGGCGGCGCCGTCGACCATCGAGCGCACGTCGTTGACCGTCGCCCCGAACCCGCGATTCTGGTCGAACCGGCGCACGTAGGCCGAGGGGAGGACGGCGGCCACCCGTGCCGCGAGCCCCTCGGACGTGCCGGTGTCCAGCACCAGGACGGACAGCTCTCCGTAGTCCTGTGAGGCGATCGAGGCCAGCGTCTCCTCGAACCACGTACCTGGATCGTGGGCGACGACGACGGCGACAACCGGCGGTGCCAGTGTATCCATCAGGGGTCAGAGGCTATCGGGCCAGAGGGGTCCCACGGAGGCATGCCGGGCTCGACGGGTGGACCCATCGGCGTGCCCGGGCCGGTCCTGCGGTTCGGTCCCGGCGACGGCACACCGCTCGCGGAGTGCTTGCAAATGTATATCATCGGGTATACAGTTGTATTCGAGCACAGCGGAGGGACCTGGACGCAGGATCCCGACGCAGTGCGATCCGCACGAGCCGACCATCGAACACCAGGAACGAAGGAGCACACCATGCCCGACATCAACACCGACATCACCAAGGCCGCCAAGGACATCGCCAACGTCGCCAAGGACGCCACCTACGTCGTCATCGGCGCCGGAGTCCTCGGCTTCCAGCAGGTCCAGGTCCAGCGCCGCGAGCTCATGGCCAAGCTGCAGGAGCCGTCCACGCTGGCCGAGCGCGTCTCCACCGTCCGTGGCGACCTGACCGAGGCCGTCCACCACGCCGATACCCGGGTCGAGGACCTCATGGACCGGGTCGAGGAGATCATCGAGCGGGTGGAGGCCGTCTTCGCACCGTTCGAGGACCGGCTGCCCGCCCAGGCCCGTGACATCGCCAAGCAGGCGCACGTCCAGGCCAAGGACGCCCGCACCCAGCTGCGCGGCATGCGCCCGACCGCCGTCGCCTGAGCGACGCCACCAGTCGCCGGGACGGACTCCCCCTCCTCCCGGCGCACTCCGGTGACCTACGGGAACCGGAGGATACGGACCGACCCCCTCGGTCCACCGGAGAACGGCCCGCCCCGTGCGGGCCGTTCTCCGCGTTCCGGCCGGGTCGGTCCTCCACGTTCCGCCCGTCCACCATCGGCTCGATCCGACCGGGTCGCCCGTCGCGGGTCACCGGTCCTGCGATGTTCAGGCCGGCGTGGCCCGCCAGTGGGCCAGGACGTCGGCCAGGGTCTCGTCCAGGTCGAGCTCCGGGGCCCACCCGGTGGCATCCTGCAACCGGGTCGGGTCCCCACGCAGGACGGGAACCTCGACGGGGCGCATCAGCGATGGGTCGGGCACCAGGCTGACCGAGCTCCCGGCTGCGGCGAGCAGTCGGTCGGCGATCTCCTGGATGGAGACGTCCACGCCCGAGCACACGTTGTAGACGGTGCCCGCGGCACCGGACTCGATCAGCCTCCGGTACGACCGGACCACGTCCCGCACGTCGGTGAAGTCCCGTCGGGCCGACAGGTTGCCCACCGGGATCTCCGTCGATCCGGACCGCTCGGCATCGACGATGCGCTTGGCCAGGGCCGACACGGCGAAGTTCGGGGACTGGCCGGGCCCGATGTGGTTGAAGGGCCGGACCACCACCACACGCTGGCCGTGGCCCAGCCACGCCTGGGTGCAGAGTGCCTCGGCCGCCAGCTTCGAGGCCGCGTAGGGGGTGAGGGGCTCCGTCGGCGACAGCTCGGTCAGCGGCAGTTCGGACGGGTCGGTGACCGCTCCGTAGACCTCCGCCGAACTGGTCACGAGGATGCGCGGATCGCTGCCGCACTCACGGGCGGCGGCCAGCAGTGCAGCGGTGCCGAGCACGTTCACCTCGAGCACCCGCAGCGGCTCGTCCCAGGACTGGCCCACGTGGGTCATCGCAGCCAGGTGGTAGATGGCGTCGGGGGCGGCGGCGGCCACCGCCGCCAGGAGTGCACCGGGGTCGGTGATCTCCACCTCCTGGTCGATCTGGACGACCTCGTCGCCGCAGGTGCGGAGGTGGTCGGCCAGCCATGTCCCCACGAAGCCGCGGCCACCGGTGATCAGAGAGCGCACGACGGGTCACCCTACTGGCTCCGTGCGCCTCCTGAGTACGCCTTCCGGTATGCGGCCACATGGAGGTCGGTGCTCCGCTCCCAGGTGTGCCGTTCGACGATGTCGAATCCGAGGGACCTGCGCTCGGCTGCAGCCCGGTCGTCAACCCGACCCCCCAGTGCTTCGTCGAGGGCTCCGGCCAGCATGTCGACGTCCCCGGGGGGCACCAGGAGCGCACTCGATCCCGCCACCTCCTCCATGGCTGTGCCCAGGGTCGTGATCAAAGGCGACCCGCAGGCCAGCGCCTCGAGGGCCGGTAGGCCGAACCCCTCGTAGAGCGACGGATAGACCACGGCGGTCGCCGACCGCAGCAGAGCCGGAATATCGTCGTCCGCCACGTACCCGGTCCGCACGATCCGATCACCCTTCCCGGATGTCGACACCGCGGCATCCACCTCGTCGGCACCCCAGCCGGCCCCTCCCGCCAGTACCAGGAGGCCGTCGGGGTGGCGGTCGGACACCGCGGCGAAGGCTCGCACGAGTGTGGGCACGTCCTTGCGGGGCTCGAGCGTGCCGACGAAGACGAGCATCGGACACCCGGTGCCCAGGCGTGGGTCCAGCGCGGTCAGTCGACCCCTGTCCGATCCGGGCTCGGGCTCGTCCGGGCGGAACCGGCCGGTGTCGACACCGTGGGGCGCCACGACCACCTCCGCCTCCACCCTGCACCATCGCCCGAGGGCGTCCGCCGTCACCTGGCTCGGGCAGATGACCACCGATGCGTCCCGGGCGGCGCGGACGATGGCCCTACGGAACAGCAGGACCTTCGACCGCTCGTGCCAACGTGGCTCGTCGAAGAAGCTGAGGTCGTGGACGGTCACCACCGACGGCACCGGGCACCGCCGAGGCATCGTGTAGTGGGGGCCGTGCAGCACGGACGCACCCGAACCCCCCACCAGCGGTCCGAGGCGCAGTTGCTCCCACGCGAGGCGGAGCGGGCGGGCGTCCGGTGCAGAAGCAAGCAGGCTCCCCGGATCAACGAGTGGGGCCCACCGGCCACGGTCGCCCGCACGACTGCACAGCACCAGGTCGACGTCCGCACGGGTCGACAGACCCCGGGCGAGCTGGAGGATGTAGTGGCCTGCGCCAACGGGACGCTCGGGTACCGCGCTGACGTCGAGGGCGACCCGCAGGGCGTCGCCCTCCGGCCCGTCAGCCACCGTGGCCACCGTGGCCACCCATCCGCCCGTCGGCCGCGAGCTCCCACACGTCCCGATGGCGCCGGGCGATCGAGGACCAGGTCAACTCCTTGGACCGTGCCTCGCCCCGACGGACGAGCTCGTCGCGGGTGGACTCGTCCGTCGCCACCTCGAGGAGTCCGGCGGCGATCGACGCGGTGTCGTGCGGGTCGACCTCGTAGGCCGCCCCCGCGGTACTCGGGAGTGGACTGGCCACGACCGGGGTGCCCACCGACATCGCCTCCACCGGGGGCAGGCCGAAGCCCTCGATCAGTGGCACGTAGGCCAGCAACCGAGCCGACGCGTAGAGGCCGGCCAGTTCCTCGGCCGACACCGATCCGGCGAGCACGACCCCGGTGGTCGGCGCCACCTGCTCGCCCCATCCCGACGGGCCGACCATGACGAGCGGCCACGGCTCCGGCAACGACCCCCGGATCGTCCCGTACGCCTCGACCAGGCGTTGCAGGTTCTTGCGTGGCTCGAGCGTGCCCACGCACAGGAGATACGGCCCGTGCACCCCGAGTTGGGACAGATGGGCGGCTGCCGCGGCCGCGTCCGGTGGGGGGAGGTGGTCCGAGCCCATCGGGACCACCGTGATGCGCTCCCGGTCGGCGCCCGCTCCCACCAGGTCGTCGGCAACGACCTCGGCCGGAACGATGAACCGGTCTGCCCGGCGGAGCGCCCTGGCCAACGCCCCCTCGTGCCACCGCCGGCCCCTGGCCGGGTAGGCCTCCGGGATCCGGCGCCACAGGAGGTCGTGGACCGTGACGACCAGAGGGCTCGCGCCGGGCTCCAGCGTGGCCAGCGACACCGCGTGGACCAGGTCCACGTCGGACGGGGCCCGGACGAGCCCGCGGTCCCATGCCCTGGTCAGGAGCGGGCCCGGCAGTGGCGACGTCCGGAGGGTGTGACCGAGCCCGGCGAGCGGGTCGGGGCGATCGGTGGCGCGGCTGGCGGTGAGGACGAGCTCGGGGGCATCACCCGGATCGGCCACTGCCAGTTCGTCGAGGCCTTGGAGCAGTCCGAGCACGTAGGTGCCGATGCCACCTGCCGCGGAGCGACGCAGCTGTTCCGCCAGGAGGAGGACCCGCTGTCGACTCATCGGACACCCGCCCGTCGGCTGGACGACGAGTCGGCCGCCGCGTCCCGGTAGAGGTCGGCCAGTCCCGCGGCACAGGCGTCCCAGGTGAAGTCGAGGCTACGGAGGCGCCCACGGTCGACGAGCGCGTCGACCTCGGCACCACCGTCGAGCACCTGCGCCATCCGCTCCGCCAGCCCGTCGGCGTCCCCCGGGTCGACGAGTAGGGCCCCGTCCCCTACGACCTCGGGTATCGCCCCTGCCGCAGTGGCGACCACCGGCACCCCGGCGGCCATCGCCTGCAGGGGTGGGAGCCCGAACCCTTCGTAGCGGGACGGATAGGCGAGCAGCGCCGCACCGCGCAGCACCGCCGCCAGGGTCGGGTCGTCCAGATACCCCGGGCGGACGACACGGTCCCGGACGGGCGACGACGCGAGGGCTTCGGTGAACCGCTCGCTGCCCCACCCGTCGCTTCCGACGATCACCAGCGCCGTATCGGGATGGGTCGCCGCCACAGGAGCGAAGGCCCGCACAAGGAGTGGGTAGTCCTTGCGAGGCTCGATCGTGCCGATGGCCACCACGTATCGCCCGCAGCCGTCGGGCAGGCGGATCCCGACGGCGCCCGTCGACATGGCCGCCGCCGGCAGCGGGACCCCGGGGGCTCCGGCCAGGCCCGGGACGCCGTGGTGGACGGCCCGCACGCGTGCCGGATCGACGCCGAGCTCGGCCACCACCTCGGCTGCCACGTATGCGGACGGGGTGTGCACCCAGGCGCCGTGTGCCACCGCACGCCGGATGAGCCGTGGGTAGGCCAGCGTCGGCGCGTCGCACAGTTCCGGGTACAGGGAGACGGTCAGGTCGTGGACGGTGACCACCCGGGCCGCCCGACGTGTCGGCGGCACGACGAAGTTCGACCCGTGGACCACGTCGACATCGCCGACGAACCACTCGACGGGCGGCACCTCGAGCCGGGCCCAGGCGGCATGCAGCGGACGGGCGGGCATCGGGCGCCGGGCCGCGCCCACGCCGGGCGGCAGCAGTGCGTCGATCCCCTGACGACGACGCCAGCTCACGGCGAAGGCGGAGACCGCGACGTCGTGGCGACGGCCGAGCCCCTCGAGCGCCCCCGAGCAGAAGGCGCCGACGCCGGTCGGCCGCCCGAGCAGCGGTGTGGCGTCGAACGCGACGGACAGCCGGTCGGGGACGGCGGTCGCTGGTCGCTCCGGCGGCACGTCGTGAGCCTTGCACATCCGGGGACCCGTCCCGTGCTGGGCCCACCTGTCGCAAGGTGCCCGCCGCAGGTCCGGGTAGCCTGCGCCGGTGACCATGGACACTCCTGACGCCCGTTCCCAAGGGTCCCGCCGGTGATCACCGCCCTGGCCGGTGGGGTCGGCGCCGCACGCCTGCTCCGTGGGATGGTCGACGTCGTCCCACGAGACGACATCACGGCGATCGTCAACGTGGGCGACGACACCGACCTGCACGGGCTCCACATCTCCCCCGACCTCGACACCGTGCTCTACACGCTGGCCGATGCCATCAACCCCGACACCGGCTGGGGGCTGTCCGGCGAGACCTGGCGGGTCATGGAGTCACTGGGTCGGCTGGGCGGGGTGACCTGGTTCAACCTGGGTGACCAGGACCTGGCCACCCACCTCTACCGGACACAGCGCCTGTCGGAAGGTGCCACCCTCGGCACCGTCAGCCGCGAGCTGGCCGACCGATTCGACGTGGGCGTGCACCTGGTGCCGGTGACCGACGACCGGGTGCGCACCCACCTGGAACTGGCCGACGGCCAGGAGGTCGGTTTCCAGGAGTACTTCGTCAAGCTGCGGCACGACGTCACCGTCCGGTCGGTCCGGTTCGCCGGAGCGGAGCAGGCCCGACCCGCACCCGGCGTGCTCGAGGCGATCAGCTCGGCGGACACCGTGGTGATCTGCCCTTCCAACCCCGTCGTCTCGATCGACCCCGTGCTGGCGGTACCCGGTGTGTCCGACGCGGTGATCTCCCGACGGGACGACACCGTCGCCGTCTCCCCCATCGTCGCCGGTGCCGCGCTCAAGGGCCCTGCCGACAGGCTGCTCGTCGAACTCGGCTTCGAATCGTCGGTAGTGGGGATCGCCCGCTGGTACGCGCCCTTTGCCGCCACCCTGGTGGTCGACGAGGCCGACGCCGCACTCGCGTCCGCCGTCGAGGCGCAAGGTATGCGCTGCATCGTGGCCCCCACCATCATGTCCGACGTCCGGCGCGCCGCCTCGCTGGCCCGGATCGTCCTCGACGCGGTCCGCTGAGGGAGCGCGGGTGACGACCGTCCCGCTCCCACCGGGTGGACTGACCGTGGTCCCGGTCACCGGGATGGGTGAGGTCCGACCCGGCGACGATCTCGCCGCACTGCTGGCCGACGCGCTCCGCGCACCGGGCGCCGACGGGCCGGACCGGACGTGGGTGGCCGACGGTGACGTGCTCGTCGTCACCCAGAAGGTCGTGTCCAAGGCCGAGGGGCGGATCGTCTCGATCGACCCCGATGACCCAGACGCCAAACGTGCACTCGTCGAGTCGGAGTCCACCCGTGTCCTGCGTCGGAGGGGCGACCTGCTCATCACCGAGACGCGCCACGGGTTCGTCTGCGCGAACGCCGGCGTCGACCTGTCGAACGTCGAGGCCGGCACGGCGGCGCTCCTCCCCGTCGATCCCGACCGGTCGGCCCGTCGGATCCGCGAGTCACTCGGTCACCGCCTCGGCGTCGACCTGGCCGTCGTGATCTCGGACACCTTCGGCCGGACCTGGCGCAACGGGGTCACCGACGTGGCCATCGGCATCGCCGGCATCGCCGGCGTGGTCGACCTCCGCGGCACGCCCGATGCCACGGGCCGGGTGCTGGAGGCCACCGAGGTCTGCGTGGCCGACGAGGTCGCCGGCGCCGCCGAGCTGGTCATGGGCAAGGATCGATCGGTCCCCGCCGCGGTGGTCAGGGGCGTCGACCCGTCGTGGCTACGCCGGGGGTCCGTGGCTGCCGAGGTCGTCCGCGACCCCGCCGGCGACCTGTTCCGCTGACCGGGTGATCGGCCGCGGTCGACCATCGGGCGACGGGCGGCCGCGGCCGGTCCCCGGCAGGCAGGTCGGGACGGTCAGCCGACGTCGAACAGGTCGACCACGAACACCAGGGTCTCGTTCGGTGCGATGACCCCACCAGCACCGCGGCTCCCGTAGCCGAGCTCGGGAGGGATGGTGATGCGGCGGCGGCCGCCCACCTTCATGCCGGCCACTCCCTGGTCCCAGCCCTGGATCACGTGTCCGGCGCCCAGGGGGAAGCTGAAGAGCTCGGCTCGGTTCCACGACGAGTCGAACTCGTCCCCGGTCGACCAGGAGACGCCCACGTAGTGGACGGTCACGGGCGTCCCGGCGACGGCCTCGTCCCCCGTTCCCACCTCGAGGTCCTCGATGACGAGCTCACCGGGAGGTGGCCCGTCGGGGACGGTGACGGACGGTTTCGAGTCGGAAGCCATCCCGTGACTGTAGATCGTTGCGCCACCCGGCTGCCGTCCGCAGTGGGCGAGCCGTCGATCAACGCCCTCGCTGCGACCGGCCGGCGCTCTGGTTGGTAGGCCGTGATCCGGCGGCACCCCCGCGCCGGGCGCCGCCGGAGGTTGCCGCACCGGAACCTCGGGTCGACGGCTTGCCGGATCCTCCCGGCTTGCCGGGCTTGGCGAACCCGGACGGCTTGCCGGGCTTGGCGGGCTTGCCGGGTCGTGCTGGCTTGCCCGGTCGTGCGGGCTTGCCCGGCTTCGAGAAGCTCGACGGCTTGCCGGACCCGTCGCGGGTGCCGCCCTCGCGAGGACCACCGTCGTTCCGGGGGCCGCCGTCGTTCCGGGGCCCGGAGCGGTGACCGCCCGGCTTGCGTGTCTTGAACGGACGAGAGGCCCGCACGCCGCCACGGTTGGCGTTCCGTGATGGTTCCCGGTCCCGGTCTGGCTCCCGCTCCTTGACCACCCGACGGGGCGGGGGCGGGCCGAGCACCTTTTCGATGGCACCCAGGTCGGCCTCGGTCGTGCCGATGGGAACGTGCAGCTCCCTCTGGAGCTTCTTGACCGCCCCCGTCTTGTCGGGGGTGACGAAGCTGACCACCACGCCGGTCGCACCGGCGCGGGCCGTCCGGCCCGACCGGTGGACGTAGTCCTTCGGGTCGGCGGAGGGATCGAAGTGGACAACCGCATTCACCCCGTCCACGTGGATCCCGCGTGCGGCGACGTCCGTGGCGACCAGTGCGTCGACGGCACCGCGCACGAAGGAGTCGAGCGCCTTCTCGCGCTGCTTCTGGCTCCGGTCGCCATGGATTGCGGCCGCGCGGATCCCGCGCTGCTCCAGTTGCTTGGCGATGCGGTCGGCCCCGTGCTTGGTCCGGGAGAAGACGATGGTCGGGCCGGCCGCCGTGACGACTTCGGCGGTGCGCTCGACGCGGTCACCCGACGACACCCTCCAGAAGAGGTGGACGGCGGCACTGGCATCATCCTCGTCGACCTCGAGTTCGTGGCGCGCCGGGTCGTGCTGGTAGCGGCGGACGAGCACGTCGATGTCACCGTCGAGGGTCGCCGAGAACAGCAGGGTCTGACGCCCGTCGGGAGTGAGGTCGAGGATCCGTCGGACGTCCGGGAGGAACCCCATGTCCGCCATCCGGTCGGCCTCGTCGATGACGACGATCTCGACGGCGTCGAGGCGGATGCTGCCCCGTTCCAGGAGATCGCCCAACCTCCCGGGGCAGGCGACCGCGACGTCGACGCCCCGGGACAGCGCCTTCAGCTGCGGGCCGTAGCCGACGCCACCGTAGAAGCAGTCCACTCGCAGGCCACGGGGGTCGGCGAGCACCTGGAGCTCGGATGCGACCTGGGCAGCCAACTCGCGGGTCGGTGTCAGGACCAGGACGCGCGGGTACTTCGGACGGGAGCCCTTGCCGTTGAGGCGGGCCACCGCCCCGATTCCGAACGCGAGCGTCTTGCCCGAGCCGGTCGGAGCCTTACCGCACACATCGCGGCCGGCCAGGGCGTCGGGGAGGGTCATCTCCTGGATGGGGAACGGGGAGGTGATCCCGTTCGCGTCCAGGGCGGAGACGATGTCGGAGGGAACGCCGAGCACGGCGAAGGAAGGAGCAGACGGGGACATGGAGGCACTTTCGGGCTACAGGGGAAGCACCGGAGTGTGCCTCGGGATCCGCCGGGCGCAATACGACAGCGCTGCGGTGAGTCCCCATCCTACTCGCTCCGGTCCCGCGCCTGGTCGCACCCGCATTGACTCATCTAATACCTCCGCGTAGGTCCATTCATTGCCTCACGTAAGAACCTCCGCGTAGAGGGACGTGCCCGAGGGGCTGTGATTGGAGCT
>Ga0209698_10009024_pt1 | contig 10249 bp, 9 predicted proteins | sample LitLauG_LLR_2012_FD_187203 | JGI IMG/M metagenome (GOLD analysis project Ga0209698, IMG submission 187203) | Freshwater sediment microbial communities from Pennsylvania, USA - Little Laurel Run_MetaG_LLR_2012 (SPAdes) (version 2) | ecosystem: Environmental > Aquatic > Freshwater > Creek >... | reverse complement strand
GCTAAAAGCGAACAACGCAATGCGATTGGTGTCAATAGCCATCCAATTGGTTAGCATGTTGATGAACTTGAGTTGGCACGGGGTCGTCCCTCCGGGACTCTGCTGATGTTTCGAATCGACCCCGCGCTAAAGCGCGGGGCTAAGCTGGGGCGCCCCTGCGGGGCTGGGGTCTCCAGCCAGTTATGAAATGTCCGTATAACGAGGAAGAAGCGTGGGGTCGGGATGGACCCTGAGTACCTCCCGGCATCGGAGTTCTACAAGGTGCCGGCACTCGGGCGGGTACGCTGCAAGATTGTGCGGCACGAGTTTGGTGGTCTTCCTGACCGCTGAAAGCTGACCGCTGATCTCTGCCGTCCGCGTTCCTACGCTGGGGCGAGGCCCCACTTCTCTTGCAGGCGGCGCTCGATCGTGCGGAAGACGAGGCCATCCACCAGGTAGCCCAGGATGACGATCAGGATCATGACGGCGATCACCTGGCTCATATCGTTGAGGTCGCGGCCCATCATCAGTAACTGGCCAAGGCCCAGGCTGAGGAAGATCATCTCGGCCTGAATCAGCGAACGCCAGGCAAACGCCCATCCTTGCTTCATCCCGTTCACGATGAAAGGCAGGCTGGCGGGCAGCAGCACCGACCAGAACAGGCGGAAACCTCGGGCTCCGAGGTTGCGTCCGGCCATGCCGTAGATCCTGGGCATCTGCTTGCGACCGTCTTCCATGGCGATGGTCACTGACAGGAGCGAGCCCATCAGAACGACAAACAGAATGGCCTTCTCGGTCAGACCGAACCACAGGACAGCCAGCGGAATCCAGCAGATGCTGGGAAGAGATTGCAGGCTCACCAGCAGGCCTCCCAGAGTTTCTTCGAGGAATTTGTTGCTGGCTACGCCGAGCCCGAGGATCATTCCCAGCACGACCGACAAGCTGTAGCCAATCAGCATGCGCTTCATGGTGACCGCGATACCGATCCAGAAGCTGTGGTCGGCGAAGCCGTCCCGCAGAGCACGCGCGACTCCCCACGGCGGAGGGAACAGGTACGGCGGCCAGATATGCAGCTTCGAGAGCAGGGCCCAAATCCCGAGCAGGGCGCTGTAAAAGACGATTTGTTTAGCGATTTTTTTCATCAGCGTATTCGGCTTCCAGAGATTTGTTGATCTCTTCGCGCAAGCAGCCCAGGATTTCCTTGGCCGTGCGCGCTACGTCGGCCTCTTCAATATGGCGGGGCCGGGGCAAATTGATGGGAAATTCCTGCTTCACGCGTCCCGGGCGGAAGGTCATCAGGGCAACGCGATCGCCCAGGCGCACGGCCTCACGCACATTGTGCGTGACGAAGATGATGGTGCGTCCCGTCTCGGACCAGATGCGCTCCAGTTCATCGTGCAACAGGTCGCGGGTCTGGGCATCGAGCGCGGCGAAGGGTTCGTCCATCAGCAGGACATCGGGTTCGGTGGCCAGGGCGCGGGCGAGCGCCACTCTCTGACGCATTCCGCCGGAAAGCTGGTGGGTGTAGCTGTCGCGGAACTTCAGGAGGTGTACGAGCCGCAGATAGTGCTGGGTCTTTTCTTCGCGTTCGGCTTTCCTGATGTTCTTCATCTTCATGCCGAACTCAATGTTCTGGCCTACCGTCAGCCAGGGGAACAAACCGAGTTCCTGGAAAATCATCAAGCGGTCGGTGCCCGGCCCGTCAACGGCCCTGCCGTCCATCATCACTTTGCCTGCAGTCTGGGGCTGCAAGCCTGCAATCAGGTGCAGCAGCGTAGACTTGCCGCAGCCCGAGGGCCCAACGATGCAGAGGAATTCGCCCGGCTGCACGCTCATACTGATGTTGTCGAGCGCCAGCAAACGCTCGCCCGAGGTGGTTCGGTAGCTCAGTGAGATGCCGTCGAGCGAAACCTTTGGGATTACGATTTCCGCGACCGGGCGCAACGGAATCGTCGTGACCGAAGAAGCCGGCTTGCTGTGAAACACATTCGCTCGCGCGCCGGTGCGAGGAGCCACGGGAACCACTTCGGGATACACCTTCTGAGGACTGCTCATTGGATGGCCTTCTTCCCTTTTTCTGCCAACACCTGGTTCAAGAGCGAGAGATCGTAGAGGCTCGACAAGTCCGGCATCTGACGTCCGAGGAAACCCGCGTCGAATGCCGACTTCGCGGCATTCAGCAACGAGGATCGGAGCGGATCATAGGTGACCTCCAGGCGCCCGAAGGATTCGTCTAAGACGGCGTCGGGCAGCGCTTTTCCTGTTTCTCTGGCGATCTGCTGGTTGAGCACCTTCTTGGCTTCGGGGATGTGGCCGTTGATCCATTCGGTCAACTCCACGTGTGCGCGAATCCAGTCCTTCACCAATTCGGGATGTTCCTTCAGAAACTGAGTGCGGACGATCAGGTGCGCGGTAATGAATTGTCCCTTTGGCCAGAGCGTGCGTTCGTCAAGAAACAAGCGGCCGTTCCCTTCCCTGATCAGGCGGGTGGCCCATGGCTCGGGAGCCCAGGCAGCGTCCAGTTCTTTCTTCAGGAACAGAGTGAGTTGGTCGGGATTGGCGAGCGGGATGACCTTGACGTCGCCGCCTTTGTCGGCCGATTTCAGGCCGTGCGACTTCAGCCACGCGCGCAGGGCGACGTCTTGGGTGTTGCCCATCTGCGGCGAGGCGACTTTCTTGCCGTGAAAATCTTCGGGCTTTTGAATGCCGGAATCGCTGCGCACTACGAGCGCCGCTCCGCCACTGGTTGCCCCCGCCACGATCCGCAGCGCTTCGCCATTAGAACGAACATAGCCGGAGATGGCCGGATTGGGACCGATATAGGTCATGTCAATCGCGCCGGCAAACAACGCTTCAATCGCAGACGGGCCGGCATTGAAACTCTTCCATTCGATTCGGGCCTTGGAGCCCAGCGCTTTTTCAAACCAGCCGCTACCCTTGCCGACCATGGCCTGCGCGTGCGTGATGTTGGGAAATGCACCGACCCGAATCACGGTCTGCGCCTGAGCCAGAAACCCTCCGAACAGCAGCAAGAAGGTCCCGGTGAAGAGCCGTTGCTTAGTCATGACCCTGCTGGCCTCCGCGCTGCACGGGCATCGGGAGCAGGGTTGCTTCAGCTTTTTTCCTCCTGGCAGAGCGAGAACGGGAGCCGGCGGGCCCACGGTTGATCAGGTCGGCCAGCGTTGTATTCTCGAGAATCCTGGCGGCCGCATCGCGGACCTCGAGAAACACCTTGTAGAGCGCGCGATGATCGGCGTCGCGATCGATCAGGGCGCGCAGTTGCTCGGCATCGCCAAAGGGAGCCAGCGGCCCGTCGATCAGACGAATGATCTCGCTCAGCCGGATTTCGGACGGGTCCCGCCGCAACGCGTATCCACCCTTGGCGCCGCGGACGCTTTCCACGATGCGTGCGTTCTTCAATTCCAGAAGAATCAGTTCGAGGAATTTTTCCGGCAGGTTTTCTTCGTAGGCGATATCGCGAATCCGGATCGCGCCCTGGTGGTAACGCCGGGTCAGCATCATGAGAGCCTGGAGCGCGTACAGGCCTTTCTGAGAAACTTTCATCGTGCCTCTCCAACAATGCCTATTGGACTAATGGACATTATAGCCAATGCACGCGCGATACCAAAGCCGAATTGGGTCCAGGTGGCTTTTCCCAGCTATTTGAGAGGGTTAGGGTCCTGCGTAAACCGCGCAGGTTGGAAACACTGTGCAGAATCTTGCAACTCTGGAAAACGGCGGTGCGCCGGGCTTCCTTGCGGCGTGGACATTCTGACTGAAGGCGGGCAGCACTTGCGCGGCAGACAGGCGGACAGGAGTGTCCGCCCTACACAAGTTCAACTCAGACGCAGAATCTCAACCGTGATGTTATCGGGCCCGCCGCGTTCCCGCGCCAACTGGATCAAGTTGTGGCCGGCTTCTTCGGCGCTCTTCCCCGCCAGGGCTTCCAGAATTTCGGGATCGTGGACTTGTCCCCACAGCCCATCACTGCAGATCACGAGCACGTCGCCGGATCGCAGGGGTTCGGGGCGTCCGGGCGAGTCCATGATGAGATCGGTACTGGTGCCGACGGCGGCGGTCAGGATATTCCGCTGCGGATGCTTTTCGGCGTCTTCGCGGGTGATCATTCCCGCTTCCACCAGCTTTCCCACATAGGAGTGGTCGCGGGTCACCTGGGTGATCTGCCCGTCGCGAATCAGGTAAAGACGGGTGTCGCCCACATGGGCGTAGTAGAGCGAGTTGTGAACAATTGCTATGGTGGTGCAGGTGGTGCCCATTCCGCGCAGATGGGGATGATCGAGCCCGTATTGCCGGATCTGGTCGTGAGCGCTCTGGATCGCGGCGGACAGGGCCACTTGCGGGTCGCCTCCGTTGGAGTCGCGGTAGCAGGAGACGATCACCTCGACTGCGAGCCGGCTCGCCTCCTGCCCACCTTCGTAGCCGCCCATACCGTCGGCGACCACGGCTAACCGTCCCTTGCTCAGGAACTGCTGATCGTCGTCTGGTTCCCAGTAGCCGAAGGAATCTTCGTTGTTCTCGCGGTGGCAGCCAATATCGGTCTGACATGACACCTCGACACCCGGGCGGACTTTGAGCGGGGCGCGATCGTTGGCCGGAGTGGGGGACATTCGGAGATTCGTGTCTGCGGTCAAACTTTTAGATTATACGGCCTGTGGGCCGAAGGGCCAAAATCAGGATTGTCTGCAAAGGGGGTCTGGGGAAGCCAGAAGGAAGAAGTCAGATTGAAGAAGTGAAAACCGCTCTACAATTGGATGACTATGGCTGATCAACCCGTACCTCCTGCCCCGCAGCCCTCGCCTCCGGCGGAGCCGGCCACTGAATTCAATATCGGCGACGAATTCGGGACCGCCAAACGGAATCTTCCGCCGGCCGGAATTGTGCTGATCTGCATCGCGGCTGTCGCCGTGCTTGTAGGGATATTCTCTTTCCAGCAGCGGGCAAAGCCGCAGGGTGCGGGGTCGATTGATTTCGTCACAGCCGCCGAAGTTCCGGGTCAGAATCTCATACTTTCGGCGGTCACCCTCACGCTGCACAACTCGGGCGAGAAGCCCCTTTGGATTCATACCCTGAAAGCGCGGCTCACGACCGCCGACGGCAAGACGTTTGACGACGACGCAGCTTCCGGAGTGGATCTGGAGCGGTACGCTCAGTCGTTCCCGGTTTTGAAGGAGAACGCTCAGCCGCCTCTACTTCCCGAAACCAAGATCATGGTGGGCGGCGAACAAAAGGGGACGCTGGTGGTGAGCTTCCCGGTTACGAAGCAGGCTTTTGACGAGCGCAAGTCGCTGGCGGTGACCATCCAGCCATATGATCAGCCGGTGCCGGTAGTCCTGATCAAGTAGGGCGACCATTCCACGGTGCGCACTCCCGACGCAGTCGGCAGCTTTGACGCGGTCAGCAGGCGGACAGGAGTGTCCGCCCTACACGTACGTTTATTCTTTCGCCAATTGCTGGCGAGCCTTCTCCAGTTCTGCCTTCTGCTCGCCATCCAACTTCGGGTATCTGAGGTTCATGCTTTCCAGCGCATGCACCACCGCGGCCGCCACCACCAGCCGCGTAAACCACTTGTTATCGGCGGGGACCACATACCAGGGGGCGTGCGGTTCGGCCGTGTGCCGTATCAAGTCCTCATAGGCTTCCTGGTAGGCATCCCAACACTGGCGCTCTTTGACATCGGACGTGGAAAACTTCCAGTTCTTATCCGGGTGGTCGAGCCGTTCCATGAAACGGCGTTTTTGCTCTTTCCTGGAAACGTGCAGGAAGATCTTCAGCACAGCAATTCCGTTCCGGGTCATGTAACGCTCGAAGGCCTTGATATCTTCAAATCGTTCCTGCCAGATGTGCTTCGTGACCAGTGATTTGGGCAGCTTCTGCTTCTCGAGCAAGTCCGGATGAACGCGGACCACCAGCACTTCCTCGTAATATGAGCGGTTGAAGATGCCGATCCGCCCTCGCGCGGGCGCGGATTTCATGCAGCGCCAGAGATAACCGTGCTCCAGTTCCTCTGCCGAGGGCGCTTTGAACGATGTCACCTGCACGCCCTGCGGATTCACTCCCGACATGACGTGCTTAATCGTGCCGTCTTTCCCGGCGGCATCCATCGCCTGAAGAATCAGCAGCAGGCCCCAACGATCCTGCGCCGCGAGGATCTCCTGCAGGCGGCTCAGTTCTTCCACGCCGTGGGCCAGCCATTGCCGCGCTTGCGGCTTGGACTCCGACTTGAGGCCGTGCGTGTCTGCCGGATCGTAATCCGTGAGCCGGAAGTGTTTACCTTCTTCAACCCGATATCGTTTCAGGAGCTTTTCAAGTTTCATGATGGCACCGTCTCTTCCCTTAGAGTGATCCTGCAGTGAGGGAATCTCTCAGCAGCCTACTCGCAGGTTACGGAAAAAGTCGAGATCGCAACGCCAGCCCCTAAAGGGGGTGAAACTGAACGACCTATGGCATCGCTAAAGCGATGCCCTGATACAAAACGAAGGCTTTCCATTCCCTGTCAGGGTTGCCGCTTGTAGATGGAATTGTCTGGCGTGGGCGCATCGTATTCGCGGCCGTACTTGTTCTTGTGAGCCTGGCTCTGTCCGCTGAGCGCCGGAACTCGGATCACGCCCAACGACGAGTTCTCGGCAACTGTGATCTCGCGCTCAGCCGGTTCCTTGCTTTCCGGCCCCATGCCTTCGCTCCAGACGTGCAGCGTGTAACGTCCGTAAGGAACACCGGGGATGCTGAGTTGACCATCGCGAGTCGAGACGGCATAGAACGGCGTTTCCAAGGTGATCACGACCGCGCTCATCTCCGGATGAATGTTGCAGAAAATGTAGCTGATCCCGGGCCGGTCAAATCGCACCAGGCGGCTGGTGCCCGCTTCATAGAGTCCGAGGTCGAATCGCTTTCCTTCAAACAGTGAGAACACGTTGTGAAAGATGGGATCATGGTTTGGGAACTCCACCGAGGCGCCGGCGGGAACCACCAGCAGATGCGGCTCGAAGCTCTTGTTCTTCTGAACCAGGCGCAGGTTGGCAGGCACACTCGGCCTCGCAGAAAGCGGATCGCCGGCGGACCCAACCACCGGAGAGAGCCAGATCACGGTCCCGGGCAGAACGGCGTGCCGTGACTTCACCGTCCCTGCAACTTCGACACGTCCACGCACGGTGGTGACTTGCGCGGACGCTCCGGCAGAACAGGTCCACAGCATCGCGCAGATGCAGAGAGGCGCGCAACCGTTTCGCCGGCCGTTCATCATCCAGATTTTCATGGTCGAGCTTCTGCTCCGCCCACTCAGAACAAAACACCCATCATTAGATTGACGTGGTCGGCGCCGTTTGGTCCGCCGTTAATCATATAAGTCTTCAGGTGCCGGTACTCGGCGGAAAACAATAGGTCGGACCGTGGCCGAAAAATCACATTGGCAAAGCTTCCCGAGTTCCGGGCCAACCCCGAATCGCCATACGCCAACCCGTACGGGAACGCGCGCAGGTCGGTGGCGTAAGGATTGTCCAAGCCGAACGCTCCGTTGAACTCCAGCTTACTCACGGGCTGGTACTTCAGCTGCGCCCACCCGCCGGCCGTGTTCAGTCCTCTCACCGTTGTGCTGGAGTAGGACGGATCGCCGCTGAACAGCGCGCTGCGCCCAATGCCGCCGTAGAGTCCTCCGAGAGCCTGGCCGCGATAGAGTTTTCCGCTGATCGAAAATTGGTGGCTAAGTGGCAATTCGAAATCAGTCATGCCCGCCCAGGCGTCCACGTTTCGATCATAGCCATAGCTTTGCCGGCTGAAAAAGCCACCCAGCCCTACCCTCAGAGGCTGTCCGAACACGTTGTGTGTCCACGCTGCCCGCGTGGCGAACGCAGGCTGGCGGGACGCTTCTCCGGGCCCGGGCTGACGGTAGGCTCCGTAGTTGGATATTTCCCCGCTGAGCGGGTCCAGGATCCCGCCCTGAAACACGATGCTAGAGTCTTCTCCCACTGCCACTCTGTGTTCCACGCGGATCTGCGGGATCCATCCCCACAGGTTGCCGGCGTACGACAGAGCGGGAACCGCCAGGGAGGCGAAAGAGGTCGGCGAGTTGGGGGAGAAGAAGAGCCCGTCCTGACCGGCGACGACTGATGTATTGGCCCAGTCGAGATGCATCGTGCCGGTGCGCAGGCGCAGCAATCCCGCATCGACGCCGTTCGGAGCCACGGGAAATCCGCCGCCCAGATCCAGCTGCAGTTCCGCTCGAGTCCGCGCGCCGCCCACCCGTGGTCCGAACGCTTCGAACCCAATTTCCGACTGCCGCAGCGTAAAGCCGACATTCCCATTCGAATATCCAGGGGGCGTCGGATACGCCAGCGTGGGGAGATCGATATTGTTCACAGTTCCAGAATTGCTGAACAGATTCAGCAGGACAATGCCGGAAAGACGGACGCGGTACTTCGAGGCACTCTCCACCTTGGTCTGGTACTGATCGTCAATCTTGCCGCTCAGCAACTCGTATTGCTCGTCGAGAGTGGCCGCACGGGCACCTTTTTTCTGATCTTGCTCTTCGTCCGCGGCGTTCGCACCGGGCGCTCCCGAACCGGAGGCGCTTGTCCTCGCAACCGCTTCCATCACACCCGCATTGCCGGAACCCGATGGCGCGCGCATTTCTTCCAACTCGCGGCGCACCGCGAGCGTTTCGGCGCGGGCCTGCCGGGTTTCCGATTGCATCTCCGCCATGGCCGCCCGCAACTCCCGCACCTGCTCTCGCAACTCGCGAACGGAGTCATCCAGCGCGTTGGGCGAAGGCGGCGCCGCCGGACGGGCGGCTTCCTGCGCGGACAACTGCCGAGTACCTGCGACCAGGCTCACCAGCATCATCCAATGCCAGAAATAAAACGTATGCTTTCTGCCCATGGGACCTCCTTCCGACTTCTTAGTTCCGCCGATCTCAGGATGCGTAACCTGCCGGGTCCCTCAGGGGAAAAGCCCGCGTGTTAGTTGGCCCGGCGCGGCACGGCTGAACAGGCTGCGGAAAAACCCCTGCGCGGTCTGCATCTTGACCTCGGCGGCTGAAGCCGTCACTGAAAACAGGCTGTTTATCGCAGCGGTAAACCGCTGCGCCACCCAAAATCAAGTACCGCATCGACTTTTCCCGCAAGCGGTGAAGCCGTGCCCTTCCCAGGAATTCGAAACAAAAATGCCGGGCTCCCAAGAAATTCGCGACAGAAATGCTCTGCCCTTCTCAAGCTTTCGAATCAGAAATTGCGCCCGCTAGAGCGCGTTCTTTGTCGCGAGAACCTTCTCCGGCGACGGAATCATCGGCAGACTGAGCCGGAATGTTGTGCCGGCAGCCGAACTCCGCTCCACGAGCACATCTCCACCATGGTCCTGCAATATCTTCTGCACCACGGTCAGTCCCATACCCGTTCCGTTCTCCTTGCCATGGCTCACAAAGGGCTCGAATAGACGGTCGCGCACTGCGTCGGCAATGCCCGGACCATTGTCCGCGATGCGAATCTCCAGTCTCTCGCCAGTGCGCCGCAACCCGATCTCGATCCTGCCCCCTTCAGCGGGCACAACCTCGCAGGCATTGAGTAGAAGATTCAGCAAGGCGCGCTCAAGTTTCTTGAAATCGAACCAGCCTTCGGTGGACCCGTCGCAGGCGACGTCGATCCGGATGCGTTGGTATTCGGGATGCACCTTGACCGTCTCGATTGCCTGCTCCACGGCCGATCGCACGTCTCCGTAGGCGGGACGCAGCGATTCCCTGGTACGCGAAAACTCCAGCAGCGATTCAATCAGGTCGGTCATCTGGCTGACGGCGATCCGGATTTCGGCGTACAACTCTTCGCGCTGGCCTGGGTTCAGGCCGCTTTCGCACAGGAACTCGGCATTCGCCATGACTGCCGCCAGAGAATGCCGGAGGTCGTGCGAGACCGAACTGGCCATGCGCCCGATGGTCGCCAGGCGCTCCGCATCGAGCAACTCTCTCTGGGTCGTCTGCAGGCTGCTCCGCATGCGGTCAAACGCGCCGGTGACTTCGGCCACTTCATCCTCGCCGTTGACGGGGAGGGGATAGGCGTAGTCCCCTTGTTCGAGCGCGCGCACTCCGGCCACCAGACTCTCCAGGGGGCGGGTGAAGGTGTGCGAAATCAGGAAGACCAGAAGGCTTCCGGCGAGCACTGCCGTCAGCCCGAGCGCCAGCAAGAGTTCGTTCAAGCTGCGCAGGAATGCAGTCGCCTGATCGAACGACTTCAAAACCCAGAGACTCAATGCGGGAGGAGCGGGGGCC
>Ga0209698_10009023_pt1 | contig 10249 bp, 5 predicted proteins | sample LitLauG_LLR_2012_FD_187203 | JGI IMG/M metagenome (GOLD analysis project Ga0209698, IMG submission 187203) | Freshwater sediment microbial communities from Pennsylvania, USA - Little Laurel Run_MetaG_LLR_2012 (SPAdes) (version 2) | ecosystem: Environmental > Aquatic > Freshwater > Creek >... | reverse complement strand
TTACGAGCGGCTGCTCGACATCACTCACGCCGTTACTCAAGAAGCCATGCTGAAGCTCGACGCGCGCTCTGCAGAAGTTCAGGCGCTGATTCAGAATTCTTTAAACTCCGCGCTGGGCGCCTTCCAGCGCCAGACCGAAAATCACGTGAACATGACGCTCTCCGAAGCCAAGGAGCGCGCCGTCTCCGCTCTCACCACCATGGACGCCGAAGTCCGTGCCTCCTGGGAAGCGCGGCGCGAGGCGCTGGATCGCGAAGTCGCCCGCTCGACGGAGCGCTCAACAGAACAATTCCGCAAGGGCATGAAGGCGTTCCTCTATTCCTGCCTGGTTGCAGCCGTCAGTGCGGTGGATGAACATTCCAAAACCACCTTGGACGGCCTGGTCCGTGAGAACGGCAATACTCTCTATGATGAGGCTGGCGCAAATTCGAAGGATGAACCGGAGATTCTGCCTCCTGCTGACATTGACCCTCTGACACATTAAATCCCGGTCGAGGTGAACGGGCTGAAAAATCAAAGGGCCAACCGCTCTCAGGACGGTTGGCCCTTTGCAGTTCTCAGGTGGATTTTTCTGCTGGACCAGTCAGGATGAAGGGATCCCGGGGTACGCGGGCCGAAGCCAGAGAATCCCGCCGACAGTTCAGCTGGCCGCTTCTGAACCCGGTCGCTGGAACGGCCGGCTCGCCAAGTCTCCGATGCTGTCGATTCGCTGCTCTCTAACAGCCATCGCTGGATGCTCACTATCTGCCGTACGCTCAACGAACAGCACCCAAGCACGGTGCGAGGCATAAAACGTTCCCACAACAAAAGCAATCGCCATAAAACCCAGGGCAAACAGCGCGAAAGCCGCTAAAAGTTCTTGCACAAAATAGCTTTGCATGGCTAGCACTCCCCCTAAGAAAACCCAGAGCCATTTTCGGCTCTTGTCTCTTGTCTTCATCTTACCCCCACCGCACTCCCAAACCATCAACCCTTCCCGGCAATCTAAGTTCCACTAGCCGGGGCCTTACACTTCAATTAGATGCTGGACTCTGCCTGAAGGGTCCAGCCCCCCCCACCTGTCCTATTTGACAGCTCTGAGGGCAAAAAAGCGATGGTACGAACAGCCCATTTTGGGGGCCTTCCTTGCAAACGTTACCCATAGGACTTAGTCTAACTTATACATAGTATTGGCTTTAATTCGTCCCTCTTCTCAAGTCCAGATGACTAACAGAGCCTGTTCAGGTCCTGTGGATAACCTGTACCGCAGGACAGGTTACGGTCTCAATAGATGGTGCTTCCTGGCACTCTACCGTTTCGGATCGAGAGGGGAGTCGCCGCCACATAACGACTATCTTTCCACTGACCGCCTGGAGCTTACCGAAACTCAGCAAACGGGTTCTCCTTCCTCTATACTTGTCGGACTATGGAAAGGAAACTGGTGGGTGGAATGGGATGGAAATCGCTCCTGCCATCTAAATTCCAAGGGTTTAGAGGAGAGTTCATGTTCTTGCGGATTCGCAGAGTCATCTCCACGGTCGTCGCCGTCATTGTTCTGGCTGGCGCTTGCTCGAAACCTCCCGCGACAAAGGACTCTGAGGGCACAGCGCAGTCCAGTGCGAACCCTCACCCAACGATTGTGTTTATGACCGACTTCGGCGCCGCAAACGACGCGGCCGCGATCTGCCGCGCCGTAATGGCTGGTATTGCTCCGGAATCGCGCATCATGGACATCACACATCAAGTGACGCCCTATTCGATTGAAGAAGCCTCGCGATTTCTTGCGGCCGTCACTCCTTATTACCCGGCCGGCACGGTCTTTGTCGCAGTGATCGATCCAGGTGTTGGTACCTCCCGAAAAGCGGTCATCGTAAAATCGAAAAGGGGTCAGTACTTTGTGCTGCCGGACAACGGCTTGATCTCGCCCGTCCTGGATCGCGATGGTCTGGAATCGGCGCGCGAGATTGCCAATCCCGGATGGATGATCCAGACGGCGGTCTCCTCTACTTTTCATGGGAGAGATATTTTCTCTCCGGCAGCGGCGCATCTCGCTGCCGGTTGGGATTACAACCTGGTGGGGCCTCGAGTCAGCGAACTGGTGCGGCTGAATCCGAAAGTCTCCACAACCTCGGAAAAGGGGATAGATGGTGAGGTAATTGCTCTCGATGACCCTTTCGGTTCACTGGTCACCGATATTCCCGGCGACGAATTCAAGAGCCTCGGCTACAACCTCGGAGACAAACTCGTGGTGCAACTCAACAAGAAGTCTGTCACGCTTCCTTACGTGAAGACATTTATGGACGTCCGCGTGGGAGAAACGCTTCTCTACATCGATTCGCGCGGCCGCGTGGGCATCGCTGTCAATCAGGGCAGTTACTCGCAAAAGTTCAACTTCCTTCCGCCCGGTTCGATCCATATTCCCCGCAAGGGCCAGCCGCTGAGAGAAAACTAGAGCCGCCTTTCCGGGTAGCTTTGCTTCCGCTTCCTCGAGGGTGGGGTGGTTCTGGGACGGCAGACAGGACGCTAGCGAACGCTGCCCTATCCCCTCTTGTCTTCACGTCTCCCCACACCTTGACCGAACCGCTCTGTCCATCGATTTCGTAGCATTCAAGAATTGACGGAACTCTTCCCGCCACCTAACGTATCTCTAATTCAGGCCGTCCGAGGTGTGAGTTCTCACGGGCGGCGTCGATCCATCGGGGGGATTTCCGCCATGCGAGCAATTGGCCAGCAACTCACACAAGTCTTTCGACGGCTCGGCCGCGCGCCGATGTTTACCGTCGTTACGGTGATTACTCTCGCCGCCGGGATTGGCGGAAACACTGTTGTCTTTAGCGTTCTCGAAGGCGTCCTCCTGAAGCCTCTTCCGTATCCCCGCGCCGATGAGCTCGTAGGCGTTTGGCACAACGCTCCCGGCCTCCAGATCACCGATTTGAACATGGCCCCTTCCAATTATCTTATCTATCGCGAGCAGAACAAGACTCTCCAAGACCTCGGCCTGTACCAGGGCGACTCCGTCAGCGTCACCGGAGTTGCCGAACCTGAGCAAGTTCCGGCGATGCGCGTCACCGACGGCACGCTTCCGCTCCTAGGAATTCCACCGCTGATCGGCCGCACCTTCACCAAAGAGGATGACTCACCCGGGGCCCCCGAAACGGTGATCCTGATGTACGGCTACTGGCGTCACAAATTCGGTGGCGATTCTTCCGCTGTCGGCAAAACCCTCATGGTGGATGGCAAGTCCCGCCAAATCATCGGTGTCATGCCCCAAAGATTTCGCTTTCTCGACGAGGACGACCTTGCACTGTTCGCCCCTATGCAGTTTGAGCGCAGCAAAATCTTCCTCGGCAACTTCAGCTACGAAGCTCTTGGCCGGCTCAAGCCAGGTGCCACGCTTGACCAGCTCAACGCCGATGTCGCCCGCATGCTTCCGATGGTTATGAACACTTTTCCGGCGCCCCCCGGATTCAGCATCAAGCTTTTCCAGGACGCCCACATTGGACCAAATGTCCGCCCGCTGAAACGGGACGTCGTCGGTGACGCGGGCAGCGTCTTGTGGGTGCTTATGGGCTCGATCGGCATGGTTCTTCTTATCGCTTGCGCCAACGTGGCCAATCTTCTTCTTGTCCGCGTTGAAGGCCGCCGCCAGGAATTGGCTCTGCGCGCGGCTCTAGGCGCTAGTTGGGGGCGCATCGCCGCAGAATTGTGGCTCGAAAGTCTCACGCTCGGGTTAATCAGTTGCTTGCTCGGTTTGGGGCTTGCTTGGGGGGCCTTGCGCGTCCTGGTTGTCATCGCCCCCGCCGGACTGCCTCGCATTCATGATATTGGTATTGACGGCCCGGTCTTGCTCTTTACCGCTGCCATCGCCGTCTTCACCAGTCTCCTGTTCGGCGCGATTCCCGTCTTTAAGTACGCCGGCGCGCAGTTGAGCACTGGCATCCGCGAAGGCGGACGCGCGCTTAGCCAAAGCCGTGAACAGCATCGTGCGCGCAGCGTCCTTGTAGTCGTGCAAGTCGCCCTCGCCCTGGTTCTCCTGATCTGCTCCGGCTTGATGATTCGAACCTTCCGCGCTATGACCAAAGTGGATCCCGGCTTCTCTCGCGCCGCCCAACTGCAGACCTTCCGCATCTCCATTCCTGAAGCGCAGGTCAAAGATCCTGAGCCCGTTATCCGCATGGAAGAAGAGATCTTGCACAAAGTCGAAACGGTTCCCGGCGTCTCTTCTGTGGCTCTTTCCACAGCCATCCCTATGGATGAGAATGGCTGGCACGACCCCATCTTTGTTGAGGGCCGCACCTACAGCGAGGGCGAGCTTCCTCCAATACGCGCCTTCAAGTTCGTCTCTCCCGGCTTTCTGGCCACTATGGGCACACCTCTGGTGGCGGGCCGCGACTTCACCTGGACAGATACCTTCAAGAAGTTCCCCGTGGCCATGGTCTCTGAAAACATCGCCCGCGAGTATTGGCGAGATCCCGCCGCTGCCCTCGGTAATCGCATTCGGGTGAGCACCAAGGATGACTGGCGCGAAATCGTCGGCGTCGTCGGCAACGTCTACTACGATGGCATCAGCAAGCCGGCCACCGGCGCGGCCTACTGGCCCCTTCTGCTCGATAATTTTGAAAGCGATACCACTCGCGCCAGCCGCGATGTCGCCGTTATTTTCCGTACCTCCCGCGCCGGCTCGGAAAGCCTGATGACCGAAGTCCGCAAGTCGGTTTGGTCTGTGAACCCGAATCTTCCTCTGGCCGGGGTCCACACGGTCGACTATTTCTACAAGCGCTCCATGGCGCGCACTTCGTTCACCCTCGTCATGCTCGGCGTGGCCGGAGCCATGGCTCTGCTGCTCGGCGTCGTCGGCATCTACGGGGTGATCGCGTATTCGGTCTCGCAGCGCCGCCGCGAAATCGGGATTCGCATGGCACTCGGCGCGCAACAGCCCATGCTCACCGGCATGTTCGTTCGCCACGGGCTGTTCCTCACCGGCATCGGTGTCGCCTGCGGACTCGTCGTCGCCATCTTCATTATGCGGCTCATGTCCACATTACTGTTCAATGTCAATCCCACTGACCCATTAACCTACGTCGCCGTTTCCGCAGGCCTTATTGCCACCGCGTTTACGGCCAGTTATCTGCCATCGCGGCGTGCAGCCACGGTCGACCCCGTCGAGGCCCTTCGCGCCGAATAAAATACTGCAAAGTCGCCGCACTCGCTACGCCGCGAATAGGTTGTCTTGACCGCATTGAAGGGCTCAAGGAGATTTCCCCGCAGAGGGGGATTCCTGTCTCCGGGAATCGCCATCTAGTCCTAGTATCTATGTTTATGTTAACGGTAGCTAACTTATGCGTTATCATCAGTCGTGATATTTGCCTTCCCATGGTTCCAAACCTTTCGGTCTCAAGCGGCTACACTTTCGCACCGTCACTGTGACGAAAACTACCTCACGCCCGTATCGCCTCAGGGAAGATTTGCTTTTTTTAGGCCACCCGCCCAACAATACGGAGGTTACTGCGGCCGCTTCTCCCGCTCGCCCGAACTGTTCTTCTCGGGCGAAAACTCGGCAAGCGCCCCGCCTGGAGGTTCGCCATGCCTGAAGCCGTCATCGTTTCCGCTGTTCGCACTCCCGTTGGTCGTGCATATAAAGGATCGCTTCGCACCACACGCCCGGACGATTTGGCGGCGCTGGCCATCAAGGAAGCGCTCGCGCGTGTCCCCGGACTCGACCTTAAGGAAATTGACGACGTCATTCTGGGCTGCGCCATGCCGGAAGGCGAACAAGGGATGAACGTCGCCCGCATCGCAGCACTTCGCGCGGGATTGCCGGTTGAAGCTTCGGCGATGACCATCAATCGGTTCTGTTCCTCCGGATTGCAGGCGATTGCCCTGGCCGCCGAACGGATTCGTTCGGGCGCTGCAGAGGTAATCGTCGCGGGCGGCACCGAGTCCATGTCCCTGGTGCCGATGGGCGGAAATAAGATTTCGCCGAATCCATGGCTGGTGGATCACTATCCAGACGCGTACATCAATATGGGGCTCGGCACCGAAAACATCGCGAAGAAATTCGGCATCACACGCGAGCAGGCTGACCAGTTCTCCGCCGATTCCCACAAGAAAGCTGTTGCCGCAATTGCGGCTGGAAAGTTCAAGGAAGAGACGATTGCGGTGGAAGTGAAAATCACTTCCATGCCGAATGGAAACGGCGCGTCATCGAAATCAAGATCGCCAGCCAAGCCGAGCACGCAAACTCTTTCGTTTGATACGGACGAACTTCCCCGCGCGGACACTTCTCTCGACGTTTTAGCAAAACTCAAACCGGCGTTCCACGTGAAAGGAACCGTTACGGCGGGAAACAGTTCTCCGATGAGCGATGGGGCTGCTGCTACCGTGGTGATGAGCGACGCTCGCGCCAAATCGCTGGGATTGAAACCGCTGGCGAGATTTGTAGCGTATGCGACTGCCGGCGTCTTGCCGGAAGAGTTCGGCATCGGCCCAGTAAGAGCAATTCCCAAGGTATTGAAGCTTGCGGGACTATCGCTCACCGACATGGCCGTGATTGAACTCAACGAAGCATTCGCCGCGCAATCGCTCTCGGTCATTCAGCAAGCCGGTCTGGATGCTTCGCGCGTCAATCCCAATGGCGGAGCCATCGCTCTGGGTCACCCGCTCGGCTGTACCGGAGCGAAACTCACGGCTTCGCTGATCCGCGAACTCCAGCGCCGCAACGCGAAATACGGCATGGTCACCATGTGCATTGGCGGCGGCATGGGCGCCGCCGGCATCTTCGAGCGGCTTTGAAGCTTTTGTAGTGGCCGGTCTTTGGACCGGCGTTCTTGGTTGCTAGGCGCGCCATTGGTTGCGCAAATTCAGCGCTCTGCCTTCTCCTGGAAGCTCCCGGTGGAATATTTTTCGATGAGCGGAAATGAAGGAGAGAACAAGAGCTGAAGGAAACTGCTGTTACTGTCTTTTGGCGTCGACGCGGACAAAGAGAATTTCCGGCGAGCCGTTCACGGTCATGAACTCCTCGCTCACCAGCGTTCGAGGGCCGGTAACCCTGGTGACGTTGCGCAATTTTACCGTGCCGCCTTCGGCCGGAAACTCGAAGCGGTACACTAGCGCATCGCCCTCGAACTGCCCGGTCTCTACAATGGCCCCGGGAATTCCGTTTCCGAAGACGTATGCTTTGTACGCTTTTTCCCTGGCGTCCCAGGTCATGACGAGCAGACCCTCGAAGTCGCCGACGGGGCCCTGTGAATGAAATGAATTGAGGAGCGAATTTCCGCCCGGCCCGGGCTTGCTGAGGTAAACGCCGGTATTGAGTCCGCCGTTGGGAGCGAAACCAGATTTCGGATAGGTCTCGGTGTAGTCCCATTCGCCGAGATAGAATTTCAGCCGCTCCATTTCGGCGGCGCCTGGCTTTGCAGCCGTAGTCGCAGCGGATTTTTCCGTGCTTTTCTCCTGGGCTGGGTTTGAATTTTGCGATGCATCGGCGGCGTAGCGGCGGAAGAAAGAGTCTGGCTTCCAGCGGGGACGCGCGGGAGAGTTGGCAGTATCCAGAAGCAGGCGGCGGGTGAACTCTTCATAGCCGGCGGCGGTTTCCAGGTTGACGGGCTGGTTTACGTCGTCGGATGGAGCATGGTAGCGGTTCGTGAGCCAGTCTTTGAAGATTTTTTGTTCGGGAGTGCCGAGTTCAAAGCCGACGTCAACCTTGACCGAGGGAACGCCCTTCTTAATGAAGCTATATTGATCGCTGCGAATGAATGCATTGCGGAGAGGCTCGGGATCAGCGATCGGTTTGACGCCCATGGACTGAGCGATGGCGGCGGCACGCGTACCGAGATCGGATTCCTCGATGCCTTCGATTTTTAGAATTTTCAGCGGGACGATGGGAAGAAACATGTCCACGTTGACGTCGGCGACGATGGATTTTGCTGGAACCGTGGGATGCGCGGCGAAATATTTTGAACCGAGAAGTCCTTTTTCTTCGGCGGTGACCAGAAGAAAAAGAATGGAGCGCCCGATTTTTTCGGGATGCGCTTTCAAGCTTGCGGCGATGTCCAGCACGAGCGCGCTGCCAGAACCGTCGTCCATGGCGCCGTTGTAGATGCGGTCGCCGTTGATGGGAGCACCGATGCCGACGTGATCGATGTGCGCGGAGAGGACGACGAAATCATTCTTGAGCGCGGGATCGGAGCCGGGAAGTTTAGCGACAAGGTTTGAAGATTCGAGGGTAGTGGCGAGGATTACAGCGTCAGCTTTGAGCGAGACAGAAAGTGCGAAATGCGGAAGAGGCTTGCGGTCCTTGCCCAGAGCAGCAATTTCGGCAAAGGTGTGGCCGGAACCAACGAAAAGTTTTTCTGCGGAAGCAGGGTTGAAAGTGACCCCGAGTTGCAGGCCGGGAGTCTCATTGAACTCCAGATCGGCAAGATCCATGGAAGGGTGATTGCGATTGACGGAAATGCGGGACCACGGAATATCCATGGAGGCGGGGTTTGCGATGGTGATGGTGCCGACGGCTCCGGCAGCGTGGAGGAATTTCCAGCGTTCGCCCGCAGTCTGGTAGTGGGAGGCGAGAGCAGTCGGAATGTCCGAGGGGGACCCGGCGAGATAGACGACAACTTTTCCTTTGAGGTCCAGACCGGCGAGTTCATCGAGATTTTTTTCCGGAATTTTCAAACCGTATCCGATGAAGACCAGGGGCGCGGTGAAAGCGGTAGAGGCGTGGGTGGAGCGAGTGCCGATGTACCCGTCATCAGCGAATGAGATCGAAGTGGATTGACTCCCGTCGACGAGAGTGAGCGAGGATTTTGATTCGTCGACCTCGTATTGGTTGAAACGAACAGACTGATAGAAACCGTTTGAACCCGCGGGTTCGAGGCCGGCTTTTTTCAATTGTTCGACGGCGTAGGCTTGTGCTTTGCGGAGTCCTTCGCTCCCGGTGTCGCGGCCTTCGAGGGAATCATCGGCGAGAAACTTGACGTGTTCCCACCAGGACTTGCCGTCAAAGTTGGGAGCGGGAATGGTTTGCTGCGCCGGGCACGCAGCAGCGAAGGATAGAAAAATAATTGAGAGGATGAGTTTGCGCATGCGATTCGCTCCTGTGATGAATTGAGAGGCTAGAGGATAACAGGGACAGAACAAGAGAGTCACGCGAAGAAGCCGTGGAACGCCACCACGCTCAAGCGCAAGGCCTCAGGGAGTGGTGACGACGGGCAGGTCGATGAAGGTGGCTTGGCCTGGGGCGTGGAAGATGCGCTGCGTGGCTTTGCGATAGTCTCCCGGCTTGGCCCAGAAAATATTGGGAACGAAAGTTTGGGGATTGCGGTCGTAGAGCGGAAACCAACTGGACTGAATCTGTACCATGATGCGGTGACCGGGCAAGAAGACGTGGTTGGCAGTGGGCAGGGTGATCCGGTACAAAAAAGGCTTCCCTGGCTCAATGGGCTTAGGAGTTTCAAAGCTTTCGCGGTAACGGCCGCGGAAAATGTCCGCAGACACCATGAGTTGATAGCCGCCCATGTGAGGATCGCCGGCAACTTCGGGGGGATATTCATCAATCAGTTTGACGACCCAGTCTGAATCCGTGCCGCTGGTAGAAGCGACGAGATTGGCGATGGGCTGGCCGCTGATTTTCATGGGAGCCGTGAGCGCATCGGAAACAAACGCGATGACATCCGTGCGGCCAGAGGCTTCGCGCTGATCGTCCACGAGCCAGAGCGGCCAGGTGAGTTCATTGGTGTAACCGACGGGCTGACTGGGGCGGGCACGAAAGGGCACCGGCTTAGCAGGGTCAGAAACATATTCATCGAAAGGAGTTTCGCTGGATGCGGGCGCGGTGAAGTTGAGTTTAAGCCCGGCATTCAGATAGAGTGGCGTGGATTTCACCGTGCAGGGGCTGGCGCAACCCGCGGGCCACGCGTTTAACCTGCGCCAAGTGTTAGTGCCGGTTTCAAAAGCGGAGACGGGAGCGACGTTGCTACTGGGCGCGTCATCCTTTAAATAGTGTGCCAGGAATGGCGCGAGAATTTCTCGGCGGAAATAGAGTCCGGTATCACTGCTGAATTTTATCGCGCCGAGAGAGCTAGCGTCTTCGATTTCCTGCCCGTGGTGCCACGGACCCATGACGAGAAAAACTTTGTCATTGGCAGTGTCTTTCGGCTTGATGGCTTTGTAGACAGCGATGGCGCCGTAGATGTCTTCCTGATCCCACAGGCTGTGCACGAGCATGACGGGAACTCTTAGGGGTTGCGCGGCGAGAATCTTGTCCATGGCTTGC
>Ga0209698_10009022_pt1 | contig 10249 bp, 11 predicted proteins | sample LitLauG_LLR_2012_FD_187203 | JGI IMG/M metagenome (GOLD analysis project Ga0209698, IMG submission 187203) | Freshwater sediment microbial communities from Pennsylvania, USA - Little Laurel Run_MetaG_LLR_2012 (SPAdes) (version 2) | ecosystem: Environmental > Aquatic > Freshwater > Creek >... | reverse complement strand
ACACTGCGCCCGTGCCCTCCCCGCCGGCCGCGGCGGGCCCGGCGCGAGGGCAGCCGATGCAGAGGATCCAGAGCCAGGGCTTGCACCACGTCACGATCTGCGGGGCGGACCGCCAGACGTCGATCGACTTCTGGGAGGGGCTCCTGGGGATGCCGTTCGTGTTCGAGCAGCCCAACCTCGACGACGCCCGCGAGAGCCACCTCTATTTCGATCCCGGCGACGGGCGCCTGATCACGATCTTCACCAGCGAGGAGCGCACCCCCGACCCGCGTCGCACGCCCACCGACCCGGGCTGCGTCCATCACATCGCGCTGTCGGTGTCGCATGCCACCTTCAGCCAGGCGATCGCGCGCCTGGAGGAACGCGGCGTCGAGCACACCCCCGTGAAGGACCGCGGGTTCATGGACTCGATCTACTTCAACGACCCGCTCGGCCTCACGATCGAGCTCGCTTCATACCGCTTCGAGCCGCCGCACGGCTTCACCCACGCGGACGTGCTGCTCGAGGCGCACAAGCTGCGCGTCGCGCGGGGCGACGGCCACATCGCCGAGGTCCACCTTGCAGACGCGATCGAGGCGCTGCTGCTGCGCTCGCGCGGCTCGCTCTCCGAAGAGCGCTCGCCGAAGCGCGCCTACTGATCACGCGGCGCGAGCCGCTCGCCGAAGAACGCGATGATCTCGTCGCGCGCCGCGATCGTGGGCTGCCCCGCCTCGTCGATCAGGTGGACGGTCACCACGCTGTGCGGGCTCGGCACGTACTCGCGGAAGAAGGGCGGTGTCTCTGGGTTGGCGGCCTCGTCGGGGAGCTCGTGCGCGACGAAGCGCTCGCCCAGCGCGTGCGCGTATGCCGCGAAGCGCTCAGCCCTGCAGAAGCGGTCCCCCCTGAAGCGATAGGCCATCACCGTGAGGTCCTCGCGCTCGAGGCGCTCGCGCACCGTCGCAAGCTCCTCGGGCGCGATCTCCAGGCCGCCGGGGTCATCAAGCGGCAGCGACGGCTGCGAGAGCACGGGCGCGAGCATCGAGGGCTCGAGCATCATGCTCAGCGCGAAGTTGCCCGTGAAGCACATCCCGATCGCACCCACGCCGGGTCCGCCGCACTGCTCATGCGCGAGTCGCGCGAGCGCGCGCAGCCAGATCGTGACGGGGCTCGAGCGGTTTGCGCCCAGCGCACGGAACTCAGCGCTCATGCACGCCCGCTGGAAGATCGCTGCGCCCTCCTGCGCGTCCGGCACGGCGCCGTCGCGCCCGAACAGCGACGGCATATACACGGTGAACCCCGCGTCCCTCACCCAGCGGCTGAAGCGCGCGACGTGCGGGCTGATGCCGGGCATCTCAGCCATCACGATCACCGCCGGCCCCGTGCCCGTCACGTGGACCACCTTCGCGGCCCCCTCGAGGGTGACGGTCCTCGACTCGAAGTCCTCGAGCGGGTCGTGCTCGGCGAGATCGCGTTGCGTCATCGTGAACGACCCTCTCTCGTTGCTGGGGCGGCCCCGCGTCGCGCTCCCCGTCTGACGTTGCCCGCCGGTTTGCTCCTGTGGGCGTCCAGCTCGGAGCGCCACGCAGCGCGGGCGTGCGCGACGCCGCAGGAGTCGTGCAGCAGCTGTCGCTGCCAGTTGGCGGCCATGCCGAGCGCGTTCAGGCGAAACGCGATCGCGCTCGCGTCCACGTCCCCGCGAAGCTCGCCCGCGGCCACCGCCGCGGCGAGGTTGGCCTGCAGCAGCGCGACCCATTCGAGCATCACCGCCGCGACCGCGTCGCGGACCGCGCCCGGGCGGCCGTCCATCTCCGCCGACGCCGCACACAGGAAGCAGCCGCCCGCGAACACGTCGGAGAGCAGGTAGTCGCACCACGCCTCGCCTATCGCGGAGAGCCTCGCCAGGCCCTCGGGGGCCACGAGCGCCGGTGCGATCACGTGCTCCACGAGAATCGCGCGCGCGGCCCCGATCGTGGCCAGCTGCAGCTCCTGCTTTGACCCGAACAGCGCGAAGACGCTGCTCTTGTGGACGCCCAGCTCGCCTGCGAGCGCGCCGATCGTGAGGCCTTCAAGGCCCTCCCGCGAGGCCATCTGCACCGAGCGCTCGAGCACCGCCGCGCGACTGCGCATGCCGCGCTCGCGGCGCCCGTCCGACGGCGCCGCCGGCGCGGGCGTCGAAGGCGCCGCTCCGAGCCGAGCGCTGTCCGAGTCGCTCCTGAGCGCGCTCGCGGAGCGCTCGCGGGTGGGCCCCATGGTCCGCATACACGCCACCCTACAATATATACGTTCGATCGTCTACATTATTGCCAGGCGCGTCACGGCGAGCGCCCCGGGGACGCGCGTGCGCAGCCCCGGCGCGCAGGTGCCTACCAGCTCGCTGAAGCGGCACCGCCGCAGCCCGTTTTGATCGTCGGGCTCACGCACGTGCGGCTGACCTGGCCGCTCGCGCTCTTGGCGATCGTGAATTCGTCGCCGTCGCTGGACTTGACCGTGAGTGAATATTCGTACTGGCTGTGCGTGGTGGCGCTCAGGTACGGCTCGTGCCCGTTTTCGACGATGCGGATCGTCGGTTCGGTCTTGTTCAGTTCGGAGGCTGTCACCTTTTCATAGCTGCCGCCGCTGTCGACGGCGAGCGTCTCGGCGGTCGTCTGTGCGGTGCGCGCGAGTTCCTTGGCCTGCGCGTCGTATGCCCTGCCCTTGCTGCCCAGGAACGACGGGATCGCGATGGCGGCGAGGATGCCGATGATGAGGATCACGACCAACAGCTCCACGAGCGTGAAGCCGTCGGCCTGTCCGATGTGCGCGCGCAGCTCGCGCGGCGTTGCGGGGAGGCGCTGCGCTGCGGTGCGTGAGACACGCTGCGGGGAGTCTGTGAGCATCGGCTGCCTTCCTTCCTGGTAGGTGGACTGGCAGCCGGGCCATCTGCTTGAGATCCCTGGCTTTGCGCCCCGGTCTCGCGACCGGTTTGCCGTTTTCAGCGTCGTGCGGATCGGCAGTGTGAGCGATCGATGACCCGCTGTATGGATAGTTGGACGGATGTACGAGCCGCGGCCGGCAGATCGCGCCGCCAGGCCGCTCGCCGCGCCGGCGCGCGGTAGCTTGTGCGGGCGATGGGTCTGCTCGAGGATGCGATCGCGGCGCACGGCGGCATGGAGCGCTGGCGGGCGATCAGCTCGATCGAGGTTTCGCTGCGCTGCGGGGGGATCGCGCTGCCCGCCAAGGGCCAGCCGTCGCTGCTGCGCTCGTTCAGCGCGACGGTGGATACACGCAGGCCGCATGTGGAGCTGCACCGGATCGGCACGTTCGACGCGTCGGTGCCGCGGCCGCGCGGCATGGCCACGCGCCGGCGCTGGCGCACCGAGGACGTCGTGCACTTCGCGGGCTACGCGCTGTGGGGCTATCTCGCGGCGCCGTTCGTGTTCGCTGAGGGGGACTTCGCGGTGCGCGAGCTGCCGCGCAGGCGGCTGCGGGTGGACTTCCCGGAGCGCGTGCCGGCGCACTGCCGCCGGCAGGTGTTCCACTTCGACGCCGACGCGATCCTCACGCGCCTGGACTACACCGCGGAGGTGTTCCTCGGGCCGCTCGCGCGCGCGAAAAACCTCTGTCTCGAGCACCGCTGGATCGACGGCCTGCTCGTGCACGTGCGCAGGCGCGTGACCCCGCGAGGGCTGCCGGCGCCGACGCTCGTGAGCATCGACATCGACGAGCTGCGCGCGAGCTAGCGGCGCTCGCTGCCGAGCGAGATCTGCGTGAGCGACGCGCCGCCGTCGATCACGATCGATTGCCCGTTGACCTGCGCGGCGTGCGCGCCGGCGAGGAACGCGACGGCCGCGGCGATCTCCCCGGGCTCGACCGCACGCCCGCTGGGCAGGTTCGCCATCACGCGTTCGCGCACCCCGTCGGGCATCGCGAGCACCTGCTCGGTGGCCACGAGCCCCGGCAGGATCGCGTTGACGGTGATGCCCAGCGCGGCGTTCTCGGCGGCGAGCGTGCGCACCATGCCGAGCTGGCCGGCCTTGGAGGCGGCGTAGGCGACCTGGCCGGGAAGCCCGCCGATGGCGGCCACGCTCGAGATCACGACGATGCGACCGTGGCGGCGCTCCCGCATCCCTCCCAGGCACGCCTGGATCGTGCGGAACGCGCCGGTGAGGTTCACGTCGATGTCGCGCTGCCACTGCTCGGCGGTCATCGAGTGTGCGGGCGCGATCGTGGTGGTGATCCCGGCGTTCGCGACGCACACGTCCACGTCGAGCGGCGGGATCTGATCGCGCACGAGGTCGAGCTGCAGGTCGGCGCCCTCGCGCAGGTCGAGCGTCACCACCTGCAGGCCGTCGGCGCGCAGCCGCTCTGCGACGGCGGCGCCGATACCGCGCGCGGACCCGGTGACGAGCGCTCGCCGCGGCTCGGTCACAATGGCGCCCCGATCTTCATGAAGGAGGCACGATGACAGAACGCTGGTTCTCCGAGGCGGAGCTCGCGGAGCTCTCGCGGCCCACGATGGATCGCGCGATCGAGGCGATCGACGCGGGCGACCTCGACGGGGCGCGAGGCCTGTGCGAGGAGATGAAGCACGAGTGGCAGATGCTGCACGACCTGATGGCCGCCGGCGTGCTCGACCTCGTCTCCTTCATCCAGCAGCGGCTCGGCGAGGATGGCGTGGCGCAGGCGTGGAGCGAGAGCATGGGTCGCGGATGGCGCCGCCATCACGCCGCGATCGAGACGCTCAAGCGGCGCGATCTCGTGCCGCTGCTGGCGGCGACCTGGCGGGCGCACTCGTGCTCGGGTGTGGGCCCCAACCCGGGCTCGTTCACGATCACCGAGGACGAGGAGAAGGTCACCTTCGCGATGAACCCGTGCGGCTCCGGGCAGCGGCTGGTGCGCAACGGCGCCTACGAGGGGCTGCCCGACGACGGCCTCACGCGCGAGGCGCACGACTGGTCATTCGCACGCGAGGGCTTCCCGCTCTACTGCACGCACTGCAGCTTCATGAACGAGTCGCTGCCGATCCAGTGGTCGGGCTACCCGCTGTATCCGTGCGACCCGCCCGGGGACTACTCCAAGGACGCGTGCGTCTGGTACTGGTACAAGGATCCCGACGCGATCCCCGCGCGCCACTACGAGCGCTACGGCGCGGTCAAGCCGGGGGCGCTCAGGGAGTGATCACGTTGCGCGGGTCGGGCTTGCCGGCCGCGTCCGCCTGGCTGTAGTCGCCGAAGGGCCCGTCGCGCCGGGCGATCGCGGCGCCCACGCCGTCGCGCTCGGCGAGCTCGATGAACTCCCTCGCGTGAGGCGTGTTGCGCATCAGCCCGTCGAGCACGGGGCCGAGCGCCTGCGTGGAGGCGAGGCCCATGTTCTCGTAGGCCTGGTTGACGATCAGCTTCATCGCAGCGAGCTGTGAGGACGGGATGCTCGCCAGCTGCGCGGCCTGCTCTGCGACGCTCGCCTCGAGCTCTGCGAACGGGACCGCGGCGTTGATCAGGCCCGCGCGCGCCGCCTCCACGCCCGACAGCGGCCTGCCAGTCAGCGCGAACTCCTTCGCCCTGGTGAGCCCGAGGCGGTAGAGCCACATGCCGGTCAGGTAGCAGCCCCACATGCGCGAGTAGGGGGTGCCGATGCGCGCGTCCTCGCTGGCGATCACCAGATCGGCGCACAGCGCGAGGTCGCTGCCACCGCCGACGCACCAGCCATGGACCTGCGCGATCACCGGCTTGGGCGAGCGCCACAGGCTCATGAACCGCGGCACCGCGCCGCCCGGCGCGGTCGCGACCGCGAAGTCCTTACCGGGATCCCACGCGCCGTCGGTGTTGAGCTGCTCGTCCCAGTGGTGAAAGCCGCCCCCGAAGTCAAAACCGGCGCAGAACGCCCTGCCCGCACCGCGCAACACGATCACCTTCACGTGATCCTCGGCGCCCGCGCGCCGCACCGCGAGCTCCAGCTCCTCGGGCATCGGCGGCACGATCGTGTTGAGCTGCTGCGGGCGGTTCAGCGTGATCGTCGCGACCTGTCCCGAGGTCTCATACAGAAGTGTCTGAAGCTGCATCGCAGCGGCGAACACTATTGGCGATCGCACCGCTCACGCGCGCCCGGAGAGCACGTCGAGGACCCCGGCGCCCCGCGAGGGGCGCCCGCTCGCCCGCTCGGCGCGGTCGGCGGCGCGATACAGCGCGTACATGCCGCGGATGCCCACCCAGCGCAGCGGCTCGGGCTCCCACGCGCGCGGCGCGCGGCCGACCCACGCCAGCGCGGTGAGCTCGCCCTCGCGCCCGAGCAGCAGGTCGCACAGCGCGCGCGCGGCGAGGTTGGACGCGGCCACGCCCTCGCCCACGTAGCCGCCCGCCCACGCGAGCCCGCTGCGCGGATCGCAGCCCACCGACGCGCACCAGTCGCGCGGCACGCCGAGCACGCCCGACCACGCGTGCTCGACCTCGGCGGACGCCGCCGCGGGGAACATCGCTGCGAGCTGCGCGTGAAGGCTCCTCACGGTCGCGCGCGCGGTCGCGCCATCGCGGTCGGTGCGCGAGCCGAAGCGGTAGGGCACGCCGCGCCCGCCGATCGCGATGCGCCCGTCGGCGGTGCGCTGCAGGTAGGCGTACACATGCGCCCCGTCGCTCATCAGCTCCTGCCCCGACCAGCCGATCTGCTCCCACTGCGCATGCGAAAGCGGCCGCGTGATGATCATCGAGCTGTTCATCGGCACGAGCGTGCGCCGGCACCCGCGCAGCGAGGAGGTGTAGCCCTCTGTCGCGCGCAGCACCCAGCGCGCGCGCACCGCGCCCGCGGGCGTGATCGCGCTGTGCGGGCGGATCTCGCTCACGGGCGTGTGCTCGTGGATCACCACGCCGAGCGCCTCCACGGTCTGCGCGAGCGCGCGCAGCAGCTTCGCGGGGTGCACGCGCGCGACGTGCGGGGAGAACAGCGCCCCCTGCGCGCCCGCCACGCGCACGCGCTGCTCGAGCTGCGCGCCGGTGAGCTCGCGCAGGTCGCGCTCGCCGACGCCGCGCATGCGCGCCTGCCTGACGCGCTCGCGCTGGTTCGCTGCCTGCGCTGGGCCGAGCGCCACGTCGAGCAACCCCGACCGGAGGTAGTCCGCCTCGAGCGAGTGCTCTGCCAGGAAGCGCCCGACCTCGTCCACCGCATCGAACATCAGCCGCTGCTGGGCGATCAGCGCGTCGCGGCCGCTGTGGCGCTCATACGCGCGGGGTGCGCCCGCGAAGAAGCCCGACACCCAGCCGCCGTTGCGTCCCGACGCGCCGAAGCCCGCCACCTCGCGCTCGAGCACCACGATGCGCAGCGACGGGTCGGCGCGCTTGAGGTAGTACGCGCTCCACAGGCCCGTGTAGCCCGCGCCGACGATCGCCACGTCGGCGTCGGTCGCGGCCTGCAGCGGCGCGCGCGCGGGGCCGGGGCCGCCGAGCGAGTGCCACCAGAAGCCGAGCTCGCCCGTCCTCATGCTCGATGAGAGCGTAGCCCGCTCGCGCGGGCTATGATCGCGTGCGGGATCCGCGGGGTCGCTTGCGGCGTCGCAGGGTGATGAGCTTCGAGCAGGATTGGGGAGGGTTACTCACATGCAGGCCGCCGTAACAGAGTCCAGCCGCGAGGCGACCGCGGCGGGCGCACCCACGCTCGCACACGCGTTTCGCATCACCTCCGCCGCGCGCGCCGGTGACGTAGCGATACGCACCAGGGCAGACGCCTTCACGATCACGTGGGGCGAGCTGCGCGAGCGCGTGGACGCGCTCGCCGGAGGGCTCGCGCGCCTGGGCCTGAAGCGCGGCGACACGCTCGCGATACTGCTCAGCAACCGCCCCGAGTTCCACATCTGCGACCTCGCCGCGATGATGCTCGGGGCGACCCCGTTCTCGATCTACAACACCTACACCGCCGAGCAGATCTCCTACCTGATCAGCGACTCGCAGGCGCGGATCCTGATCTGCGAGCAGCAGTACCTGCCGCAGGTGCTCAAGGCGCGCGAGGCGCAGCCGGGCCTCGAGCACGTGATCGTCGTGGACGGCGACGCGCCCGAGGGCACGCTCGCGCTCGCTGACGTCGAGGGATCGAACCCCGACTTCGACGTGGAGGCCTCGCTCGCACAGATCCAGCCCGAGGACGTGATGACGCTCATCTACACCTCCGGAACCACCGGGCCGCCCAAGGGCGTCCAGCTCGCGCACCGCAACCTGCTCGCGTGCCTCGAGGGGCTCGACACGCTGATCCGCTTCCCGCCGGACGGGCGCGTGATCTCGTGGCTGCCGAGCGCGCACATCGCCGAGCGCGGCTGCCACCACTACCTGCCCGTCGTCTATGGCCTGCAGATCACCTGCTGTGACGATCCTCGCCAGGTGCTCTCCTACCTGCCCGAAGTGCGCCCCAGCTGGTTCTTCGCGGTGCCGCGCATCTGGGAGAAGCTGAAGGCGGGCCTCGAGACGATGATCGCCTCACAGCCCGAGGAGCAGGCGGCCGCGATGCGGGCCGCGATCGACGCGGGCGTGCGCAAGGTGCGCATGGAGCAGCGCGGCGAAGAGGTGCCCGCCGAGCTCGCCGAGCAGGTCGCGAAGGCCGACAGCGAGATCTTCGCGGCCGTGCGCGCGATGCTCGGCCTCGACAAGGTCGAGGCGATCAACGTCGGCGCTGCGCCCACCCCCGTGGAGGTGCTCGAGTTCTTCCACGCGATCGGGCTCCCGCTCGCCGAGCTGTGGGGGATGAGCGAGACCTGCGGCGCGGGCAGCGTGAACCCGCCCTCGAGGATCAAGCTCGGCACCGTCGGGCCCGCCGCGCCCGGCGTGCAGCTGAAGCTCGACAGCGACGGCGAGGTGCTCGTGAAGTCCGACGTCGTGATGCTCGGCTACCGCAACCTCCCCGAGCAGACGCGCGACGCCTTCACCGAGGACGGCTGGCTGCGCACCGGCGACATCGGCGTCTTCGACGAGGACGGCTACCTGACGATCGTGGACCGCAAGAAGGAGCTGATCATCAGCGCGGCCGGCAAGAACATGTCGCCCGCCAACATCGAGGCCGCGGTGAAGAGCAGCTCGCCGCTGATCGGGCAGGCGTGCTGCATCGGCGACGGGCGTCAGTACAACACCGCGCTGATCGTGCTCGACGCCGACTTCGCCCCCATGTGGGCCGCCAAGCAGGGCATCGAGGACACCGCGCTCGAGTCGCTCGCGCGCGAGGAGCGCATGCGCGCCGCCGTACAGGAGGCCGTCGAGCAGGCCAACGCGAAGCTCGCCAAAGTCGAACAGATAAAGAAGTTCACGATCGTCGAGGGCGACTGGCTCCCCGGCGGCGACGAGCTCACGCCCACGATGAAGCTCAAGCGCAAGCCGATCGCCGAGAAGTACGCGCGCGCGATCGACGGGATGTACACAGCCGCGTAAGCGCCCGCGCGCGCGGGCCGGCGACGGCTCAGGCGGGCGGGCCCGCCCGCCTCGCGCTCACCAGCACGTAGCGGCTGGTCACCTGAAAGGCCGGCGGGCGCTCGTTCGCGGCCTCGAGGATCTCGAGGGCGCGCTCGCGTACGGACGCGATCCCGCCGCGGCGCGCGAGAGCCGCACGCGCAGCGACCCACGCGGGGTGCTCGCGGATCTCCGCGTCGAGGAACGCGGCGGCCGACGGCGCGCCGAACGCGAGCGCGCGCTCGCTGCAGCGCAGCTCAAACCCGTGCGGCGCGAGCAGTGCTTCAAGCGCATCGCGCCGGTGCCAATCGAACGGGGGCGCGCCCGCGGGGGCGCCCGCGGAGGCGCCCGCGCGCCTACCCGTGACGCTCCGCAGCGCCTCGCTACGCGCCCGCGCCACCTCGGCGAGCGCGCCCGTGGGCAGCCAGGCCGAGAGCACGAGGCGCCCGCCGGTCGTGCACACCCGCGCCATCTCGGCAGCGGCCGCGCGCGCATCGGCCGCGAAGATCACGCCGAAGGCGGACAGCACGACCTCCGCGGCGCGATCGGGCATCGGCAGCGCCTCCGCGCCGCCGCGTATGAACACCGCCTGCAGCCCGCGCGCTCGCGCGTCTGAGCGCGCCAGCGCGAGCAGCCGCTCGGCGGGATCCACGCCCGTCACGCGCGCGCCGCGCTCGGCGGCGAGCAGCGCAGCGGTACCCGTGCCGCAGCCGACGTCGATCACGCGCTCGCCGGCGGCGGGCGCCGCGAGCTCCACGACCGCGCCCGCCGCCGGGCGCAGGCCCTCGGCGATCCGCTCGTAGCCGCCGGCGTCCCAGTCCATCGCCTACAGCGCCGCCTGCCCCGTGGCGGGGTCCACCCGCGCGCGCGCCGCGCGC
>Ga0209698_10009021_pt1 | contig 10250 bp, 9 predicted proteins | sample LitLauG_LLR_2012_FD_187203 | JGI IMG/M metagenome (GOLD analysis project Ga0209698, IMG submission 187203) | Freshwater sediment microbial communities from Pennsylvania, USA - Little Laurel Run_MetaG_LLR_2012 (SPAdes) (version 2) | ecosystem: Environmental > Aquatic > Freshwater > Creek >... | reverse complement strand
GGGTCGGTCCTTTGTTGGTGGCCCGCCGCCTCACGACTGGGCGGTGGGTACGATGCCGGAGATGTGCGACGAGGAAGACCTCGTGTTCCGCCCGCTCGTCGCCGCCGACCTGCCGCAGTTGCACCGCTGGGTCAGCGCCCCGCACGCTCGGCGCTGGTTCGGCGGCGAGCGGTCGTTTGATGAGCTGGCGGGCGAGTACGGTCCGGTCATCGACGGCCGTGTGCCGATCCGGGCGTTCGTCGTGATCGCCGGGCGACGCCCGATCGGCATGGTGGAATGGGTGCGGGTCGGAGATTTCCCTCACTTCCAGCAGGCATGCGGCGTGGAGGACCCCCGCACCGCCAACTGCGACGTGGTCATCGGTGAGGAGGACGTGGTCGGCCGCGGGTTCGGTCCCCGCCTGGTGCGGGCGTTCCTGGATCGGGTCATCTTCGCCGACCCTGCAGTGCCGGCGTGTGTGATCGACCCCGAGCCGGGCAACGCCATCGCCATCCGCGCCTACGAAAAGGCCGGGTTCGGGTTCGTTCGAGCGCTGCCCGACGACGGGGAAGGCAACGGGGTGTACCTGATGAGTGTGGGGCGCGACCAGCCCGCCGACGCGGTCGTGTCTTTGGTCAACGTCGGTGACGGCCTCTACGTGCGCCCCGCCCGCCAGCACGAGCTCGGCGTGGCCGTCGACATCGACGATGACTCCTGGACCTTGCTGGTCGAACGCGACGCCCGCTTCGCCCTGGACCTGGCCGACGACGATCCCTTCGTCGTAGCCGAGATGGCCCGTTGGGCCGAAGCGGCGCGCGACACACGGCTGCTGTTCGCGTGCGGTCCGACCGGCGAGCCGGTCGGATTCGCCGCGCTGGGCGTCATCGACGCCCACCCCCATCTGTTGCAGTTGTCGGTGCGACGGGCATGGTCACGACGCGGGATCGGGCGCGCCCTGCTCGAGCGGGCCGTACGTTGGAGCGTGCGGGAAGGCGAGCTGTGGCTCACCACCTACCGCTCGGTGCCCTGGAACGCCCCGTGGTACCAACGACAAGGATTCACCCCAGCCGATCCGAGCGAGATCGGCCCCCAACTGCAAGCCATCCTCCGCAACGAACGCGTCGCGCTCCCAGATGTCGACGAACGCGTCGCCATGATCTACCGACTGAGATCGAAGACTTGGCGGACTTCGAGGTTGTGAAAGGTGGGTGGGGTTTCACAGAGCGCGGCCAGTTTCTGGGCGAACTCACCGGTCTCGGGCAGCTCCGAGTTCGACATGGCTGCCTCATGGGACGGGAACTCGACGATCTGGAGGTAGGTGTTCGGCCGGTCGCGGTCTTGGGTGAGCGTGGCACGGTGTGCCTTGCGCGTCCCTTGGGTCTTGGCTACCCACTCGTCGACGATCTCGTGGACCGCGTCGATCTTGGTCGTCGTGACGTCGATGATCTGAATGAAGGTCATGGTTTGTCTCCTGGTCGCTCGATGCTGGCTTTCGTTGACTCGTCGGCGGACTGCCGGGTGTTGCGAGCGGCTGCGGCGCGACCACCGCGGTACGTTGCGCCACTGTCGCGCTCATTGGGGTTGTGGAGCCCGGTACTGCTCCACGGGCGTGTTCGGGGTGCGGCCCCACTCGGCCCACGACCCGTCGTACACACGGACTCGGTCGCGGCCGAGCAGGCGGCTGAGGACGAACCATGCCGTGGCGGCTCGCCCTCCGATGGTGCAGTAGGTGATCAGCTCGTCGTCGCCGTCGAGGTTGACCGCGGAAAACAGCGGGATCAGCTCGGCGGCCGCCCGGAACGATCCGTCCGGGCGGTAGAGCCCGTCGAGGGGTTGGTGGATGGCGCCGGGGATGTGCCCGGCTCGCCCGTCGGGTTCCATGCCACCGGAGGGCCAGAACCGCTCGCCGTGGTACTCGGCGGCGGAGCGCACGTCGACAAGGATGACACCAGGCCGACCGATCGCGACCTGCACATCGGCGAGCCCGGCGCGCAGGTCCCGTTCGGCGTGGTCGAGCTGGTGGTCGGGGGGCGACGGCTGGGCCGAGGTAGTGGTCCATGGCCGGCCCGCTTTCCGCCAGGTGTCGCGTGAACAATTGAGGATGCGGGCATCCGCGTGGCCGAGGAGGGTCAGGAGCCACACGCCCATCGCCGGGGCGTACCCGTAGAACACGACGGTGGTGCCGGGACCAATGCCGGAGCGGGCGACGAGACAGTCGAGGGCTGGCGCGTCGACGGGCCGGTAGTCGCCGTCTTTGAGATCCGCGTAGATGTTCCACAGGACGGCGCCGTCGATGTGCCACTCGTTGTATGCGGCGGCGCTCACGTCGACCTCGACAACACGCACGTTGGGGTCGTCGAGATGGTCGGCCAGCCAGGCTGGGTCGACAAGGGCCACTTGTGCGCCTCCGTGATCGGTGGTGGATGTCGTGGCAGTCGGCGCGGTGGTGGACATCGGGGCCTACCAGCGGGGCTCGTCGCCGAGCACGCCGAGGGTGAACTTGCCGACCAGCTCGTGCACGAGGGCGCTGTTGGCGGGGTGGAAACCCCCGCAGCGAACATCGCGGTAGATGCGCTCCAGCTCGTTCGACTTGAACATGCCGCTCCCGCCGGAGACATCCATGGCCAGGTCGACCACCTTCTTGGCGCCCTCGACCGCTCGGTACTTGGCGGCCACCAGCTTGGCCGGCCAAGCCTTCCCGTGGTCCACGCCGGCCGACCAGTCGGCCGCCACCCGCTCGACATGGGCGGAGATGCTGTCGAGCTCGACGGTCATCTCGGCGACCGTGTGCTGGAACATCGGGTGGTACGCCAAGGAGCGGCCGCCCAGCCCGATCGACGTCTTGGCCTTGACACCGACGACCGCCAACTCGAGGGCCCGTTCCGCAAGCCCCAGGTAGACGCTGGCGAACGTGGGTTCCGCCCATCCGAAGATACCGAGCACGAAGGCGTCCGCCCCGGCCAGCCCGGCAGGCACGACCCGGGCGATGTAGTGGTCGGGGATGAACGCCCCGTCGATCACGGTGTCGTCGCTGCGCGTCGCGCGCATGCCCATGGTGTCCCAGGTCTTCACGATGCGGTACCCGGCCGTGTCTCGTGGCATGAAGGCGTGGACGATCATGGGGTTGGCCGGGTCGGAGCTGTCGAGGGCGTGGATCCCCAGCCGGGTCCACACCGGGGAGAGCGACCCGAAGAGCTTGTGCCCCCAGAAGCGGTATCCGCCGTCGACCTGCTCCGCTTTGGCGGTGGACAGCAGGACCGGGAAGTCGTTGCCGGCCTCGCCGTGCCCGGCGGCGAACACCTCCCCGCCGGCGGCCTCTTCGAGCAGCCAGGCGAGCGTCTTGTCACCCGCCCGCCACAGGTCGGCCGCCACGCCCGACCAGTAGACGTGCATGTTGAGCGCCAGCGCCGTCGCCGGTGAGCGGCGAGCCAGGCGGCGCTCTTCGGCGCACACCTCGGCCAGGCTCATCCCCAGGCCCCCCAACTCGGCCGGGACCGCCATCAGCAGGTACCCGGCGGCGCGCAGCTCCTCGAAGTCCTCCGTGCAGAACCGGTTGTCCCGGTCGTAGCCGGCGGAGCGCACCGCGCAGCTGTCCAAGACCGCGTCCGTCAACACCGTCATGGCATCTTCTCCCTCCGCGGGTGGTCCTCGCTACTCGATGGCGAGAACCGTCGTCACCCCTCGGTGTACGCCGCCCGCGTTGGTGCGGCCTTGACCGGACCTTGGTGCGACCTTGGCGCCCGGACGCCTACTCGACCTGCATCCAGCCGAGCAGGTCCTCCCGGCTGACCGAGTCCAACAGGGCCGGGTGGTCCATGCGCATATGCCCCCGGATGGTCTCGATCACCTCCTCCTCGCCGTCACCCCGGGCGACAAACCCGCACTCGCACCTGATGATCCTCGACATCGTTGCCCTCCTCACCCGCTCGCGTCCCGACGGATTGCCACAATGTTCGCGTGACAGCGTCGACGGCGCTCCGGATCCACCTGTGCGGCCCGCTCGTTGTCGAGCGTGACGGGCAGCGCCTGGACCGGGACCTGCCCGGACGGCAAGGACAGCTCGTGTTCGCCTACCTCACCTGCAACCGGCATCGCTCTGTCCGCCGTGCCGAGCTGATCGACGCCATCTGGCCCGACCCCCCCGCCGCTGCCGACAGCGCCCTCAACGCACTCGTCTCCAAGCTCCGCCGGGTGCTCGGGAGCAGCACCATCGAGGGACGGTCCAGCCTGCGCATGCGACTCGACAATGCCTGGGTCGACATCGAGTCCGCCGGCGAAGCCGTGCACCGCGCCGAATCGGCCGTCGCGGTAGGTGACTGGGCCCGAGCATGGGGACCGTCGCTCGTCGCCCTGATCACCGCCGAACGCGAGTTCCTCCCCGACCACGACACCCCATGGGTCAACCACGAACGAGCCCGCCTCGGCGACATCCATCTCCGCGCCCTCGAAACCTACGCCACCTGTTGCGTTGGGATCGGAGGAACTGAGCTTGTCGCCGGCGTGCGCGTAGGGCGGGAACTCGTCCGCCTCGCCCCGCTACACGAACGCGGCCATCAGCTGCTCATGCGGGCCCTCGCCGCCCAGGGGAACGTCGCCGAAGCGTTGCGCGTCTACACCAACCTCTGCGCCACCCTGCGCGACGAACTGGGCGTCCCCCCCTGCGCCGCCACCCGCGCCATCCATGATCAACTCCTCACTGCCTGACCGTCCCGCACCGTCCAACCTCCACGTTCGTGCACCCGCGCACTCCGAAGCGTCCCCTACCACACCACCGCTGGCCGAGCCACCCGCCGGCACCGGCCGCGCCATCATGCACGGACTCGAGAGCGTTGGCGTGGTCGACGGCTCGCCCTGCCGAGCCGGGCTATGTTGCAGGCCTCGGGGCCGGCGGATGCGTTGACACGGCTTGGGGCGCGGCCTACGTTTCCGGCGTGAGCGACATCCTTCGAGCTGACGCATGGGTTGCGACCGCTCTGGGCGACCCGACGAAGGTCTTGGCCCGCCAGGAGATCGAGGTCCGCCCACCAGGGCCGGGGGAGGTACGGGTCGAGGTGTCGGCGTTCTGCGTCAACCTCAACGATACTGACATCGTCCGTGGCCGCTGGTCGATCGTGTCTCTCGCGCCGCCGTTCACCCCCGGGATGGAGGCGATGGGTGTCGTCGAGAGCGCAGGGCCGGGGGCGGAGCATCTGGTCGGATTGCGGATCGTCGGGATCCCGGTGGGTGCTCACGGCGGCTTTGCCGAGTACGCCGTCGTGGACGCGGCGAGTGCGATGCTGGTGCCGTCCTGGTTGAGCGACGCCGAGGGCGCGGCACTGCACTACCCGTACCACCTCGGCTGGTTCAGCCTCGTCGAGCGGGCCCGCCTGCAGCCGGGCGAGACGCTGCTCGTCCATGCCGGCGCGGGTGGCGTCGGCTCGGCGGTGGTGCAGCTCGGCAAGGCATTGGGTGCCACGGTCATCGCCACGGCGGGTGGGCCTGAAAAGGTTGCTTTCTGTCGAGAGCTCGGAGCAGACGTCGTCATCGACTACCTCGGCCGGGGGTTCGCGGAGGCTGTCTTGGAGGCCACCTTCGGCGCCGGTGTCGACGTTGCTCTGGACACAGTCGGCGGGTCGGTGACCACCGAGACGTTCCGGTGCATGGGCATCAACGGCAGGCACCTTCTCGTCGGCTATGCGGAGGACATCCGCAACGACGGTGCGCTGCTGTCCCCGCAACCGGCGATCTACGGCAACTTCTCGTTGTGCGGGGTTTGCCTGGCGTACGCGGCGGACCCGCTCGCGACCCGGCTGACCCTCGGCCTCAACTGGCCGGCGCGCAGCGAGGGCCTCAAGGCGCACCGGCGCATCCTCGAACTGCTCCGCGCGGGCAAGGTTCGAACCGTCGTCACCTCAGAAGTGTCGTTCGACGAACTGCCCGCAGCGATGGAGCGCCAAGAGCGCCGCGAGACCATGGGACGCACCGTCGTGCGCGTCCGCTGACTTGGTGGAAACGATCGTTCCGGCTCGGTAGCGGGGAACCCTGAAGGTCACCTGACCGCGTACCGGCGCGGCCGCAGCCGACACCAACGCGGATCTGGGTTGTGGCTTCGACGGCCCACTGCCGGGCCGGACATCGACCATCGGCTGTCCACCATGCGCCTGTCTGTCGGCTGCCGGGCAATCAGATCGGCCCGTGCCGTGCCGATCGGAGCTTTGTGCCGCTCCGTCGTCGTGCCCCGCGTCTGAGCACCCGGCTCGCCGCGCTCGTCGTGCTGCCGGTCGTCGCGGTCTCGGCGCTGGGGGCGGTGCAGCTCTCCCAGAAGCGGCATCTCCAGGATGCGGCGGCAAGGGTCGAGGCGGAGGTGGCCCGGGCGGGCGATGTGTTGGAGGTGTATGCCGGTCTGATCGATGAGAGCAGCGCGTCGCTGATCATCGTGGAGACGGCGCGGTACCACTTGGCGCTGGGTGAGATCGACCGGCTGTTGGGAGTGGACTCGTGGGCGGACCTGCGCGCCGCTCGGGCGCGTCTCAACGCGCATGTCGATGCGGTCGGCCAGGTCATGCCGGCGGCGTGGATCGCACGGTGGAGGGCGTTGCAGGTCGCCATCGACGCCGGCCGGGCTGACGACACGACCGCCAACGCCGTGTTCAGTGAGGGCGTCAGCGACGCCATCAGGGCCGTCCAAGACCGGCTCAGCGCGCTGTCCGGGGCCGGGGGACCGTCGGTGTCCATCGGGGTGTATCGGCTCGTCCAGGGCGCGCAGCGCACGGCGGAGGCGCTGTCGCAGGCGTCGGATGAGACGAGCTCGGCCAGCTACCTGACCGTCCCGGGACTGTCGTACACCTCACCCCCGCAGCTCGACCTGGCCGGCCAGATGGCCATGTTCGCGCAGGCTACAAACGGGATCGACACCCTGCTCGGTCCTCGGGCCCGCACGGTGTGGGGATCCATACAGCGGGATCCGAACGTGGTGGCCTTCAACACGCACCTCGGGGATCTGCTGCGGGCACCGAGCGCGACGCCGGCCGTCCTGGATGTGCCGGCGTTGGCCCGCTGGTTCCGGTTGGGGATCGAACGGCAGGACCGTCATGTGGACCTGGTGCGGGCCGCGACCACCGACATCCAGCACGCCGCCGCGACGCTGCGGGCTTCGGCCGACAGCGCGTTCAGCCGGGACCTGGTCCTGCTCGTCCTCCTCGCCGCCGGCACTGCGCTGTTGACCCTGCTCGTGGCCCGCTCCATCGTGCGGCCCCTGGCCCGCCTGGTCCGCCGGGCGACGCGCTTGTCGCAGGGCTCGCTCGACGACACCGGTGACGACGTCGGCGGGCCCCGGGAGGTCGGCGTCATCAACGACGTGATCTCGGATCTGTCGACCAACCTGGCCGTCCTGCAGGCGCAGGCGGGGGCCTTGGCCGACGCCGACCTCGACGACCCGGTGCTCGGCGTCGAGGTCCCCGGGGTCTTGGCCGCATCGCTGCGTTCCTCGGTGGAGCGCCTGGCGACGTCGATGCGCTCAGCCGCTCAACTCCAGGAGCAGCTCGCGGCCAGCGAGGCCCGCTTCCGCGGGCTCGTGCAGCACTCCGACGACCTCATCAGCATCGTCGACCGGCAGGGCACCGTCATCTACCAGAGCCCGTCGGTGGAGCGCGTGCTCGGCTACCAGGCCGATGAGGTCGTCGGGCAGTCGGTCGCGACCGTCCTCCGGACGGGGGAGGCGCCGCTGCGGCCCGTGCTCGACGCCGTCACCGACCACCCAGTCGCGTTCTCCGTCGAGGTCCGCGACCGCTTCGGGCTCTCGCGCACCCTGGAGGGCACGGCGACGCCCATGTTCGACCTCCCCGAGATCGGCGGGCTCGTCCTCAACGCCCGCGATGTGACTGCCCGCGTACGCGCTGAGCAGACACTGAAGGACAGTGAAGCCCGCTTCCGGCTGATGTTCGAGTCCAACCCGGTGCCGATGATGGTCTACGACCCCGACACCCTCGCCTTCGTCGATGTCAACAACGCGGCGGTGGCGGCCTACGGATGGAGCGAGGACGAGTTCACCGATCTACGGGTCCCCGATATCAGCCTCGGAGCCGATCACGCCGATCTGAGCCCGGCTCACGGGCACCAGTGGGTGGCACGCGCAGGAGGAATCACCCGTCACCAGACCCGATCGGGCCAGATCCTCGACGTGCACATCACCACCCACGCCTTCGACCATGGCGGCCGACACGCGGTGCTGCTCATGGCCCAGGACGTCTCCGAACAGGTCGCAGCCGAGCGGGCGCTGGTCCACCAGGCGACCCACGACGCGCTGACCGGCCTGCCGAACCGCTCCCTCCTCCTCGACCGCCTCGAACAGGCGCTCGCCCGAGCCCAGGCCGGCAGGACCGCCGGAGTGGGTCTGGTGTTCGTCGACCTGGACCACTTCAAGGTCGTCAACGACGCCAAGGGCCACGGTGCTGGTGACCGCCTCCTCATCCAGGTCGCAGGCCGCATCTGCGACTCCGTCCGCCCCGGTGACACCGTGGCGCGCTTTGGTGGCGACGAGTTCGTCGTCGTCCTCGAAGGTGTCGGGACGGCGGCCGAGGCCACAGCCGTCTGCGAGCGGATCCGCGAGGCCCTGGCCGAGCCATTCGTCATCGACGGCTGGTCCCTGGTCGTGTCCGCCAGCCAGGGCGTCGCGCTGGCCGGCGCCGGCGACTCCCCCGAGGACCTGATGCGCACCGCCGACGCCGCCATGTACTGGGCGAAGCACGAGGGCCGGGACCGCAGCCAGGTCGCCGACGACGCAATCCGCAGCCGGGCCCAGCAGCGCCTCCAGATCGAGGAGGACATGCGCCGCGGCCTGATTGCGGGGGAGTTCATCGTCCACTACCAGCCGATCGTCTCGGTGCCTTCCGGATCGGTCGTAGGTGCCGAGGCGCTCGTGCGCTGGGACCACCCTCGGGTGGGGATCATCCCGCCGTCGGAGTTCATCCCGGTGGCGGAGGAGACCGGCCTCATCGTGCCCCTTGGTGAGCTGGTCCTGCGCCGAGCGCTGGTCGATGTCGCCACGTGGCCCCCGGTTGGCCCTGGTGCGCGCCCGTATGTCTCGGTCAACCTCTCGGGCCGCCAGCTCGCGCTCGAAGACCTCGCCGAGCGGGTCGCCGAGCTGCTCGCCGCGGCCGGGGTCGCCCCCGAGCTCCTGCACCTCGAGATCACCGAAACAGTCCTCATGGCCGACGTGGAGCACTCGGTGGAGCACCTCGCCTCTCTCAAAGCGCTCGGAGTGTTCATCTCGATCGACGACTTCGGCACCGGCTACTCGTCGCTGAGCTACCTCCAGCGACTACCGATCGATACCTTGAAGGTCGACCGCTCCTTCGTGGAGCTCCTCGACACCGAGGGGAGAGACGCTTCCATCATCTCGGCCGTCGTCAACCTCGGCGCAGCGCTCGACATCGACGTCCTCGCCGAGGGTGTCGAGTCACAGACCCAGCTCGACGCGCTCCGCAGCTTGGGCTGCCACCGGGCCCAGGGCTTCCACTTCTCCCGGCCCCTACCATTCGACGCCTTCGCCGAGCTACTCAGACAAAGTGCAGACCTCCCGAGCACACCGACCCAAACGGACCGCCACCCCAAGGCGGCCGTCCGCACGCCTGAACCCGATCGTTCCTGACGTGTCGGGTGGCCGCTGGTGAGCCATCCAGGCCCGGTCTGGCCTCGATGTCAATGAGCGTTTGCCGGGATGCGCCCGAGTCCGGGCGTCGGCCGATGCGGTCTTCAACGGGGGCGCGCTTGGCGGCGTCGGTGTAGCGACCGCAGTAGCGGCGCGCGGCACTACTGGCGACCACCTCCGCGCATCCCATGGTCGCCACGAGAGCCACCGTTGCCGTAACGCACGTTCATTCAGGACCGTGTGGAGGTGACCAGACTCGAGCCGGCCATCACCGGCAGGGTCAGGACCGGATGACCAGGCAGCTCGATGAGCGCCCAGGCCGCGGCGTCGGCAGCTGGCGGCGCGGCGGTCGCCGCCAGCTGCTGGCGCCAGCCGTCCTGCAGCGCCCGGGTGTCGGCCACGTAGCGTTCGGCCAACCGGCAGGACTGGGCCGCGGCAATGGAAGCGGCCGCCCAGGTTCCGTCCGGAGACGCTCCCATCACCCCGGCGGAGGTCGTCGAGCGCCGCCTCGACTCCCTGCTCGGCCGGCGGACGGACGACGTGATGGCCGGCTACGCCGCGACCGGCGGCGACACCTTCGTGGTGCGCGGCGGCCTGATCGTGGAACAGGAGATCGTGGTGGACTGAGTCCCCTCACCGGCGG
>Ga0209698_10009020_pt1 | contig 10250 bp, 8 predicted proteins | sample LitLauG_LLR_2012_FD_187203 | JGI IMG/M metagenome (GOLD analysis project Ga0209698, IMG submission 187203) | Freshwater sediment microbial communities from Pennsylvania, USA - Little Laurel Run_MetaG_LLR_2012 (SPAdes) (version 2) | ecosystem: Environmental > Aquatic > Freshwater > Creek >... | reverse complement strand
CGTACCGGCCCTGCGGCAATGCCATGGCAGCAAGCCGCGGCGTCAGAGTCGCAGGAGTTTCCGGGGTGATACCGGCGCTGAGCGGCACGGGGAAGACCGGCTTCGCGCCGAGTTCCTGCTCGCGTAGATACGCCGCGACATCCGCTGCGATGAAGCGGGAATTCACGCATACGCAATCGGACGCTGCAAGAATGGTATCGAGGTAGCGGCGGAACTGCGACACTCCAAAATCGTCGACGAAATATTGCGGCCGCCGCACGGGAATGATGTCATGAATGAAGGCCGCAATACGCACTCCCGATGACACCTTCAGGGTTGCAAACGCTTCGAGAGTGCCGGCCTGCCAGATGATACTTGGTACAAATATCGTATCGGCCGCAGTGAGGTTGGCAGGCTGCATTCGAAGTGCTCCCGGCAATTGCAATTGCCGGACCTGCGTAGCTCTACTGACATACATGAGAGCTAGGTCGGTCTTATCGAGAATACCCAATGTTTCAGCAGCTTGCCGCCGTTCACGTGGGGACAATGCCGGGTGCGCGCGGGCTAAGAGTGATGTTCCTGCGTTAGGGCCAAGCATGGGCGCAATCCGTGCTGCGCCGAGTTTTGCGAGCAGCCAGGGGCTCATTCCAATCGGTGCCGCGGGGGCATCTAGAACGCCGTCGAGGCACTGATCTTGCGCACTCGTGATCGGCAGTATGTCACGCTCGTAATCGACCTCGACGAACTGGCGGCGCACGGCGTTGTAGGTCAGCAATTTGGCTCCCCGGCCGGCGAACTGGCGTGCCAGCTCGTATTCGACCCGGGGGATGCCGCTGCGCCGCTGCCAGCGCGTGTCAAAGAGGGCGGATATGAAAACGTACAACATGACCCTCAGGCCCGCTCCGTTTAGCGGCGCGATAGGCGGGATTGCGCGGTTTCATGGCAGCAGCTAAGGCAACGCGCAAGCGCAATCTGGAAAAACGAATGCGGATCGCCATCGTAACCGACTGCTGGTTCCCCCAGATTAATGGCATCACGTATACGCTTGAGGCGATTGCGCGAGAGCTTCCCGGCCTTGGACACGAGGTCATGTTGCTGACGCCGGACCGGTTTGCCCAGATCACTTTGCCCTATGGAGACCCGCTGGTGCTAGCGTGGTATCCGAGCCTCTCGGCGCGGCTGAAGACGTTTGCGCCCGACAGCGTGCACATCGCGACGCAGGGCGTGCTCGGTCTGATGGCGAAGCTGTGGGCCCACCGCAGCGGAACACATTACACCACGGCGTTTCATACGCGCTTCCCAGAGTATGCACGCATTCGCTTCGGCGTGAGTGAAAAGCTGCTGTACTCGTACGCCCGCATGTTTCATGGAAGGTCGGCACCCGTTCTGGTGCCGTCGCGCGCGTTGGCATCCGTATTGAGGGCCCACGGCATCGAGCAATGCCGGTTGTGGTCGCGCGGTGTTGACCTGACGAGGTTTCATCCCGGTCCCAGGCAGTGGACCCAGTATGAGCGCCCGATCCAACTGTATGTTGGGCGCGTCGCTGCCGAGAAAAATATCGAAGAATTTCTCCGCCAGCCTGGATGCGGGACCAAGCTGGTGGTGGGCGAAGGCCCCTACTTAGCTGCCGCAAAACGAACCTATCCGGATGCGGTTTTCCTCGGGCCCCGCACCGGGGATGATCTCGCCCGGTGCTATCGCGAAGCCGATGTTTTCGTGATGCCGAGCACCCTCGAGACGTTTGGCCTCGTCGTTCTCGAAGCGCTGGCCTCTGGGGTTCCCGTCGCAGCCATTCCTTCGGAGCAAATGGTGGAGGTGTTCGCTGCTTCCGGCGCCGTCGCCTTCGACAACGATCTGGCAGTAGCGATTCGCGTGGCACGGGATATTTCGCCCCAGTTGTGCCGTAGGGTCGCCGAGCAATATTCGTGGCGCGCCTGCAGCGAACGCTTTGCCGGAATTATCGACGAAGACTTACGCCACCGCTCAATCCCGCACTGATGTTGCAAATGTGAGACAGTTTTTGCGTTGCCGCCCAGGCTTCACGATCAAGTCGTGTGTAATTTGGCCTGTTCGTGTTGCTGTGGTCGCCCCACCCCATTAAGGGTGGCGTCTGAATGTGGGGTAAAAAGCCGGACATGCTCGATTCGCACCCGAACACAGGTATGCACACAGGCGGCGCCGTGGCCGCCGGCCTCGTCCGTTTGCGGCAGTCTTTCGTGGCTTGGCTTCAGCGCTTGAGCGTTTTCACCGGCGACGATGACGTCGCGCTGATCAAGCGGATCCTCATCGAAAATGCTCCGCGCCATTGGCGCCCTTATGCTCTCGCAGTTCTAATGACTGTGATTGTCGCGGCCTGCACCTCGCTGGCTGCCTATCTGATCGGCAGCATCGTCAACGCAACGTTCTTGCGGCAGGAATTCTCCTCGGTCGCGTTGCTCTCACTCACGTGGTGCGCTCTTTTCGCCGCGCGCGGACTGGCGACCTACGGCCAGGACGTATTCGTCGCCCGCGCAGGCAACCGGATCACCGCGGAAACACAACGCAAGATATTTGACCGCCTGCTCAGTCAAAATCTCAACTTCTATTCTGACCGCCATTCGACAGAGTTTATGGCAAGCGCCATGATGGGTGCCTCGGCCATCGGGCACGTCATCAATCAGATGGTTTTGACCTTCGGCCGGGACTTCCTGCAAATGGCCGGTCTCATCGGCCTGATGATCTGGCAGGATCCATGGATGTCGCTGATCAGTCTTGCGGTGATGCCGCCGGCATTGATCGGCGTTGAACGCTTAGTGGCGCGCGCACGCGAGATTGCGGCGACGCAGTTCACCGGCTCCGCCGACATGCTGAGCACGATGCAGGAAGTCGTACAGGGCTTCCGGGTCGTGAAGGCGTTTAATATCGAGGATGCGATCCGAACACGCGCCGACGGAAACATTACCAACCTCGAGCGGGCCTCCAATAAGCTCGCGCAGGTGTCCAACTGGTCGTCGCCGCTGGTCGAGTCGTTCGGCGGCGTCGCGGTGGGGCTTGCGTGCCTTTACTGCGGTTACCGCGTGCTCCGTGTGGGCGGTGTCCCCGGCGAGTTCGTGTCGTTCATGCTTGCTTTCATCATGACATTCGAACCGGCGCGCAGGCTTGCCAGGGTCAAAATCGAACTCGCTGGCAATTTGTTCATGGCGCGTGCCTTGTTCAAACTCTTCGACCAGCCGGCTGGCGAGACCGAAGAACCCGGAAAGCCTGACTTGGTAGTTTCGAACGGCAGAATCGAATTCTCCGGCGTGAATTTCGCCTATCAGAACGACGTACCTGTGCTTCGCGAGGTGTCGTTCGCCGCCGAGCCTTGCAAGTTGACGGCGCTCGTTGGGCCATCGGGTGGCGGCAAGACGACCGTGTTTAATCTGCTCCTGAGATTTTACGATGCTTCAAGTGGGTCGATAACTATTGACGGCGTGCGCATTGACGGTGTCAAACGCTCGTCGCTGCGCGATCAGATCAGTTACGTCGGCCAGGAGATCTATCTTTTCCATGGCACGATCCGCCAAAACATTCTCGTCGGCAAACCCGGAGCGAGCCAGACCGAGATTTTTGAAGCGGCTCGCGCGGCCTTCGCCCATGACTTCATCATGGCCCTGCCCGATGGGTACGATACTCAGGTCGGCGAGTCGGGCGCCAAGCTTTCGCTCGGCCAGCGCCAACGCATTTCGATTGCGCGCGCGCTGATCAAGAACGCGCCAATCATTCTGCTCGATGAGCCTACCGCATCACTCGACAGTGAATCCGAACACTACGTTCAGGAGGCCGTGCGCCGGCTTTGCGTCGGCAAGACGACGCTTGCCATTGCGCACCGGTTGCACACCATCCGCGACGCGCACTGCATCTACGTGCTGGAGAATGGACGGATCATTGAATCCGGCCAACACGAGCCGCTGCTCGCCAAGAGCGGGCGGTATGCAACCTTCTTCCGCCTCCAGATTCCGGACGCATCACACGACATCGGTACTGGACGGAGGCCGGTCTAATCTCTTGGGTTTGACTCGCCTCAAGTTGGAGGAATAGCTACCCAGATGGTCGGCGTACGCGAGGGGCACATGCAGCGATGGTGACCAAAGAAAAGAGCTTCCGGGACCCCGGTTTGTCCGGGCGACGATCGATCGCCGGGATCGGCGCCAGCGTCCCATTGGCCCTAGCCATTGGTGCCGGTTTCGTTGTCGGCATAGTGGGTGTCGCTTTTATCCATGACGGGGCTTCCCCACCTCCTTCGCACACCGGCACCCGGCTGTTTGCCGCTTTTATTCCAGGCTCGAACGACATGCGGCTGCTTGGCGAAGGCTGGGCGAAGCCCGAAAGCTGGGGAACGTGGACGATTGGGCCGCGAGCCGAGTTGAAGTTGCCGTTGTCACGGCGGCCGGCCTCTGACGTGCACCTCTCCATCACCGGACGCATTTATCCGTGGTACGCCAAGCTCGAACAATCGGTCCGGGTGAACGCCAACGGCACCCAAGTCGCCAAACTCGAGCGCGGCATCGATGGCGACCTCTATGGTGGTAGTTTCTTCATTCCTCTACATGTCGCGCGTGCTGCCTCTCCGATCCGAATTGTCTTTGAGATCAAAAATCCGACCGCTCCCAATTCCATCGATGACAATCCAGATTCCCGCCCCCTTGGCTTGGGGCTCGGAAGCATCGAGGTCACCTATGATGGCGAGTAGGCAACCGGCCAAGGCACCAGACGGTTCCGGACGGCTGATGACGTTCGCTCGCGGCGCAAAGGACGGGTGCTTTTCGGGATGATGGCTTGGTTAGTGTTGGCATTGGTCGCGTTTTGGGCCGGCGCGACGTTGCTGCACCTGTTGAGCCTTGGGCTTGCCGCCGCCTACTACACCCATTGGTGCAGGCAGCCGTTGGCTCTTCCCAAGCCTGGACGTGTCAGCCTCGTCAGGCCCGTTTGCGGCGCCGGGGCGAACGTTGCCGAAGCACTGCGAACCGGCTTCCACCTCGACCACCCGGACTATGAGCAGGTCTTCTGCGCACACGATCCTGGTGATCCAGCGGTGGAATTGGTTAGGGAGCTGCTCGCTGCTTACCCCCACTGCGATGCCAGGCTCCTGATAGGCAACGAGGTCATTAACGGCAACCCGAAGCTCAACAACCTGCTGAAGAGTTGGAATTTTCTCACGGGCGAATGGGCCATCTTCAGCGACGACAACGTGCTACTGCCGGTGCAATTGGTTGCTGACCTTCAGTCTCAGTGGCGCCCATCCACCGGAGCAGTCTCCTCGATTCAAATTGGTACCCGGCCCGAGGGTTTTTGGTCAGAAATCGAATGTGCGTACCTGAACCCATTTCAAGCACGCTGGTACTTGGCTGCAGCCAGCGCCGGGGCTGGATTTGCGTCGGGTAAGACGATGATGGTGCGCCGGGCGGACCTTGCGGCTGCAGGCGGACTTGAATCACTTGCGACCGAGATCGCTGAGGACGCCGCCCTGACCAAGCTCGTGCGTGCTTCGAACCGCTCAGTGGGGGTATTGCCATGTCCGCTCGAGGAGCCTGCCGGGGTGAGATCGGCGAAGGATGTCTGGGGCCGGCAAGTCCGCTGGGCTCGCATTCGCCGCGAGTGTTTTCCATACGTCTTTGTCTTCGAGGTCTTTGCCGGCGGCTTGTTTCCGCTCATCGCCGTTGCAGTGGCTGCCCATAGTTACGGCTATTCCATGAGTAGCGCTGTTCTAGCGCAATGCCTGTTGTGGTATGGAGCAGAACTGGCGTTTCTCTCATGCGTGGGATGGCACCTGTCCACGTCGTCGTTGCCCGCGGCGCTGGTCCGCGATCTGATGCTTCCAGTGCAATGGATTTTGGCTTGGCGCAGCGGCCCAATCGTCTGGCGCGGAAGGCCGGTTTACGGCGGCGCGGCAAGCTAGAGCTCGCACCCGTACAGACGATATGTCTTTGCCGGCTTTCCGGCCGCGAGCTCGGCAAGCGCCATCATTTGCCGGTTGGTTTCCACAACCCACGAAAATTCAACCCAATCGATGTCGTATTGGCGGCTGAGCTCCATGATGTTGGTGACCATCATCGACAGGACACTCGCGCCAAATGTTGCACGATGCTCCTTGCGGATGCCCAGCATGATGACGCGTGCCGTCCGCCAATCATCACGCAGGATCGCAGTGCCGAGCTTCAGCCAGTTGAATGGAAACAACCGGCCGCGGAAGGGGCCGATGACTTCGTTCACGTCAGGAAGCAAAACCATCATTGCGGCAGGCTTGCCATCGATCTCCGCGATCCAGCCGAACTTCGACCGCATCACTGGCCTCACTTCGGCGGCCAATGCGCGGCCCGCCTTTTCGCTTATGGGTAAGTACCCCCAATTGTCGCTCCAAGCGTCGTTGAAGATGTCAAACAGCAGTGCCGCTTCCTCGTAAAACCGGGACGTATCGATGTTGCGCACCTTCACCCGGCCACTGGCCTTGGCGAGCCCGGCGAGCCGCGTGATTTGCGGCGGCATGTTGTGGGGGCTCATTCGGTAGGCGTACAGGTCCACCACCTTTTCGAGGCCACAGCGCTCCAAGAGCGCGCCGGTCCACACGTTGGCGTGGGAGGTCATGACGGCCGGCCGGTGCTCGAATCCAGACACCAGCAAGCCGGCATCTTGATTGATATCGAAGCCAAAGGGTCCGACCATCCGCGACAGTTTGCGTTCCTTAAGCCAGACGCGTGCTGCGCCCGTCAATGCTGCCGCAACCTCGGCGTCATTGATGCAATCGAAGAATCCAAAGTGACCGGTGCCGTCCTGGTAGCGCTCAAGATGACTACGATTGACCTGCGCAGAGATCCGGCCGGCAGGCTTGCCGTCCTTGTACCCCACGTACATAACCGCCTCGCCGTTTGCGAAAAATGGGTTGTGCTTGGGGCTGAGCCGCTCCATCTCGGCGATATTGAGGGGCTGCACCCAGTTTGGGTCGTGCGCAAGCGTAACAATGGGAACGCTGAGCCAATCGCGCGTCGACCGCTTCCCGCACACCGGCTTGATTTCAATCATTGCCCCACCGACCGCCTGCAGCCGCTGAATGGGCCTCGGCCAACACGAATGACAGTCAGTTACCTGCGAATTCTCCCTCATGCAAGCAGACGGCCGATGGGTCATGGGCGGGAGCCGGCGCGGCTCAGAAAAGTGGAGGTCGCCGCATCCAGTGGCGCGACAGTATGTTCTGCGATATCTGGATGGGGAGCATTGAACCTTTGCTGGACGGACGCACTGCGAAGGGCGCAAGGGATTTGATTTGGGCGAGATGACCGTGGAACAGCAAGGCCTGACCGTTGCGTGCGTTTATAGGACGGGCGGCAAGTTATATTCCCCGCGCTATGTCGAAATACTGCAAGCGATGGTGCGGCGTCATCTGACAGTCCCCTACACCTTCGTGTGTCTCAGTGACGACCCCAACGTACCCTGTACGCGCATTCCGCTCCTCATGGGATGGCCCGGGTTCTTCAGCAAAATTGAGCTATTTCGGCCGGGCTTGTTTGCTGGGCCGGTGCTCTATTTCGACCTCGATACCGTCATTCACGGTCCTGTGGATGCGCTCGCCGAGCTTGCCTATACGGTGCCGTTCGGGTGTGTCAGCGATCCGCTTGGCGGTCATTTCAACTCAAGCGTATTGATGTTCAACATCGACTGTTCCTTCGTGTTCCGCAGGTTTCAAAAAACAGGCTTCTTTGACCGGCGTATCCGGCGCCACGCCTATTGGCAGTTAAAGCACCTCGGGCTGGAACACCTCGTCAGCGTTGGAAGCAGCTATGGCGACCAGGGCTTCACCGAGATGTGCCTCAAGGAGGCCGGCATCCAGGTCACCCACGTTGATCAGGTCTTGCCGGGAACATTTACGATCTTGAACCAATCGGCTTCGTCCGAACGGGAGCCTCCGGGCAGCGTGTGCATGCTTATGGGGCGGCCGAAGCCACACGAAATTCCCACCGGCTGGGTACCCATGCGCTGGCGTGAAGCCGGGCCGTGCGGGCATGCGCCATGACGGAACCGGAGGTCGCTGCGACGGTCGCGGACGCAAAAGGTGCTGGGGAGATCAAGTATTACGGTCTCCTGCATATCGATCGCGACCGCAATTCAAATGCCAACATCAAATGGACGCTGCGCGATCACGTCGACATTTATATTTCCTGCGCCGGACTGCTTGCGCAGTCGGCAGCAGCGCTGGCAATTCCTTTTGCCCTTTTCACGAATGAGAAGGCGCTGATCGAGCAGCGGCTGGCGGCTCTGGGGTTAGGTCCTCTTGAGGTGATCGAAATTCCGTTCTCGATCGACGTTCCTCGCGTGAAAAAGTTCTACAGCGCCCATTTCAAAATCGACGTCATCAAGGCGCTGGCCACAGGCCACTATGGAGAGATCGCCGGCCTGATCGATGTCGACACCGTCTTCATGCACGCCTTTCCTCCAGACCTGCCGGAACTCGCACGGACCGGCATCGTCGCCTACGATGTTTCGAGCGACGTGTTTCCACTCCACTACGATAAGCGCATCGGCCAAGATCTCGAGCTGATTGCCGATTGCCGGATCGAACGGCCCCGCTGGTATGGCGGCGAGTTCCTGATAGCCTCGCGGGAGGGCTTTGCTGGTCTGCACCGCGAGATCGAAGCTTGCTGGCCGCGCTACGTTGCAAACGTGAAGTCGATCCACCACGTCGGTGACGAAATGGCGGTATCGGCCGCACTCCACCGCCTGGAGCGGCGCGGCGTACCCGTCATTGATGGAGGCGTACGGGGCTTGATTGCGCGGTGGTGGTCATGGCGGACGAAGTACAGGCAGCTTTCGTTTTCCGAAATCGAAAAGGCGGCTCTTATTCATCTGCCGGCCGACAAAACCTTTCTGTCCACGCAGGCCGGCCGCCCGTTCTCCCAGCCCGCCTTTTCCACAGCGTTCAAGGATCACCTACGAGCCCGGCTGCCACTGCGCCGCGTATATGCGTTGTTCGATCCATGGCTGCTTGCTCGGCTCGACGACACGTAGGGTTCGGCAGGCGATGAGTCCCAAGTCGCGCGCCTTCAACTGCTGTTGGTAGGTAGCCGATACCATTTTATCCGGCTGGGTTACTGAAAAAGGCGATTCTCGGCCAGGCTCCAATGGCAGCGCGTCAACAGCGACTCGAACATACGCCGAGAGAAATTTCGTTCCTTGCCAATTGGAATCACGATTTAAGTCTTTGTTTCGTAGCATTTTCATCCGTGCCGGGTCGGGCTCCGCCCACGTCCTCGCGAAGCGGGGCTTCGCCCACGACCTCGCGAAGCGGGGCTTCGCCCACGACCTCGCGAAGCGGGGCTCCGCCCACGTCCTCGCGAAGCGGGGCTCCGCCCACGTCCTCGCGAAGCGGGGCTCCGCCCACGACGCACCGGCGTCCGGACAAGCCGTTCCCAACGCGTGCGCCCCTCACACCACTTTGACGACGCCGGCGTTGGCGGTGAGCTGTGCGAGCGAGACACCCTTCAAGGTCACGCTGTCTGCGGCGCCGTCGGTGATGACGGCGGCGCCCGCGGCGTTCTGGGTCGCGTTGGCGATGATCGCGGCCACCTCCTGCGCTTGCGTCATGCCGGGGGTCAAATACGTGAACGCGGAAGCCGAGAACTGCAACGTGTCGGCGGCAGGCCCGCTCAAGTGCGCGGCGAGGTCGGTCACCGTGTCGTGGCCGAAGCCGGGGCCGAACGCGAAAGTCTCGCTCGATCCGCCGCCGGTCAGCGTGTTGGTGACGCCCGTGACCGGGGTCAGCGTCACGCCGTTCGACAGGCCGGTGATGGTGTGGCTGCCGTCGAGGTTGGTCTGGTTCGCCAGCACCTGGGCGGTGCCGGCGGCGTTGTAGTCGTACTCGAGCTGGCTGTAGCTCGCGTTCGGCCCGTAGAGGCGCGAGGCGACCGTGCCGCCGGCGCGATAATTCTGCTCGAACACGAGCGTGCCGCCATTGGCCAGCGTGCCGCCCTTGGTCTCGATCAGCTGGCTCGGCAGGCCGGTGGAGGCGTAAAGATAATCCACCGTGTCGTACGTCGCGCCCGCCACGTTGGTATAGAGCGCCTCGGCCGGCACGCCCGAGCCGTTGTAGGTCTCGGTGATGACCTCGCCGGCCACCCCGTTGGCGTAGTAGGTGCGCATCGCTTCCTTGCCGTTGGCACCGTAGAGCACGTCGTAATCGGTGTAGGCGGCCCCGCTGATGGTCCCGGCCTGGTAGACGTGGATCTCGTGCACGCTGCCGTCAGCGTTCCAGGTCTCGGTGC
>Ga0209698_10009019_pt1 | contig 10250 bp, 9 predicted proteins | sample LitLauG_LLR_2012_FD_187203 | JGI IMG/M metagenome (GOLD analysis project Ga0209698, IMG submission 187203) | Freshwater sediment microbial communities from Pennsylvania, USA - Little Laurel Run_MetaG_LLR_2012 (SPAdes) (version 2) | ecosystem: Environmental > Aquatic > Freshwater > Creek >... | reverse complement strand
GGGCGGAGCGGCGCCCACGCCGCCTCCTCCCGTAAAGAAGGAAGAGAAGGCGGCCGTCCCTCAGCGGATCCGTGTCGGCGGCAATGTGCAAGGCGCCAAGTTGGTGCAGCAGCCCAAGCCGGTTTATCCCCCGCTGGCCAAGCAGGCCCGCATCCAGGGCGTCGTGAAGTTGCACGCGCTGATTTCCAAGGAGGGGACCATCGAGGATCTCAAGGTGATCAGCGGGCACCCGTTGCTGGTTCCCTCCGCGTTGGAGGCCGTCAAACGATGGGTGTACCAGCCGACCCTGCTCAATGGAGAGCCGGTCGGGGTGGACACAGAGATTGATGTCAATTTCACATTGAGTCAATAGAGTCCGCGCCCCTCGGGGACGGACAGAAAACCAAATCAACTCGCAGGAGAGAGAAAAAGACAATGTTTTTGCAATTGCAAGTGTGGTCGCTTTTATTGCTGCAGGAAGGCGGTGGTGTGGCATTCGATCCGCGTTCCATGTGGAACCAGATGGGTGCGCTCGCCAAGGCCGTCGTCATTCTGCTGTTTATCATGTCTGCCTATTCCATCGGCGTCATGATCGACCGCTTTATGGCTTACAGCGCCGCCCGAAAACAATCGCGCCAGTTCGCCCCCGCCGTCGCCGGCGCTCTGCGCGAAGGAAAGCTGGATGAAGCCGTGAAGATCGCGGACCGCTACAAAAAGAGCCACTTGGCCAAAGTGGTGGTGGCCGGTCTGCAGGAATTCCAGGCCCACCAGATCAGCACCGATATCCCCGGCGAAGAGATCGACGCCTCCAAGCGTGCTCTGGACCGCGCCGAGGCCATTGTCCGCGCCGAACTCAAGCGCGGCGTCAGCGGCTTAGCCACGATCGGTTCCACGGCGCCGTTTGTTGGTCTGTTCGGAACGGTCGTCGGCATCATCAACGCTTTCAAGGGAATCTCCAACGAGAAGTCCACAGGTCTGGGCGCTGTCGCGGGCGGTATTTCCGAAGCCCTCGTCACCACGGCTATTGGATTGTTCGTGGCCATCCCCGCGGTGATGGTGTTTAACTACTTCACCAACCGGTTGGAGGCTTTTGATGTCGAGATGGGGAACTCCAGCTCCGAACTGATCGACTACTTCCTGAAGCGCACCCAGCGCAGCGCTGGCGCTCGTAAGTAGTTGGCCGTAGACAGGGCACATAGCCGCGATCCGGCGAGTTGATTGGAGAGGGGAGGGCCTTTTGGAAAGGATCTTCCCCTCTGCCGAGTCCGGGGAGAGATTCAATGAAAATAATATTCAAGAAAGCCAAGGAAAGCCATCCAGTTTCCGATATCAACGTCACCCCTATGGTCGACGTTATGCTGGTGTTGCTGATCATTTTCATGGTCATCACGCCTCTGTTGTCCAAGGGTGTTCCCGTCAATCTCGTTAAGACCAAGAATCCGATTCCCATGCAGGCGGCCGATAAGAGTGACGCTATTCTGGTGGTGGTAACGAGAGACGGCCGGACGTTTCTGAACACCACGCAAATGAACGCCGACGATTTGCCGAGCAAAGTGAAGGATCTTCTCACCAACCGCTTGGATAAGACGGTGTTTATCCGATCCGACGCGCGCGCCAAGTATGAGAAGGTTGTGGGAGTAGTGGATAATCTTCGCGCCGCCGGAGTCGATCAGGTCGGGCTATTGACCGAGCAGGTGAAGCAGCAGGACAAGAAACCTGCGACGCCGCCCAAGCCCGCTGGACAATAAAGAAATCGAGGGATTTACCAAGGAGCAATTATATGGCAATGACAACCGGCGGAGGCAAGGGCCCGAAATCCGACATCAACATGACCCCGATGATCGACGTCCTCCTGGTGCTGATCATTATCTTTATGGTGATCACGCCGTTGACGCCGCATGGCCTCGAGGCCTTGGTGCCTCAACCACCCCCTCCTAACTCCAAGCCGAATCTGTCCGATCTGCGAACCGTGGTGATCGTGATCGAGAAGGACGGTTCCATCAAGATCAATCAGGACCCCGTTACGGAAGACAAGCTGGGTGACCGATTGACAGAAATTTTCAAGACGCGCGCCGAGCGTGTGGTGTTCGTCAAGGGCGACCCCGACCTGGAGTTTGCCCCGGTGGCTCGCGCCATCGATATCGCTCACGGCGCGGGAATCGATAAGGTCGGGCTCATGACGCCCAAATCGGAGGCTGGCAATTAAGATGCGCAAGCTCACGTTGATTCTGGCCGTGGCGTTGTTCGCCATTCTGGCCACAAGCTGCCAGAAGCTGCAGTCCCGCGATCAGCTCAATAAAGGCGCCCAAGCGTTCCGCAACGCCCAGTATGCGGAGGCTGTCGAGCACTTCAAGACGGCCGTGGAACTCGACCCCACGTTTCCCGTCGCGCGTCTCTACCTGGCCACCGCCTACATGCAGCAGTACATTCCGGGCGCTGAATCGCCCGAGAATGCGCAGATGGCCAAAGCCGCCTATGACAATTTCCTGAAAGTCCTCGAGCAGGACCCCAAGAATACCGTGGCCCTGGCTTCGATCGCCTCCCTCTACCTGAATCAGAAAAAGTGGGACGACGCCCAGCAGTGGTACGAGAAGCTGATCGCCGTCGATCCCAACAACGCGGATGCCTACTACAGCATGGGCTTTATCTCGTGGTCGAAGTGGTATCCGGTGTACGGTATGGCCCGCGCCGACCTGGGCATGAAACAGGACGACCCCGGCCCCCTGAAGGACAAAAAGGTCAAGGCGGAGCTGAAAGAAAAGTATCTGCCCGTAATCAATGCCGGATTGCAGGCGTTGGACAAGACCCTGCAAATCAACCCGGAATACGAAGATGCCATGTCGTATGAAAACCTTCTGATCCGTGAGCGCGCCGACCTCATGGATAGCAAGGACGAATACGAAAAGGAAATAAGAATCGCCGACACTTGGGTCCAGAAGGCCTTGGACACGAAGAAGATCAAGGTGGAGCGCAAGGAGAAGAAGTCGGGCGGTGGAATCGTCGCCGAGACGAAGTAAGTCCTGGATATTCCCGCTTCCTGCGGTTGCTGAGCAGTACTGAGAAGCGAGCGCAGGGAGCGGCCGGCTTTTCGCCATTTTCTGCGGTCTAAATCCTCTTCAGCTACAATTGGTCTATAGTGCCTGCCCAGTCCGCCAGCCCCCCGGAAAGTGCACCCGTAACCCCTCGTCCCGATCCGGTGGAGCAGCTGTACCGCGACCTCGAAGCCAAGATCCGCGAATATCGCCCTAAAGACGACCTCGGGCCCCTCGAGAAGGCCTTCCGCTTCGCACGCCAGTGGCACGAAGGCCAGATGCGCGACTCCGGCGAGCCGTACATGGTCCATCCAGTCAAGGTCACGCATATCCTCGCCGATATGCGCATGGATGTCGTGGCGATGGAGACCGGCCTGCTCCACGACGTGGTGGAAGACACCAGTGTTACCGTCGAGCAGGTGCGCAAGGAATTTGGCGAAGAGGTGGCCCGCTGCGTGGACGGCGTCACCAAACTCAGCAAGCTCGATTTTTATTCGGCCGAGGACCGTCAGGCGGAAAGCTTCCGCAAAATGCTGCTGGCCATGGTCGAGGATATTCGCGTCATGATGGTCAAGCTCGCCGACCGCATGCACAATATGCGCACGCTCGGATTTCTCAGCCCCGAGCGCCGCGAGCGCATTGCCCGCGAAACCATCGAAATCTACGCTCCCATCGCCCACCGCCTGGGGATGGGGAAGATCCGTGGGGAACTCGAAGACCTGGCGTTTCAGTATCTCGAGCCCGATGCCTACCGCGAGATCGTCGCTACCATGGAGTCACGGCGTCACTCCAACGAGGAATTCCTCGCCGAAATCAAGCAGATCGTGGAGACGGAACTCCACGGCGAAGGCATTCCCGCCCGCATGGATGCCCGCATCAAGCGGCCCTATTCCGTTTTTCAGAAACTGCGCCGCCAGAAGATTGCCATGGACCAGGTGTACGATCTGATGGCCCTGCGCATCATCACCGACTCGGTGAAGAATTGCTACGCCGCGCTCGGCGTAATCCACAACCGCTGGCGGCCCATCCCCGGCCGCATCAAAGATTTTATCGCCATCCCCCGCCCCAATCTCTACCAGTCGCTGCACACTTCCGTAGTCGGCCCCCATGGCCAGACGTTTGAGGTCCAGATCCGCACCGAAGAGATGCACCGCATCGCCGAAGAGGGCATCGCCGCGCATTGGAAGTATAAAGAAGGCCGCAAAGGCCCGGCCGCCGACGATCAGCGAATCGCCTGGCTGCGCCATCTGGTGGAATGGCAGCGCGATGTAGAGGACCCCGGCGAGTTCATGTCCACGCTAAAAGTGGATCTTTATCCCGAGGAAGTCTACACCTTCACTCCGCGAGGGAAAGTGATCGTGCTCCCCCGCGAAGCCACTCCGATCGATTTCGCCTATGCCATTCACTCCGATGTGGGCACCACTTGTGTCGGCGCGAAGGTGAACGGGCGCATCGTGCCGTTGCGCTCATCGCTGCGCAACGGCGACGTGGTCGAGATCATGACGCAGCCGGGGCACCAGCCAAGCAAGGACTGGCTGGCCTTCGTCAAGACTGCCCGCGCCCGCAATAAGATCAAACACCTGATCAATGCCAGCGAACGCGCCAAGGCCATCGACATCGGCCAGAAGTATCTCGATAAGGAAGCCCGGCGCCTGGGGGTGCAGCTTTCGCGCATCACGAAGAACGATCTCGAAAGGGTCGCCGGCGAATACGGCTACAGCAAGATGGAGGATCTGTATGCCGCGTTGGGGTACGGTAAGTTCTCCGCTCGCCAGGTGCTGGCCAAAGCGGCTCCCGGCGCCGTGAAGGACGAAGCCGAGGAGAGCCGGCCCCCGGCTCCCGCCGATGCGGGCGCTACCCCGGCGCCGGGCCGGCCTGCCGATGGCGACGCGGTCATCAAAGTGCGCGGCATGGACGACCTGCTCGTGTACCGCGCCAAATGCTGCAATCCGATCCGCGGCGAAGCCATCGTCGGTTATGTGACGCGGGGTAAGGGCGTCGCCGTACACTCCCGGATGTGCCCCAACGTGCAGAGCCTCATGTACGATGTGGAACGCAAAATCGAAGTCGAGTGGGCCCGCGCCACCGAAGACGCCTTCCCCGTTCGGATCGTGGTCCACACCGATGATCGCCCCGGAATGCTCAACCAGCTCACTTCCGTGCTTTCCGATGAGAATACCAACATCCGCAGCCTCGAGGCCAAAACGGAGGTCGATCAGGACGGCGCCCTGGTGGAAATGACCGTCGACGTGCGCGACAAAAAGCAACTCGAAAAACTGGTGGCCGCGATGCGCCGCATCTCCGGCGTGCGCGATGTCGAGCGGCTCTTCAACTAAGAATGCCTTTCTCCACCGACCCCGAGCACATCGCTATTTCCAAATCCAAGGGAATCAAGATCGATTGGAAGGATCGGCATCATAGCGAGTATGGCCTGCAGTATCTCCGCGACAAGTGTCCCTGCGCCACCTGTACCGGCGCGCACGGCACCCCCCCGCGTCAGCCCGAAGCCGCGAATCCATTCCAGATGTTCAAACCCAGACTGACGATGCTGGCTGTCGAGCCGGTCGGCAACTACGCCATCCGCATTGATTGGAGCGACGGCCATAGCACCGGCATCTATTCCTACGACCACCTCCGCCACATCTGCCAATGTGCGGAGTGCCTGGTATCGCACGGCAGCTGATTTGCTTCGACCCCGGCTCTCAAAACCGCATCTTCGGCCACTCTTCAATCTTGACTCGCGCCACGAGAGACGCCCCGCCCTTGCCATCCGGGCCGAATACCAGGGCCTCGCCATCTTCCAGGCCGGACGCCATTTGCGCAAAGGCGCCGGTGATGTTCGGGAGGTGAGTGATAAGGATCGTGTTGGCGCCCACGGGAAACTGTGTCACCTTCTTTTGCAGCCACGCGGCTTGAGCTTCCGTGCCGCCTTGCATACTCTGACCGTTGTCGCCCAACTCGGCAACCGGCTGCGGCTTCGGAAACTGCGCGAACCGCACGGTTTCAAGAGCCCTGTACGTGGGGCTCGTGAACACCTCCCCGACGGGAATTTTCAAATCGCGCAGCGCTTTGCCCATGGCCGTCGCAGTGGACCGCCCGGTTTCGTCCAACTGGCGCTCGGGTTTCAAGTTGTCCGCATTGGCGGTTTTCCGGTCGGGCACCTCACGGGGTGAACTCGCATGGCGCATCACGATCACGTAGCCGCCTGGGCGCAAGGCCTTGACCAGCGCTTCCCCGGATAGAGTTTGCGCGTCCGCGGCTCCCGCCAGGAGTAGCGCGAGAGAGGGCATGAGCCAGAGCTGAGGTTTCATGAAAGCTCCTTCGCAGCGTCGCTACCTATTGTAATGCCGCGAGACCGCAGAGGCCTCACCACACCCGGCAGGCATTGGCGCTGGCCATGGGTTGTGGGGTCTTGCATGCGAATGCCTTCTGAAACTCGGGCATATTCCGGACTACCCCGTCGACCCGCTCTTTCCCGGGCGAGTGCGGGTCGGTCTGCGCGCGCAACCGCAGGGATTCTTCCCGCTGGTTCTCGCACCAGATCTGGCCGAACGAAAGGAAGAAGCGCTGCTCGGGAGTGAAGCCGTCGACCTTCTTCTGATTCTGGCTACCGGTGGTGTTGAGTAAAGCCATCAGGGCGATGCGTGCGCCGCCGTTGTCGGCCGTGTTTTCGCCCAGCGTCAGCTTGCCGTTCAGGTGCACTCCGGGAACCGGGGTGAAGTTGGCATATTCATCGGCCAGGCAGGCGGCGCGCTCCTGGAACGACCGGGCGTCGGCGGGGGTCCACCAGTCGCGGAGGTTACCCTTGGCGTCGAACTGGCGCCCTTGATCGTCGAAGCCGTGCGTCAACTCGTGACCGATCACCGCTCCGATAGCGCCGAAGTTGACTGCGTCGTCGGCCCGATTGTCATAGAACGGAGGCTGTAGGATGCCGGCCGGGAAATTGATATTGTTCATCTGCGGATCGTAGTAGGCGTTCACAGTAGGAGGCGTCATGACCCACTCGGTGCGGTCCACGGGTTTGCCGATCTTGTTCAACTGCCGCTGGAATTCGAACTGGTCGGAGCGGATGCCGTTGCCCACCGCATCGTCACGCTTAATCTGGACGCTGGCGTAGTCGCGCCATTTATCCGGATAGCCGATTTTGTTGGTGATGGCCTTCCGCTTGATTTCGGCCTGCTGTTTGGTGGCGGGCGTCATCCAGGACAGATTCTGGATGTCCTGGCCCAGCGCATTCTCCAGCGCGTCCACCATTTTGAGCGTCCGCTGTTTGCCCTCGGCCCCGAACGTGCGGTCGACGAATTTCTGGCCCAGCGCCTCGCCCAACTGGTTATCGGTGAAATCGACGCAGCGCTTCCAGCGCGGCCGTTGTTCTTTCGCTCCGGTCAGCGTTTTGCCATAGAAGTTGAAGTTCTCGTCGACAAATGAAGTGGGCAGCAGCACGGCTTCCGAGTGCAGCAAATGCCAGCGGAGGTAGGTTTTCCAGTCGTCGAGGCTGACGCTGTCGATCTCGGCATTCAAGGCTTTGAAGAAGTCCGGCGTAGCCACGTTGACGGCTTGGAATTCGGGAGCGCCGGAATCGGTAAAGTATTGGGTCCAGCGGAAGTTGGGATTGAGGGACGCCAAGTCCTGCCTGCTCATGCGGTGGTAAACTTTCTCGGGATCGCGCCGTGAGACCCGGTCGAGCGAGCCCTTGGCCAGGTCGGTCTCGATCCGCACCACCGCCTGGGCGTCCGTCTTGGCCCGGGCCGGCGGCTCGCCGGCGAGCTCGAGCATGCGTTGCACGTGCGCCAGATACTTGTCGCGAATTTCCACCGATTTCGCATCCGTCTTCAGGTAATAGTCGCGGTCCGGCAGGCCCAGCCCGCCCTGGTCCGCCTGGGCGATCATCTCGCTGGAATTCTTGAAATCTTGTTCCGATCCGAACTCGAACAGCGTGGACATGCCGCTGCGGTGCAGGTGCGCGACCTCGGCGGCGAGTTGCGTTTTGTCATTTAGGTTGCGGATCCGATCGAGCTCGGGCTGCAGCGGGGTTAGCCCTTTGCGATCGATGGCGGGCACATCCATGCAGGCGGCGTAGTAGTCGCCGATCTTCTGCGTGATGGCGTCGCGTTTGGCATCCGGCTTGGCGGCCTCTTCCAGGATCTGGTGGAGGACTTCGCGATTGCGCTCTTCCAACTCGGTGAACCGGCCCCAGCGCGACTGGTCCGCGGGAATCGGATTGTTCTTGATCCACGTGCCGCAGGCGTACTGGTAGAAGTCCACGCAAGGGTTGGCCGTTTTGTCGATGGCGTTGATGTCGAAGTGAAGGTCCGGGGGGGCTTGGCCGAACAGCGTCGCCAGGCACAGGGATGCGAGCAGGGTGAGTTTCAACAAGCGAATCGACTCCTCTTCTCAATTTAACGTGCCAAACGGTGTTTTGGTGCGAAGATCCGCACGTTTGGTATACTCACGTCGGTTACCCTATGGCCAGCATACTGATTTGTAAGCCTCTGCGCATGATCACCGAGGAGGCCGGGCAGGACGACGAACACACTCTGAAGCGCGCGCTCGGGGTTCTGAACCTGGTGACGCTAGGGATCGGAGCCATTATTGGCGCCGGCATTTTCGTGCTCACTGGTTCGGCCGCCGCCCAATACGCGGGGCCGGCCATCGTGCTCTCGTTTATCCTGGCAGGCGTAGGCTGCGTCTTTGCCGGGCTGTGTTATGCCGAGTTTTCCTCGCTCATCCCCATCGCCGGGTCGGCCTATACGTACGGATACGCCACTCTGGGGGAACTCTTCGCCTGGATTATCGGGTGGGACCTGATCCTGGAATATGCCTTCGGGGCGGCCACGGTGGCCTCGGGTTGGAGCGCCAACGTTATTTTGTTGTTGCAGAAGCTGAATCTTTCCATTCCGCCGGAGATTATGGCCACGCCTGGCACGGTGCTGGTTCAGTACAACGGGCTGTGGCTGCCAGCCACCTCGATCCCCGCCACCGCTAATATGGCTGCTCTGCCGCATGCCACCGCGGCATTCAACCTGGTGGCTTTTCTGGCCATCTGCCTGATCACCACCATCCTGGTGATCGGAATCCAGGAATCGGCTACCCTGAACACGATCATCGTATTCGTCAAGGTAGGGACGGTTCTGGTGTTCATAGGGGTCGCGGCGTTGTACGTCGCGGCACATCCCGATATCGCCGCCACGAACTGGCATCCCTTCATTCCGAAGAATGCGGGCGAGTTCGGAAAGTACGGGTTGTCGGGGATCGGGCGGGGTGCGGCGGTGATCTTTTTCGCGTATATCGGCTTCGACGCGGTCTCCACCGCGGCGCAGGAAGCCAAGAACCCGCAGAAGGATATGCCAGTCGGCATTCTCGGGTCGCTGGCCATTTGCACGGTGCTCTACATTCTAACCGCCGGCCTGCTTACCGGCGTGGTCAATTACAAGTTGTTGAACGTGGCGGCACCGGTGGCCCTGGGCATGGAAGCCACTGGAATCCAGTGGGGCGAATATCTCGTGCTGATCGGGAGCATCTTCGGGTTGAGCACGGTGATGCTGGTGATGCTGCTGGGGCAGTCGCGCGTGTTCTTCTCGATGTCGCGCGACGGGCTGCTGCCGGAGTGGGCCGGCCGGGTCCATCCACGTTTTCGCACGCCGTATATCTCCTCGATAACGGTCGGGCTGTTCGTCGCCATCTTTGCTTCGCTGATCCCCATCGGCATTCTAGGCGAACTGGTAAGCATCGGGACATTGCTGGCGTTTGTGATCGTCTCCGCAGGGGTGTGGGTGTTGCGGCGGCGGCGGCCGGATTTGCCGCGGCCATTTAAGACTCCGCTGGTGCCCCTGGTGCCGATTCTGGGCATGGTAGTTTCGTTGTTCCTGATGGCGAGCTTGCCGGGCGACACCTGGCTGCGGCTGCTGATCTGGCTGGCGATCGGGCTGGCCATTTACTTCGGCTATGGGAAAAAACATAGCCGGGTGGCCGTGTTTGCCGAGAAGCCTGTTGCACGAAAATAGGCCGGAGAGTTACGGGGCAATCCGTATTCCTTCCCTCCACTCGCGGGGTTGCCCCATATACTGCCCTCCCGGCAAGCGAACCACCGCGCTTCCACCGCGGTGGGATCAAGTTCCCTCAGCCGCGGCGGCACCCTCAGCCCGTAATCCGTCCGTAGGGAAAATCGGAGTCAAGCGGGAGGCCTGAGTAGCGGGCGCGGCAGGTAGGTGAGGGGTTGCACCATTTGGGTGCAGAATT
>Ga0209698_10009018_pt1 | contig 10250 bp, 7 predicted proteins | sample LitLauG_LLR_2012_FD_187203 | JGI IMG/M metagenome (GOLD analysis project Ga0209698, IMG submission 187203) | Freshwater sediment microbial communities from Pennsylvania, USA - Little Laurel Run_MetaG_LLR_2012 (SPAdes) (version 2) | ecosystem: Environmental > Aquatic > Freshwater > Creek >... | reverse complement strand
CGCTTATACGAATCTTGGCGACTTATTTCTGGCTCGAGCGGATGGAAGCGATTCTCGAAAACTTCTCAGCGTGAATGGCGATATCCGAAACGTGACCTGGTCTCCGAACAGTTCTCATTTGCGGTTTGATTCGTCAGAGACGGCGGGCACGGTAGGACTCCAGCTTTTGCGCGAGGTCTCGGTGGATGGCACCGGACTCCATCTGCTGCTCAACGGCTGGCATAATCCTCCCGACGAATGCTGTGGCAGGTGGACTGCCGATGGGAGTTCCTTCGTTTTCCAGTCACAGGGCCAGATCTGGGCTCTGGCCAAGAATGGCGGCGTCTTCGGATCGGCTGCGAAGCCGATTCAGCTGACGTCGAGCCCGATGACCCTGTCGTCGCCCCTGCCCAGCAAGGACGGGAAAAAACTGTTTGTCATCGGCCGAACGTACCGCGGTGCACTGAAAGTTTTCGACCTGACGACACATCAGTTCATTCCCTTTCTTGGAGGAATTTCGGCGGAGTATGCTGCTTTTTCGAAAGATGGCAAGTGGGTAGCGTACACGACCTATCCCGACGGGATCCTGTGGCGGAGCAGACTCGACGGGTCCGAACGGATCCAACTGACATCTTCTCCCATTTCCCCGCTCCTGCCGCGGTGGTCACCCGACGGTAAGACGATCCTGTTCTTCCAGTTTGCCCAAGGGGCCGACAAACCGGCACGCATTTATGAAGTGTCGCCAGATGGCGGCAGCCCGCATCTCTTGCTGCCCGACGATAAGGCCCAGCAACTGGATCCGAACTGGTCACCGGACGGGACGAAGGTCGTTTTCTCCGGCCAATCAAACGATCCGTCCTCCGCAATCCGGATTTTCGATGTTGCCAGCCGGCAACTCTCGATTGTGCCGGGGTCGAATGGTCTCTATTCGCCTCGCTGGTCGCCAGACGGACGCCACATCTCAGCGTTCTCTGGCGATTCAAAGGTCCTGCTGCTGTTCGATTTCCAGACGCAGAAATGGAACGAGCTGGCGCGCGGTTCGCTGAGTTGGCTTAACTGGACACAGGATGGACGGTACGTGTATGTACTGGATTTTCGTCAGCGGAGTGCAGTGCTCCGCATTCGGATCAGTGATGCAACGACTGAAGTCATGACGGATCTGAAGGACTTCCCCGGCACCGGCCGCTACGGCACAGCCCTCGCGCTCACCCCCAACGACCAACCCCTGCTGCTGCAGGATCAGGGCTCACAAGACGTGTATTCGGTGGACTGGCAGTCCCAATAATGCCAAGCAGAGACCGCCTTCAACGAACAATGTCTTCAAAATCGCTTCGACAAATCGATTCTGTGGTCGGAGAACGTGTGGCAACTTCTTAACTCAGAGAGATGCCACTTTCCGCTGGGCAAGCAAGAAATAGAGCGCCACCAGCACCAGCAGGATCCCATTGACGCACAGCACCAGCGGAGCCGTATACAGAGGGACGAACAATCCTGTAACCAGGTTCCCGATGGGCATGCCGCCGCGGAATGCGAAGTTGTAAACACTCATCACGCGGCCGCGCATTTCATTGGTGACAATCAACTGCACCAAGGATGTCACCGTTGCGAACACCGCCATCCGCGAAGCGCCGACCACCAGCAGCATGGCATAGGTGAGAGGCAAAAACTTCGACAGAGAAAACCCCGCAATGCCGATACCCAGTACGAGCAGCATCGACAGAGCGAAACGGCCTTTCCGGGAGATGTTTCCCAAGCCGGCAACACCGAGCGATCCACAGATCGATCCCACTCCGATCAGCGAAAGCAGGGTGCCGTAGGTCTCCGGGCCGCGGTGGAAAATGTCTTTTACGAATACTGGAATGTAGGTGCCCATCGGCATGCTGAGAAAGGCGATTGCAAAAGCGAGCACAATCAGGGCAACCATGGAACCGTGGTGCCAAACGAACCGGACCCCTTGCTTGAGGCTGCTGAGCATCGACTCTTTCGTGCTATCAGGCACAAATCGCGAACTGATGAGCGAGAGTGAAATGACCGGCGCCAGAAACGACAGCGAGTTCAGGCCGAAACACCATTTTTCCCCCAGCCTCGCGAGTATTAGCCCACCAATGGCCGGCCCTATGGTGACAGCCAGATTGAACTGGATCGAGTTCAGCGCAATGGCGTTGGGCATATCCTCGCGATCGACCAGCGATGGGATCAGCGACAAATAGGCCGGGCCGCCGAAAGCCTGGGCAAAACCAGACACAAATGAGAGGCACAGAATCGGCCACACATGGGTGAGGCCCATGGTGACCAAGACGGTGAGCGTACCGGCGCTCGCCATCTGGAGGTACTGCGACATCAGCAAAATCTTGCGACGTTCGGTCCGGTCGGCGACGACTCCGCCGAGAATCGAGAACAAGAAAATTGGCGCCCCGGCCATGACTTGATCGAGGGCCAGCAGGCGCGACGAATGGCTCAACCGGTAGATCAGCCAGCCTTGCGCGACCAACTGCATCCATGTACCAATACTGGATGCGCAAGCGCCGATCCACATCAGGCGGAAATCGCGATAATGAAAGGCTTTGAAGACTCGGCGGAACGTCGACGTCTGCATTTGGTCGGGCGCGGCCACGGGTTCAGGTGTATATCTTCGCACGAATACTGGTATGACTCAGATGCTCAATCCATGCCTTCGCTGCGTTTTCTTTCGCCACACCCGTGATCACCCGAGAATGCGCAGGGCAGACACTACTTTTCGATGTCGAATCCAAACACCACGGTAGATCGTTCTTCGTCAAACGTCATGCTCGGTATGACGGTAACGTCCAAACCCTTTTGATGAAACAGCGCAATGAGATTAGAGACGCAATTGCCCGCCTCTCCGCCATCGGCGACTTCACCGTTGCGCAGGTTGCAGGTCCGGCGCAGCTCGGCATCGTCCACCTGCCGCGAAAGACCCGCGAATGTCAGGTCCTTGATGCGGTATCGGTTTCCTGCTTCGATGGTGATTTCCAGGGCAACCGCTTCCTCCTTGGCACTTCCGAAAGTCCTGGCGGGTCGAATTTCGGGGCTGACACGGGCTTTCAGGAACCCTCGACGATGAAGAAACGCCGCAACCGCTGACGTAGATTCTTTCAGCACCGCGTTCTTTTCCATTCGATGACCAACAAGAAATTCCGTGCATTCGCGCAACTCTCTTTGTGTTCCGCCGGACTCTCCAACGAAGTGAACCTCTCTAACCAATACCGTGGGATTGCTGGCAGTACTCTGGCCGTAACCGATGTGCCCTGCCAGCATCCAGGCCGATATGGCCAAGACAGAGACGGTCCTTTGCATAGCGGGCAATTCTACAACTTTGCTGGTGAACGAAACGGGTGAGAGCAGACAAACGGAGTGCTACTCGCCTTCACCGCGAGCGAGTGTGCAACCGGGACAAGGATCGTTTTTCACGTAGCGGTAGAAGCGCGGCTGCCCGCGGCCTTCCCAATAGCGACTATTGTAGTTGTCGACCTGTGGGCCTTTGCTCAGGAAGCTGAAGAAGGCGTGGTGTGCGGGATGAATCACAATTCCGACATGCCCGCGCCACACTACCAGGTCCGCAGGTTGGGGCCGCGGTACCCGCTGAAATCCCTCGACCCCGAAATAGAGATCTTCAGAGTCCGCATATTTGTACGGAAAGCCTGCCCGTTGATAGATGGCATGCACCAGGTGTGAGCAATCTCGGCCATCACGGCGCACGGCTTGCGAATGAAGAGCAACGCGAATCACCGAGGACCGATCTTCTCTGGTCAGCGTTTTCGTGACCGGTTGCTTTGGGCGGGACGGAGTGCGCCTGACAGGCTTGCCAGATCCCTCGACGGATGGACTCTGTGCCGACGCCATGCAAAGCACGGCCATCGAAAACACGGCCAGGCCGGCGGATTTGAGTCGTACCCGCATGTCGTCTATTTTGATGCCGTTTCGCATTAACGCGGAGGTTACTTTTGTGAAGGACCCTTCCGCACCGCACAAGCCAGCCATGGTACATGGGGTCATGCATGAAGTGGGAGGAATTCGTTGCGGCGTCGTGTTGGCGTCTGCAATTAAAAACCCCGTCCATCTCGCTGGATTGCGAGGTGGACGGGGACCCGATGCAGGCACGGGATCTCAGGAGGTTGCAGGATGCGTGGTCATCCAGTTCGTTGCCGGAACGCTTCGTGGAAGGATTTCGAGATAGACGACTGCATAGTGGAACGCCACAGCCGCAGCCGTCACGGTGGCGAGCGTAAGCGCGAACTCCGTCCACCGGGGAACATAGTAGAAGCCGGAACTCGACTGGAACGCTGTGATCGAAACATTCAGGCGATTGGCCATGAATCCCATCACGACCAAGGCGCAAGTCCCGTACAGAGCGTTGGGATTGTTGCGCACCTCGGCCCGGCTGAGCAACAAGATTGGGGCCATGACGAAGAGGGCGATTTCAAACCAGAAGAGCAAGCTCTCTTCGCGCCATCGGAACAGATAAGCAGCGCCGCCATGGGTCACCAGGTCAATTCCGCGAAGCAGCCCGTATATGTAGAGCATAGGCGCGATGATCTGGCTCATCTCAGACAGCAGACGGGGATCGACCCGCGCATGCAAGGAACGATTGCAGAGGTAGACGACCATGATGGTGGCCGACAAGCCCGCGGGCACGGCCGAGAGATAGAACAAGGTAGGCAGATAGGAACTGTACCAGAGCGGATCGACCTTGCCTTTGGCCAACAGATACAGTCCGCCGAGGAACGATTGATGTAAGGAGGATAGGATAGCGCCGATCAAAACCAGAGCGATCAGAATGTGGTGATGCCACTTCAAGTACAGTCCGCGCAGCCTGACCCAGGGAATCTTTTCGACCAAAGATGGGGAGAATTCCAGGGAGAGCACCGTGGTGTAGAGCATCACGCACCACGAGACCTCGAACAACACCGACCTCCGGTTCCACATCACGATCGGATGCCAGATTCTCCACGGTAAGCCGAGTTCATACATCATGCCGATAACGACCGTGAGGTATCCCAGGAAAGAGAGCAGCACCGACGCGCGGACGACTGGGCGATAGCGCTCGAAGCCGAGAAGATAAACGGCGGCCGCGATGGCGAAACCTCCGGCAGAGATTCCGACACCACAGAGTGTGCCGAGCCCCACCCACAAGCCCCACGGCTGCGAGTCGACAAGGTTGGTGGAACGTTGAAAGCCAAGCGCGAAACGCGCATAGGCAGCGTATGCACCTGCGAGAAATATGACGGCAACAACCGTGCGCCAGAAAGTAATTTTAGGAAGACGGATACTAGACATGGTGCAAATCCTTTCCCGTGCCTGACCTGGCAGCCGATTCTTCAGCTTCAGCCAGGGCGACGAGTTTTCTGCGGTTTGTGATCCAGTAGAGTCCGGCGAGCAATCCGCCGCCCACCATGACCACGGTAGGAATATCACCCAGTGCATTCGCGGTAAGAACGGGCATGGGTTGCGACTGCAGGCTGGAGAATCCAAATTTCTCGAACGACACGTCAGAGATGAAGAAGACGGACGTACCACCGACCTCGTCACTGCCGTAAATGTGTTTCACGTACTTGGAATCGGACAGGATGCGTCTCTGCGCTTCCTCGAGGATTTCGTCCCGCCAGCCAACGATGGACGCCTGCACCGGGCAGGCTTCCACACAGGCCGGCGGCTCTCCTTTTACCTGCCGCGCGTAGCACATATCGCATTTGGTGACGTAGGGCGCCAGCTTCGACCACTGATAACGCGGAACGTTGAACGGGCACGCGACCAGGCAGTAGCGGCATCCGATGCATTTCGAGGATTCGTAGGTGACCGGGCCGAGATCCGTTTTCTTGAGGGCTCCGACCAGACAAGCGGAGGCGCAGGCCGGGTCCTGACAGTTCATGCACATCCGGCGAACGAAGCGGTCGCCGTGCTCTTCCACGATCGTGTAAGCAGTCGGAGAGAGCTTCGCCTCTGAGTCGGACGGAAAGCCATGGATTTGTTTGCATGCGGCCTCGCAACTGCGGCAGCCGATGCACTTGGTGATGTCGATCAGGATTGCTTTGGTTTTAGGCATTCCATTTCTCCTTTGTCCCGGCTCTTCAATTCAGGAAGAAGTCTGTGATAATCCTCTGACGCAATTCCGCAGGAGCGTGCTGCAGGAGCCCGGGGACAGGGACGCCGCCGTCTTGCGCGAGGGCAGGATTGAGTTTGGCGACCTCGGCGCTCAGTCGGGTCTGGTTGTAGTGCATCCACGGAGCGACCATGGACGCCTGCATCAGATTTCGCTGGTTCGTATGGAAGTCTGGCGCCTTGAGAGTTGCGATCCAACCGTTTTTGTATGGATCCTGCAACGCGAGGGCCGGGTGCTGTACAACTTCCTGATTGATATGAGTAATGACACCCTCGATGGGCGAGACCAGATCAAACGAGAAGCCGTCGGCGTAAACCGTTATTAACTTTTGTCCCTGGCGGACCCAGCGCTCCGGCTTCGCAATTTCGATGCGCTCGATCGTGCCAACAAGATCTGCCGTGAACGCGTCGAACCCGACGCGGACATCTTCCTGGCTTTCGCGCAGGACCCATGTATGTCCGGGATGGAAGGAGTAGTCCTTGGGAATGCTGAACCCGGCTTGCCGGGTCATAAGGGGCGCGGGTGGATGAACGGCGGGTTGCTGCGCCGCCGTCAACGACTGAGGCGGACGGAACCACACATAGTTAACTGAGATGATGACGAGGAAGGTCAGCAAAACGAAAAGTATGGACATGATGCCCTCGAATTTGGGGTCGCCCTATCTGGATCGGGGCGATCGCCGCCATAGAGAGAGCACGTCAAGAACAATTCGAACATACCGGGCTAATCATTGATTAGAAACGAATTATTACCCTAGAGACTTTTGTGCGGGACTTTAGTGACTACTGCATTTTGCAAATCGCAACTGCGTTTTGCAGAATGCGATGAAGGGATCGGATGGTCCGACCGCCCCGTCGGAAGAATGGGATGCGGCTTGTGTCGGATTTCACGGAAGGGACGAGCCACTCAACTCCTTACTGCACGTTTCCCTTCGCCGGCGGCTGCGGGACTTCTGCTGTCGCCGCGGCGTTCGGAGTCCCAGGCAATTCCACAGACGTCAGTTTTTCCGCCGATGCAAACCGGAACGGTTGGGGACGATACCCTTTGCGAGTCCGGACTTTGTAGCCCTTCAAGCGGTCGCCGACAAGCTTCACGGCTATGGTCCGCCAGCCGGTATTGGGGTTGAACTTCGGATAGTAGCTCAGCGAATACAGATGGGCCAGATCGTCGCGAATCGATGCGAAAGCAATATGTTCGTCTTTCCAGTTCTTGGCAAAGTAGGCTTTGCCTCCGGTAGCGGCAGTCATGCGATCAAACACCGCGGTGGAAACAGGCTCCAGTCGAGCTTGTTGGGTACTGATCATGTAGATGGACACGCCCGCAGACTGCGCAAACTCGGCAACGTCCTCGGGTGGCACGACGCTGGAATTGTCGGGACCATTGGAAAAAACCACGATCACTTTTCTACCTGTGTTCTGCGCTGCGTCCTTCAGAGTCAGCAACAAGCAGTTATAGAGCGCGGCCTGGTCCCCGGCCACCGTTGAGCGGACAGCCTGCAGCACCCGGGAGCGGTCCGCAGTCAGTCCGGCAGCACGTGAGAGATCGCGGCTATACGAATAGAATGCGACCTTGTCAGCGGTCTCGAGCGACCGCACAAACTCGGTGATCGCGTCTTGCGCGAACACGAATCCGCGGTACATGTAATCGCTAGTGTCAAAAAGAATAAAAACATTCGCGCCATTGATCAGATCATGAAAGGACTGGGGAGAGGAACCGTCAGGAGATACTCCAACTGAACCCCTGGGACCAGGTGCGTCCGCACCAGGGACCTCGCCGAGATTGCGCACGGGTTCGTTGCCTTCTCCGAAGGTAGCCGCCTTCTCGACTATCCCATCCTCAACGATTTCAAAATCGCTGGGCTTCAGGCTGGTGACGTAGTTACCCTTCTTGTCGGTAACGGCAACGTTCAGTTGCACCATGTTGACGACTACATGAATGTCCGGGTTCTCTTGAGCCACGCCGGTTTGGGTCGAGAGGATCAAGCCCAAAGAAAGCGTAGCGAGTAATGACAATTTCCCAAGCATGGATCACTCCTACCGAGGATCTCCGGGTCCGCCGGTGACCGCTATTCGTTTCCAGATTTCACATCTTTCGTTCGTCGCACGCGAGATACCTAAGGGATACTTGCACTCATTGTTGGTGGTAACGCCACCTTGCCCTGCCGTAGATCCTCGCCGGTTTCATGCATCGCTCGAAGCAGAGCCGGCCAATCCTCGAAGTCGGTGGCAAAGACCTTTTCCACCATCCTTCGAGTCAACTCTGGTACGAGGCGGTTGAGCAAGACTGGAGAATAGCCGCGCTCGTCCGCCAAACGAGCCCAAAAAAGGTTGGGGGAATCCCAAGACTCAGCCAGGAACCTGTTGGCATACCCGGAGAACGGTGGCATGGGCAGTATGTTGAGTAGTTCCAGACCATAGTTCTGCGCCATTACCGGATGCGGCACTCCGAAATCGTGGGAGAGCCGCCGCCAGTTCAGTTGCTCGGGATGTTGCCGGGTCAGTTCCTGCAACTCCTGCAGAGCGCTTCCCACATCGGCGGGATGTTGCGGATACTTTTCGTGGAACTCCAAGGTCAGGTAAAAGCTGTCCGCCGGCATGATCTGATCAAGAACCTCCGCAATCGGGTGGGTTCTCAGGTCTCGTTCGAGTTGCCGGCTTCGCTGTGGAAGCATCCGTTCCGACAGAACGGAGATCACTTGATTCCGAAGCTGCTCGTCTTGTACTGACGCCGCGAGGAGTTCCTCTCCGGCCCGCTGATAGAGAGCAATGGCATGCAGCTCCGCCGGGCTGACATCCCACCATCTTGGAAGGATGGAACTGGCCAACAGCTCGGGGGTTACCTCTTCCCATACAAGAGCCTGAATGTTGTCGGGTGTCAGGAAGTTCTGTTCGAGGCCGGCCAGAACATAGGGCAAATCTGCAAGCGAACCCACAAAGTGTGCGCCTCCACCGGCGGGTGTTCCTTGTCCTAACAGACGGGGAGCCTGCCAGAGGTCGTTAATCCCACTCACGGTGTCTCCTGCAAAGTCATGGGAGCGGACCAGCAGTGGATTGTTGTGCAGGCACTGCGAGCCGGGTGGCTCATAATACGCATAGTTCAAGCCGACCAGAGTGTCGCGAAGGAACGAGGCGAGATGGCCGCGAGCGTCCTCGATTTGCCGGGTCGATACGTTCGGTGACTTGAGTATTTTCGGGAGGTCGGCTTTCATCTGCTGGTCGGTGTGATGGTTGTTGTAAATGCCGGATGCCCATTCTTCCCTCTCGCCCATCGTGAAGATGGGACGCGGCATCTCAAATTCCTTTGTCTGCTCCGCCAGAAGCAGCATGTATTCTTCCGGCTGCTTGCCGTGTTGCTTTGCTGCCAGCGCTTCTCCGACCGTCGCAATTGTGTCGAGCGACACAAGTCGCTGGTCGCCGAGCACTGCCCTGATCCTCGACGCGCTCTCCCGCAGCATCTGTTTTCCGGCGGGGCTGTTCTGGACTGGCCCGGCCAGCAATTCAATGATTTTGTCCTGAGAAATGGTGGGCTTGCCGGTCGAGGAGCGGAATAGCTCTGCTAATGCAGCATGACCGGCATCATAAAGCTGCGCTCCCGATCGAACCGCTGCGAACGACTGAAGGAGGAGCTGCCATGACTCATTCAGTCTGGCGCTCGGAATCTGTCCCTGGCGCGCAAGAATCTGCCACAGGCCGATGTTGGCCTGAAAGAGCCCAAAGGCGTTTCCCCGGTCGGCAGCGGGAACTCCGTTCAATCCGCGGGCGGCCTGGACAAACAGCGTAATCGAGTGGTCGTTGAGTTCTGGAAACTCTGCGAATATCCGATACTGATCGCTGAAATCGGCGTATCGCCGCGCCAAAAGCCGCACGGTAGTCGGAGCTAAATGGTGTTCGGGGAGTCGCCGCGCCTCCATGTCGCTGATGGCCATGTAGGCTTGCAGCGGGCCTGATTCGGTGGGCGCACGTGAAAGAGCGAACATGAGCGCGATGAGCTGATCGGCGTTCTTGGCAGTGCCGTTGTGTCGTGCAATCCTTCGCACCAGGCTCGAATCAGGGGCTCGGAGAGCGATGTCATTCCACTCTTCGAGACCGCCGGGAATCAGCGGCTCTCCCGACTTATCAAACTGGAGACGTGTCGCCAGCAGCAGCATCCA
>Ga0209698_10009017_pt1 | contig 10251 bp, 8 predicted proteins | sample LitLauG_LLR_2012_FD_187203 | JGI IMG/M metagenome (GOLD analysis project Ga0209698, IMG submission 187203) | Freshwater sediment microbial communities from Pennsylvania, USA - Little Laurel Run_MetaG_LLR_2012 (SPAdes) (version 2) | ecosystem: Environmental > Aquatic > Freshwater > Creek >... | reverse complement strand
TATCAGAGCTTTGCGGGCTGGAAGCGCCGGCGACGCCGGGCAGCGGCGGGGTCGGCGGCGCCGGCGCTTCCAGCCCGCAAAGCTCTGATATCGCCGCGTCGAAGGCTTGCGGCGCTCGCCGCAGGCCCACCACGGCGAAGCCCGACAGCGTGCTCAGCGCCCGGCTCACCGCGCTCTTGGCCGGCATCTCCTCGGGCGCGGACGTCGTGAGCTGGCGCGTCACCGGATTGGCGAGCACGCGCGCCACGCCCTGCGGCATGTCGAGCAGCGCACGTCGCAGCCGCGTCTCATCGTCGAGCGGCAGACTCTGCGCGAAGGCCATAGTCGATTCCAGGCTCATGTTCTCGCGCAAACCCAGAATAGCGCTGCCGGAGGTTTTGACTTGCGCCAGCACGATCAGCCGCTCGGCCAGCTCCTCGTAGGGGTGGTGCATCGTGAACACGACGTCGAAATGACCCTCGATCTGATAGGCGAACGAGCGATAGAGCAGTCGCCCCGACAGATAGACCGAATCGACGTGGTTCAAGAGGAACATCTGCGTCGTGGTCTCGCGCCCGGCCGCCTCGATGCGGTTGGCGGCATACTGGAATTTGGCGTTGAGCGCGCCGTCGAGCCGCCACAGGGGAAACAGATGCGTCTCCAGCCGGAAGATGCGGCGGGCCAGATGATGCGCCTTGCGCCGTCGATAGACCAGCGTGCCGGTGGCGGCGTCGTGGATCGCCAAATCCTGCATAGCGGCGAGGCCGGGGACGCTGGCCTCGCCGATCTCGAAGCCGCATTGGCCGGTGCTGTGGCGCCCCGCCGCCACCAGCGGGACGCGCAGCAAATCCGCCGACCCCTCGTAGACGGTCGCGCCGTCGTTGCTGACGATCAGCCGCGCGACCTCGTCGAAGCCGTCGCATACGAGATAGCCACTAAGATAATCACCGCTGTCGATTTCGACGTTGAACAGCACGGATCAGGCCATGTTGTTGCGCACGACCGAAGCCAGCGCCATCAGGACGCCCCATCCGGCCAGACTCGATACCGCCACCAGCAGGATGTCGGTCTTGCGGCGAGGATATTCGGGCTCCTCGGGCAAGCTCGGGCGGACGAACACCTTGAAATAGACGATTTTGAATTCGGCGGCGACGCGCGCATGCTCCAACGCCTCGGCGGCGTTCTCGTAGATTTGCAGGTCGGCCTTCTCCTCGCTCTTCAATTCGTCGAACTTGACCATCGCGGCGGCGACGGTCTGGCCCTGCGCGGGCTCCGCGGCGCCGGGCGCGCGCGTCAGTTCCCCCTCCAGCGCGGCGATTTGCTTGGCCATCACGTCGATGCGGATTTTGCGCTCGCGCATTTGCGGCGAGTCGGCCTTCATGGACTTGAGCGCGCTGTCGTAGGCGCCGGTCTGGTCGAGAAGATCGCCCCGCAATTTCTTGATGAGCGAGGTGGTCGCCTCGGCCGTAAGCTTGGCTTCCAGAATCCCCGATTGGTTGCGCGCCAGCTCCTGCTTGGCGAGCGTCCCGGACAACCGCTCGGCGGCGCGCGCGAACCCGGTCTCGGCCAACGACACCGCGTCTCGATTGATGCGCGCGTTGAGGTTGTTGACCAACTCCTCGCACAATTCGAGCGTCGTGTCGGCCACGGTCTTGGCGTCGGCGGCCGAGAACGCGGCGACGTCGAGCCGGACGATGCCGCCGGGCATCTTGATCGAGGTGGTGGCGACTTTCTTCCAGTATTTGAGCAGCCGCTCGACGGGGCGCTCGGGATTGAAGCGCGAGAGCCCATCCACGCCGGGGCGTGAATAGATCGCGCGCAAGCCGACCTTGGCTTCGAGCTTGTCGATCATCTCGCGGCTGGCGATGAAATTGGTGACGATCTGGGTGTCCTGCACGATGATCGCGCCCGGCAGACCCGTGAAGGAGGCGACGCCGTCGCGCAGCGGCGATTCGCCCGCCGACACCGTGAATTCGGCGTGCGCGACATATTGGTCGGAGGCGGCGAAGCCGTAGTAGATCGCCGCCGTCAGCGTCGGCACGACGAACACGGCGACGAAACTCGCCCAAATAAGATGACGCGCGGTGCGCGAGCCACGGCGGCCCTGAAAGCCGCCGGCCGTCAGTTCGCGCGAGCGGCGCGCGGAGAGCCGCGTGCGCCGCGCCGCGTCGTTGAGCGCCAGCGACAGCGCCCTCACACGAGCCAGAGCATGGGTCGGCCGCTCGCGCGGGCCTTCGTCGATGTCGAGGTCGTCGTCCGACATCTAGCGATTCAACCGATTGTAGGCTTCGATGGCGAGGTCCACGTTGGGAAACATCACCATCTGGCCATCGACGATGACGCCGCCCCGGTCGCAATAATCCTTGATAGTGCCCATCGAATGCGAAACCATGATGATGTCGGCGTGTTTGCGCCGCTCGGTGAACGCCTCCAGACAGCGCGCCTGAAAGCGGGCGTCGCCGACCGCCGTGATCTCGTCGACGAGATAACACTCGAAGTCTATGGCCATCGAAAGGCCGAACGACAGGCGCGCCATCATGCCCGAGGAATAGGTTCTGACCGGCGCGTCGATATAATCGCCGATCTCGGCGAAGTCTTCGACGAAATGAAGCGTCTTGCGGATGTCGGCGCCATAGACGCGCGCGACGAATTTGACGTTCTCGCGCCCCGTCATCTGGTGATGGAAGCCCCCCGCAAAGCCCAGCGGCCACGAGACGCGTACGTCGCGGCGTATCTTGCCGGAATTGGGCAATTCATTGCCCGCGATCAGGCGCATCGTCGTCGATTTGCCCGCGCCATTGACGCCCATCAGGCCATAGGAATAGCCCGACTGGAACTCGGTCGTCACGTGGTCGAGCACAATCTTGAGGATGCCCCCGCTGCGATAAAACTTGAATACGCGGTCGAGTTTGATCATTCAGCGCTTTTCGTCGCGCCCCCGCCGGGGCCTCTGAGTGGAGCCTGAATGCCACAGATGCGCGGGCTTCTCAACGCGTTCCGCCGCGGGCTCGGCCGGCCGCCGCGCGTCGTCGGCCACGAGCGGCGTCTCGACCCCCCGCAATTTCTCGCCCACGCCGCCGCGCTCGCCGCCCGCGAGCCCCTTCCGCCGGGGGTATGGCTGAGCCTGTTGGGCGGGGGCGCGGCCTCGCGGGTTTGCGAAAACGTGGCGCTGGACATCGGCATCGCCGACCCCCAGGCGCGCTGGCTCGATGCGGTCCGACGCGCGCAAGCGCCCTATGTTGCGCGAATCGAAGCGCCGGGGCGGTTCGCTTCCTACGGCGCCGAGCGCATCGCCGCCGCACTCGCCGCCGCGCCGGGAGCGTGGGCGCTCTACACCGACGAGGCTTATGAGGACGCGAAGGGCCGCCCCTGCGAAATCGTGCTGAAGCCCGCCTTCGATCCCGTCCTGCTCGACGCCTTCGATTATTTCGGCCGCCTGGCCGTCTACGACCGCAGGCGGTTGCTGGCGCTGGGCGGCTGGCGCTTCGACGGCCCGCAGGGCGACCACGACCTTGCGTTGCGCTTCGCCGAGGCCGCTCCGCCCGGCGCCATCCTGCATCTGCCCTATCCGGCCTTCCTTGGCCCCGAGCCGCCGCGCGAGACCGCGCCCGGCCCGGTCGAGGAGAACCATGAGCGGGCAGGGCGGCAAATCGGTTTCGCGACGAGCCTCGCGCCCGACCGGCTGCGCCCGGTATTGCGGCCCGAGCCGCGCGACTGGCCGAAGGTGGGAATCATCGTTCCCAGCCGCAACGCGCCGCATCTGATGGGCCCGCTGCTGCAGGGTCTGGCGCGAACGGACTATCCCGACTTCGAGATCGTGGTCGTCGACAACGGCTCGACGGATCCGCAGACATTGGCGCTCTATGAGCGCCATCGCGCCGAACCTCGTTTTCGCGCCGAAATCGAGGCCGCGCCGTTCAACTTCGCCCGCGCCGTCAATCGCGGCGCGTCGCTGACCGACGCGCCGCTGCTGCTTTTGCTCAATAACGACATCAAAATTCTGGAGCCCGGCTGGCTCAAGGAGATGGTTGGTTGTCTGGATTATCCCCAGGCGGGAATCGTCGGCGCCAAGCTGATCTATCCCGACGAGACGCTCCAGCACGCGGGCGTCATCGCCGGGCTCGGCGGTTACGCCGGGCATTGGCATATCGGGCGACCGCAAAACGACTTTGGACCGCAGCGCCGGCTGGCGGCGCGCCAGTCGCTCAGCGTGGTGACGGGCGCCTGCATGCTGGTGACGCGCGCCTGTTTCGAGGCGCTCGGCGGCTTCGACGCAGACGCCTTCGCCGTCGCCTACAACGACGTGGATTTTTGTTTGCGCGCGGGCGCGTCGGGCTTTCGCGCGATCTGGACGCCGTTCGCCAGGCTCGTGCATCACGAATCCGTCTCGCGCGGCTCGGATGAACTCCCGCAAAACCGCGCGCGATTTGAGCGCGAGAAGGCGGCGCTCGCCCTGCGCCACGGCACTGAGAGGCTACAGGATCGCGCCTATAATCCCTGGGCGTTGCGCGGCCATTCCGACCCCTTGCCCGCCGCCCGCGACGCCCTGCCGCCCGCGCGCGTCTAAACTTTGCGGTCAAGCCGCGTCAGTCGTTCACATCGGTCCGCGCGAAATCTTCGCTCTTGAACAGAAGCGTCAGGCCCAGGTATTTGGCGGCGGCGTAGCTGAGGCGATCGCCCATGTTGAGACTCTTGCGGCCGCGCCCGTAGCGTTCGCGCGCGGCCACGGAGTGGGGCAGCCTTTCGGGAGTCAGAGGCAAGACTTCGATGGCGAGTTCCTCAACCACGGCGGTGATCCGAGCGCAAGCTTCGGTCACAGAGAGCGCTTTGCGGCTCGCCACCGCCAACGAGGCTTCAATTATGTTGAAGGCGCAGGTCTTGCCGAGGCTCGTCGCTATGGTGTTTGCAAGCGCCTGCCAGTCGGCCTCTTCAAGTATAATCGCGACGAGCGCCGAGGTCTCAACCAAAACCCCGCGCGCAGCGAGCGATCCTTGCGGCCCATTCACGCCGCTGCGCCTCTTAGGTCGTCTTCGCCCCAGAGATCGTCGTAGAATTTTTTTTGTCCAGCTTGACGCCCGCATCGGGCGCAGCCCGAATCGCGGCGTGAATGTCGGCCAGTCGCTCCTCTACGGACAAGAGGTTTCGGTCGCGCTTCAGCGCCTCCTCGGCGGCGGCGCCCGCCGCTTCGGTAAGGCTAACCCTGCGCAGTCGCGCCAATTTGCGAATGGCCTCCTCGGCCTTCGCGCCCTTGATGCGCAGCGCCATTCGCGCCCCCGCTTGTACATTCTTGCGCAGTCCAGTGCACACCTCGCCCCGATCCCCCCACGACCCTTGCGCCCTTCGCTCCCGCCCCCTAAATCCGCTCTTCGCCGCCGGAGCGCCCGATGACCCCACAGCAAGACTTTCCCGGCTGGCACGCCACGACGATCCTGATGGTTCGCAAGGGTGGGCGCACCGTGATCGGCGGCGACGGGCAGGTGAGCCTCGGGCAGACCGTCATCAAGGGCAACGCGCGCAAGGTGCGCCGCCTCGCGAAGGGCGACGTGATCGCGGGATTCGCCGGCTCGACGGCCGACGCGCTGACGTTGTTCGAGCGGCTGGAGGGCAAGATCGAGCAATATCCGGGGCAACTCGCCCGCGCCTGCGTGGAATTGAGCAAGGACTGGCGCACGGATCGCTATCTGCGCAAGCTGGAGGCGATGATGCTGGTGGCGGACAAGAGCATCGGCCTCGTGCTGTCGGGCTCGGGCGACGTGCTGGAGCCGGAAGGCGACGCGCATGGCGCGGGCGCCGCCATCGGTTCGGGTGGCAATTACGCGCTGGCCGCCGCTCGCGCGCTGATCCCGATGGACCTTGACGCAGAGGAGATCGTGCGCCGGTCGATGAAGATCGCGGGCGACATCTGTGTTTATACAAACCAGTCGCTGACGCTGGAAAGCCTATGACCGATTTGTCGCCGCGCGAGATCGTCTCCGAACTCGACCGCTATATCGTGGGCCAGGGCGCCGCCAAGCGCGCCGTCGCCATCGCCTTGCGCAATCGCTGGCGCCGGCTGAAACTGGTCTCGCCGATGCGCGAGGAGGTGATGCCGAAAAACATTCTGATGATCGGCCCCACCGGTTGCGGCAAGACCGAGATCGCGCGCCGCCTCGCCAAGCTGGCGGGCGCGCCGTTCCTGAAGGTCGAGGCGACCAAGTTCACCGAGGTCGGCTATGTCGGGCGCGACGTCGAGACCATCATTCGCGACCTGGTTGAAATTGGCATTTCGCTGGTGAAGGCGAGGAAGCGCCGCGAGGTTGAAGCGCGGGCGGAACTGGCGGCGGAAGACCGCATCCTTGATGCGCTTGTCGGCCAGACCGCGAGCGCCGCCACACGCGAGGCGTTCCGCAAGAAGCTGCGCGCCGGCGAAATGGAGGACAAGGAGATCGAGATCGAGTTGCCGCAGGGTCAGACGGGCCTGCCGATGTTTGAACTGCCCAACATGCCGGGCGCGTCTATCGGCGCGCTCAATCTGGGCGACCTGTTCGGCAAGCAGGGGCGCACGCAGCGCAAGCGCGTTACGGTGGCGCAGGCGCGCGAGCCGCTGACCTCGGCGGAAGTCGAAAAGATGCTGGATCAGGACGCGGTGATTCGAGAGGCGGTGGCTGAGGTCGAAAGCAACGGCATCGTCTTCCTGGACGAACTCGACAAGATTTGCGCGCGCGAGGGGCGCGCGGGCGCCGACGTGTCGCGCGAGGGCGTTCAGCGCGACTTGCTGCCGCTGATCGAGGGCACGACGGTGTCAACCAAACATGGGGCGGTGAAGACCGATCATATCCTGTTTATTGCGTCGGGCGCATTTCATGTCGCCAAGCCGTCCGACCTGCTGCCTGAGTTGCAGGGGCGGCTGCCGATCCGCGTAGAATTGTCCTCGCTGACGGAAGAGGATTTCCGGCGCATCCTCACCGAACCGGAATCGAGCCTCATCAAGCAATATGTGGCGCTGATGCAGGCCGAGGGCGTCGATCTTTCTTTCACCGACGACGCGATCTCAGCGGTGGCGCGGGTGGCGGCCAAGGTCAACGGCACGGTGGAGAACATCGGCGCGCGGCGCCTGCAGACGGTGATGGAGCGCGTGCTCGACGACGTCAGCTTCACCGCGCCCGACCGGGGCGGCGAGCGCATCGAGATCACCGGCGCATTCGTCGAAGAGCATGTCGGCGACCTCGCCGACAATGCGGATCTGAGCCGGTTTATTCTCTGAGACGGTTATAAACAACACCCCTACCCGGATAAAGCCCTTCTCCCCTTTGGCGAGAAGGTGGCCGAAGTCCGGATGAGGGGCGCCCTCCGAATCATCGCCGCACGCCGCGCTCAGGGGCGAAACATCAACAAAAGCTTGCAGACGAACGCTCCAAACAAAATGGGACGCGCCTTGCAGCGCGTCCCTCCGGCAAGCCCGCGAAGGCTTACTTCACATCATAACGATCAAGGTTCATCACCTTGGTCCACGCCGCGACGAACTGCTCGACGAATAGGTGTTTGGCGTCGTCGGCCGCATAAACCTCCGCCGTGCCGCGCAACTGCGAGTTCGAGCCGAACAGCAGATCGACGCGCGTCGCCGTCCACTTCACCTCGCCCGACTTGCGGTCGCGCGCTTCATAGACGCCCTTCTGCGCGCCCGACGGCGCCCAGGTCACGCCCATGTCGAACAAATTGACGAACACGTCGTTGGTCAATGCGCCCGGCGTCTTGGTGAGGACGCCGTGCTTGGCGCCCTTCATGTTGATGTTGATGGCGCGCAGGCCGCCGAACAGCACGATCGTCTCGGGGATTGTCAGGGTCAGCAATTGCGCGCGGTCGATCAGCAATTCGTCGGGCGGCGTGCCGGCGTTGTCGGGATAATAATTGCGGAACGCGTCGGCCTTGGGTTTCAACCACTTGAAGCTGTCGGCGTCGGTCTCAGCCTGCGTCGCGTCGCCACGGCCCGGCGTGAAGGGAACCTTGACGTCCACGCCGCCGGCCTTGGCCGCCGTCTCGACGCCGACATTGCCCGCCAGAACAATCAAATCCGCCAGCGAGACTTTTTTGCCTGAAGACTCGAATTCCGCCTTCACGGCTTCGAGCTTTGTCAGGACGCCCGCGAGTTCGGCGGGTTCGTTGACCTCCCAGTCCTTCTGCGGCGCAAGGCGAATGCGCGCGCCATTGGCGCCGCCGCGCTTGTCGGAGCCGCGGAACGTCGAGGCCGAGGCCCACGCCGTCTTGACCAATTGCGTCGCCGTCAGGCCCGACGCCGCGATCTTCTGTTTGAGCGTCGCGATGTCAGCTTCGCTGACAACCGGCCCCGCCGGGATCGGGTCCTGCCAAAGCAAAGTTTCCTTGGGCACGAGTTTGCCGAGATAGCGCGGCAGCGGCCCCATGTCGCGGTGGGTCAGCTTGTACCAGGCCCGCGCGAAAGCGTCCGCCAACTCGGCCGGGTTCTCCAGCCAGCGGCGCGTGATCTTCTCGTAGATGGGATCGAACCGCAGCGCCAGATCGCTGGTCAGCATCTGCGGGGGATGCTTGAGAGAGGGATCATGCGCGTCCGGCACGGCGTGCTGGCCGTCCCAGTTCTTCGGCTTCCATTGATGCGCGCCGGCGGGGCTCTGGGTCAGCTCCCACTCGTAGCGATAGAGGTTCTCCAGATATTGGTTGCTCCAATGCGTCGGCAGGGAGGTCCAGGTCACTTCCAGACCTGAACCGATGGTGTGGACGCCAAATCCGGTGCCGAACTTGTTCTTCCAACCGAGGCCCAACTCCTCGACGTCGGCCCCTTCGGGCTCATCGCCGACGAATTCCTTAGGGTTGGCGGCGCCGTGGGTCTTGCCGAACGTGTGGCCGCCGACGATCAACGCCGCCGTCTCCACATCGTCCATGGCCATGCGCATAAAGGTCTCACGAATGTCGCGCGCCGAGGCTTTGGGGTCGGGCTGGCCGTTGGGGCCTTCTGGGTTGACGTAGATCAGGCCCATCTGCACGGCGCCGAGGTCGCCGGCGAGTTCGCGGTCGCCGCTGTAGCGCTCGTCGGCGAGCCACTCGCCCTCGGGACCCCACATGATGTCCATCTCGGGCTCCCAGACGTCCTCGCGGCCGCCCGCGAAACCGAAGGTTTTGAAGCCCATCGACTCCAGCGCGACATTGCCGGTCAGGATCATCAGGTCGGCCCACGACAGCGCGCGGCCATATTTCTTCTTGATCGGCCACAACAGGCGGCGCGCCTTGTCGAGATTGACGTTGTCCGGCCACGAATTCAGCGGCGCGAAACGTTGCGAGCCGGAGGAGGCGCCGCCGCGCCCGTCGCCGACGCGATAGGTGCCCGCCGAATGCCATGCCATGCGGATGAAGAACGGGCCGTAGTGGCCGAAATCCGCCGGCCACCAGGGCTGCGAGTCGGTCATCAGCGCGGTCAGATCCTTGACCACGGCGTCGAGGTCGAGCTTCTTGAACTCGGCGGCGTAGTCGAATTTCGGCAGCGGATTGGTCAGCTCGGAATGTTGCGCGAGCATCGCCAGATTGAGCTGGTTGGGCCACCAGGCCCGGTTATCCTTGGGTCGACCGGCGCCATGCGGCACCGGACATTTGGAGGCGTCGTTCATCGGGGGTCTCCTCAAAGGGCGGCCTCGTCCCGCCGGCGGCGGGGTGGTAGCACGCGTGAGCCATCATAAAAATTTGCATTTTTTGATCGGAGCGATAGGCTCAGCCTATGCTGAACCTCACGATGCGGCAATTGCGCTATTTCGACGCGCTGGCGCGGCTCCGCCATTTTGGCCGCGCAGCCGAGGCGTGCTCGATCTCGCAGCCCGCTTTGTCCGAGCAGATCAAGGAGATGGAGAGCGGTTTCGGCGGTCCCCTGTTCGAGCGCGGCGCGCGGCAGGTGCGCGTGACGGGGCTGGGCGAGGCGCTGGCCGAGCGGGTGCGCGGCATCTTGAGCGCGGTGGACGACCTCGACGCGCTAGCGGCGACGCATCAGACGCTGCGGCGGCTGCGGCTCGGGGTGATCCCGACCATCGCGCCTTATCTGTTGCCCGCCGTCTTGCGCGATCTCGCTGTCGCGCATCCCGATCTCGACGTGCAGGTGCGCGAGACCATCACGGCGCGCTATCTCGTCGCCTGCTGCGCCGGGCGGAGCAGCGTGCCGCAGAGCTTGGGTGTGCGCTGGGAAGGCCAACCGGTGCTGTCCTACCACATCAACGTCTTCCTCAAGATCAAGGAGCTGTGGACCCGGCACGACAAGGGCAAGGCGGCGTTCTATTT
>Ga0209698_10009016_pt1 | contig 10251 bp, 10 predicted proteins | sample LitLauG_LLR_2012_FD_187203 | JGI IMG/M metagenome (GOLD analysis project Ga0209698, IMG submission 187203) | Freshwater sediment microbial communities from Pennsylvania, USA - Little Laurel Run_MetaG_LLR_2012 (SPAdes) (version 2) | ecosystem: Environmental > Aquatic > Freshwater > Creek >... | reverse complement strand
ACCTACAAGGACCATCCGGACGGCATGAAAGTTAAACAATACTTTCTGGAACGCTCTCTGGAAATTCTGGAAGCCGCCGGCGCAAAGAAGAAATGGGGCAACCCTGTCCGGGAGACAACTACCGGGGGACATCTGATGGGCTCTTGCCGCATGGGGAACGACCCGAAGACCTCGGTCGTTGATAAGTTCAACCGCGCTCACGATGTTCCCAACTTATTTATTGTGGACGGCAGCAGCTTTGTCACCAGCGGGCGCAATCATCCGACGTGCACGATTGAGGCCCTGGCTTTCAGGGCGGCGGAAAATATGGCCAAGGCTGCCAAGAGTGGAAGCTTCAAGTCGTCTGTTTAGTGAGCTGCTGAAAGACTGGCATAGACGGAAAAGCTTGTGCGCTAACTCCTTACTCGATTCCAAATTTGACCGGCGCCTGGAAGACAACACCCCTATGGGCCCTTCCAGCGGACCCCTCAGACTGTCAAACAGAAACGGTGCACATACTGCTACGACAGCGTGTCGATTTGCAGACCACGTGCGCATAGAATCTTCCAGGCGTTTCGCTGATTTTGCCGAGGCAGGAACGCTGCACAATGTCCACATTAGACTCGCCGAGAACCCTGCTAGCAGGGACAGAGCAACAGGCATATTTCAACGGCTGTATTTCCGATGACAATCATGCTGGGCCAGCGATGACAATCAGCCAACTCGCACGGACCTTCAAAAACGGATTTGCTCGCAAACCTCTGAAGCTCTCCCTCGATCTCGCGCGAGGCCGGTGATTTGCCAGAAAACTGGGCAAAAATTATATTCCGAGACATCCCATTTCTCAGGCACTGGCGCGGCGTGTTTGTAACAGGGGCTATCGCCGGTCGATCGGCGGTGCCAAGTATCCCGTTTCAGGGCTGCCGGTCGTCTCCGTGGTCGGCTGCCGTTTGGGATTTGGTCCGTATCGATTTTCGCCCGGCTGGCTATCCTCAATAGTGAAAATCAGCATTGAAATGGGACCGAACAGTGGAATCAGGCCAATCCAGAACCACCAACCGCTGCGACCCGTGTCGTGGAGCCGCCGGATCAAGCTGGAAAGTGATGGAATCATCGTCGCGACAATATAGAGAAATGGCAGGCTCAAAAAGTACGGATAACCGGCCTTGCCAAGCGTGACCGCCAACACGAAGAGCGCTAGTGCGATAGCAGAGTTCATCAGTTCGAAGATCCAGTATTCCCGGCGACGCGCTCGTCCCTTGAACACTGCGTATTTGCGAAGGGCGTGTAAATACCATTTCATGGTTCGCTGACTCTACACCCGATCACTTGGTATGGTCACGATAACTTGCATTCTGCCGGCTTACTCAAAGCCTGAGAAGTTGTGTTATCGGAATGTGGCTTTTGGGGTCACGGAGAGGAATCTCTCAATCCGGTAACGCCGTTACTCAGGGTATGGCGGGAGTTTTTGGCGAAAACGGGAAATCGTCAAGATTTTGGTTTGTCGGTCCCACCGCGGTATAGATTAAAAGATATTGTGTGGGACGGGTCTGCCGTTATAGGTAAACGTGATTAAAACGCTTTCCCAATTATCCGTTGCAGGGAGGAAGGCGTCTCTATCGCATTCGGAACATGCGACCTCCAAATGTCTCGCATCGAACCATGTCATTGTCAGTTCTCCGCGACCTTGCAGAGTGCAGATATCCGTTGACTTCTTTCTTAGAATCCCATCGCTCCAACGAGGGTGGGTTTTGGCAATCGTTATTGCCCATATGTCGTGCTGAAGAGCACCCATGTAATGTACACCGTAGTCTGCTCGAAACTCACCGTCCTGCGAAAACTTAGTGTCTTGAACAATGTAATACGCACCACATCCAGACATGGAAAAGACCAGTATTGCAGCAGCGATAAGTCGTCGCGTGATCTTAGTTTCCATTTGCGCCATAAGGTCGGAAGGGATCGTAGAGCCATATATCCCATGGGCCGCCAATCTTAGCAATGTCTTCGGAATTCACTCTAATTCATACCCACGAATGATGAACTGTTTGAACATCATCTCTTCCAAGTCCACTTATCGGAATGTGGCTTTTTGGTCTTGTGCTGAGGAGGCCATATTCCGATGCCTCCGGTTGTCAGGCGCTTTCTTCGTGCAATCGAATTCGGTTAGGGTTTAAGCCCCAATGCGAGCGCCGGGTTGGTCTTCGTCATGAGGTTAATATCAGCCACAGAGATTCCTTCCTTGTTTAGCGCCGTCATGAAATCCAGAAAACCTTGAGGTTCGAGCGGGCGCTGTGGCTCCGGCGGCTTTTGGACGGCGCCGAAATCCGTGGCGACGAGGCAGGATTTTGGCCCGACGGCGCGAATCGCCTTCGCATATTCGCTGATGCTCACAACCGGATTCGTTCCCAGGGTGGCTCCATAAACAAATTCGATGAATGCGCCGTCCTGAGCAGCCGCTTGCATTTGCGGGATTGTCATTCGCACCGGGGCTGCCATCGCATGCGTAACCACAATGTGGGTGACTCCGCGCTGGTGCGCCTCATGAACCACTAAGTCTCCTTCCTCGGCCGAGATGTGTCCCGTCTCCAGCACCACGTCATGATGCTGCGCAATGAAATCGATCAACTGCAGCACATCCGGCAGCAGATGGCCATTTTCCGAAACGCGGACAAATGGGCCCGTACCTTTCGCGTACTTCACGGCGTTTTCGGCATCGAATGTGGGCAGCCAAACGATTCGGCCCCAGCCGCCCTTCATGGCCACCATGTGTTTCACCGCTTCCAGATTAATTCCGCCGACCGCCAGATCCTGGGTAATGCCTCCGAATAGCTCGATGCCCGGCACTTCCTTGCGGACCATGTAGGCGAGCGCAGCCGTATCCTCCCAGTGATTTTTCATCACCATGCCGCGCATCCCCATTTTCTTGGCCAGCCGCGCCAGATCGTCGGCATCAATTGCGCGGTCCACGCTGTCCGGGCCTTGATGCACGTGAAAGTCGAACGCACCTTTTAAATTCAACGCCGAATCAGATTGTCCATACATTGACGCGGGCAAGAAGAGTAAAGCCATCCAAACCCAGCCAAACTGCTTGATCAGCATGCGTGAGAATCGTGAAATCATCTCATGCTCCTTTCGACGGCATTGACTTCGGCGAGATGCGACACCCAGATTTTTTGTCTTGTGAGCCTTCTCAATGTCAGGAGACTACTCATTGTCGCCCGCAATCGATTGTTTTACATTTCAGCGTTGCTAACAGGAAGCGCCTTTACTTGCGCGAGCTTAACACTGTTCCACGATTCCGCACTCGGGGATGCCTGCTTGAAACTTCGCTCAACGCGTTCTGATCTTCTAGACGTCTCCCTTCGCCGCTGGAATTTTGCGGGATTGATCGAAGCGGTTTCTCGCATCATCGCGAATTTTGGCATGAGCCTCTGCCCAAACGCACAAATTCCGCAGAAGTGGAATAACGCTTTGCCCCATAGGCGTCAATTCGTATTCCACGTGCGGCGGAATGATGTTGTGAACCTTTCGTCGCACCAGGCCGTCTCTCTCCAGGCCTCTCAAGGTTTGGGTCAGCACTTTCGGGGACACTTGCCGGATCGCGCGCTGAATTTTATTCGCCCGAAGGGAGCCGGGTGTAAGCAAGTGGAGTATTGTGACTCGCCACTTGCTGCTGAGCAGCTCAATGGCATCGCGTGATTGTAGTGCACGAGTTCGCAGGGGTTCACGTTTCCTCATATTCATCTCCGTTCATCGGGCCTCCGCATAACGGAAACAATAAGTATCATAAAAGCTGTCGCGATAATCCACTGACCCACCTGACGGTAAGTGACTTGCCTCGCGGTGCGTAGAAAAGTAAATAACCGACATGTTATATAGGTGCGCGCTATGGCAATTCACACTTTTGCTTCGTTTGCGCAGGGATTTTGCCGTTTTGTCCTGCGCGGGAAGGTGAAGGGCAGTGTGAAAGATTCAGAGATATCCGCGAGCTTGATGCAAATGCGCCGCGTCGAGCCCGACTTTGGCGCGACAAATTGTTCACAAATCTTTGACATATAAATTCCGCCCGGAAGCGATAGGATTCCGGGCTTTGCGCTGTTTGAGAACCAACTAATAAATAAAAGGAAGTGTAAGAGATTACTGTAATGGTCAAACTTCATAGCAGTCGAAGGATATGCAGAGCTTCGAGGGAGATTTGTCGGCCTCAAAACCACAGGAGAATCCATGAGCTTGAAAGATCCGAACGTGATGAATTCCAAGAACCGGAAGCGGGTGGCGATTGTAATCTCCAATCCAGCAATTTCTACTACTACGGGCTGGCCCGTTGGGTTCTGGTGGAGCGAACTCAGCCATCCCTATTTTATTCTCACTGAAAGGGGCTACGAAATCGAAGTGTTTAGTCCGGACGGCGGCAAGTGCGAAGCGGACGCGATGAGCGACCCGCGCGATCCCAGCGACTATTCTTCCACGGACTTGATCAGCATGGGGTTCCTCTCGACTCCCAAACTGGCCGCGCTCACTCAGAACACCAGGAAAGCCTCCGAAATCAACGTGAAGATTTTCGACGCCATTCTAGTCGCGGGCGGGCAGGGGCCAATGTTCACTTTTGAAAAGGCAACCGCGCTCCACAATAAGTTCGTAGAGTTTTACGAATCCAGAAAAATTGCCTGCGCCATGTGCCATGGAGTTGCCCTTCTTCGCTTCACGAAACTCAGCAATGGCGAATACCTGGCCAAAGGCAAGACGGTGACTGGATTCGCAAACGTCGAAGAAGACTACGCCGACAACGCTGTATGGACCATGAACCTTCTCTCCCGGGACAAGCACGTCATGCCATGGCGAGTCGAGGACGAGATGAAAAAAATCGGCGCCAATTACATCCAGGCGGGACTTTGGCGCGGATTTGCGATTCGAGATGGCAACCTCATCACCGGCCAACAAAATTTCTCCGGCACTGAGACGGCCGAAGCGGTCGCAGCGGCCCTCGGAGAATGAATACCGTTCCTTAAACCTAACACTTACTAGCTCGATGGTAACGCGCGCCAATCGATTCAAAAGGAGAGCTATCGAATGGATACAACCCGTTTCACGATCAACGGCAAGCCGGTTGAACTGCAAATTGATCCTTCCACTCCCTTGTTGTGGGCGATTCGCGAGAATCTCGGTTTGACGGGCGCCAAATTCGGTTGCGGCATGGCGCTGTGCGGAGCATGCACGGTGCACGTCGAAGGCAATGCTGTTCGTTCCTGCGTCACGCCCGTAAAGGCAATCACGAACAAGCGCGTCACGACGATTGAAGGCCTCGCCCCGGATCGTTCCCATCCGGTGCAACGCGCCTGGCTCCAGTTGCAAGTCCCTCAATGCGGTTATTGCCAGTGCGGACAAATCATGAGCGCCGCGGCTTTGCTGGCCGCCATCCCGCACCCCAGCGATGCCGACATCGACGATGCCATGGCTGGAAATATCTGCCGTTGCGGAACGTATGCGCGCATTCGCAAAGCGATCCATTTGGCCGCGGAAATGGCCGGGGGGCAAAAATGATTGCAACGAAGAGGACGCGATTTCATGTTTGGCTTTCCACGTTCACCCTGACTGCGCTGCTCGGTTTTCTGGGATTTAGCACGCGTGCGACACCCTGCGCCAACACGACTCCGGAAGACCATGAAAAAAGCATTCTCGCGTTTCGAGCAGTGGCTTCCGTCATGACTAGTCCTCGCTGCTTGAATTGCCATGTGCCCGGCGACGCTCCTTTACAAGGAGACGACAATCATCCTCATCCGATGAACGTGAAGCGAGGTTCTGACGGAAAAGGGTCTCTTTCGCTGCGGTGCTCTGCTTGCCATCAAGCGGAGAACTCCAAGTTTCTTCACGGTCCGCCAGGCGCTGCCGATTGGCAGGTGCCGCCGGCGAACACTCCCATGGCCTGGAAAGGTCTGACCATGGGCGACCTGTGCCGCACACTGAAAGATCCTGCGAAAAATGGCAATCGCTCGGTGCAGGACTTGATTCCCCACATGGAAACCTCCCTGGTACGGTGGGCTTGGAACCCGGGTCCCGGCCGAACCTTGCCACCTTTGTCGCACGATGAGTTCGTCTCGCGTTTGAAGGAATGGATTGACACCGGAGCGGCCTGCCCGGAATAAGGAGACTCTTAGCGATGACCAAGAACATGGATAGATCGGCACGCACCCCCATAGAAGTCAATCGGCGTCATTTTCTTATCACTTCCGTCTTTGTTGGCGGCGGACTCGTTCTAAAGTGCGCCGTAGGCCTCGAATCCGCCCTTGCCGGCGCCGCGCCGGACCCATCAAATGTCTTTGCGCTCAACGCCTGGGTGAAAATCGGCAAGGACGACTCCGTCACTATTATTGTTTCTCAAGCGGAGATGGGACAAGGCATCGCGACAACGCTACCGGCTGTCTTCGCAGATGAGCTTGGAGCCGATTGGCCGCGTGTCCGCTTGGAGGATTCGCCCACCGATCCGCATTACCGCAATCCGCGGGTGAACTGGCAATTTACCGGCAATAGCGAGAGCACCACGGCTTTTTTTGACTTGATGCGCCAGATGGCCGCAAGCGCGCGAGAGATGTTGATCGCCGCAGCGGCGCAGCAATGGCGAGTCGAGCCCTCCACCTGCTTCGCCAAAGGCGGCAAAGTAGTCCACACAAAGTCGCATCGATCGGCCCGGTTCGGTGATTTAGTCGAAGCCGCTTCGAAGCTGACGCCGCCGGCAAATCCGCGTCTGAACGACCCTAAGGACTGGACGCTGATTGGGAAGTCCGTGCCGCGTGTTGAAAATCCCGCCAAGATAGATGGTACTGCGGTCTTTGGCCTCGATTACACCATGCCGGGCCTCGTCAATGCCGCGGTGCGCCAATGCCCTGTGTTCGGTGGAGAGGTTGAATCTTTTGATCGTTCCTCGATTGCAGGATTTCCGGGCGTGATCGACGTTGTCCGCATCCCCAACGGCATCGCCGTAGTTGCCGAAACCTACTGGCAAGCCAAATCCGCGCTCGATGCATTGAATGTCGTTTTCCGGGAAGGCGCCAACGCCTCCTTCAGCACGGAAACGCTCCGTGACGACTACCGGCGTGCCATGGATTCAAATGAGTGGCTCCTGGTGCATGCCGAAGGAAATGCCGATGCGCTGCACCATGACTATCCCAACGTTCCGCTGCAGAAAGACACGATTCCGGGTGGAAGCACCGCTAGTGCCGGCAATGAGACCTACCCGACGATCTATTCCCAGGAATACGAATCGCAATTCATGGCCCATGCCACCATGGAGCCCATGAATTTCACGGCTCGTATATCCGGAGACGCCGTGGAAGTTTGTGGCCCCACGCAAGGGCAAGAGATCACGCGCCTCACCATCGCGGGTATATTCAAAATCCCCAAGGAGAATGTTCAGGTGTCCCGCACACTCCTCGGTGGGGGTTTCGGCCGGCGGCTTTGGGTTGATTTTGCGCTCCAAGCAGCCTTGATCGCAAAAGCGGTCGGAAGGCCAGTGAAAGTAGTGTGGTCGCGTGAAGAAGATATGCAGCACGATATTTACAGGCCTGGGACGCTGCATCGCATCACCGCCGGGATTAATGAATATGGGAAGCTGCGAGCGGTTTCGCACCGCCTGATTTCGCCTTCCATCCTCCAGTACGTGTTTTCGCCCGCTGTTACCAATGACTATGACCCCAGTTGTCTCGAGGGGCTCCTTGAAACTCACTACGACATCCCCAACATCCGCGTGGACTTCAAGCTTCTGCATATTCCCGTCCCTACTTCCGTTATGCGCACTACCGGCTACGGCCCAAACATTTTCGCGTGGGAAAGTTTCGCCGATGAACTGGCCAACAACAAAGGGATCGACCCCTACGAGTACCGCCGCGATCTGCTGGCGAAGAGCCCGCGGTCTCTCGCGGTTCTGGACCTCGTCGCGGAAAAATCCAATTGGAAAACGCCGGCTCCGGCAGGCCACTACCGAGGTATCGCCTATGCGGACGCTTTCCTTACGCACATCGCACACGTGGTCGAGCTGTCCGTTTCAACGGACCGCAAGGTGAAAATTCATAAAGTCGTTTGCGTGGCCGACCCGGGCGTCGTTCTCGATCCCGACATCACCACCAATTCGCTCGAAGGCGGCATCGCCTGGGGATTAACGTGCGCCTTCAAGTCGGAAATCACTTTCAATCGCGGCCGCACGATGCAAAGCAACTGGCACGACTATCCCGTCCTTCGAATGCCGGAAATGCCGCCTGTCGAGGTTTATCTGATCAACAGCGGCGCTCGTCCGCTCGGAGGCACCGGCGAAGTGGGCCCCGTCACGGTTCTTCCAGCCGTTGCTAACGCCATCTTTTCCGCAACCAACACGCGATTCCGTTCCATGCCGCTCAGCAGGCACGGATTCTCCCTGGTCTAACCCATAACACTCTTCGGAGGAGCCGACGTGCTTAAGTCCCGGTGTCTTTGCTTGATTCTTGTCTTATTAGCCCTATCTCCCGCCGCCTTCGCGCAATGCCAGAAGCAGCGTCCGCCTCTTCAAATGCTTCGCTATGACGAAGACTGGAGCCTCCTGGCCAATCCCGATTGCAAGAAGGAATTTCTCGACGCCCTGAAGTACATTCCCTTGGGACGAGAAAATTGGTTCCTTTCCGTTGGCGGGGAAATCCGCTACAAATATGAAAACTACGACAACTCAGGGTTCGGTACCGATCCGCTAGATAGGAATGGCTATCTCCTCCAGCGCTATCTTCTCCACACGGACTGGCATTTTGGTTCGCATTTCCGTTTGTTCACGCAATTCCAAAGCGGTCTTGAGGATGGTCGCCTGGGCGGCCCGCGCCTCACCGACGAGGACGTCGCCGATCTTCACCAGGCGTTCGTCGACTTAAGTAATTCCTCGCGAACCGTCACCGTGCGGGTCGGCCGTCAGGAAGCGGAATTTGGCTCTGGCCGCCTGATCGGGGAGAGCGAGGGTTTGAATATCCGGCGCGCCTTCGACGGCTTCCGACTTATTGTGAACCATAGCCACTGGATTTGGAACACTACCCTTTTTCGTCCGGTTTTGATCCGTTCGAACACGCTTGCGATCCCCGACCCCACACAAATCGAGTGGGGCACGGGACTCGTCCGCTCACGCGAGCGCGGCGGCTGGGCCATCTATTACATCGGCCTGAATCGCAAGGTTGCAGCCTTCAACGGCAAAGCAGGAAAGGATATCAGTGAAACTTTTGGAAGCCGTATTTGGAACCAGGGACAATTATTCGACTACAACACGGACATTATTTTTCAAACCGGAACTTTTGCCGGCGGCCATATTCTTGCCGGCGCAATTTCCAGCAACGAAGGCTTCACTCTTCAAAACGTGAAGTTGCGCCCTCGATTTGGCCTGCGCTTTGATTACGCCAGCGGCGATTCCGATCATGCCAGCGCAAATCTCAACACCTTCAATCCTCTTTTTCCCAATCCCGTCTATTCCAGTCTTTCCGCGCTTTTGGGGCCGTCCAATGTCACCGACCTCGGACCCAATATTCGCTTTGCCCTTGGCTCCAAGACAGCATTGACGCTTGAGTCGCCGTCCTACTGGCGCAGTTCTCTACATGACGGAATTTACGGTTTTGCGGGGAACTTGATCCGCCCGGGGAATCTCAGCTCCGCTCGTTTCATCGGCATACAGCCGGGCATCACGCTGGATCACACTTATTCGCCGCACTTTTCAAGCAGCGTCGCCTATTTTCGTTTCTTTACGGGAGATTTCCTAAAACAGACTCCTCCAGGGAGAGACGTGGGCTACCTCTACGCAATGCTCACGTTCCGTTATTAGGCCGTCATGAAGCATACCTGAACTCGCCTGGCAGAGAACCCGCGCTGGCGAGAGGAAAATGAGCCGACAGATTGCCAACGAGGGCGGAATCCAATTCTGAAGAAAGTGGGAGGCGAAATGCGAATCGCAGTGATTGGAACAGGACATGTGGGCGGTGCGCTCGGAACAGGTTGGGCCCGAGCGGGACACGACGTCATTTTCGGCGCGCGCGATCCAGAGGGCAGCAATGCGCAACTACTGCCGGCAAAAGTTGCAGGCAAAACAAGACTCATGTCTCTGGCGGACGCAGTTGCCAGCGCCGAAGTTGTTGTATTGGCAGTCCCCGGGCCGGCAGTGGCCGATGCTCTGCGGGAAATTAGTGCCGGGCTGCCGGGAAAAATCCTGATCGATTGCACCAACCCGGGCGTGGGCCCATCGGCCGGTTCGGGAGGTGAGCGAGTCGCAAGGTTGGCGCC
>Ga0209698_10009015_pt1 | contig 10253 bp, 9 predicted proteins | sample LitLauG_LLR_2012_FD_187203 | JGI IMG/M metagenome (GOLD analysis project Ga0209698, IMG submission 187203) | Freshwater sediment microbial communities from Pennsylvania, USA - Little Laurel Run_MetaG_LLR_2012 (SPAdes) (version 2) | ecosystem: Environmental > Aquatic > Freshwater > Creek >... | reverse complement strand
TATCTGGTTAGCGTCAACGGCGCAACTGGCGTGGCGCTGGCACCTCGTTCCACGCTCGCGGTGGCAACAGGGGCCAGCTACTCGGTCCAGGTGGCGGCGGTGGCGACGCAGTTCGGTTTGAGCGCCACCTCGGCGTACTCACAGGCGATCACGGTCGATCTGACCGCGGCTGCCGTCCCGAGTGCACCGGCCACGCTGACAGTGTCGGCGACCACGCTGTACTGGACCGCGCCGGCAACGGTTTCGACCAATGCGACGGTCACTTACGACGTGCAGCAGTCGATCAATGGCGGCGCCTGGACTACCCTGACGGGCACCCCCATCACCGCGCGTGCCTTGGCGGTGGCTTCGCCGGCCGGGTCGAACTACCAGTACCGCGTGCAAGCAATGGCTACCCGCTATGGCCTGGCCACATCGGCGCCGTCCGCCTGGACGACGACGACGTACAACACGCTGCCGGTACAGTCGACGGGACTCACTAACGCGCTGGCATCAACGCGGCACTTTACGGTGAACTGGACCAATACGTCGCTCAATCTCACCGGCTTCACGGTGCAGCGACGCCTGGGTGCCGGAACGTGGACGACGATCGCGCCGACGATTTCTCCGGCGCTGAATAGCGGCACGACCTACTCGTTCACCGACATTGTCACGGCGGCCGGCACGTACTCGTATCGTGTGTTGGCCACCAGTGCCGCGGGCAGCACCGCGTACCTCACATCGGCGGGGGTGGCTACGCCGTAATGCAGTTTGCGTGCACGGTAACGAACACCGCCGGGGCTGGCTACATGCTGACCCCGGCGGTGGCAGCAAATGGATGATCCGCGGCGGAGCAAGGCTGGTAACCCGGCGGGCGCAAGCGGCCGAGGTTCCTTGAACCTATTGACTCGTGCGGATTGCCATTGGCCGGGCGGGAAACGCAGGGCTGCCCTGCAGCCCTTTTTGTTACCCGGTTGAGTTGTCGCAAATCGGGTGCAAAGCGCGGCTTCTCCGGGCAATGACGCCGACCCAACCCGGTGTAGATTCGACCGATGTTTCCTTTGGGGTTTCTTCCATGTTCAAACGCAACATACTGTCCGCCTTCGTCCTCACAAATTTGACACTGTTTGCCGCTAGCGCGTGGAGCGAGGACCTTGCGCCGTTCAAAAGCGACAAGGCAAAGCTGAGCTACGCCATCGGCGCCAGCATCGGCAAGAACCTTGGCAAGGACTCGACGGACGTCGATCTCGACGTTCTGATTGAGGGGTTGAAAGCAAGTTTGGCTGGCAAGAAACTCAAGCTCACGGACAAAGAGATTCGCGTGGTGATGAGCGACTACGAGAAACAGTTGCGCAAGCAAGCGAACGAACGGCACCAGAAGGCCCAGGTCGAGAATCGCGAGAAGGGTGAGGCCTACCTGACGAAATTCAGCAAACAGCCGGGCGTCCAGGCGTCGCCGGGCGGCGTGCTCTACCAGGTGCTCAAGGAAGGCGGCGGCCGAAAGCCGATCGAAGCGGACACCGTCCAGGTCAACTACCGCGGCAGTCTGATCGACGGCACCGAATTCGATGCCACCGAGCCCGGTCATCCGGCAGAGCTCAAGGTCACGGCGCTCATCAGTGGTTGGAAGCAAGCGCTGACGATGATGAACGTCGGCGCCAAGTGGCACATCGTAATTCCCTCGCAGCTTGCCTACGGCGAACGCGGTGTGGGTAGCGACATCGGGCCCAATGAGGTGCTGGTGTTCGACGTGGAACTCGTCGGTATCAAGTAGCGCCGGCTTGCGTAGCGGTGCGGGTCATGCGCCCGCCCGCGGCAACCCGCTGGAAAGAAAGCGCACGATGAAGTCCCCGGCATTCCGCATTCTGGCAGCACGGGCCGTTCTTGAGGCGCTGCGCGCGCATTGTCGCGCCCCGCTCCTTCTAGGCTTTGGCGTGTTCGCCGCCGCCGTCCTGGCTGCCGAACCTGCGCCCATAGTCCCGTCAAATGTGCTCGCGTTGGGCGCGCGCATCTACAACGCGGGCATGCTCGCCCCGGGTTCGTTCCTCAAGGGCTTTCGCGAGGGTCGCGAGCCGGTCCAGGGCAATGAGGCCGCCTGCGCCAATTGCCACCGCCCGAGCGGCATGGGACAGATTGAAGGAGATCTCCTGGTGCCGCCCATTGGCGCGTCCTTTCTATTCGCCAAACGCGGGGAGCAGGGCGTGGTGACCATGGATCCGCGCGTGAGCAAGCTGTTCAACCAGGCCCACGATCCGTACACCGACGCGACGCTGGCGCGCGCGATCCGCGAGGGCGTCAACAGCCAGGGGCGGCAAATGAGTGTGTTGATGCCGCGCTATGCACTCGGGGAAACGGAAATGGCAGCACTGATCGCCCACCTGCGGCAGCTTTCTGCAGACGTGTCGCCTGGCGTAGACCGCACACGGATCGACCTGGCGACGGTGATCACGCCCGAGGTCGATGCGCCGCGGCGCAAGGCCTTCCTTGACATGATGCAGACTATTGTTCGGCAGAAGAACGCCAGCACCGTGACTGCGGACACCAAGAAGAACCGGCATCACATGGTGTCGGCGGCCGAACTCGTGTACGGGACCGAACGCACCTGGAACCTTCAGGTCTGGGAGCTGCGGGGTGCGCCCGAGACCTGGCGCGAACAGCTGCAAGCGCGCTACCGCGAGCACCCGGTATTCGCGCTTGTTTCCGGACTTTCCGATGCCTCCTGGCAGCCCGTGCAGGATTTTTGTGAGCAGCAGCACGTGCCCTGCTGGTTTCCCAGCGTGGAGGCGACCGCAAGCAGGGCGGGTGCCTACACCCTGTACTTTTCCAACGGAGTGCGTCTGGAATCCGCGTTGCTGGCGCAAGGCCTGTCCGAACAGGCGGGAAGGCCACGGCGCGTAATCCAGATTTATCGGGAGGACTCGCTGGGCCGCGTCGCATCCGAGTCATTGCGCGAGGCTTTGGCCGGATCGGGTGCTGAAGTCACGGACAGGAAAATTGCAAACGACGCGCTTGCCTCTGATACGCTGCGCGCAACCTTTGCTGCCGTCCGGCAAGGGGACGTCCTTATGGTCTGGCTACGGTCTGGCGACCTCGCCACGCTGGAGGCGATCAAGCCTCCCGACAGCGAGGTGTATTTCTCGGGCGCACTCGCGCAAGGCGAGAACGCGCCGATTCCGACCGCCTGGCGCGCACACGCCCACATCGTGTATCCCTATGAATTGCCCTCCAAGCGGGAAAAGAACCTCGAGTACTTTCACGTCTGGATGAATCTGACCCACCTGCCGCTCGTCGACGAGCCGATGCAGTCGGAAGTCTTCTTTGCCATGAACTTCCTGACCGATACGCTCTCGGAAATGCTGGACAACCTGTATCGCGATTACCTGATCGAGCGCGCCGAGCAGATGCTGAGCAAGCGCGAAGGCGTCAAATCGGAGCAGGAAACCCGCGATCGAGTTGCGTTGGGGCGCGAAGGGGACCTGCTGCACCGGCGCGGACCGATGACCATGAACGAGTCGGTTCGCGTGGCCACGCCGAGCGGTCCCGACAGCCGGGCAAAAAGCGCGGGCACCACGATCTACCCGCACCTGAGCCTGGGACCGGGTCAACGACTTGCATCCAAGTCCGGGTACATCGCGCGCTTTTCTGGCGACAGCGGTAGCGAGCTCACGCCGGAAACCGAATTGATTACCCCATGAGGATCTGGTCGGCCGGATCCGTGCGCGGGGTTGCTGGGGAGATGTACGGCCGCATTGATGTCAGGAGAACCGCACCATGAATCGAAACCTACGTAACCCACTGCTGTGCCTGGCGGGTCTGGCACTGGCTGGATCGGCGTTTGCCGACACCGTCGGTCCTTGCAGCATTGCGAGCAATGTTCGGCCCGATGGCACGGTGGAGTTGAGCAACACTGCCAACGTTGCCAAATGCGATACGCCTTCGTCCAGATCGAACGATTCGGCCAGCGCGCCGGCCGCTGCCCCGAGCGCTCCCGCCAAGGTGACTTCCAGCGCAAGCGAAGCCGCGCCGGTTCGCGCCGCCGTTGTGCCTGAAGCGGCCCCGCCGCCCCCGGCGGACGCCCAGTCCGCTTCGTCCAGCCCGACCGCGGACCCGCGCGAGGCCTACAAGAACGCAATGCTGGAGGGAGCCCCCGGCACGACCGGGGCAAATCCGGCGGTTGCGCGCCGCTACAAGATGATGGACAAGGCAACCTACCAGGCAACGGTGCTCAACGGCGCGACTCCGACCGCGCAAGGGGACGCACCGGTAAGCCCGGCGCCAGCCCAGTAAGTGGCGCAGCGCGCGCGCGGGTCCTGGCGCCGTGGTTTTGCTGCGGCGCTCGCGCTTTGCGCCTTCGGGCCGGTGCGCGGGGAAGAGGATGCGGTTTCGGCGTGCCTAAGGTCCCACGAGACGCCGCCGCAGGTCGTTGCGCAATGCACGGCCGCGCTCGGCGCTGCGGGAATCGCCGATGAGCGGCGCGCAGCAGCGCTCACGCAGCGGGGTCTGGCGCACATGGCGAGGCGCGACCTGGACCGCGCCCGGGACGATTTTGACGCGGCAATTCACCTGGACGCCGCGTCGGCGTGGACCTACAACTCCCGGGCGGTACTGCACATGCAAAGCGGCGAGGTCGAGCCGGCGATCGCTGACTATGAGCAGGCACTACGCCGTAAGCCCGACTACGCCTTCGCGCGGGCCAACCTGGGTTATGCACGACTTCAAAAAGGCGATTTCGACGGGGCGCTGTCGGACCTGGACAAGGCAATACGGCTGGCGCCGCCGCGGGTCGAAATCGCGCTGACCTACCGCGGCAGAGCCTGGCTTGCCAAGGGCAACTACGAGCGTGCGCTGGAGGATTTTGCCGCGGCGCTCAAGGCAAACCCGCGCTACGCCAATGCGCTGAGCGGCCGCGCCTACACCCGCTTTTGCCAGGGCAACTTTGATGCGGCCGCCGAGGATTTTCGCAGCGAGCGGCAGATTCGCAAGGATGCAGAGTCCGCGGTCGACTGGCTAATTGCCGTGCGCCGTGGGGGTCACGACGGCCGCGCCGAGCTCGCCGAGGCGATGAAAGGAACGGACGCGAGCCAGGGCGCGGCGCCCGGTCTTGCGCTGTTCGGCGGCATGATCACGCCCGAACAGGCGCTGCAGGCAAGCAGCGACCGGGATCCTCGGCTGCAACGCGAGCGCACCTGCACGGTCAGCTTTGCAATCGGCGAGTGGTACCTGTTGCGGACGGAACGACAGCACGCGCAGCAGTACCTGTCCATGAGCCGCGAAAGCTGCGACGCCTCGCATCCCGAATTCGCCGCCGCGGGCGCCGAACTGGCGCGCCTGCCCTAGGCGATAAAGCCTGCCGCGCTAAACACCATCCTGCGCGCCGGCGGGCTACTGGCCCAGCGGTTGCGCTTCGTTCAAGGGCTGGGCATCCCAGCCGCCCTCGGTTTCGTCGTTGTTCATCAGTCGCGATACCGTTCCGGGGCGTTCGATCAAGCCGCTTTCCAGCGCCACCAGCGTGAGTTCCGAAACGTTGCGCAAGCCCAGCTTGCGCATCAGGTTGGCCCGGTGCTTCTCGACGGTCTTGGGACTCACGTGCAAAAACTCGGCAGTTGCCCGGTTGGTGCGGCCTTCGGCCACCAGCTTGAGGATGCTGCGCTCGCGCGCCGTGAGCTTGTCCCAGGGCGCCGTCTTGGTTTCGGCCTTGCCGCCATTGAGATAGTTATCCACCAGGTGACCGGACACGTCGGGGGAGAGAAACTTCTTGCCGCTGACCACGCTGCGCAACGCCATCACCAGTTCATCGTAGGAAGCGTCCTTGAGGATGTAGCCATCGGCGCCGGCGCGCAGGGCTTCGCGCACGTATTCATCGGTCTTGTAGGAGGTGAGCGCCACGACCTTGATGTCGGGCAGGCGCCGCTTGATCTGCGCTGTTGCCTCAATGCCGTTCAAGCCCGGCATCGACAGGTCCATGAGGATCACCACCGGTGCGAGCGTGCCCGCGAGGCGCACCGCCTCCTTGCCGTCCTTGCACTCGCCGACCACCTCGAAATCCGGCAGGGTGTCGATGAGGGAGCGCAACCCCTGGCGCAGCAGGTTGTGGTCTTCGGCAATCAGGATTCGATTCTTCATGGCAACTTTTCTCGATAGGGCAGGCAGGGATTCATTGGCGTCCCGGCATGCCAGATAAGGCGCCGGGATTGGGCATCGGTGTTGGTGCGGGTGCGGGCATTAGCCCCGGGTTTCTGCCCGCCGTGGGCAGCTGGAATATGAATTGCCATTGCGAGTAGTCCTCGGCAAGGGCAAATTGCTGGTAGCGCGGCGGAAAGTGCGCGTGCTTCATGGGCGCGGCCTTCGAAACCGAGTGAACTCCAATCAGTGCGTTGTTGACGAGAATGGGCTCCAGGTCCGTATCCGGCGCCATGGGATCGCGGTACGCAGCGCGCAGGTGATGCACGGGATTGGGGAAGCGCTCATCGTTGAGCAACTGTTCGACTGAACTGGGCAGGATCTTGCGCGGTCCCGGCGTCGTCCTCCAGTAGGATTCGATGGCCTTGCGGTATTGCTCGCCGACCCAAAGCAGTTCGGACTCGCGCTCGCGCTTGGCGCTCGTAGCCCACACTTCAGCGGCCGCGAGTGCGCCCACCCCAACCAGCATGAGCATCAGCAGTAGCGCGATCAACACCAGGCCGCTTTGGCCCGCGCGCCCCGCGCATGCATGCTGGCGCTCAGGGCGCATTGCCGCTCCCCGCGGGTGCGCCACCCGGCACCGGGGCCGGATTTGCGCTTTGAATGTCGTAGATGCCCGAAAGGCTGGTGTCGCTTGGCGCCACGGTGACCCAGTCGCGCTTGTCGGTCAGCGGATCGACCGGAATTTCGCGCAGGTAATGCTTGTCGACCAGGTCCTGCAGGGTATCTGGATACTTGCCCTGGTCACCGTAGTACTTGTCGATGGCGTCGCGCACCGAGGCCAGATTTTGCCGCTGCACCGAGGCCTTGCCACTGTCCACGGTGCGGAAGTAGCGCGGCACGGCGATGGTCAGCAAAAGCGCGATCAGCACCATCACCACCATGATCTCGATCAGGGTGAAGCCGCGCCCGCGGGACCGCAATAGCGTGCGCATCTCACCAGTCCTTGTAGGCGATGCCGTTGCGTCCGATGGCCTCGGACTTGGACGACACGTCGTAGACATCAGCGCCGCCGCTGAAATCGCCCGGCATTGCACCATAGGCACGCACGTTCCATTGCAGCTCGGGCGCAACGCTTTGGTCTTCGAAGAATGGATCCCGTGGTATCTGGCGCAGGAACACCATGTGCGCGGGGACCGTTGCGGCATTGGCCGAGGCCGCCGCCGCCGGGGGCGGGGCCGCGCCGCCGCCGGCGCCGGGCGCGGCGTTCATTCCCGGGGCGCCATTGAACGCTCCCGGGTTGTTTGCCAGGCTCGAGCCGCTCATCGGCGTTGCCACCGTGTCCACGCCCTCCACCAGGGTGCGCAGGTTCGGCGGAAAGCCCGAGGTCCCAACATCCTTGGCCACCACGCCGGTGTCGGTGGCCAGTTTGTACGCGTCGAGCGCGTCGCGGATCTCGCGTAGCGCATGGCGCAGTTCGGATTCTTTGGCGTGCGTCACCGTCACCTCGTACAGGGGCACCGAAACGAGGGCCAGCACGCTGACCAGGACCAGCGTTACCACGAGCTCGATCAGCGTGAATCCACCGCCGCGTCGCTTCGTGGAATTCATGGTCTTGGCCAAAAAATTTCTCCGTTAGTTGGCGGCGCCGGGCGCCGGCACCTGTGCCGGGTCCGGCGCAGGTGCCGGTGTCGGAGCAGCCTCGGGCGGCGGCGCGACCGGGGCAGGCGGTTCCGGCACAAGCGCTGGGGCGGGATCGGGTGGTGTTGGGGAACCCCGTGGCATCGCCGGATTTGCCGCGGGAAGTGCCCCGGGAGCGCCGGCCTCCGCCGGTCCAAAGTTCGCGCCCGGGGGCCAGTGGGTGCCCGGCGCCGGGCGTTGATGGCGCGGAATGCTGCCGGCCACCCGCGGATCGATCGAGGCTGGTGCCGGAGCGTCGGATCCCGAGGGCGCGGGGGTCAGGTTGGCGCCGGTGCCACCGCCGCCGACAAAGCCGGGTACCACCGGCGCGGCAGGTGCGGCAGGCGCACCCCCGGCGGCGGAATTGCTCACTGCGCCCACCGGATCAAGGCGCAGCGGGTTCTCGCGGACCGTTGCTTCGCTGCCCGAGAAGACCTCGCGCACGCGCCGGTCGGCAAGGGCTGGGGCGCGCAATATGTGCGGTGTGATCGAGAGCACGATCTCGTCTTTGCTGTGATCGCGCTTGTCGCTACCGAACAGTTTTCCCAGGATCGGGAAATTGCCCAGCCCAGGAACATAGCTGTTGGTTGCGGTGTACTGGTCGTTGATCAGCCCCCCGAGGATTTGGGTCTCGCCGTCGCGCAGGCGCAGGCTGGTCTGGGCCGAGCGCGTGCCGATCTCGTAGGCCACCGACCCGGATACGGCGTTGGTCACCTGGTTGATGATGTTGCTAACCTCGATGTTCATCTTGATGCCGACGTCGCCCTCGAGGTACACGTGCGGCTCGACGTCCAGCTTGATCCCCACGTCCAGGTACTGGATCGAGCCTGTTACCACGGAGGGACCGGTACCCACGGGCGTGACGGAATTCGTGATCACCGGCACCTTGTCGCCGATGAGGATCTTGGCCTTCTCCTTGTCACGGACGCGGATGCGCGGGCTGGCCAGGATGTTGGATTCGGTGTCCTGCGCGAGCGCGTTGAGGGTCGCGGAAAACGCCGACACGGTCAGTTGGCTCAGCGGCAGGTGGTTGAGAGCGCTCAGCGTGGTAACCGAGCTCGGGGTGGAAACCGTTCCCGAGGTCGGCCACTGGATGCCCAGGGTGGTGGCCCGGTCGCGAGAGACTTCCAGCACCTCGACTTCGAGCATCACTTCCGGGTCGGCCAGGTCATGCGCGGCGATGAGCTTTTCGGCCACCGCGATCATGTCGGGCGTGGCGCGCACCACCAAGGTGTTGGTGTGCTCGTCCAGCGACAGGTCGGCCGTCTTGAGTACCGTCTTGAGCAGGCTCTGCATGTACTTTCCGTCGACATTGGAGAGCTGGAAGACGCGGATCTTCAGGTCCTGGTATTCCTTCTGCTTGGCGGCGGTCGACGGGTAGATGAACAAGGTGTTGGCGTTCAGGACCTTCTTCTCCAACTGGCTTTGCAGCAGGATCATGTCCACGGTGTCCTCGACCGAGGCATCGCGCACGAAAATCGTGGTCTTCAGGTCGGATTTGACGTCGCGATCGAAGATCACGTTCAGGCCGGTAGTGCGCGACAGCGCCTCGAACACCAGGCGCAGGTTGGCCTCGCGAAACTGCAGCGAAACGGGTTTTTTCATCACCGAGGCGGCGGCGATCTGCGCCGATCGGGCCTGCTCGGCTGCTTCCTGGCGCTCGGCCAGTTGCGTCCAGAGCTTTTGCGCCGCGCTGTTGGCCGGGTTTTCCAGCAGCACCTTGTGCAGGCGATCACGCGCTGCGTCGAATTGCCCCGCCTTCATCAGCGCATCGGCGTCGGCCAGCGCCGTAACGTGCCGCTCGTCCATGTCCACGTTGGCCAGTCCGCGCAGCGCGCCGTCGGATGCGGGATTCACCCGCAGTGCCGCGCGGAACCATTCGCGCGCGGCGTCGCGGTCGCCGTGCTGACGCGCATCGTCGCCGCGCGCCAGCGCGTCGCGCTCGGCCCGGGCCTGCTGCTTGAGAAAATCCAGGCGGTATTGGGAATTGCTGGGTTCGGCCTGGCTGGCCTTGGCCAGCAAGGCCAGGCCATGTTCCGGGTCCCCGCTGGTCATGTCCTTCATCCCCTGGGCATGATCGCGCTCGGCGGCGCAGCCGACCAGGGCTACGAGGATCGCCAGCGGAATCAGGGCCCGCAGGGTGGCGCTCCGGCTGCGCCGCTGCGCGGCACTTTGCGAGTGGTTGGAATCTGTACGGCGGTGCATTGTCAACCTCCGGAAACATCGATGGTCTGCCGCTGCTGCAGGGGCAGGTAAGTAACCACCACTTGGGCGGCGCTGAAGGATTCAATACGGTAGGTGTTCTCGACCACGTCGCCCACGTGCACGACAAACAGGGCCTCACCCTTGGTGATGAACGCCGCCGGCTTGGCCGACTTGTCCTCGATCTGGCCGATGAACTTGAACGGCACGGGAGGAGCCTGGGGTGGCGGTGGTGGCGGTGGCGGCAGTTCCACCACGGGCAGGGGCGGCGG
>Ga0209698_10009014_pt1 | contig 10254 bp, 5 predicted proteins | sample LitLauG_LLR_2012_FD_187203 | JGI IMG/M metagenome (GOLD analysis project Ga0209698, IMG submission 187203) | Freshwater sediment microbial communities from Pennsylvania, USA - Little Laurel Run_MetaG_LLR_2012 (SPAdes) (version 2) | ecosystem: Environmental > Aquatic > Freshwater > Creek >... | reverse complement strand
TCGGTGACATTCAAAGCCAGCATGACATTGATCGAGAGATGTTTCAGCTCCAGCAGCTCATCAAGGGCTTCGGCCTGTTTGGAAGTACGCGGGAAGCCATCAAACAAAAACCCGACGGCGCCAGGGTTCTCATCTACTGCTGCACTGATCATGCCAATTACCACTTCATCGGGCACCAGCTGCCCCTTGTCCATCATCTTTTTTGCTTCCAGGCCGAGCGCCGACTTTTTGGCAATCTCACTGCGGAGCAAATCCCCCGTGGAAAGATGTTTTAAGTCATACTTGGCGATCAGCTTTTCTGACTGCGTACCTTTCCCGCTGCCTGGTGGCCCAAATAAAATTAGATTGAACATATTAGCTGACATCCTAGTGAAGTTCAAATATAATGGATGGATTTTAAAATTCCCTATTCATTGGTATTATTGTTGTAAAGTCTGACGGCAATCATGGTTTACATTAAAAAAATGATCCATGGAAGGGCAGTTTCTTAGCATTTTACAAATGCGTGTAACTTTGTGGCCAATTTTCTGTTATAACCAGTATTATGAACCCTGATAAAAAAAATCCCGTGTATTCAAATACCGACCCCAGCCCGGTGGCTATCAGCAACGAAGAATGGAAAAATCTGCTGCCGGCAGACGTGTATCATATCGCCCGCGAAAAGGGCACTGAGCGCCCCTTTACCGGGAAGTATAACAGGCATGATGAGGTCGGCACCTATTATTGCGCCGTTTGCGGAAACCCACTGTTCAAAAGTGACGGCAAGTTCAACAGCAGTTGCGGCTGGCCCAGCTTTTTTGAGCCGATATCCAAAGACAGTATTGTGTACCTGCCGGATAATACCCATGGCATGAAAAGAACGGAAGTGGAATGCGGGCGCTGCAAGTCGCACCTGGGTCACGTGTTCGAAGATGGGCCACCGCCAACAGGGTTACGGTATTGTATCAATTCGGTGGTGCTCGATTTTGAAAAGAAAGAGGATTCGGGGAAATGAGGGTTATTCGCGACCGGTAAAAAGTCTTCTGAAAAGCGCAATGATAAAGGTAAAAATGGCTCCGCCCAGGATGGCCCAAATGACCGGGAATGGCTTACCATCTACCGTAATTTCGAAAAAACGGGGCAACCCCATTTTCCCAGCGAGCCAAAGGCCGATATAGGCACCTACAAAGCCGACGACTATGGAGACCAGGCATCCGCCGAGATTATAACCCGCAATCGCCTGACCTACGCCACCGCAAATGGCCGCAATCAACAGCAACAGTAAAAAACCAAGCAGGGTCATAAAGGAACAACTACAACGTAAATATAATCATATAATCACAATTATTTCTTCCGGGGGAGGCCCTTGGATTCCTTCGGCGCCGAAGGCCCTCCAGCAGGCGTTGCTCCGTCCCGGCACGGCCGACTTCACCGTGACGGCTAATTCTCGTAGCATCATCAAGCGGATATCAGCGAAATCTCACTACTTTTATTTCACTGACCGTTGATGATTTTTTCCGGCTAAGGGGGATAGTACCATTTTTCGATAATCTTCCGATAAAAGTAACCAGGCCCGCGAAAGGATGGAGCACTTTCCAATGATAACACCTAAAGGAAGCATACGTTATTTCCCCCGTTTTTTGAACCCAAACAAAGGGATCAGGGAACGGGTATTTGGATTGCTTATGATAGGGTTACGGCACGTGGAGGAAAGATCGAAATGGCAACACGGAAGTCGAAGAAACAACATTTATCATTCAATTATTAAGTAGTTAAACCTGCTTATGGGATCCTTCACAAAAATTGTATCGCTGCTGTTATTGCCCATCTGTGCAGTGGCGCAGCATGTTCCTGAATGGGGATTCATAAATGTGCGCCAGGCGGATAGCTTACTATCGGTGCTTAAGAATACTGCCAATGATTCTATAAAGATGCGTACCTGCCGTAGCCTCGGATTTTATTACCTGGAAAAAAATAATGATAGTTCCCTATATTTCTATGACCAGCAGCTGGAATTTTCAAAAAAATTAAACTTGAAAATATGGCAGGCAGACGCTTACAGCCAACGGGGCTACGAACTAACATTACTGGGAAAATATCCTGAATCATTTGAATCGCTGTCGGAAGGACTAAAAATAGCCGGAGATCCCGCCAACGAATCAAGTAACTGGCATATTTCGACATTCTCGAACAGTGACAATTTCCAACACTCCCGTTTGGCTGTCCTTGCAACCGTGCATCTCCATATGGGATACCTCTTTGGTGTCGTTAATGAAAAAGAGAAGCAGAACTACAATTATGACAAGGCGATAGAAATTGGCGAAAATATTCATAACGGAAATATTCTATCTGTAACCTATTTGAGTATTTGCTGGTTGCATTCCGTCGATACAGCGCTTATTTATTTAAGAAAAGCATTAACCGCTTCCGAAGAGAGCGATTACAGGAAATTTCAGGGAGAGATTTTATTGGCGATAGCAGGTGTTTATTACTACAAAAACAATATCGATTCTGCCAGGAAATATTTATCGCTATCGGTTCGGGTCAACCAGGAGCAAAATGACTTAAAGGGGCTGATGTATTCCTACAATTATGTGGCTGTAGCGTATACTCAGCAAAAAAACAAAGACTCGAGTTTGTATTTTGCAAAGAAAGTACTGCAAACAGCTTCGCTATCTTCTTCTTCGGATTTACTGCTTCTTGCCTACGGTACCATGTCTGATGCATACAAATTAAGAAACGATATTGACAGTGCATATAAATACATAATTCTACAGGCAAAGCTCAATGACAGTCTTAAGAACGCAAGAATAGATAAATTAACCGAATTTCAAAATTTCGCTTTTAACGAACAGCTCAGGTCGAAGAAAGCGGAAGAGGAAAGAACTGCGTATCAAAGCAAAATAAAAATATCTGCTTTGATTGCCGGTCTGGCAGTATTACTGTTGATTGGGATTATGCTTTTTCGCAACAACCGACAAAAGCAAAAAGCAAATAAAATATTGCAACAGCAAAAAAATGAAGTGCAAGATACTTTAACGAAGTTAAGATCCACCCAGGCCCAACTTATCCAATCCGAAAAGATGGCCTCGCTGGGGGAACTCACTGCAGGTATAGCACACGAAATTCAAAACCCGCTGAACTTCGTTAACAACTTTTCTGAAGTGAATAAAGAACTATTGACAGAATTAAAACAGGAAGCAAGATCAGGCAATAACAATGAAGTTATTTCCCTCGCCGATGCGGTAAGTGCCAACGAAGAGAAAATAATCCATCATGGCAAAAGGGCTGACGCAATTGTAAAAGGGATGCTCCAACACTCCCGCTCCAGCACGGGCGTAAAAGAGCTTACCGATATCAATGCCCTGGCGGCGGAATATTTACGGCTTGCCTACCACGGATGGAAGGCAAAGGATCAGGAGTTTACCGCATTGATTACAACTGAATTTGACGAGCGGACTGGAAAAGTAAATGTCATTCCGCAGGATATCGGCAGGGTACTGTTGAATTTATACAATAATGCTTTTTACGCAGTAGCCGAAAAGAAAAAATCGGTTCCCACCGGCTATGAGCCGGTTGTTACGCTGAGCACCCATAGAATCGACGACAAGGTGGAGATAAAAGTGGAAGACAACGGCACCGGCATTCCGCAAAAAGTAAGGGATAAAATCTTTCAGCCTTTCTTCACGACTAAACCAACAGGAGTAGGAACAGGACTCGGATTGAGTTTGAGCTATGATATCGTGAAAGCGCACGGGGGTGAGCTAAAAGTGGAAACAAAAGAGGGAGAAGGAAGCGAGTTCACATTTGTGCTTCCCGTGTAAGACTTGAGGATAACTTAGAATAGAGGGTAGACGAACAAGGTTAATAAATCGAGTCAAAAGTTGATTCATGGGCTTTATTCTAACCGAGCATATCGTCCTATTTGTGTTTGTTTGGCCATGAAATAAAAATTGTATTGCATGCAAAAAAAATTGCCATTTTTAAACCGGTATGCGCTTCTGATCGAATGTGCGGTACTGTTTATTTGCGCCTGTAATGTTCACAATAACATCCCCTTCCCCGCCGACGAAACAGAATTCCCACAACCGGTTGCGAAGCCCTTAACATTCGAAAAGCCACAAAAATATACCTGGGTGATACCCAATCCTGATAGTGTTAAGCCGGTTACGGTAACCAAAGTTGACTTTGATAAGCTTCCGACCACCCCTTTTGATATTTCTGAATTCAGGCCTTTGACCAAACCAATGACCGAAACCAAAATTGACTGGGACCATTTGCCAGACACAACATTCAGCGTTAAGAATCTTCCCACAGAAAAATTGAAATTCCGGATATCCATTTTGGGGAGACCAACCATCGTTAGAACAGGGATACCCCATATAAACGAGGGTGCCAAAACAAATCTCCTTGCAATTGATGCATTTCTGCCAAGCTTGTCGGTCAACAGCCTAATTAAGGACAAAGAAGGCGATCTGTGGATTGGGACAGCAGAAGGAGTATGTCGTTTCGACGGGGAATACTGCAGCATATATGGCCATGACCAGGGGTTGAACGCCGTTAATACCACTAAGTTAATGGAAGATGCCGACGATAAAATTTGGGTCGGCACCCAGGGCGGCGGCGTGGAAGTAATAGACACAAAAACAAGTGTCATCAAACAGATAACCCCCAAGGAAGGACTGGGAGAAACTGACATTTTTGGGTTATTATCAGACCGCCAGGGGAATGTATGGGTAGGAAGCTGGGGTGGCGGAGTGGATATCATTAATGAAAGGGAAGGTACCCTTAAACACCTGAAAAGCCGCCAGGGACTAAGTGACAATTACGTCCGAAGTTTTTTGGAAGAGAGTAATGGTGATATATGGGTGGGCACCGGAAGTGGTGCGGATATCATTGATAGCCACACGGGGAAGATGAAGCGTCTTAGCCGTATGATCGGCCTGAGTGAAAATGATATTGAATGCCTCTCAGAAAGTAAACCTGGCGAAATATGGATCGGTACGAGAGACCAGGTAAATATTCTATACGAAAAAACGGGAATCATAAAGCATTTAAGTGCCGCTCAGGGGCTAAGAAGCGATAATATGAGGAGTTTTTTTAAGGACACCTATGGACGAATGTGGATGAGTAGCTTTGATGGCGGTGTAGATATCGTGGATGAAGGGGAACAAAAGATCAGGCACCTCGGCAAAAAAGAGGGATTAAGTGCAGACGATGGATGGGGGTTTGCTGAATACGGCAATGACCAAATTTGGATTGCCACTTCGCATGGCGTAAATATCTTTGATAAGAATGGAACTATTGAATTATTGAGTGCGGAAAAGGACTTTGATGCCAAATTCGTTGCTGATCTGCTGGAAGACGACAGGGGGAAAATATGGGTGGGAACGGATAGTGGTGCATATATTATTGATCGAAAACTGAACACAAAAAAGTATTTAAAAATTGGGCAGATCGTTTCTCGCTTTTTGGAAGACACTCATGGGAAAATATGGATGGCAACAATAAAAGATGGCCTGTATGAATACAACCCTGCGACAGGAAACATGCGGCATTTCGGTGAGGCGCAAGGATTATCCGGTAATACGATATTTAGTTTGACAGAAGATAAGCAACAACGGATCTGGGTAGGATTTAATAAGGGAGGAATAAACATGATCGATGAAACCACCGAAACGATTAAACAGTTGAACACCGGGCAGAATTTTAATCCGGTATTGAATGTATTTCAAGCCAGCAATGGTAAAATGTGGATTTCTGCATTCGGTTCGCTGATAGACGTGATGGATGAAAACTCGGGAACATTCGTGCAATTAGATAACGGCTTGGGTTCAGAAACTAATACGGCATTTCCGATCGTCGAGGACAGTGTTCCACTCATTTGGGCGGGCACCGCTGGAAACGGCATAAACATTATAGACTTAAAAAGTTCCACTATCACCAATTTTTCTCAAAAAGAAGGGCTGGTAAATAATTCCGTTATTGCCTTGAAAATTAAAGAGAACAAAGTCTTCGCCTTAACCCAAAAAGGCCTGACGGTCGTCACACTTCCTTTGATCAATTCCTCAGAAGGGGGTTCCTTACAACTGCAAACCTACGGACAAGTCCGGGGCATCGGGGGTGCCGACGAAAATCTAACTCGTTCTTTGCTCACTCGGGACGGTGAATTCTGGTGGGTAACAAATGGCCGTATCACCATCATGAAGGCGCCGAGAAGCGACTCATTGCTGCCGCAAACCCATATAACCGGCATTGATATTATCAACCTGCCCAATTATTTTATTGATAAGAACGGCTATGCTGCCGAGCTGTCAAAAACTGATACTGTCTGGAACGACCTAAAAGATACCTTTTACCTTAAAGGACATTTGCCGTTTGGGCCAGGTGTTACTGAAAAAAGCACTATACAATGGGACAGTGTAACTGGCCGGTATAATATGCCACTCAATCTGCGCTTACCCTACTATGAAAACTACCTGACTTTTCATTTCAGCGGATCAGCCTCCGGCAATTTTGACAAAACAGTATACCGTTACATGTTGAAAGGAGCTGATACCAAATGGAGCGACATTTCTGAAAGCTCCGTGAGTGAAAATTACAACAACCTGCCAACAGGAGAATACACCTTCGAAGTGTGCAGCCGGGGGTTCAACGGTCTTTGGAGCAAACCCGCGGCAATAAAATTTAAGATCATGCCACCCTGGTGGAAAACCTGGTGGGCTTACTTTCTTTACGTGATGTTTTTTTCGCTCGTTGTTTGGGGATTTTCAAGATACCGGTCGCGAAATTTGCAGCGGCAAAACAAATTGCTTGAAGAGAAAGTAGCCAGGCGTACCAAAGCGCTTAATGATTCTTTGGAGGAGCTTAAATCGACACAAACCCAGCTTATCCAATCGGAAAAAATGGCTTCTCTCGGCGAACTGACAGCTGGTATAGCGCATGAAATTCAAAACCCTTTGAACTTCGTTAATAATTTCTCAGAAGTCAACACCGAATTGATTGATGAGCTAGCCAGCGAATTGAAGACAGGGAATACACAAGAGGCGATATCGATTGCCAACGATATTAAAGAAAATGAGCAAAAGATCAACCACCACGGCAAGCGTGCAGATGCTATTGTGAAAGGGATGCTGCAGCACGCAAGGTCAAGCACCGGGGTAAAAGAACCCACGGATATCAATGCATTGGCTGGAGAATACCTGAGACTCGCCTATCATGGGCTTCGCGCCAAAGATAAAAATTTCAATGTGACGATGAAAACAGATTTTGGTGACAATGTTGGTACCATCAAAATCGTTCCCCAGGATATTGGGAGGGCCCTATTGAATCTGTACAACAATGCCTTTTATGCAGTGAACGAAAAAAAGAAACTAAATCCTGACAATTTCGAACCCATGGTATCAGTCCGGACAAACAGGGTCAGTGACAAGGCAGAGATAAGGGTTAAAGATAATGGTACCGGTGTTCCTCAGAAAGTAATTGAAAAAATATTCCAGCCTTTCTTCACTACAAAACCAGCCGGAGTGGGAACAGGATTGGGCTTAAGTTTGAGTTATGATATTGTCAGGGCTCACGGCGGGGAAATAAAACTGGAGACGGTGCAGGGAGAAGGCAGCGAATTCATTATTCAACTACCTATTTAAAATGACGACTGACTAAAAAATCGCGGACGACCTGATTTGGGATTTTCCCACCGGGTAAGTATTACTTAAAATGCAAAAGCGAACCGTCTGCACAATGTGCTTTTTCGCTGCGACGAATCCCTTAGGCTGTTTCCGCCTGATCATAAGGATTTCAGAAGGCAAATTGGCTCATGTTAGCTAATCGACGCTGGCAGGCGTGTCTAATTGCTCCGGATAGGACAGCAATATTAGGTGATGCTCTTTTGGCCGTCACTGTCACTGGATTGGCCGCCCTTTTTTTAAAAAAGCGGGGCAATGGCCCCTAAAATCCAAATCGGCCCGATGCCTATTCTGCTACCAAGGGGCTGGAAAACTGACCGGCGTCATTTTCATATCTGCTTGTTAGCATATATAATGACATGTAATTGAGCTATATTAGTCGTAGAATTCGACCAAAATGGATTCAAGTAATAAAGGTCCGCGGCTGCCCATTGACCGGAAACATTATGAAGCGATTTCGCATACGCTTCATGCCTATCAAACCGCGGTAAATGAAGCGGCAATTGTTTCTATCACTGATATAAAAGGGAATATTGTATACGTCAACCAGATGTTTGTTGATATTTCAAAATATACCGAAGCAGATCTTCTCGGAAGGAATCACCGTCTTATAAACAGCGGCTACCATGATAAAGCGTTTTTCCGGAACATGTGGAAAGATATCAGTGCCGGAAAATCTTGGAGAGGTGAAATAAGAAATAGGGCAAAAGACGGCACTTACTATTGGGTTGATACGGTTATCACTCCGATCGTTGACAAAAAGGGCAGGATCTTTCAGTATCTGTCCATACGCAATCTTATTACTGCGCAAAAGGAGAATGAACAGCATTTGCTCAATGCCCGAAATCAAATTGAAAAACGCGAGCAGCAGCTCAATGATGCCCAAGGAGTATCTAAAACGGGAAGCTGGTATCTCAATATTTCGCCGGAGCGGCGACTGGAGTGGTCAACGGAAACATACCGCATTTTTGAAATTGTTCCAGGAACTGAAATGACATATGAACGGTTTATGGAAGCGGTGCATCCGGCAGACAGGGACATGGTAAACAAGCAGTGGCAGCAGGCTTTAAAGACCGGGGTATATCACATTGAGCACCGCGTGGCAACAAAAGGCGGTGTAAAGTGGGTGACAGAAAGCGCCCGCTTTGAATTTGATGAGACGGGCAATCTGACTGGAGTTTTAGGGACCGTGCAGGATATTACGGAAAAAAGGATCACAGAGGACTCTTTGAAAGAGTCCGGAATTCTGTACAAGTCGTTGTTCGACAAAAGCCCTTTTGCAATTGGTATAGTAGATAAAAAGACGCTTCGGTTCTTAGAAGTCAATGAAACTGCGACAGTGTTGTATGGCTATTCAAGAGCAGCGTTCCTGAAATTATCTGCGGATGATATCCTTGTTCCCGGCGAGCACAAAAGATCGAAAACGCCGCTATTAGTTAAAAAGGTTCCGGACGGCAGATCTATCATGCTTCACAGAAAGAAAGATGGCGGTATTTTGTATGTGGAACCCTCTATCAGACCGATTACCTATAAGGGCCATCCTGTGTATTTGATTACGATCACCGATATGACAGCGAAGCTGAAAATCGAGAAAGAGTTAAACGCCGTGGAACAACTGAGGCAAAAAGATATTATTGAAGCAGAAGAAAAAAGCCGCTCGCAGATTGGGATGGAATTACATGATAATGTCAATCAGCTCCTGGTGGCTTCCCGCCTGTATCTTCAACGCGTGCATACCTACTCGGAAAAAAGCAAAACCTTTCTCAAAACAGCTTTGGATATTCTCACCAATGCCCTTGAAGAAATCAGGAAATTATCGGCGTCACTTGTTACTCCTATATCAGGCAATAATAATTTAAAAGATTCCCTGGAAGGTCTTTTCAGAAGTTATGAGCTGCTCAATTTAAATATTGAACTGGAGCTAAATATTGATGAAGACACCATTAAACAGGGCCTAAAAACAAATATTTACCGCATCATCCAGGAGCAATTCAGTAACATCATGAAATATGCGGAAGCCACAAAAATTAGAATTGTTCTTATTCAGCATCCTGATTTCCTAGAGCTGGAAATAGCCGATAATGGTAAAGGTTTTAATCTGCAAACCGCAAAAAAAGGGATCGGGCTGACCAATATAATTTACAGGGCCGAGGCTTATAGGGGGAAGATTTCCATTAATACCGGTATTAACAAGGGGTGCAAAATACTTGTTCGATTCAATACCTCCCAGGTAAGGGATGAATTGTGATAGACATGCAGCCGCAGGCTTTCTTACAAATAATGGCGTGGCTACCCGGATATGGCTTTGCATCGATTAATTGTAAAGTATGAAGGCAAAAGCAATCAACATCTCTCAGCGGGGCGCGATGCGATTACCGGAACAAGCCGGGCGCAACCTTCGGCGCCGGTGGCCATTGACACTTCCGACAAGGAGGAAGTAAATGGCCGCCCTCTGAAGAGTTTTGACGGTATTTCAGTATAATGTCTTGCACTTGTTCACAAGGAAAAGTAAGGAGAGTTTCTTACATTTATTTCCCTTTTTCAAAAAACAAACACAGGTCACATGGATAACCTCGATATGTTTTTTCAG
>Ga0209698_10009012_pt1 | contig 10255 bp, 9 predicted proteins | sample LitLauG_LLR_2012_FD_187203 | JGI IMG/M metagenome (GOLD analysis project Ga0209698, IMG submission 187203) | Freshwater sediment microbial communities from Pennsylvania, USA - Little Laurel Run_MetaG_LLR_2012 (SPAdes) (version 2) | ecosystem: Environmental > Aquatic > Freshwater > Creek >... | reverse complement strand
CATTGACGATGACGCCGGATTTCTGTTCAAGAAAATGCTTGCCGACGGCCATGGTGCAGTAAGCGGCGCTGTCCAGGTTCAGGGCCCGGCCCTTCTGCCAGATCTCCGGCGTCATCTTCCTCAGCGAGGAGCGCACGGAATTGCCGGCGTTGTTGACCAGGACGTCAATTCTCCCGTATTCCTCGAGAACGCGGGCGACGAGCGCCTGCACCTGGTCGGGCATCGTGACATCGGCAGGAACGCCCAGGCAACGGCGGCCGGTCGCAGCGCGCAGGGATTCGGCCTTGAGCGCCAGTTTGTCGGGGCGTCGGGCCGCAATGGCCAGGTCGGCGCCATGTCGGGCAAACAGCTGCGCGGTCGCCGCCCCAATGCCTGCACTGGCTCCGGTGACCAGCACGACCTGTCCCCGAAAATCGAATCCCTTCCTGGGCGAATCCAGCTGCTGCATCGCTTATGTTCCCGCTGCGTCGTGGTGGTCAGGCGCAGGCTCGATCACTGGCAGGACCGCCCACCATCCACGGTCGCAACGGTGCCGGTGGCCTGACCCGACCAAGCTCAGCGGCCTCCGGCAGCAAGTTCCTGCAGTACGGCGCTCATGGCCTGCTTGGCGGAATTCGCCGCCGGAAAACCGGCATAGGGTACGGCCAGGTAGAGCACCTCTTCGAGCTCCTTCACGGTCAGCCCGTTCGCGAGGGCAATGCGGACGTGGTATTTGAGCTCCTCGGTCTGGCGCTGGGCAATCAGCATGCCCAGCACTGCACAGCTGCGCAACTTCCGGTCGAGCCCGTCGCGCGTCCAGACCGTCCCGAAAGCAAAATCGGCCGCCCATTTTGCGCATTCCCGGCCGAAGTCCGAAGAGGCGATATGCTCGCGCAGGGCAGGAGCGCCGGCTTCGCCGAGGACTTCGCCGAAGAATTGGATCCCACGTTCGCGTTCATTGCTCATGACCTGTCCTGCGCATGACCTGGCCCGTAGCGGCCGCGCTCAGCTATCCTTGCAATAAAAGAACGGCCAAATCAAGGCTTTCGGATTTTGCTCGGGTCCGCCTCCGGAGGCGCGTCACCGGCGTTCGTGCGTTGGCTTCCGGGTCCGCCGGGAACATACTGACCGCCCTATGCGTACAAGGAACGACAGCAGACTCCCGGGCGCCGTGCACAAGGCGATCGGCCCGCAAGAACCGGGGAACGGACCCGGCGAGCGCGGCGGTGTGTGGCGCGGAGTGTTGCCATGAATCCCCCCAGGCGGGTCATCACCGGGCTCGACGGCGAGGGACGTTCCTGCCTGCTCATCGATGGCCGGTCGAGCATGGTCATCTGGTCCACCGAGGGTTCTCCCGCCGACAACAGCGCCACGGCGGACGCCGGCGGGGGCCCCTTCCGATTCCCCAGCAGTGGTACGCTGTTCGTATTCGCGGATTTTGCGCCGGGCGCTACCAGCCCCATGCACGCCACCGACACCATCGATTACATCGTGGTCGTGTCGGGTGAGGTGGTATTCATCACCGAGACCGGCGAGACGTTGCTGCGTGCCGGCGACGTACTGGTCGACCGGGGGATCATGCACGCGTGGCGCAATGACAGCGATGCGCCGTGCCGGATCATGAATGTACTGTCCCCGGCGAACCCGGTGGGGAAGGGGGCGACCGTAGCGGGGATCGTTCGCATCTAAAGGGGAGCATTGAATGGCGCAGGTCATGGCAGGCGTGAGAGTTCTGGAGCTCGCGCAATATGTGTTCGTTCCCGCCGCCGGCGCCGTGCTGGCAGACTGGGGCGCCGACGTCATCAAGATCGAACACCCCGTCCGGGGCGACACCATGCGCGGGTTTCTGCGCCTGGCCGGCATGCAGATTCCCCCGCAGCGGAACACGACGATCGAGCATCCCAATCGCGGCAAGCGCAGTGTCGGCGTGGATGTCTCGACCCCGCAGGGCCAGCAGCTGATCTACCGGATCGCGAAGACGGCGGATGTGTTCCTGACGAGTTTTCTGCCCGAACAGCGGCAGAAACTGAAGCTGGACGTTGAGCATATCCGGGCCGTCAACCCGAACATCATCTATGCACGCGGCAGCGCGCATGGCGATAAGGGCCCGGAAAGGGCGATGGGCGGATACGACAGCACGGCTTTCTGGTCGCGGGGCGGCATCGGCTATTCGATGACCCCGCCGGAGCTGACAGGCGCCATCGGCCAGTGCCTCCCCGCATTCGGCGATTCGATCGGGGGCATGAACATGGCCGGCGGCATCGCCGCGGCCCTGTTTCATCGCACCCAGAGCGGCAAAGCGAGCGAGGTCGACGTATCGCTCCTCAGCACCGCCTGGTGGGCCGCCGCCTCCGGGCTCAACCTGGGCATGGAATATGGACTGGAGGTGCGCGCGAGCCTGCCCAGGTCGGGTCCAAGTTCCGCCGGCAATCCGTTCCAGGGCAATTACACGACCGCCGATGGCGGCACGATCAATCTGTGCGTGCTCACGCCGGGTGCCTACATCCGGGACACTTTCGAGCATCTCGGTCTTGCCGAGGCCGCCGATGATCCGCGCTTTTCCGAAGTCACCGCGCTGCTGAAGAACTGGCAGGCTGCGGGCGAGCTGGTGGGCAGGGCCATTGCGTCCAGGCCCTACGCGTACTGGCGCCAGCATCTGAAGACGATGAGGGGCCAGTGGGCGCCCGTGCAGAGCCTGAGCGACCTGGCAAACGACGAGCAGGCGCTTGCCAACGACATGGTCTTCGAAGTGGAGAGCGCCGACGGTGGCCGGCCGATCAAGCTGGTGCGGGGTCCCGTGCAGTTCGATCACGAGCCCGTGAAGACCACTCGCGCCCCGCAGGCATCGGAGCATACGGAGTCCTTTCTGACGGAACTCGGTCTCGATTGGGATGAAATCGAGCGGCTGAAAGCCGTGGGCGCGATTGCCTGAATCGTCGGCTTTCAGCTTCAGAGCGAAGCGCGTCGCGCTCGGGGTCGCAATACCCGAGAGCGGCGCGCATGACTTGAACTTCAGGATGGCAACAGGAGAAGTGCGGGGTGGACTCACTGCAGGAACTGGCGGCGCGGGCGCTACAGCGTGATCCGCAAGGGCAGGCCATCCAATTCGAGGGCCGGTGGTATGCGTGGAGCGAGCTTCGCGCCGTAGCAGAGGGTGTGAACGGACTGCTGGCCGCCGGCGGCATCGCCGCCCGCGGACCCGTCTGCCTCATTTCGCGAAATCATCCCGCGGTCATCGCCGCGCTCCTGGGCTTGATTTCCGAGGGGCGCAATGTGCGCATGGTCTATCCGTTCCAGGCGCCGGCCGGAATCGTGCGCGACATCAGGCGTCTCGAGCCCGCGGCCTTCGTCCTGACGGCCACGGACCTGTGCCCCGAGGTGGCCGAGGCGATCCGGGACGAGGGCGCCGTGGCCCTCGTGCTTGAGGGCATGGACGTCAGGGCCGCTCCCGGGCTGGCAAGGGCGGGGCCGGCTGCCGCGGCCAGAACCTGCGACGGCGAACCGCAGATCGAGATCCTCACCAGCGGCACGACCGGACCGCCCAAGCAGTTTGCCATCCGGTACGACATGATCCGCCAGCATCACGTACGCGGCGGTCTTACACGCCCGAAGCTTGATCCTGGCGATGACCTGCCGCCCTTCCTGCTGTACATGCCGATCGGGAATATTTCGGGTATCTATACGACACTGCCGGTGCTGCTCAACGGCCAGCGCGCCCAGCTGCTGGAGCGATTCAGCATTCCAGCCTGGGTCGAATACGTGAAGACCTTTCGCCCTGCGACGCATGGCATACCGCCGTCGATGATGCAGCAGATGATTGACGCCCGGATTCCCAGGGAACATCTGTCGTCGCTGCAATCGATGGGATCCGGTGCCGCCCCGCTCGATCCGAACGTACAGGCCGCCTTCGAGGACCATTACGGCATTCCAGTGATCGTGTCCTACGGGGCAACCGAATTCGGCGGTCCGGTGGCCGGCATGACGGTCGAGCTTCACAGGGAATACGGGCGGAAGAAGCTCGGCACCGTCGGTCGCAAATTTCCCGGCTGCGACATCCGCATCGTCGACCCCGTGGACGGGCATGTGCTCGGACCCGACGAGGAGGGCCTGCTGGAAGTCCTGGCTCCGCGCATCCAGCCCGACTGGATTCGAACCGCCGATATCGGCGTGATCGACGAGGACGGGTTCCTGTTCCTGCGCGGCCGCGCGGATGGCGCGATCATGCGCGGCGGATTCAAGGTCCTTCCCGAGACCATCGAGCGGGCCCTGCTGCTGCACCCGGCGGTGGCCGAGACTGCGGTGGTGGCGGTGCCGGACCCGCGTGTCGGTCAGGTCCCGGGCGCAGCGATCCGGCTGGCCGCGGGCGTGCCGGCGCCGGACAGCGCGGAATTGTCGGCACACCTGCGCCAGCATGTGCTCGCAACCCATGTCCCGGTGCACTGGCGTTTCGTGGACGACCTGCCCCGCAACCCGTCGATGAAGATCGATCGACCCGGCGTGAAACGCCTGTTCGAGCCGGATGCCTCCGCCTGAAGGCGCGAGGCGGCCGGCTCGGATTCCATGCCGCAGCACAGGCCGATGTCCAGGCCATCGATCGCCGGGTGCCGGTCAGTCAAAGGCAATCATGACCTTCGCCGATTGCGGCGTGCCCGCCAGGGACAGTCCTTCGAGTACCCGTCCGAAGGGGAGGCGATGGCTGATGAGCGTCGCGATCTTCTCGCGCAGGCGGGGCAGTGCGGCGATGACCTCCGGCATTTCGGTGGGATAGCCGACCGCGGTCGTCAGCGTCATCTCCGTGGTGAGCATGGCGCCGAGGTCGAGTTCGACCGGCTTCATGTAGGCGGCGGTGACCACCATGCGGGACTTGAACTTGGCCATTCGGACGACATCGGAAAGGATGGTCGGCGCGCCTGCCGCGTCCAGGTAGACGTCGGTACCAACCGATTCCCGGCTGAAGACACGGCCCTTGCCATGGCACTCCAGCAGCCGCGACCGCACATTCTCCCGCGCCGGGTTGATCACGGCACGGGCGCCCAGGGCCCGCGCCCGTGCCAGCCGTTCATCGGCCAGGTCGAGCGCCACCACGTCGGTGATGCCCCGATCGAGCAGCCAGACGATCATGCCCAGTCCGATCGGACCGCAGCCATAGACGGCAACCTTGTCGCCCGGTCGGGCCTGGGCCTGGTTGATCCCGTGCATGGCCACCGCCAGCGGTTCCGCGAGGGCGGCAACTTCGTAGGGAACCGCGTCGGGTATCGGCAACAGGCTGGCGCCCAGCCGCGCTTCGCGGATCAGGAGCTGCTCCGTGAACGCGCCTTCGGGTCCGCCGTTGCCGACATTGCTGGGCGTCATCATCGGATTGATCACCACTCTCTGGCCGACCGAGATCCCCTGCACGGCGGCGCCCACCCGGAGGATCTCGCCCGCCGCCTCATGTCCCAGGGGCGTGACGCCGCCGGGTACGCGCGGCATGCCGCCGATCCTGATGTAGCTGAGATCGCTGCCGCAGATGCCACAGGCCCTGACGCCGACGACCACGTCATGGCTGCCGGGCGATGGCGGAGCGATCGGATCCAGTCGCACGTCGTTGATACCGTGGATGTTCAGGACCTGCATGGTGGCTTGACTCCGGTCGGGGCTGCGCCCGATTCAGCTCATGTTGAAATGTTCCATGGCGCCCCCTTTGGTAAAGGGGGACAGCAGCGCTCGGAATTCGGGATATACCGGATCGGTCCTGAAGGCGCTGTGGGCATCCATCGATTCCCATTCGACCAGCAGCATGAATTTCCCGGGATTTTCAATGCCGCGCCCGAAGCTGACGGCATTGATTCCCTTCAGACCTTTCAGCAGCGGCACGGCCTTCCTGGCCATGACGGTCGCGAATTCATCCTCCATCCCGTCCTTGATCAGCAATTCAGAGCGCTCGACAAGCATGCCTTTACTCCCTATCTCCAGTGCGATGGTGACTGATCGGTGGGCCCGGTCACAGCAGCGAACCGCCGTCCACCGACCAGACCTGGCCGGTAACGAAGCTGGCCCGCTCTGAGGCGAGGTAGGCGGCCAGTCCGGAGATCTCCTCGGGCACGGCGAAGGGCCTGCCCACCAGCGTGCGCCGCTGGCGCAGGGCGCGGTCCTCGGCGGACAGCCCGGCCGAATACTTGAGGAAGCTGTTTCCGGGGTGGAAACGACTGCCCTTGCTGAAGGCCTCGGGTTCGCGCGCGAAGGTGGCGTAGGGGGCAATGGCGTTCACCCGGATACCGTGCTGGCCGACTTCCTTGGCGAGGACGGCGGTGAAGCTGTGTACCGCACCCTTCATGGCCGAATAGACCGGCAGCATGTAGTCCCCGACGAGACCCGCCGTGGAGCCGATATTGACGATGCTGCCGCGTTTCCGTTCGATCATCGGGGGAAGAGCGGCATGGGTCATGCGCAACACCGTGCCGAAATTGAGATCGATGTCGCCGAGCCATTTGGCCGGATCGGAATCGACAAAGAAGCCCTGGTCGACGTTGCCGCCCACGTTGTTGACCAGGATGGCCACAGGTCCAAGCTGCTCCGCCGCCGCAACGATGCGCTTCGGCGCGGCCGGATCGAGCAGGTCGGCGGCGACGAACAGAGCGTCCCGGGCTCCCCGCTTGCGTGCCTGGGCGGCAACCTGGGCACCGGCTTCGGCGTCGCGGCCGACCGCGACCAGGCGGACCCCTTCGGCGGCAAGTTCGAGCGCGATGGCACGGCCGATGTTGGCGGTTGCACCGGTGACGATGGCCACTCGACCGCTGAGTCCCAGATCCACTGCATCCCCCTTGCCGCCCGGGAGCGGTGCCGTCTCCCGGAGCGCCGTCCTGCCTTCAGGCAATCAGTTCCGAGATCGTACGGTTCGTCTCCATGGACTTGACGCCCCAACGTTCGACCTGCAAGCCCATGGCCTGCTGCAGCGTCAGGCCTATCCTCGACGCGGGATCGGCGCGCCCGGCCAGATGAAAGCCCGTCCGAACCCGGCCGCCGGCGCTGCCGGCGACCATCATCGGGATGCCTTCCACGGCGTGGGCCTTGGCGATGGAACAGTCCGAGTGCGCGAAGATCAGGCAGTTGTCGAGCAGCGTGCCGTCGCCCTCCGGGATGGCGGCCAGCGCGTCAAGAAAGTCCCGCCAGGCCACCATGCTCTGCCGGGCGAACCAGCCGACCTGCTCCTGGTAGCCGAGCGTGGTGTTGACGGGCTCCTCGTGCGTGAGCGTATGGTGCGTGGTGGTCGAGCCCGCACGGCGCAGGTTCGAAGTCGTATCCGACAGCAGCACGTTGACCACCTTGGTCTGATTGCATTGCAGCGCCTTGGCCAGCAGTCCGGCCATCAGCTTGTGGGTGATCATGACGTTGTCGACCACCGAATCGATCGGCGTATCGGGCGGGGCATCCGGTTTGCGGAAATTCTCCACGCGCGCCGGCGGCTGAAGCTGCAGCGCCAGCTGCTCCTCGAGATGACGAATCGAGGTGAAATATTCCTCCAGTCGCCGCCGGTCCTCGGCGCCGACATTGCGCATGAGGCGCTGGCGGTCTTCCGCCACCGCGGACAGGACGCTCTGGCGCACCATGGCGCGCGGGTCCGGTGTGAACGTGGCGGCGTTGGGATCCTGGAATCCTTCGCCGAAAATGCGCTGGTACAGCGCCAGCGGCGAGACTTCGCTCGGATTGGGCGAACCGGCCGCGCGGAACGAATAGGATCGCTGGATCCCCGAGGTGCTGACCTCGATGGAGCTGAAGCGGGTATTGCCGCCGATGGCGTCGCCGATGAGCACGTCGAGCGTCGGGGCACGGACGTCCTCGGTCGGCACCGGAATGCCGGTCCGCAGTCCCAGGCAGCCCGTGATGTGCGGCTTATTCGGTACGCCGTCCAGTTTGACGTCGTAGCCGCTGAACAGCGCAAGCTTGCTCTTGTAGGGCGCCAGCGGCTCCAGGTCCGGGGGCAGGACGTAGTCTGCCCCGGTCGTGCTGGGGACCCAGCGCTCCGGTATGAAACCGCAGCCCCAGATCCAGGTGCCGAAACGGACCGGCAGGCGCTGGCCGGTTGCCGCCAGCGCACGGCCGTCGCTGCCGAGGAAGAGGTCCAGGAAGGGCAGGGCCACGCCGACGGAGGCGCCGCCCAAAAGTCCCCTCAACACGGTGCGTCGATTGATCCTGCTCATGAGCGGCCTCCACTGCGGGTGCTGGTGCTGGTCTGGATTGCGGCGTGCCGCGGCGGATTCTTCTCATCCCCACCGGGCGCGGCAACGGCGTAGAACGTTCGGCTCAGGGCGATCGCGCGCATCAGTTCGGGCACGCGAAAGCCATTGTCCTGAAAAGTCTGGTTGAGAAAGCTCAGGAACGGCCGTTCCGCCGGCAGCGCGCTGCGGCCCACGGCAGACCGGTACATCTTGTCGACGAGGCAGCGCGGTATCTGCGGACTGTCATGCAGCGCCTGCCCAAGCCCGGTTGCCGCCTCAAAGTCCTTGCCGTCGAGTGCGCCGCTGGCGTCGATGAGGGCGCCGTTCTCCCGGGCCCGAAAGGAACCGGAACCGTCGAAATTCTCGAGCGTCAGGCCCAGCGGATCCATGAGACGGTGGCAGGCCGCACAGGTGGGCTGAGTGCGGTGTGCTTCGAGCCGAATGCGCGCCGTCGGCATGGCGGTATTGGAGGAATCCTGGATGACGCTGAAATCGACGTTGTTGGGCGGATCGGGTATCGCCTGGCACATGAAGATCTGGCGAATGGCCTTGCCGCGCAGCGTCGAGGACGAGCGGCCCGGATGGGAATGCAGGGCCAGGAAGCTGACGTCGGTCAGAATGCCCGAGCGACCGCTGCTGGCCGGATATTGCGCGCTCTCCCAGCCGTTGCGGGTTGCCACGGGAAGCCTGTAGACGGTGCCGAGCGCGCGCGTGAGAAAGGTGCTGCGCGTCGTGAACAGGTCGCGATAGTCCCCGCGCTGCGCGACCAGATGCTGCACGATCGTGCGCAGGGTCTGTTCCTGGGCATCCTGCGCCACGGTCGAATTGAACGCCGGGTAGATGACCGGATCCTTGGCGAGATCGTCGAACGAGTCGAACTCGAGCATGTCCTGGAAAAACGCCCGCACCGCGCCTTCAAAGCGCGTCGAGGCAATGAGACGGTCCGCCTGCCGGGCAAGACCGGCGTCCGTGTCGAGCTCGCCGGCGCCGGCCGCGCGCAGCAGCTCCGCATCCGGCGTCGAATTGGTCAGGAAGAAACTCAGGCGCGTCGCCTTCGACCAGGCGTCGAGGCGGAACTGCCCGCGGTGCCCGGGATCCGGCACCGCCCGCTCGATGCGCACCAGGAAGTCGGGCGCGACCATCATGCCGGCGAGCGCGTACTGCAGTCCGGTGTAGAAGTCCCCGTGCAGTCGCTGTTGTGCCGTGCGCGCCGTCTCCACGTAGCGCCTGGTCTCCTCGCGGCTCAACGGTCGCCGAAACAGGGCCTGCCCGTAGTGAGCCACGAATTGATTCGCGCAGCCGGCATCGAAGCGGGTCGGCGAGCGAGGCTGACAGGGGACCAGTTGGGCGCGGCGCTTCTCGCTCACGACTTCCCCGGCGACGCCGCGTGCCGAGGCATCGTACTGTTCAAAGCTGAACGCCGAAATTCCCGCCTGACCGGTGCCGACTGCCAGCAGGCCGTCCGCGCGCAGGGCGTGCTCGAAACGGCCGACAATGGGGATATCCGCACCGAAGACGTCGGCGACCGTCGCGCGGTATTGCGATTCCGTCAGCCGGCGAATCATCGGCGGTCCGCCGGCGGCGTCCGGCTCCGTCGCTGCCGCCGCCTGCTGGGCCAGACTCGGGCCGCCGAACAGCGGGGTCCACAGCATCATGCAGGCGGCGGCCCACAGGGCCGCGCCGCGCGCTGCCGGCGGCGACGGATCAGTATTCAGTCTTCGATTTTTGACCATGCGTGTCCAGATCCGAATTGACGCTCTTTGTAGGGGTATCGACGACGAAGGCAGGGATGGCCTTGATGCGGTATTGAGTGGAGATCGACGTGCATTGCCCGGTCGCGGGATCGCGATGGCCGTCGGCCAGCTGCTTGAGTTCAAAATAGGCGCCTTCACAGGTGTGGCCCAGCACGCGCGCCTGCCCGATCGACGAACCGGCCCGCAGGCGCAGCGGCGCCGGATTGCCGGCACCGTCCTTGCCGCTGCGGAAGCCGTACTGGAAGTCGTACATGTCCTCGATCGGCGTGTAGCCGGCGAGGATTCCCTCCAGGCCGCCGTCCGGCGTGAAGGTCATGCGTACGC
>Ga0209698_10009011_pt1 | contig 10255 bp, 11 predicted proteins | sample LitLauG_LLR_2012_FD_187203 | JGI IMG/M metagenome (GOLD analysis project Ga0209698, IMG submission 187203) | Freshwater sediment microbial communities from Pennsylvania, USA - Little Laurel Run_MetaG_LLR_2012 (SPAdes) (version 2) | ecosystem: Environmental > Aquatic > Freshwater > Creek >... | reverse complement strand
GATCTGGCCGATGGCGACCGACTGCAGCTTGCGCCGCGAGCCGTAAATGAGGTTCACGATGCCGCGGGAGACGAACACCGCGGAAAAAATGGAAGTCAGGATGCCCAGGCAGTGCACGACGGCAAAGCCGCGCACCGGGCCCGAGCCCAGCATGAACAGGAAGATCCCCGCGATGAGCGTGGTGACGTTCGAATCGAGTATCGTGGCAAAGGCGCGTTCATACCCCTGGGCGATCGCCTGCTGGGGCGCGGTGCCCTTGCGCAGCTCCTCGCGGATGCGCTCGTTGATGAGCACGTTGGCGTCGATGGCCATGCCCAGGGTGAAGGCGATGGCCGCGATGCCCGGCAGCGTGAGCGTGGCCTGCAGCAATGACAGCATGCCCACCAGCAGCATCAGGTTGATGGCCAGCGACACCACCGACACGACGCCGAACAGCGCGTAGTAGGCGATCATGAAAACGGCGATGGCGGCAAATCCGAACGCGGTGGCCCGCAGTCCGGCATCGATGTTGGCGGCGCCCAGACTCGGTCCGATCTGCCGTTCCTCGATGATCTGCATGGGTGCCGCCAGGGCACCGGCCCGCAGCAGCAGGGCGAGGTCGTTGGCGGTCTGCGCGTTGCCCAGTCCTGTTATCTGGAAGCGCGACCCGAACTCGGACTGGATGGTTGCCACGGTCAGCACCTCGCCGCGGCCGCGCTCGAACAGCACGACGGCCATGGGTTTCTTCAGGTTCTCGCGCGTGACTTGCTGCATGGTCCGGCCGGCAGCATCATTGAGTTCGACGGCCACGGCCGCCTGCTGCTTGTCGTCGAAGGTGGCCTGGGCGCCCTGCAGCTGGCTGCCGGAGAATATGAGGTCCTTCTTGAGCACGACCGGCGTGCCGCGGCCTATCGTGAAGCGCTCGGAGCCAAAGGGCGGAGGAACCACGCCGCTGGTCGCGGCCGCCCCGTCGGCGCTGACATCGACCAGCCGCGCTTCCAGGGTGGCCGTGCGGCCGATGATGTTCTTGGCCCGCGCCGTGTCCTGGATCCCCGGCAGTTCCACCACGACGCGATCGGCGCCCTGCTGTTGCACGACGGGCTCGGAGACGGCCAGCTCATTGATGCGGTTCTTCAGGGTCGTAATGTTCTGCTTGAGCGCATTGTCCTGCACAGCGGCGCGGGCGACCGGTGTCAGGCTCGCCAGTATCAGCGGGTCGGCCTCGGTGCCGCCTTCCTTGAGCGCCAGGTCGGCATTGTTGTCGTGGATGACGCCCATCGCCTGGGTCCGGGCCGCCAGGTCGCGAAAGCGGATTTCCAGCCGGTCGCCGCTGCGTTGGATGCCCGCATGGCGCACATCCTTGTCGCGCAGCAGCGTGCGCAGGTCGTTTTCGAGAGCCTGCAGGCGCTTGTTGATGGCTTCGTCCAGGTCCACCTGCATCAGGAAGTGCACGCCGCCGCGCAGGTCCAGGCCCAGGTACATGGGCAAGGCGTGCACGCTTTGCAGCCATTCGGGCGTGCGCGGCAGCAGGTTGTCGGCTACGACATAGGCCGGGTCGGTGCGGTCGGGATTGAGGCTGTCCTCGAGCAGCTTCTGCGCTCTGGCCTGTGTATCCGTATCGGCGAGGCGCACCCGTATCGCCGGATTGATCCCGGCCGTTTCCAGCGCGATGCCCTGGTGGGCGATGCCCGCCGACTGGAGCGTCTGTTCGACCCTGCCGAGCAGGGCGGTGTCGGCATGCACCGTGGCCTTGATGGAGGCGATCTGCACGGCGGGCGACGAGCCGAACAGGTTGGGTACGGTGTACGTTACCCCGAAAACCAGCGCGATGACGATGAGCAGGTACTTCCAGAGCGGGTAGCGATTCATGATCGGGCGGTCTTCCGGAATGCTGCGGGTGGGCGCTTGCGGTGGGGCGGTACGGCAGGAACGCGCAGGTAGCGGCGGCGCCTGCGCGCCTACAGCGATTTCATCGTGCCCTTGGGCAGCAGGGTCTGTACGGCGCTACGCTGCACCGCCAGCGTAACCGCCTTGTCACCTACGCTGGAGACCTGCAGCGTTATGTACTGCTCGGAAATATCGGTCACTTTGCCCACGAGTCCGCCGCTGGTCACGACTTCGTCACCTTTGGCAAGGGCGTCGACCATGGCCTTGAGTTCCTTGGCGCGCTTGGCCTGGGGACGGATCATCATGAAGTACATCAGGCCCAGGGCCACCATCATGACGAGCGGCAATGACCAGCTCGGTTCCCCGCCGGGTGCGCCCTGCGCATAGGCATCGGTAATGAAAAACATGGACGTGCTCCCGGCAAAACCGCGGATTATAGCGGGGACGGGCCGTCGGCAGCCCGCGCGGCCGGGTCCGGATTGCCTGCCTCCGGCGCAGCGCCCGCGCCGCGGCGGCGGTCCCGTTCCGACCCGGCAAAGTCCGAATACCGGCCCGCCTGGATGGCGGCGCGCGCCCGCTGCATCAGGTCCAGGTAGTAATGCAGGTTGTGGATGGTGTTCAACCGGGCGCCCAGGATCTCGTTGGCTCGCTGCAGATGATGCAGGTAGGCACGCGAGAACCGCGTACAGGTCAGGCAGGTGCAAGCCGGGTCCAGGGGGCCTGGATCGTCCCGATGCACGGCGTTGCGGATCTTGATGTCGCCGTTGCGGGTGAAGAGCCAGCCGTTGCGGGCGTTGCGGGTCGGAAGCACGCAGTCGAACATGTCGATCCCCATCCCCATGCCCGCCAGCAAGTCCTCGGGCGTGCCCACGCCCATCAGGTAGCGCGGGCGCTCCCTGGGCAGGCGCGCGGCCGTATGGTCGAGGATGCGCAGCATCTCGGACTTGGGTTCGCCGACCGACAGTCCGCCGATCGCATAGCCGTCAAAGCCGATATCGACCAGGCCCGACAGCGAGCGGTCCCGCAGGTCGGTGAACATGCCGCCCTGCACGATGCCAAACAGCGCGTTGGTATTGCCCAGGCTGTCAAAGGCGGTGCGGCTGCGCCGCGCCCAGCGCAGCGAGAGCTCCATCGAGGCGCCGGCTTCGGCATGGGTGGCGGCCCGCCCCGGCCCCGCCGGATCGCGCTTGTCGGCCATCCAGTACGGCGTGCACTCGTCGAAGATCATCGCCACGTCCGAGTTCAGGGCGGTTTGTACGCGCATCGATTCCTCGGGCGTGAGAAACAGCGCGGCGCCGTCGATGGGCGATCGGAACCGCACGCCGTCTTCGGTCACCTTGCGCATCGCTCCCAGCGAAAACACCTGGAAGCCGCCCGAGTCCGTGAGCAGGGGACGGGTCCAGCCCATGAAGCCGTGCAGTCCGCCGTGCCTGTCCATGACGTCCACGCCGGGGCGCAGCCACAGGTGGAAGGTGTTTCCCAGTGCGATCTGCGCGCCCAGTCCCACGAGTTCATCGGGCAGCATGGCCTTGACCGTGCCGTAGGTGCCTACCGGCATGAAGGCCGGCGTTTCGACCACGCCGTGGGCCAGATGCAGGCGACCGCGCCGCGCCGACCCGTCGGTTCCCAGCAATTCGTAGCGGACGCTCATCGCTGCAACAACTCGTCTGCGGGTGGGGGAATGCCCTGGCGCTGCAACAGCATCGCGTCCCCATAACTGAAAAACCGGTAGCGCTGCTCCACGGCGTGGCGGTACGCTGCCTGGATCGCCGCCGTGCCCGCGAACGCGGCCACCAGCATGAGCAGGGTCGATCCGGGCAGATGAAAGTTGGTGAGGAGCCGGTCGACGATCTGGAAGCGGAATCCGGGAAGGATGAAAAGCTGCGTTTCGCCGGAGCCGGCGCGCAGCTGGCCGCCGTCGACGCTGGACTCGAGCGCACGTACGCTGGTGGTGCCCACCGCGATGACCCGGCGGCCAGCCGCGCGCGCCGCATTGACGCGCAGCGCGGTTTCGGCCGGGACGTGGTAACGCTCGCTGTGCATGCGGTGATCACGCAAGCGCTCGGCGCGCACCGGCTGGAAGGTGCCGGCGCCCACGTGCAGCGTGACGCGCGCCAGCACCACGCCCCGCTGCCGCAGGGCTGCCAGCAGCGCCTCGGTGAAATGCAGGCCGGCCGTGGGCGCAGCCACCGCGCCGGGCTCCTGCGCGTATACCGTCTGGTAGCGCGCGGCGTCCTCGGCGGCGGGAGCATGGTGGATATAGGGCGGCAGCGGAACCTCGCCGGCAGCTTCCAGCACTTCATCCAGCGGCTGGGCAAATTCGAGCTCGAACAGGTCGCCCTGGCGGCCGGTCACTGTTGCGGAATAGACATCCACGCCGCCGCCCGCTAGCGGGGCTGGAAAACGCAGCGCCGTGCCCGGCCGCGGCGTATGGCTGGTGCGCAGCAGAAACAGTGCGCGATGCGCGCACAGCGCACGCTCCAGCAGGAGCTCCACGCGCCCGCCGCTCGCCTTTTCCCCGCGCAGCCGCGCCTTCATGACCCGGGTGTCGTTGAGCACCAGCACGTCGCCGGGTTCGAACGCGTCCAGCAGATCGGGTATGTGGCCGTCGCGCAGGCGCAGGCCATCGTCGTTGCCGGTCACGTGCAGGAGCCGGGCAGCCTCGCGCGTCGGTGCCGGATGCTGGGCTATGAGTTCCGGGGGCAGTTCGAACGCGAAATCCTCGCGCCGCGGCTCGCCGGCAGGTCCGGTGTCGGGATGGGAATGGTGGATCATGGCTTTACCGGCCAATCAAAGGAAGACGCCACGGAACGCGGGCGACCATGGGCGCAAATACCGCAGGCCCCATTCATGCCCGCAACGCAGCCCGGGCGTCCGGACTATAGCGCGCGCCGATTCCGCGTCACGGCGCGCGCGTGGCGAGCGTGCTTTCTGCAGCGGATTCGCCTGTCGGGCAAAGGGCGGACCGACGGCGAACCAACAGGCGTCAACGCATCACAGGACGCGTGCCACCTCATCGAGCCGCTGTGCAAGGCGGGGTGCCGCGAAATCGAGGAACGCCCGTAGCTTGAGCGGCGTCAGGCGCTTGCTTGGGTAGACCATGCTTACGGGTGTCGGTGGTTGCTCGAATTCGTGCAACACCGGCACGAGCCTGCCTTCGCGGACCGCTGCGGCGACATGGTAGGAGGTCGCCTGCACGATGCCCAGCCCGGCGCAGGCGGCATCCACCGCGGAATCGGGCGTCGTGGTGGAGAGGCGTACGCGCACCGGCACCAGCTTTGAAGCCGATGCTGAGCCCGTATCGAACTGAAATTCCCAGGCCTTATAGGGGCCCAGCGTGGTCCAGGAGATGCAGTCGTGCTCCAGGAGCTGCGATGGATGCGACGGCCGCCCGTGCGCGGCCAGGTACCCGGGCGTGGCGCAGGTCACGATGCGTATGCGGCCGATCTCGCGTGCCACCAGGCTGCTGTCGGCCATCGAACTGATACGGATGGCGCAATCGACGTGTTCCTCGACGAGGCCGATGACACGGTCGGCAAGTTGCAGGCTGACGTCGATCTGGGGATAGGCGCCGAGGAAGTCGTGGACGACGGGCTGCAGGTGATGCCGGCCAAATCCCACGGGCCCGGTTACGGTGATTTCGCCCTTGGGCTGGCGGTACTCGCCCGCGATCATTTCATCGGCATCACGCAGGTCGTCAAGGACGCGGCGGCAGGCGTCGAAGTAGGTCCGGCCCTGTTCGGTGAGCGCGACGTGGCGGGTCGAACGCGCCAGCAGGCGAACGCCGATGGCCTCCTCCAGCAGCGCCACCTTGCGGCTGACGGTTGCCACCGGAGACCCAAGCTTGCGGCTCGCGGCCGAAAAGCCGCCCTCCTGCGCCACCGACACGAACGCCTCTATGGATTCGAATTTGTCCATTATTGTCTCATTTAATGAGAAAACGATTGTCTAAATATCATGATTATCAATCCTATCGATATAAAACACAATTCGAGCAAGCCAATTCCTGGCCTGACTTCTGGAGACAGCCATGACCCGTATCGCAACGCACGCCAGCATCGACGCCGCCCCCGCCGCCTCTCGCGCCGGACTCGAAGCGGTTGCCCGCCAACTCGGGACCGTCCCGAACCTTTTCCGTGTCGTCGCCAGCAGTCCGACGGCACTGACCGGCCTGTTAGGGCTGGAGGGTGCCGCGTCCAAGGGTCGCCTCGGCGCAAAGACGCTGGAGCGCATTGCCCTGGCGATTGCCGAGGTCAATTCCTGCGCCTACTGCCTGTCGGCACATACCTACATCGCCCGCAACCTGGCAAAACTCGACGACGCGGAAATCACCGCCAACCGCAGTGGCATCTCCAACGACCCGCAGGCCGCGGCCGCTGTCGCCTTTGCGGTGCAGGTCGCGCGGGGCCGCGGCCACGTGACCGACGCCCAGGTGGCCGCGGTTCGCGCCGCCGGCTTCGACGATGCCCAGATCGTGGAAATCGTGCAGGCCGTGGTGCTCAACACCTACACGAATTACATCAATGAAGTGGCGCGCACGGACATCGATTTTCCTGCCGTCGAGCCCCTGCGCAAGGCAGCGTAGGGCGTCGAACGTCAGTCTGGCCCGGATCTGATTGTCTGGCGCCTGCCACGTGCGTGGCGGTCGCCAGGCGTGAACATCAACCAATGAGGAGTAGGGAAATGAAACACTCGCATCTTGCCAGCGCATTGACCGCGGTTCTGTTCATGGCGTTGTCGGCAACCGCGCCGGGGACGGCGGCAGCCACGCAAGGAAAGGCTTCGGTAAACACGCCGGTGACGTCGTTGCAATACGGCTCAACCGGCGTGTCCGACGGCATCCACGGGGAGCTCAAGGCGGCCCCGGCGTACGGGGACCTCGGCCATGGTCCGCACGGCACCTTCATCCGCATGCCGCCCGGATTCGTCAGCCCGGTGCACATCCACACGGAGGACTACTGGGGGGTGGTGGTGTCGGGCGTTGCCGTAAACGGACCGCCCGCCAGCGTCGACGTCGCGTTGCCGGCAGGCTCTTACTGGTTCCAGAAGGGCGGCGAGCGGCACGTCACGAAATGCATCTCCCCCAATGAGTGCCTTTATTTCATCAGCCAGCAAGGCAAGTTCGACTACGTCACCGACGCGGCGAGCAAGTAGGCCTGCAATGCGCGATCGGCCAGTGAACCTGGCCGATCGCGATTGGCCAATGGAGGCGGACACCATGCGGCAACAGTACCTGCGTCAGCTTTTCACGCCGGCGGTCAAGGACTGCCAATCGAAGGCCGGATCGCGCGCATCCTACGAGCGCTTGGCGGCGCGCGCCGACGACGGCCGGGGTCTCGGGCCGGAAGAGGAACGGCTCCTTGCCGAGGCGGATCATTTTTTTCTGGCTACCGTGGGGGAGACCGGCTGGCCGTACGTGCAACATCGTGGCGGACCCGCGGGCTTCGTACACGTATTGGGTCCGCGGCAGATCGGCTATGCCGAGCTGCGCGGCAACCAGCAGTTCATCAGCGCCGGCAATGCGTCGGCCGATCCGCGCGCGTCCATACTCGTGATGGACTACGCCAACCAGGCGCGCCTGAAGCTCATTGGCCGGCTGCGCTTCCGTGCCACCGGCGACGCCGATCCGGCGTTGCGCGCACGGCTGGCTGACACGATCCACAACGGCCACGTGGAGCGCATCGCGCTGTTTGACGTCGAGGGTTTCGACTGGAATTGTCCGCAGCACATCGTCCCGCGCTACACCCTGGAGCAGATAGAAAAGGCGGTGGCGCCGTTACGTGAGCGGCTGGCGCACCTGGAAACGCGGCGGTGACGGCCGCCCCCACCATGACCATTGCCTGGGCCCGCAACAGGCGGGTCCCATAGGACGTGCCGCCCGTGGTCCAGGCCGACTGACCGGGTTCGTGCCGGCATTGCCCTCACTCGTCCGCACGCGCGCCCGGATCCGCTGCAGCGCTGTGCTGCCGTAGACCCGGACGACCATCATGTCTTCGATTCGCCGGGCTGCGCCACGGAGAACCTCGTCCATGCAGCATCGGCGTATGGATACATGGCGGAAACCGAAGTCGACGATCAACGTGCCGTCATACGCGTGGTGCTTGCCGCCACGAGGGCGCAGGCGTCGCCCCTTTTCAATGCGATCGCAGCGCGCCTGTGCACGCGCGGGGACTACGATTCGAGGCCGCTCAGCAACGAGGAGCTTGGCCTGCTCGAGCGCGCCGGTTCGTCGGACCGTGTGCGCATGCTGCTCATCATCGAACGCCCCGCGGTCGAACGCGTGCTTGACTATGTCGTGCAGGCCAACACCCTCCAGATGGAGAACCCGGCATTAGTCCGCGAACACAAGGCTCAAGTTCCCTTGAGCTTCTTGATCATCGCCGCGGCCGTGAGCAGTTCCAACTGCGCCTCCAGCCGGATGACGCGACCTGTGAGGTCTTCGATCTTCTGCTGCTGAGCCTTCATCGCCTCGGATTGCCGATTCACCTTGTCCTCGAGCTTGATCATGGAGGTCAGGGCGGCCCAGACTTTGTCGGTAACGCCCACTAGGCCGCCTTCCGAACGGAGGTCTTCCCCGCCTTGGTTTCCATAGCTGCGATTCGTTTCTCGCTTGCTGCTATGAAATCGAGCGCGGCGTCGATTGCGGCGCCTGCACGGTCCGCCGCCCCCTTTGCCGCGTCAGCGAGTGCGGCAAGTTCGGCGTCGGATTCGCCGGATTCGTATGCGACGGCGCCCCGCCGCATCAGCTCCGAGATGGATAGCTCCAGCTTCTTCGCCTTGGCGGCAATAGCCTTCTTGTCCTGGGGTGTCGCCTGAACCACAATCCGTTCGGTTGCGCCGGCCATTTGAACCTCTTCGCAATTGGCGAAATGTACATGTACAGTATATGTACAAATATTCGACGGTCAAGCCCCGCGTGGGCGTGCTGCAGTCGTCGATCGATGCGTGGCAGTGGCGAGTGCCTGATGTTATTACCACAGTGCCGGGTGCGTTTCGATCGATGGACCGGCGCAGTTGCAATCGGGTCGGGTGCCGGGTGAGGAGGCCCAAACCGTCTTCCATGGCGACTTTGCGGCTCAATGCTCCGATGATAATTGCTTCTCCGATGAAATTTGATTCCTGCGGCTGGGTTTGAGCTCGGGCGCCAGGGTTCGATTTTTCTGCCACTGCTAACGGGAATCCGGCAACGTTGTTTGTCTTTTAGCTGCACGTAAGGCAACCAAGCGCGAACGCACTTTTTATTGGGGGGAAAAGCCATGAGAGCTGAATACCAACTCTCGGAGATGAAATCTCGCCGAAATCCTTACGCCTCGAAGCCCAAGACATCCGTAACGATGCGCCTCTTCGAAGAGGTCGTGGCGTATGTCAAATCCATGGCACTCGATGCGGGGGTGCCCTATCAGAGCCCGATCAATCTTTATCTTCGGGACTGCGTTTTGCAACACCGGCAAATGCAAAATGCGTTGCCTGCCAAGCTCTGAATAGGGCTGGTCGCCCATAGCCCCGATTGCGATATGGACGAGGATCATGTAACCGCAGCCGCGGACGACTATGCCCGGGTCTTGATCTTCCCGCCGTTGCTACTGGCCATTTGCATTGGCGTCGGCGTGATCGCTTGGCGCTTGTTGCCGCTCCAGCGGATTCCATTGACTATTGCTACTCCAATGGCAGTAATGTGCGTGGTCTGCGGACTATTGCTGGACCGGTTGGCCCAGCAGGCGCTGCGCCGGGCAGCAACGGCGATTCATCCTTCGCAGTCGACCCAGGCAATCGTTGTGACCGGTCCGTTCGCCAGGTCTCGCAATCCGATATACGTGGGCCAGGGTCTGCTGCTGCTGGCGGTTGGGTTCATCGTGCACGAGGTTTCATATTTCGTCGCATGCATTCCCTGGTACTTCACGATGCGATTTGGCGTGATTGCTCGTGAGGAGCGATATCTTTCCCGCAAGTTCGGCAACGCTTACGTCGACTACATGGGCCGCGTCGGGCGATGGATTTGAGTCAACCCGCTTCGGCCGATCAAATGCGGATCTTTGGGAAGGTTGGTGCCGGGCGAGGGAATCGAACCCACACTTCTTTCGAAATTTGATTTTGAGAGGAGTGCGCCTAGGATTCAACAATAAATTCAATGCGTTGCAACGATCAACGGCAACTTTAGAAAATCTTTAGATGTTTGCGCGCAGTCCAGGACGCGGCGACAGTCGCTACTGTCGATGGCATTGACATACCATATACGACATATACATAATATAGTATGTGGCGTGTCCAGGAACATCGACGGGTCGACCGCCAGCTATCCGGCAAGGTTCCCATCGAAATTCTCAAGCGCTACGAGAAATGGAAAGACATTGTTCGCCTCACCGGCCCGGCCGGGCTGCGGGCGATCAAA
>Ga0209698_10009010_pt1 | contig 10257 bp, 10 predicted proteins | sample LitLauG_LLR_2012_FD_187203 | JGI IMG/M metagenome (GOLD analysis project Ga0209698, IMG submission 187203) | Freshwater sediment microbial communities from Pennsylvania, USA - Little Laurel Run_MetaG_LLR_2012 (SPAdes) (version 2) | ecosystem: Environmental > Aquatic > Freshwater > Creek >... | reverse complement strand
GCGCCAGGCTCATGTCGAAGCGGCGCTGCGCGAACTGCCGAAGCACCAGCGCGTGCCGCTGGTGCTGTTTCACTTCGAAGCCATGGCCTACGAGGAAATCGCCCGCCGGCTGGTCGTCTCGCTGGCGAAGGTCAAGACCGACATGCATCGCGCGCGCCAGGCGCTGGCCGGGATCCTCGCGCGCCGCGGCATCAGCGCGGAATCGCTGGATTCCTAGGTGCACGACATGTCCCAGCCACCGCCCGACCCACGACTCGAGGAATTCATCGCCGCCATCGCGCGCGCGCAGCCGCTGCGCCGCGCGCCCGCTACCCTCGAGGAGCGCGTGCTGCGGCAGATCGCGCAGCGTGCGGCGCGTCCCTGGTGGCGGCTGGGATTCAGCGACTGGCCCTGGCCGGTGCGCCTGCTGTGCCTGCCCCTGGGCGCGGCATTCGTGGAGCTGGCGTTCCTGGCCGGCACGCGCGTAGCGCTGCTGTGGCAGTCCTGGCAATCGTCACTGCGATACTCCACGCTGGCGGTCAGCGCGCACTCCACCCTGCAGTCACTGGCGGATCTGGCTCGAGCCGGCCGGACCCTGGCCGCGCTTGCAGCGCAGGGCGTTGCCGGCAACTGGGTCTACGGCACGGCCGCCGCCGGGCTGCTGCTCTACGCCCTGCTGTTCGGTCTGGGCGCGGCGGCTTTCCGCGCCCTGATCCTCACTCCCGCATCCCACCGGTACTGACATCATGAAGAAGACACGATTGTCCACACTGCTGGCACTGGCGGGTTTGCTCATCGTGCCGCAGCTCGTCGTGGCCCGGACCACGCCGCCGGCGACTGCGGCGGCCGCCGCGACCCAGCCGCTGGGTTCGCTGCCGCCGCCCGCCGGAAATGCGGCTGCGGCCACGGCCGATGGTGCGGCGGGCAATGCTGACGATGCCGGCAGCGACAATGCCATCGTCTCGATCGGCCACGACTCGACGGTTGCCGCGGGCGAACACGTGTCCTCGGTGGTGTCCGTGCTCGGGTCCTCGACCAGCGCCGGCACGGTGGATCAGGCCGTCGTCTCGGTGCTCGGCAACACCCGTGTGACGGGCCCGGTAGGTCGGGCCGCCGTCGCCGTGCTCGGAAACACCTATGTCGACAGCCGCGTCGGCGAAAGCGTCGTCGCCGTGCTCGGCGATGTGGAACTCGGGCCGCACGCGGACGTCCAGGGGGACGTGGTCGCCGTCGGCGGCGTCCTCAGGCGCGATCCTGCGGCCCTGGTCCACGGTCATGTGCACAGCGTCATGGTGCTGGACCGACTGGGTGGCTTCGAGTGGCTGCATTCATGGGTGCGCCATTGCCTGCTGCTGGGGCGCCCGCTCGCCTTTGCCCCGGATCTCGGCTGGGCCTGGACGCTGGCGCTCGGTTTTCTGGTGCTGTACCTGTTGATCGCGCTGCTGGCTCCCGGTGGAGTGAACCGCTGTGTACGCAGCATGGAGATGCACCCCGGCCAGGTGCTGCTTGCGGCCCTGTTCAGTTTTGCGTTGGCGCCGGTTCTCTTTCTGCTGCTGCTGATCACCGTGATCGGCGCACCGCTGATTCCGTTGCTGGGCTGCGCGCTTTTCGCCATGGGGATATTCGGCAAGGCGGTGGCGCTCGCCTGGGTGGGCCGCCGCGTCCTGCCGGCGCGCGCCGCAGCGGCCGAGCCGCCGCCCGTGCTCGCCGTGCTGGTCGGCGGCCTGATCGCCCTGCTGCTCTACGTGATCCCGCTGGTAGGTTTCATCGCCTACAAGGCACTCGGCATTCTCGGGTTCGGCATCCTCGTATATACCCTGATCCTCTCCTTCCGCGCTGCACGCGCCACGGCCGCCCCATCCGCGGCAGCCGCTGCGGCAGCGCCAGCGGCAGCGCCAGCCGCCACGGCCGCGCCCGACGCCACGGCAGCGCCGGAAGCCGCCGCGGTTCCGCCGCCGCAAGCCGCCGCACCGCTGCCCATCGACCACGGTGCCCGCGCTGGCTTCTGGATACGGATGCTGGCCCTGCTGCTCGACCTAATCCTGGTAGAGGTGATCGGTGCCCTCATCGGCCTGTCCATGCACCGCGTATTGCTGCTGCTCGCGGGCTATGGCGCCGTCATGTGGAAGCTCAAGGGCACGACCGTGGGCGGAACGATCTGTGGCCTGCGCGTCGTGCGGCTCGATGGCCGCGTCATGGACTGGCCGACCGCCATCGCGCGCGCTTTCGGCTGCTTTCTATCGCTGGCCGTGGCGGGCCTTGGGTTCATCTGGGTCGTGTTCGACCCCGAACGCCAGTCCTGGCACGACAAGATCGCCGGCACCGTGGTGGTCCGTGCGCCCGGCGGCGCCGCGCTGGTCTAGGCTGATTCGCAGCCGTTGCCCGCTGATCGCCCCGACCGGATCAGGGCTGGGACGAGGCCGTCATTTCAGGTTGTCGTCGAACCAGCGGTAGCCGTAATAAAGGCCCACTCCGCCGGCGATCGCGCTCACGCATACGGCGCTCGGCAGCCCCACGCGGGCACCGAGCCACCAGCCGGCGGCGCCGGCGATCCAGGCACCGCCCCAGCCGATCAGATTGCGCATTGCGGCGCTCCAATTCCCTCAATGACGCCGGCGACCCGCAACGGACACACGGGCGCCGTATCATTCAGGCTTCCAATTCTGCCGGGCACAAGGAGAGCACAATGGGCATGTTCGATGGCATTCTGGGCGGCATCGTCGGTGCGGAGATGGCCACGGTCGTCAATGGCCTGATTGAAAAACACGGCGGCATCTCCGGCATCGTCAGCCAGCTGCAGCAAAAGGGGCTGGGCGACACGGTGAAATCCTGGGTCGGCACGGGTCCGAACCAGGCCGTCGCCCCGGATCAGCTGCACCAGGCCCTGGGCGCCGACACGGTCGCGCAGCTCGCCGCCAAGGCCGGAATCAGTGCGCAGGACCTGCTGGCCAGGCTCTCGACCGCACTGCCGGCGGCGATCGACAAGCTGACGCCCGGCGGCGTCGTGCCGAAGGCCTGATCCGCCGGACATAACGCTGCGAACGGCCTCCCGGTCCTGGTTTCTGTGCCCGATTCGCGACAGCTTGTCCGCAGCGCCCGCTGGCGGTGAAATCATCCGCGCCACCCGTCAACAGTGAGGATGCCGATGAACACCAACGATCGATTCATGCGCATTGCAGTCATCGGCTCGGTCATTCTGGTCGGTGCGCTGGCTCTGGCGGTGCGACTCCACTCCTGAGAGCGCGGCCGATGGTCAGGACCTCGTCGATCAGCATCACGAGATCCTCGTCGCGCGTACGGTGATTGACGATCGCGGCGCGCAGCCAGTAGCGCCCGGCCAGCGTCGTGTATGAGGGCGCCGCCACGCCGCGCTCGTGCAGGCGAATCAGCAGCTCTTCGTTCAGCGCATTGAGCCGTGCCTGCTCGTCGCCCGCGCCACGGTAGCGGAAGCAGACGATGTTCAGGGGCGGCGCCATCAGCAGCTCGAGCGCGGGCTCGGCGCGCACCAGCGCCGCGAGGCGCGCGGCCTGCGCGATATTCTGATCGATGAGACGGCCGTACTTGTCGAGCCCATGCTCCTTGAAGGACAGCCAGACCTTCAGGGCGCGAAAGCCGCGCGAGAGCTGCAGCCCATAATCGCTGAACCAGTCGGCGCCGGCGGCCAGGCCGCGCTGCGCGTGCTTGAGGTATTCGGGGGTGAGCGCGAAAGTGGCACGATGTGCCGCGCGGTCGCGAACGATGGCGCAGCCGGCTTCAAACGGGATATGCAGCCATTTGTGCAGATCCAGCGCCACGGAATCGGCGTGCTCCATCCCCTGCACCAGCGCGCGATGCCGGGGAGACAGTGCCAGGACCGCGCCGATCGCGCCGTCGACGTGAAACCACAGCCGTTCGCGCCGGCAGAATGCAGCGAGCGCGGCCAGATCGTCCACCGATCCGGTGTTGATGGTGCCGGCGGAACCGATCACGGCGCAGGGCCTGAAGCCCGCGGCACGATCGGCGGTCACCGCCTGCTCGAGAGCCCCGATATCGATGCGGTACCGGTCGTCCACGGCAATCCTGTGCAGCGCAGCCGAACCATGGCCAAGCAGTTCGAGCGCCTTCTGGATGCAGCTGTGGACTTCCGTCGATGCGTAGAATCGGAGCGGCCGCGCCATGGCGGCCACCCCCTGCGCGCGCACGTCCACGTCCGCTCCGGCGCCGCGCGCGACGGCGAGCCCGACGAAATTGGCCATGGACGCCCCGCTGACCAGCAGGCCGCCACTGGCGGGCGGCAGCCCCACGATCTGCTTGCACCAGTCGACCACCTGGGCCTCGACCTGATTGCCCACATGATTGCCGCCGCCCATGTTGGGATTGAGCGTGGCGGCGAGCAGGTCGCCGACCGCGCCAAAGGCGGTGCCGTTCCCCATGAACCAGCCCCAGAAGCGCGGATGGGTATTGCCCATCTGCCATGGCGCCACCCATTGGCGGTAATCCTGATACGCCGCATCCGCACCCTGTGGCGTACGCGGCAGCGGCGCCTGAAATTGCGCCGCCACATCCGCCGGGGTGGGCTGCCAGACCGGCCGATCGCGCAGCTGCTGCAGCCCGTCCAGCGCATCGTCGAGCGCGCGATGGGCCAGGGCGCGCAGCCGCGGCCAGTCTTCCGGGTCGAGAGTTTCCTCGGGAGGATGGCTGCTCATGATCGCCGCGTCGGGTGCAGGGGGATCCATGATCGCCCGCGCGCACGGGCTGCGCAACCGACCCGTGCCGCGCTCTAGATTACCCGCCGCAGAAATACCGCGACGGCGCTGAGTTCCTCGGCGCACACTTCGTGCCCCATCGCGTAGGGATGCCACTCCGGGCGGTATCCGGCGGCGACCAGCAGATCGCGCGACGCCTCGCCAAGCTGCAGATCGACCACCGGATCCTGCGCGCCATGCGCCAGGAACAGCGGCGTCGCCTGGTTGGCGCTGTGCCGTTCGGTGCGAAGTCCGGCTGCGAGCGGCAGGTAACAGGACAGACCGATCGCACCGGCGAGGCGTTCCGGCAGCCGCAGGGCGGTATACAGCGCCAGTGCGCCGCCCTGCGAGAAGCCCGCGAGCACGATGTGGCCGGTGGTGATGCCGCGCGCATTCTCGCGCCGGATCAGCGCGCGGATGGCGGCGTCCGAGCGGCGCAGACCCGCCTCGTCTTCCGGCGCGTGACGATCCAGGCCGACCAGGTCATACCAGGCGCGCATGGGCATGCCCGCATTGAGGGTGACGGGACGCACCGGTGCGTGCGGAAACACGAAGCGCAGCGCAGGACCGCCCGCCGGCGCCAGCGAGGGGACCGCCGGCTCGAAATCGTGGCCATCGGCCCCGAGTCCATGCAGCCAGATCACCGCGCCTGCCGGGTCGGGACCGGTCTCGACCTCGACGGTCTCCAGCAATGCCGGGGTCGGGTTCATCATCGCTCAATACTCGGCTCAGTCCTCGGCTCAGTACTCGAGATGCAGGCGCAGGGACCAGAAGCCCACGGGCCCGCGGTCGTGATTGAAGCCGGGATTGCGCACATATTGGACATCCGGACTCAGCTGCAGGCGCCACGGAAATCGGCCCAGGGACTCATCGAGCTGCCAGCGATAATAGGCTTCCACGATCTGCTCCGGGGCATAGTTGAGCCGTCCGTCTCCGAGCAGGAATCCCGACCCCCCCGCCGCCAGGTACTCCCGGTGCGGTGCCGACAGTCCCTCGGCGACGATGGCCACGGCCACGCGATCCTGCGGGCGGTGCCAGCGACCCAGCGCCAGTTGTCCTCCCACGCTCAGGTGCTGGTCGACCTCCGTGAAGGCGAAACTCTCGGTCTTGCCATCATTCCAGCCCAGGCGGGCGAACAACCCGGTCTCGCCCTCATCGGCCAGCGGCTGTTCCGCGTTGATCCCCAGTCCCCACTTGTGGCGACCCGGCCGATCGTCCGCCACGATATCGGGGGTCGTGCCCGCGACGGCCGCCAGCCGCAAGGCTGCGAGGTAATCGCCCATGCCGGCACGATTGCGGTAGGCGAGCAGCCGCAGCACCGTACCGCTCGCCCAGGGCGACATCGTGAGTTCGACGTTCTCGCCGCGTGCAACGCTCAGCGACGACTCGAGCGTCTGGCCGTTGGCAAGCACGGGCATGCGATACACGCCGTACCGCAGCGACCAGGCCGCAGTCACGAATCCGAGCACGGCGCCGTCGGTGTAGCCGCGCGTGTTGGCCGCGTAGTCCCAGGCGGTATTCTGCCAGAGCGACCAGTTCATGAATTGCGTACGGGCCGACCCGGCATAGCGGTTCCTGTCAAAGTCATCGTTGACCGCCAGCCGCCCGAACTTGAACTCCAGGTGCGTGCTCGCCTCGCTGTCTGGAATCTGGTCCTGGGCCCGCGCCACGGCGGTGACTTCCGACCCCAGGGGCAGCACCAGGCGCAGGTAACTGCGCGCGATGTAAAACTCCTTCTTCAGTCCCGATGCACCCTCACGCACCACATCGCCATTGGTCAGTCCGCCCAGCCCGGTGGCGTGACTGACCCCGTCGCCCATGAATTTCTCGACGTCGAGGTAGGCCTGCGCCCAATGCAGGGGGGCCCAGCCGAAATAGACGCCAAGCGTGTGGGTGGGCTGCGTGTCGCCCGTGGGATCGAGGCTCAGCGCGCCCGCATAGGGCGAGTGCAGGGAGGTCTGGTGCTGCACGATGAAGGTGTATTGCGCGCCCAACAGCGCCGGCAGCTTCGACTCAGGGGTCTGCGTGACAGGCGGCGCCGGCGCAGTGTCCTGCGCATCCTGCGCGCGGCACGCCAAAGGCAGACCCAGTGCACCGGAAATCACGAGCGCCCACAGGCCCGGCAGCCGCGGCACGGGAAATCCCCTCATCCGATCGTTCCTTTACTGAGACGGCTGCCGCACGCCTGGCGAGCCGCCATGATATCCACTCAAATGTGAAAGCCAAGTTGCAGCGCCAGGCCCTCGCTGCCGAAGGGGGCCTGGGCCGCGTGCGGACCTGCGGCCGGGGGAATGCGACCGGGGGGCTGAGAGGGTGCCGGCCGGCACTAACGGTGCGGGTCGTCCTTGTCCTGCTTCCGGTCGGCTACTTTCTTGACGGCAGCCTTCCTGTCGGCGACTTTCCTGTCGGCGACTTTCCTGTCGACGACCTTCCTGTCGGGCATTTTCTGCTCGGCCGCCTTGACGGCTGCGTCCCGCCGGGGTGACTGCTCAGCGGGCGCGTGCGCGGCAACTGCGGCCGGCGTCCGTTCTGCAGGCCTGAGCGGCTGCGGCGTCGCCAACGCAGGGCTCTCCCGCAGCGCCAGCTGTGCCCGCACGGCCTGCCGTTCCGGCAGCGCGAGGGGTGGACGACCGGGCACGAAGGCGGGAATCGATCGCGCGGAAGCGGGTTCCGGCGCGTAGGCGTGGACCAGCGGCGAGCGCGCTGCGGCCAGGTGCGCCAGTGCCGGCACCGAGGTGCTGACCGCCTGGCCGCTGGCCGTGGCCGCGGGAGGCGCCACCACCGTAACCTGCGTGATGTTGGTGACGTTGTAGTTGCGCGTGACGTTGTTCACGACCGTCGTATTGGTGACACGCATGCCCGGTGCAATGACCGCAGGCACGGAGGTCATCACGGCCGGGGCCGTGCCAATCGGCGCAGGAACGATGATGCCGCGCCGTGATCCGGGCGGAGCAGGCACGAAACAGCCCGGTGGGCCGATCGGCCGCGGCCCCGGCACGACGCCGGCACCAGCGACCTCCACCACCAGGCGCAGACCCGGCGGCGGCGGCACGAATGCCGCGCCTTCCGCGTCCCAGTGGCCGGTCACGAACACGACGACGTCTGCGCGATGCTCGTAATAGGGATGCACCCAGTGGTAGTGGGGACGGGGAGGCGCCGCCCAGCGTCCATGCGCCCAGACCCAGTCGCCTTCCCAGACCCAATAGCCGCCGATCCACACCGCCTCTTCGAACGGCGGCGGCGGCGGCTCCTCCACGAGCATCGGGGGCGGCGCCCACCCCACCACGACCGGGGGCGGCTGATCGATCGGGGGCTCGACATAGACACTCACCACGGCGGCAGGCGCCGGCTCAGTTACGTAGTCCACGGGCGGTGGCGGTAGAGGCGGCATCGCCACGCGCTCCGGCATCGGGCGTACTTCAACGGTGCAGGCCGTGAGCAGCAGGGTCAGCGGCAATACGCATCGGATCGATCGGACGAGCATGTGATTCCTCCCGGGCACTTCCCGGCCCAACGAGGCCGGAGTCCCGGCGTTGACGATCGCGCGCGACATGAAGCCTTCGTCATGTCGCGATGCGGGCCGGGAGCATATCCCGGACGACCGCGGCGAACCGGAACCTGCGTCACAGCGCGTTTCTGGCGCGGTCTCGTGGCGCCCCGGATAATGGCGCCATGCGATGGATGGCAGGTGTCGAGCGCGGATCGCGGCCTCCTCGGGTGCTGCTGCTGTGCCTGGCGCTGTGGGCGCCGCTGTCGTGGAGCGTGCCCGTCCATGCCGATCCGCTGGATGCCGCGCAGTCGCTGCGCTGGCACGGCTGTGCCGCCTCCACGCCCCATGCGGCACGCCTGCGTCGCAGCGCTGCGCTGATGATGGCGGCATCGCTGCTGGCCCGTGGCCTGGCGCCGGCGGACGCGGCCGCGCGCAGCGGCTATCGGGCCGAGCGCGTGGCGACACTGCACCTCGAGGGGCCCCCGGCGCGCCTGCGGCAGACGCTGCAGGAATCCGCCTGCAGGACCCTGGCGGATCCGTCACTGCGGGACGCAGGCGTGTATCAGCGGGGCCTGGACACCTGGCTGATACTGGCCGCGCCCTACCCCCTGCCGTCGGCCGCGCAGGCACCCGCGTTCGCCGCGCGCGCCATGGCGCTCGTCAACGCGGCACGCGGCCGCGGCGCTCGCTGCGGGCCGCGCTGGTTCGATCCGGCACCGCCGCTGCGCCGATCCAGCCTGCTCGACGACGTCGCCTACGGGCATGCAGCGGACATGGCTGAACACCTCTACTTCGATCACGTCGATCGCTCCGGGCGCAGTCCCGCGGACCGCGTGCGGTCCGCGGGCTATGCGGACAGGATCGTCGGCGAGAACATCGCCTACGGCCCGGCTACGCCGGAAGAGGTCGTACAGGGGTGGCTGCACAGTCCCGGGCACTGCGAGAACCTGATGGATTCACGCTTCGTCGAGATGGGCATCGCCTATGCGCCCGGCCACGCGGACCAGCCCGGCCTCTACTGGGCGCAGGTGCTGGCGGCCCCGCGCGCGTCCAGCAGCCGGGCCGCAACGCGCAGGCCCCAGGCGTAGATCGTCAGCGAGGGATTGACGCGGCCGGAACGCGGCAGCACGCTCCCGTCGGCCACATACAGGCCGGCGAGGCCATGCACGCGACCCGAGGCATCGACCACGGAAGCACGCGGGTCGTCCCCGGCCATCAGCGTGCCGCAGGCGTGCGCCGTGCCATTCGCTCCGGTGCGCTGCGTGACGCTGAGGAATCCGGACCGCAGCAGCGCCTGCTGCAGCGCCCTGACGAATCCCTGGTGCTCGCGCAGCGAGGCCGGCATGCGCCGCACATCGTAGTCCAGGATTCGCTCGCCACCCTGCTCGACGACCCGGTTGCTGCGATGCGAACCGTCTTCGGTCAGCAGGAAGAACCCATAGGCGCGCCGGGCGATCTGCCGCGCCAGAGCGCGGGGCACGCAGCGCGGCAGGAAGGAGGCCAGCAGTTCGGCATCGAAGCCCAGCGGTTGCACGGAACTGTGGGGATAGGAAGCATGGGTCGCCACCATGGTCTTGCGCAGCAGATCGCTCTGGCGGGACAGCGACACGGCCACCAGGGCCGTGAGCACGTGAAATTTGACCTGAGCGCCGATCAACCCGAAATTCAGCGCCGGCAGCGAGGGAAACTCGCGCGCGGCGCAGCGGGCCAGCAGCCGGGGCGAATGCAGCGCGCCCGCCGCGAGTATCACGTCGGCAGCCTCCAGGACCTCACCGGTGCGCAGCCGCACGCCCGAGATGCGCGGGCCGGAGCCTGCGGCCGCCGGGCGTGCGGCGACGAGTTCGGCAACCTCGGCACTGCAGCGCAGGGTGAGATTCGGGGCGGATTCGACCAGGCTCAAATGCGCCGGCAGGAATTGCTTGAGCGTGGCCAACGAATGGCGGTGGCCAAAGAGCACCACCGTACGCGGATGCTGATCCAGCTCGGCCAGCAACTGCTCCAGGTTCTTGGTGTGAATGGCCCTAAAATCGGCGCGGTTCACATAAAAAGCGATCGAATCGATAT
>Ga0209698_10009009_pt1 | contig 10257 bp, 8 predicted proteins | sample LitLauG_LLR_2012_FD_187203 | JGI IMG/M metagenome (GOLD analysis project Ga0209698, IMG submission 187203) | Freshwater sediment microbial communities from Pennsylvania, USA - Little Laurel Run_MetaG_LLR_2012 (SPAdes) (version 2) | ecosystem: Environmental > Aquatic > Freshwater > Creek >... | reverse complement strand
ATCCCGGGGAAGCTGGCTGTCGCTGCGGGCGTGGTGCTGGCGCTGGTTGGTGCTGAGGTCGCGCTGGGGTTGGACGCGGCACCGGACGCGGACGAAGCGCCGGTGGCACCAGTGGACGACAGGGCCGTGCAGCCGGCCAGCAGAAGAACGATGCCGGGTAGCGCAACTCGCCCCAACAACAGCGAGCAGGCAACTGGAAACACGTTGGCCTCCCGGTTGCCAAAGGCAGATCCGCCAACTGCGCCAACGGCGTTCGTGTCCTTGGGAGTGCTCCGTCCCGTCGACCGCATGATTCGAAACCCCATGGGCTCGCAACTCCTTCAGCGATTCCAGACGGCACTGTGGCGTTCGGGACCGAGCTTCAATCGATGAGCTGCATCACCAGGTCGGGATGTTCTTGATCAAAGATGTCGATGCCCGGCAACCAGCACGTGCACCCTTGTCGGTGGCTTCGGGCGCACTCTCCCATCCACCTGTCCGGCGCGGCAGGGCTGAAAGTCCCGCCGCAGGCCGAGACGAGACGTGGTTCCCAGCGCCCTCGAGGTCGGAAAGCCTGTTCGTGTCGAGGCCGGGATACGTGACGGAGTGGAGCCCGGGCGCAGCCGCCCTCGGGACGCCTTCGAGTGTCCGGTCCACGGCTCGGTGGCGAAGCTGCCCCACGGCCTCGGCTTGTAGGTGGAGGTCACTCGTTGCCGTGGCGGAGCTGGGGCGTCGCCGGCCATGTGCAACTGCGAGAAGTGAGCCCAGCACCGCCGGGCGTCACGTCGGAGTCCAGAACGCCCCAGCCCTTGGCGCCGTGCCGGTCGCGGACCACGCCGACTGACCCTGTCTCAATGATGCCCGAGTCTGGCAAGCCGTCGCGCCCGCGGACGGTACCTGTGGCGGCCCGGGATTTCAGTGCGTGGTCCCCGGGTCCGTGCATACCCTGGCCGCGAACCCGCCCAAGGCGCACCTACCCGATAGGGGGTGCGCACTCGCCCGCGGTCGGTGCGGGCGGCCGATTGAGCCGGGCCGGGACCGGGAGCGGGACGTGCTGCGGGCACCATAGAAGTCCACTCTCAAACGGCACCGAGGGGCGCGTCGCCTCTCGGGCAGCCACGCCATGCTCGCCCGCGTCGCGGCCAACGTCGTAGCCAGTTGCTGTCGTGCCCGACCAGTTGCGGCCGATGTGCGCGCCAGTGTCCGCCAGCTCTGGCCTGGGGCACGGTGATGCTCGGGCCTATCGGGTGAACTCGGTCGAGACGGTCCACAGCCGGTCCGCCGACTCGCGGTCTAGCGCGTGAGCGGCGACACCGGCGGCGTCAGTCCCCGCGGCGGTTGGGTCGTCGACATCGGCCTCCTGGCAATTCTCGAAGTATCGGCCGGCGACACTCTCCAGGAGGGGAAACGTGGCCACATACACGCTGGTGGCCGCCCTCTGCTCGAGGGTCTTATAGGTGTAAGCCCCGGAGGAGCGGATTTCCTCGAGGACCTTCGGGTCGTAGTGGCGGGCCAGATGGGAGTCGGCGATGGCCCCAGGGTGAAGGGCGTTGGCGAAGATGCCATCGCTGGCCCACTTGCGAGCGGCGCCGACCGCGAAGAGCACGTTCGCCGTCTTGGACTGGGCGTAGGCCAGCGCCGGCTCATAGCGGCGTCGGTCGAAGTCGATATCTTCGAAGGCCACCGGTGAGTTGAGGTGCGCCCGGGAGCTGACCGACACGATTCTGGCCGCACTGGCGGCCCGGAGTGCGGGGAGCAGGCCGACCGCAAGGCGGAAGTGCCCCAGATGGTTCGTCGCGAACTGTAACTCGTGGCCCTCCGGGCTGCGCTGCAGCTCCGGCACCGCCATGACTCCGGCGTTGTTCACCAGGATGTGCAGCGGCCCCGTGAATTCACGGGCGAGCCGATCGACCGATGCCCGGTCCATGAGATCAAGCTGAAGGACCCTGATCGACGGGCTGCCAGTGGTCGTCCGAATATCTGCGGCAACGCGGTTAGCGGTGGTGACATTGCGTGCCGCTAGGAAGACCTCGGCTCCCGCTGATGCCAAGGCGCGAGCAGTCTCGATGCCGATACCGCTGGCAGCTCCCGTGACCAGCGCCCGACTGCCATGAAGGTCAACGCCAGCCACCACCTCAGCGGCCGTGGTAGCAAAGCCAAACGGTGACGTGACACGCGCAACCGTCACGGTGGCCTCCTCGGGTCCAGGCAGGGAACCAGGGTCACCGGACTGAACGGTCGGTCGCGAGCCCCCAGCACTACGCCCAGCCTATGACCGACCTCTCAACCCTAATCCGTCTGCATACACATGATCAACCTGGCATGCGCCCTAACGCCGGACCGGCTCGTCACCGCCTAGTACGGTTCGACGATGAGTGGAATCGCGCGTCTGCGCTCGACTGTCCTTGACTGTCCTGAGCCGCTGAAGCTGGCCGAGTTCTACGCTGCCCTGGTCGGGTGGCAGGTCACCTCCGTCGAGGACGAGTGGGTTGTCGTCAGTGACGGCGGTCGTCATCCGCGCCTGTGCTTCCAGCAGGTGCCGGACTACCTGGCGCCTATCTGGCCGAGTGCCGAGCGCCCGCAGCAGTCCCACCTCGACGTGACCGTCGACGACCTCGACGCCGCCGAGGCGCAGGCTCTGGCCATCGGTGCCATCAAACACAAGTACCAGCCGAGCGAGAATGACGACTTCCGCGTCTTCCTCGATCCGGCAGGGCACCCGTTTTGCCTGTGCGTCGACGTCTAGGCACGGCGGGGCGCGCCACGCTCGGCGGGGAAGGGCCCGCCGTCCCGCTCGCTCCCCTTATAGAAGACCTAGTGGTGTCCGTGGGTCGCGTCCCATGAAGGCAGCGAGGCGTTCCCAGTCGTCAGCATCGGGAGCCGGATAGACCTCCGCCCCGAAGGGTGCTCCTGGCCCGACCATGTTGCGGTACTGGGGTTTGATCATTGCCCGTGCGCCCTCGAGTGCTGGCAAGGCGAGAGAAGGGTCCAACTTGTCGATCTGTCCGGTGGCCGTGGCCAAGTCCCAAGCGTGTGCGGCCAGCTCTGCCAGGTACATGTCCACCAGGGTGGCTCCCGTGTACTCCTCGCCCCACGGCATTGTGTGCCTCAACGACAAGCTGGAGTCGTCATTCCAGGCGTGTGCCGCCTGTTCCGCAGCGTCACGTAGCTGACCGGGCGCGTCGGGGAGCTCCACGTGAGGGGACTCGTCTCCGGGTGGGGGTGCCTGCCCGGAGCCGAGAGCGGCCGCCCGGTGGCCTGCTTCGACGAGGTGGTCGATCAGTGCGGCGACGTCGTACCTGGGGCACGGTGTCGGGTGGGCGAGCTCGTCAGCACCTATTCCTGACACGATCACAGCAGCGTTCTCGTAGGACTCCAACAACGTGCTCCGGCGGTCAGAATCGGCCATGCGGTTCCTCCTCGGTGACAGGCTAGTTACCCCGGTCGACGGTCGTCGAAGCAACGCGGCGAACCACTGCCCCTCACTGACGCGGGCCACGAACACGGCCGACGCCGGCCAGCCGCCGATCGGGCGTCACGAGCCAAAGGAGCCCGAATCTGTCGGCTATCGAGTCGCGGGCGAACCCGACATCTCCGGCCCCGGGGCGACGCTTCGTTCTCTCGGCTCGGTTCCGACACATCGCCCTGCAGATGGAGTTGCAGGTGACCGTTGGAGCCGCAGGGAGTCCGACGCGCTGGATGGCCGGCCTGAGCGGCCGACGCCGTGGCTCGGCCGCGCCTCCTAAACGTCCCCCGACAACCCGACGGCCATGATCGTCTCCACCTAGCCGATCTGTCACCGAACGGGTCCTGTCAGCCCCGCCGATCTGCACCGCTCGGTGCCCTGGACGGTTCCCGCCGCGAAGTCTGGGTGGGACTGCGGTGCTGGCCTGCTGACCGTGATGGTGATCTTCCTGGCGATGGTGGGGCAGATCGTCGTCCTGGCGTCGTGTGTGCCGCCGTGCCGCGGCCGATGACTCTGGTTTTCCCCTCGCCTTGTCGGTCGCGGTCACTTCGTGGGTTCTGCTGCGCGCGGTCCCGCGGCGAGGAGCTGCAGGGCTGAGCTGACGACGCCGGTTCTTACGGTGCGGTCGGGCCTACGCAGGGGCTGGGTCCGGCACCGTGTCCTGGCGGAGGGCGTCCGCGGGCGAGGGTGCTCCCGGAACATGTCGGACCGATTGGTGCCTGGTCACGGATGCTGCCTATTGTTGGCGGAGCCGGTGGTGGAGCAGCGCTTCCCACCTGACGGGGACCTGGCACCCACGGAGGTGGGATCGGTGGCGTTCAGGTGGGGAAGTGCCGAGCCCAGGCGTCGACCGGCCCGGGTGTGAGCAGCGGTATCGCGGCCGCGGAACAGGTTTGTGGCGCCTACAGCCTGATCGTGGTCGCGAACAGGCTTCCGGCGTCGCTGGTCGTCCAGAGCGACGGGAAATTGGAGTGGCAGCCGAGCCCGGGTGGGCTGGTGACCGCTCTCGAACCGGTGATGCGCGCGTCCGCGGGAGCGTGGGTGGGATGGTCCGGGGTGTCTGGGCCGGCCCCTGAGCCGTTCGACGCCGACGGGGTACGCCTGGTACCTGTCGAGCTGTCGGACCAAGACATAGAGCTGTTCTACGAGGGTTTCTCCAACGGCACGCTGTGGCCGCTGTACCACGACGTGATCGCGCCCCCGCAGTTTCACCGCCACTGGTGGGAGGCCTACTGCTTGGTGAACGAGCGCTTCGCGCAGGCGGCGGCCGAGCAGGCCGCGAACGGGGCGACCGTGTGGGTCCATGACTACCAGCTGCAGCTCGTGCCCGCGCTGCTGCGGCAGCGTCGCCCGGATCTGCGGATCGGGTTCTTCAACCACATCCCCTTCCCGGGCTATGAGATATTCGCCCAGCTGCCCTGGCGACGGCAGATCGTCGAGGGACTCCTCGGGGCGGACGTGGTCGGGTTTCAGCGGCGAGCGGACGTCACAAACTTCCTGCGCGCGTGTCGCCGGGCGGCGGGGGCCCGTACCAGCGGCGGAATCGTGCGGGTACCCGAGCGTTCGGACGGCAGTGACCGGGACGGCTCCGATGACGTCGCCGCGGACCAGAGGCAGGGGCGTCGGGTCAGCGCTGCAGCATTCCCCATCTCCATCGACTCGGCGTCGTTTGGTGAGCTGGCGCGCCGCGAGGACGTTCGTGCCCGGTCACGTCAGATCCGCGGCGAGCTTGGGAACCCGCAGGTGCTGCTGCTTGCGGTGGATCGGCTGGACTACACCAAGGGGATCCTGCACCGGCTGCGCGCGTACGAGGAACTGCTCGACGAAGGCCGCCTGGCGCCGCCTGAGTCGGTGTTCGTCCAAGTCGCCGCCCCAAGCCGGGAACGTGTCCGGGAGTACCAGAGCCTGCGTGAGGACGTCGAGGCAGTCGTCGGAAGGATCAACGGTGAGCATGCGACTCTGGGTCAGCCGGCGGTGCACTATTTGCGTCACTCCTACCCGCGCGAGGAGATGGCGGCCCTGTACATGGCGGCCGATGTCATGATCGTCACCCCCCTTCGCGATGGGATGAACCTGGTGGCGAAGGAGTATGTGGCCTGCCGCCAGGACGAGCTGGGAGCGCTGGTCCTCAGCGAGTTCACCGGCGCCGCGGACGAGCTCGGCAGCGCGTTCCTGGTCAACCCGCACGACATCGAACAGACCAAGGACGCGATCATGCGAGCGGTCCAGGTGACGCCGGGGCAGGCGCGCCGCAGGATGCGGTCGCTGCGCAAACGGGTGCGGATCTTCGACGTCGACCGGTGGGCGACCGACTTTCTGCGTGCGCTGGATTCCCCCGCACCTGACCTTCACGGCGTCGCCGCCCCACCGCAGGACCGCTAGCGGCCGGTACCCGACGGGCGGGTGGCCGCACCGGTTCGTTGGCGCAGCCTGTGGGCCAAAGTGGGGTGCGGAGCTGCGTTCGAGTGGACGTGGCCAAGCAGGACGGCCCGAGGACACCTATGCCCTCACGGGGCGGATCGTCCGATCCGCGTCGTGCAGGGCCCCCGTGCGGCGACGTCGGCCCGGAAGGCGCACCGGATCTGGTCGCAGTGGACCCAGACCAGGACCCGGGGCGGTACGGCCGGCCACCGGTTGCAGACTCAGGCCCGAGGTGATGCGACCTGCGCCGGTTGGAGACCGAAGCCCCGATCAGTGCCCGGCCCGCAAGGACCCGCGACGATCAAATGCGCCAGCACCGCGACGCGAAGACCTCGAGCGCCGCGGCGTGCGGGGCGAATTCGGCGGGAACCTGGGTGTTGTCGGAGAAGTCCAGGATCAGCGGCAGCACCTCGCTGGCACCGATGAGCCTGGTCGCAAGACCCAGCCCGAGCTGTGTCCCTGGCAGCAAAAGCACACCCAGGTGACCGCTGGGTAGCATCGTGGTTGGGGGGCGCCGGGGCGGCCGAACCTGCCCCGGCTCCAGCGCCGGCCTCCCGCGCTGCAACACTGCTCCCCGGTGGGTGCGCCCGGCGCCCACGCGTCCTGAAAGGTGGCCAAACGGCCATGAACATCGTCGTCTGCGTCAAGCAGGTCCCCGACTCCTGGGCGGAGAAGAAGCTGCAGCCCATCGACTCCACGTTGGACCGCGAGTCCGCCGATGCCGTGATGAACGAGCTCGACGAGTACGCGGTCGAGGAGGCTCTTCGGCTTCAGGAGTCCGCCGGTGGCTCCGAGGCGTGCCCGGTGACGATCCTGACGGTCGGCCCGCTCAAGGCGTCGGAGACGATCCGCAAGGCGTTGTCGATGGGTGCCGACGGCGGGATCCACGTGGTGGACGATGCCCTGCACGGCTCGGACGCCCTGGCGACCTCGCTGGTGCTGGCCAAGGCGTTGGGAACGGTGCCCTGGGACCTGGTGATCATGGGCACCGAGTCCACGGACGCACGGATGAGCGTGGTGCCCGCGATGCTCGCCGAGCGGCTGGCTGTGGCCCAGCTCACCTTCGCCGGCAAAGTCGACGTCGACGGGAGCAGCGTGCGCGTGCAGCGGGTGACCGACACCGGCTATGACACCGTGGAGGCGACCTTGCCGGCCGTTATCTCGGTCGTTGAGAAGATCAACGAGCCCAGGTATCCGTCCTTCAAGGGGATCATGGCCGCGAAGAAGAAGCCCGTCACCACCCTGTCGTTGGCTGACCTTGGTCTCAGCCCCGACGAGGTCGGAACCGCCGGGGCCCTGTCCACGGTGGCCGACTTCGCCACCAGAGCCGCCAAGGCAGCAGGCACGGTCGTCAAGGACGAGGGCGACGGCGGCGTGAAGCTGGCCGAGTTCCTGGCCACCAACAAGTTCATCTGACGCATCAGCCCACAACACCACACTGACGACGAGCCGGAGAGCGGACCACATGGCAGAGATCCTCGTACTGGTCGACCACGCCGACGGAGCGGTCAAGAAGGTCACCACCGAGTTGCTGACACTGGCTGCGACCCTGGGAGAGCCCAGCGCTGTCCTCGTCGGCGCCGGGTTCGACGCTGCCCGCGAGCGGTTGGCCGAGTTCGGCGCCGGCACCGTGTATGTCGTTGACGGCGACGGGGCTGCCGGGTCGGCTGATCTGGTCGTCGCGCCGGTAGCTGAGGCGCTGGCGCAGATCGTCGCCGACCGGTCCCCAGCTGTGGTGCTGCTGGCCAGCACAGCAGAGGGCAAGGAGATCGCTGGCCGGCTGGCGGTCAAGCTCGGTTCTGGGGTGATCACCGACGCGGTGGCCGTGACGGCCGACGGCGCCTCCGTGGTCGCGACCCAGTCGGTGTTCGGGGGCTCCACCATCGTCCACTCCAAGGTGACCCGCGGGGTGCCGGTGATCGCGGTCCGGCCGAACGCAACGGCTCCGGTGGCAGCGTCCGCTCCTGCCGCTGCCGACCGGGTCGACGTGGCTGTGGCGTTTTCGGACTCGGCGCGATTGGCCCGTGTCAGCGGCCGCACCGTCGCAGCCCGTACCGGCCGACCCGAGCTCTCCGAGGCGTCGATCGTGGTGTCGGGAGGGCGCGGTGTCGGCGGCCCCGAGGGATTCAGCCCGGTTGAGGAGCTCGCCGACGTGCTCGGGGCAGCTGTGGGTGCCTCGAGGGCAGCCACCGACGCCGGCTGGTACCCGCACCAGTTCCAGGTCGGCCAGACCGGCAAGACGGTGTCTCCCCAGCTGTACATCGCGAACGGGATCTCCGGTGCGATCCAGCACCGGGCCGGGATGCAGACCTCGAAGACCATCGTGGTGGTGAACAAGGACTCCGAGGCGCCACTGTTCGAGATCGCCGACTTCGGCGTGGTCGGTGACCTGCACACCGTCCTGCCGCAGGCGATCGCCGAGATCAGGAAGCACAAAGCCTGATCGCGCCCCATCGGTGTTGCCCGCCGCTGGGCGCTGCCGTGCGCCGCGCCGGGTGGCGGGGGATCGCCGGGCCTGTGGCGGCGACCCGCGGCCGGAGCGCCGGTGGATCTAGACTCGATGCCCTGATGGCTTACCTCGACCATGCCGCGACGACGCCGCTGCTGCCCGAGGCCCTTGCTGCGCTGAGCGCGGAACTGGGCCTGGTCGGCAACCCGTCGTCGCTGCACGCCGCGGGCCGGCGCGCTCGGCGCACCGTCGAGGAGTCGCGTGAGGTCGTCGCCGAGTCGTTCGGCGCCCGGCCCAGCGAGGTCATCTTCACCGGCGGTGGCACCGAGGCGGACAACCTGGCGGTCAAGGGCCTGTACTGGGCCCGGAACGGGCGCCACGGCGGGGTGGAGGTCCGCCGCCCACGCATCGTGGCGAGCCCGGTCGAGCATCATGCCGTCCTGGACCCGCTGCGCTGGCTCGCCGAGCACGAAGGGGCGGTCATCGACTGGCTTCCTGTCGACCGCTACGGCCGGGTGGCGGCGGCGGATGTTGAGGCTGCCCTCGGTGATGACCCGGACTCGGTGGCCTTCGTCACCGTGATGTGGGCCAACAACGAGGTAGGTACCGTCCAGCCGGTCCACGACATCGCTGCCGTCGGGCGCGCCGTTGGTGTGCCGGTGCACGCCGATGCCGTCCAGGCCGCGGGCCAGCTGCCGGTCGACTTCGCCGCCAGCGGGTTGGACGCCATGACCATCACCGGTCACAAGATCGGTGGCCCGCTGGGCATCGGGGCGCTGCTGGTCGGCCGCGGGGTCGAGCTCACCCCCCTTCTACACGGCGGCGGCCAGGAGCGGGACGCCCGGTCCGGCACCCTGGACACCCCCTCGATCGCAGGGTTCGCCGCGGCGGCGAAGGTCGTGGCCTCCGGCCGCGCCGAGCGGGCCGCCCACCTGGCCCGGCTGCGCGACGCCCTGGTCGACTCGGTGCTGGATGCGGTGCCCGACGCCCGGCTCAACGGGGACCCCAGCCCCGCCGGGCGGCTGCCGGGCAACGCACACTTCTCGTTCCCCGGCTGTGAGGGGGACTCCTTGCTGCTGCTCCTGGATGCCCGCGGCATCGAGTGCTCGACCGGCTCAGCGTGCAGCGCCGGGGTGGCCCAGCCCTCCCATGTTCTGCTGGCGATGGGAGCGGACGCGGACTCGGCCAGGGGGAGCCTGCGATTCTCGATCGGGCACACCAGCACGGCGGAAGACATCGACGCGGTGGCCGGCGCGATCGGCCCCGTGGTGGAGCGTGCGCGCGGCGCTCGGCTGGCCGCCGCGAAGCGGGCCTGAGCCCGGTGCGCGTTCTCGCGGCACTGTCCGGTGGAGTCGACTCCGCCGTCGCGGCCGCCCGGGCGGTCGACTCCGGGCACGATGTCACCGCCGTCCACCTGGCGCTGTCGCTCAACCCGCAGTCTTTCCGCTCCGGGGCACGTGGCTGCTGCACGCTGGAGGACGCGCGCGACGCCCGGCGGGCGGCCGATGTGCTCGGCGTGCCGTTCTACGTCTGGGACCTCGCGGAGCGATTCAAGGCCGACGTGGTCGACGACTTTGTCGCCGAGTACGCGGCCGGCCGTACGCCCAATCCATGTCTGCGCTGCAACGAGCGGATCAAGTTCGCCGCCGTCTTGGACCGGGCCCGGGCGCTGGGGTTCGACGCCGTGTGCACGGGGCACTACGCCCGCGCAGTCGACGGACCGGCCGGACGCGAACTCCACCGAGCCGTCGACCCGGCCAAGGACCAGTCCTATGTCCTGGGGGTGCTCACCGCCGACCAGCTCGCCGGGGCGCTCTTCCCGTTGGGCGACAGCCTGAAGAGCGCCGTGCGCCAGGAGGCAGCCGCCCGCGGCCTGGCCGTCGCGGGCAAACCGGACAGCCACGACATCTGCTTCATCGCCGACGGGGACACCGCCGGATTC
>Ga0209698_10009008_pt1 | contig 10257 bp, 8 predicted proteins | sample LitLauG_LLR_2012_FD_187203 | JGI IMG/M metagenome (GOLD analysis project Ga0209698, IMG submission 187203) | Freshwater sediment microbial communities from Pennsylvania, USA - Little Laurel Run_MetaG_LLR_2012 (SPAdes) (version 2) | ecosystem: Environmental > Aquatic > Freshwater > Creek >... | reverse complement strand
CTTTGCCGCCGTGCGCGTCGATCTGACCGACGGATCCGCCGCCGAAGCGGCCGCGCGCGCCGCGCAGAGCGCGTCGGCGCTGGTGCACGCGGCGGGAATCCTCCGCGTCGGCCGGCTGGGCGAGCTGAACGGGCGGGACGCCGAAACGATGTGGCGGCTGCACGTCGACGCGGTCGCCCGCATCGCGAATGTGGTGCTTCCGGCCATGACGAGCCGCCGCGACGGGCGCGTCGTGCTGGTGGGCAGCCGGGTCGCGCAGGGAAAGGCCGGACGCAGCCTGTACGCGGCGACCAAGGCGGCCCTCATCGCGCTCGCGCGGAGCTGGGCCGCGGAAGTCGTCGCCGCGGGCGTCACGGTCAATGTCGTCTCGCCCGCCGCGACCCTGACCGCGATGCTGGACGACCCCGCGCGCAAAGCGGCCAGCCCGCAGCTGCCCCCGCTCGGCCGCCTCATCCGGCCGGATGAAGTCGCCTCCCTCGTCAGTTACCTGCTGTCGCCTTCGGCCGCGGCGATTACCGGGCAGGACATCCAGATCTGCGGCGGCGCTTCGCTCTCCCATTGACTCCAACCGGACACCGACCATGAAAATCATCGACATCCGTGAAGTAACTCAGCCGATCAAGTCCGACATCCGCAATGCGTACATCGACTTTTCGAAGATGACGCTCAGCCTGGTCGCCGTGGTGACCGACGTCGTGCGCAACGGCCGCCGCGTGGTCGGCTACGGCTTCAATTCCAACGGCCGCTACGGACAGGGCGCCCTGATCCGCGAGCGCTTCCGCCCGCGGGTGCTCGAGGCCGACCCGGAGGGGCTGCTCGACCCTCAGCGCGACAACCTCGATCCGCACCGGATCTGGGCAACGATGATGACCAACGAGAAGCCGGGCGGCCATGGCGAGCGCTCGGTCGCAGTCGGCACGATCGACATGGCGATCTGGGACGCGGTAGCGAAGATCGAGGGCAAGCCGCTGTTCCAGCTCCTCGCGGAGCGCTATGGCAGCGGGACGCCGAACCGCAGGGTTTTCGTGTACGCCGCCGGCGGCTACTACTGGCCGGGACAGGGTCTCGAAGGGCTCAAGCGCGAGATGCGCAGCTATCTGGACCGCGGCTATTCGGTGGTCAAGAAGAAGATCGGCGGCGCTTCCCTCGCTGAGGACCGCCAGCGCATCGAAGCCGTGCTCGGGCTGCTCGGTCCGGGCCAGAAACTGGCCGTCGATGCAAATGGGCGCTTCGATCTGAAGACGGCCGTCGAATACGCCCGCGCGCTGTCGGACTACGACCTGTTCTGGTACGAGGAGGCCGGCGATCCCCTCGACTATGCGCTGCAGTCGGAGCTGGCCGCTCACTACGCCGGCCCCATGGCGACCGGCGAAAACCTCTTTTCGATGCAGGACGCCCGCAACCTCATCCGCTACGGCGGGATGAGGCCGGATCGCGACTGGCTCCAGTTCGACTGCGCGCTCAGCTACGGCCTGGTGGAGTATCTGCGCACACTGCAGATGCTGAAGGACAACGGCTGGTCGGCCTCCCGCTGCGTCCCGCACGGCGGGCATCAAATGTCCCTGGCGGTCGCGGCCGGTCTCGGCCTGGGCGGAAACGAATCCTACCCGGACCTATTCCAGCCCTATGGCGGCTTCCCCGACGGCGTCAAGGTCGACAACAGCTTCGTCACTCTGCCTGAACTGCCGGGCATCGGCTTCGAGGGCAAGGCCGACCTATACGCGCAAATGACGGCGCTCGCCTCTTAGCCGAGTTCCCCGTTCGCGCCGACCAGGCGCGCGCCGAACCGGGCAGCCGGACCGACTGATACCCACGAGGAGACAGATCATGCAGACGTTCGATACGGTGGACACCGCCATCATCATCGCGATGGCCGTCGCCTATATCCTCCTGACCGGCTGGCTGACCGTCCGCTCGCGCAGCAAGTCTTCCAGCGAGTTCATGGTGGCATCGCGATCCATGCCGGCATTCGTCGTCGGCGTGCTGATGATGTCGGAATTCGTCGGCGCCAAGTCGTCGGTGGGCACGGCGCAGGGCGCCTTCGAGTCGGGCATCGCCGCCTCCTGGGCCATCCTCAGTCTCGCCATCGCATTTCCGCTGTTCGGAATCTTCCTCGCCCGGAAGCTGTACAACTCCGGTGAATTCACCATCTCCGGTGCCGTTGCGCAGCGCTACGGGCGCTCCACCCAGCTGGTGGTATCGCTGATCATGATCTATGCCCTCCTGCTGGTGAACCTGGGCAACTACATCAGCGGCGCCGCCGCCATCGCCACCGTGCTTAAAGTGAGCCTCCCGGCCGCCGCCCTGATCACCGCCGTCGTCAGCACCTTTTATTTCGCCTTTGGCGGATTCAAGAGCGTGGCTTACGTCTCGGTCCTGCACACGGCCGTCAAGTACGTCGGCGTCTTCATCGTCCTCGGCACCGCGCTGTACCTGACCCGGGGTCTCGCCCCGGTCGTGGAAACGCTGCCCGCCTATTACTTCAGCTGGGATGGACGCATCGGCCCCTCCACGATGCTCGCCTGGCTGATCGGCAACGTCGGCGCGGTTTTCTCGACCCAGTTCATCATCCAGGCCATCTCGTCGACGAAGACCGCCGACAGCGCCCGCCGCTCGACCTACATCGCGGCTGCGCTGAGCATCCCGTTCAGCATCGCCCTCGGCATCATCGGAGTGGCCGCGCGCTACCTCTACCCGGACATGAAAAGCCTGTACGCGCTGCCGGTGTTCCTGCAGGGCATGAACGTCTTCATCGCCGGCATCGTCACGATCTCGCTGATCGCCTCGGTGTTCGTCGGCGTCAGCACGGTGGCGCTGGCGATCGCCTCCCTGGTCGTTCGCGACTTCTACGTGCCGCTGCGCAAGCCCGACGCGGCCACGGAGTTCCGCACCACCCGGTGGTTGTCGGTCGTGATCGGATTCATTCCGCTGGTCTTCGTCTTCTTCGCACCCGGCCTGCTCCACCTGTCGTTCTTCACCCGGGCCCTGCGCCTGTCGATCTCCATCGTCGCCATTCTCGGCTTCTACCTGCCGTTCTTCGGCAGCAACCGCGCCGCGACCTGGGGCCTCATCGGCGCAGCGGTGGCGACCTCGGCGTGGTACCTGATGGGCGATCCGTACGGCATCGACAACATGTATATCGCCCTCATCACCCCCATGCTCGTGATGGGTGTCGCGAAGCTTCTCCCCGGATCAGGGCCCGCTGACGCTGCCCCTCGCGCGGCGGGATAGGCGGCGCCCGCTCACGCCGGCTGGAAGATCGCGGCAACCTTGCTGGAATTGAACACGTAGGTCTCGACGAAATCGGACCAGGTGCAGCGCTGACCCAGCGCCTTCATCGCGCCCAGAAGGGCGAACCAGTTCAGGGTCTCCTGCTCCCCGGATGCGCCGATCTGCTCCAGCGTGAACCGTCGCCAGTAGTCGTAATCCCCGCTGACCATCGCCTGATAGAGCTTGCGGTCCGCCTCGATGTCCGGCTGCATCCGCCAGGTCTTGTCGACGCTGAAGGCGTGCGACCAGCTCGAGGATGCGATCAGCGCGACCCGCCAGGGACTCTCGCGGCAGATCCTGCCGACGGCCGCGCCGAAGTCGAAGCACCGCTTCGGCGACGGCGAGGGCGGATCCAGGGGCCTGCCGCGCTCGGCGTAGCTGCTCACGAAACCGCGGTAGCTCACCACGAGCTCCCCATAGCAGTTGATCTGAATGGGAATGATCGGATAGCCGAAGCCCCGGCGATCGTAGTCCAGGTAGAGCACGGCGTTGAGGAACGCGTGCGACAGCCCCTCGTGATGGAGCGGCTGGTAGGCGTAGGAGACGTCGAAGTCCGCGGCGAGCAGCTTCGTCGTGAGGTGCCTGGCTGCTTCGCGGTGGAAACGGATGTCGAAGCTCTTGTCCGCCGGCTCGCCCCACACGTTGGCTTTCCCGGAGACCATGGCCGACTCGTGCGCCTGCGCCCACGGCTTCAGGCTGAAGTCCGAGTACGCCAGCACGCAGAACGGCGGAATGATGTCTTCCTTGAAGTTCTCGTACTGGTCGTCGCCCCAGATGACCACGAAGTCGGGCTTGAACTCGTCCAGCGCCTGGCGGACCTTGCGCAGGCCGGCCAGCATGCGCTCGCGGTGATGGGCCGCCGCCTTCGTCCCGTGGTCGTTCGACCACTCCTCGCGCATCAGCGCCGGCCAGTTCCGCGGGTCCTTCACTTCCGCCGGCACGTCCGGATCGTCCAGCCGCATGCGCAGAATCGCCGACATGTTCGCGTCCACGCCGCTGAACAGCGGATAGTGCGAAATTCCGAGACCGAGGACCTGGCCCATATGACTCTCCAATCGACGCCCCGGGGCGCCTCAGACGATAAAGGTGAGATTGGTCATGGGGGTGTCGTTGTTGATCAGATACACCCACTTCTCTTTCATCTTGAACCCGCCGCCGGTGCGCACGAGCGTGTGGCGGACCTTGCCCATCCACAAGGTCTGGCGGTCGAGGCGGACCTCAGCCAGCACCAGCCTGGACGACACCGTCCCGCCGCGCTCCGCATCGAAGTCGGCCAGGCGCACGTTGGAGACCGTCCGGGCGAGCCGCGAGCGCGGCGCCTGGGCGTGGGCGTGCCTGCCCTTCAGGCGGAACATGCGTTCGTCCAGCTTCTTGAAGTCGTCGTAGATCACCGAGATGTGCCGGGAGGGATCGATATCCTCCTCGTTGCTGGGAACCCAGTAGCGCGCATCCGCCGTCCACAGCGCCAGCCACTCGTCGAAGCGGTGGCTGTCGGCCAGGTCCGCCTCGTGAAACAGAAACTCCTCCACCTCGCGCAGAACGCGGAAATCGGTCGTGTCCACGGTCGATCCTTCAAGCCGGTTGGGTCATGAGCTCGCGCCAGCGGCGCGCCTGCCCGCGCTGGGTCACCTCGTCGGTGATCAGCCCGACGATCGTGCCGTCGGCATCGACGGTCTCCCGGCCCATCCCGCGCGAAAGCTCGATCCACGGGTCGACGCTGCACTGCATGCCGCGCTGAACCCGTTCGAAGATCTCGGCGTCGTCCGGCGAGCCGAATCCGGCCGGGCCGTAGAAGGACTCGTGCTGGCGGAGCCGCGTTTCGTTCATCGCGTCGCTCACCCCGCCCAGCCGCACCGCGTACATCTGCACCTCGGATTCGCCCGGGGAGACTGGGTTGATGATGCGGATCTGGTTGTTGATGAGCTGCATGTTCGGGAAGATGCCCACATGGGGGTCGCCGGCCAGCGCGACGAGCAGGCGCCCGCGCTGCTCGCCGTGCCTGGCGATCATCGTGCGCATGTACTCCTCGCCGCCCGGAACCTTGCGCATGAAAGCCTCGTACTCGGGGTAGTTCTTCATGCGCTGCTGGCGCATGTCGAGCATGCAGTGGCCGTTGCCGAGGTCGCGGGTGCGGCTCAGCGCCTTGTCGTCGAAAGGATCCTCGCGGTGGGTCGCACCCATGCCCGAATCGGCGTCGCGCTGCCACACGCTGATGACGGACGCGTGGACGAAGTTGGGGTGATAGCCGTCCATGCCGACCAGCTTCCAGTTGCCCTTGTAGATGGTCTTGTGCACGCCGGCGTCGACGGCGATTTCGCCCGTCGGCGAGGCGTCGATCATGAAATCCAGCATCTCCGCGGCGTGGGCGAGATGATCGCGCAGCGACTCTCCTTCCGGCGTAAGGCTCGCAAACACGAAGCCGCGGTACTCGTCCATCCGCGGAGCCGGCGTGAGTCCCATCCGGTCCTGCCTGAAGTCCGGGCCGTAGGCTTCGCGGCCGGTGACTTCCACCAGCTTGCCGGTGGTGTCGTAGACCCAGCCGTGGAACCAGCAGCGGAAGTACTTCGTGCGGCCGCTCTCCTTCTCGCATACCACCGAGCCGCGGTGGCGGCAGCGGTTCATGAGGACGCGCACCGTGCCGTCGCCGCCGCGGGCCAGGATCACCGGCTGGCGGCCGATGCGGCGCACCCGAAAGTCACCCTCCACCGGCACCTCGCTGGTGTGGCCGATGTAGACCCAGGTGCGGTAGAAGATGCGCTGCATCTCCAGCTCGAAGATCGCGGGATCGGTGTAGATGCTCGAATGAACCCGGCCTTCCTGGACCAGCGCAGGGATGTCCTGACCCTGACCGGCTCCGGCGCCTGCGGCGTGGTCTCGTTGCTGCGGCATCCTGGGCTCCTTTCGACCCGTTCGCTCAATCCCGTTGCGGCCGGCGGCGTTGCCGCTGGCGTCGCTCCTGCCCTGCGGCGGTCCGATGGCCGCGGCATCGCTCATGGCTGCCGCGGCGACCGGGCCCTGGCCACGTCGACGGCGCGGCCGCAGGCGCCGCGCGAGTTCGCCGCCGTCATAGTAACTCGCGCGAACGCTTGTCAACGCCCGCCCGTCGGTGCCATCATGCGCCTGCCTTGTGAGCTCCTGTGACGAAACAGCCGATCATTGCCGCCATGATGGGAGACCCCGCCGGCGTGGGACCGGAGGTCTGCGTACAGGCCATCGCCAGCGGCGCGCTGGACGCCGTGTGCCGGCCCATCCTCATCGGCGAGCGGGCTGCCGCGCTGCGCTGCGCAAAGCTCTACGGCATCCAGCGCCCGGTCGTGCAGATCCAGGATCCCGCGGAGACCGCCTCCGACCCGGGCGCGATCCGGGTCATCGACATCGGGAACATCAGCCCGGCCGACTACACGGTCGGCAAGCCCTCCGCGGCCGCCGGCCGCGCCGTCGTGGAGTGGATCCGCATGGGCGAGCGCTACGGAGCCGGGAAACGCATCGACGGCCTCGTGCTCGGCCCGGTCGACAGCGATTCGCTCAAGCTCTCGGGCATCGTTCGCGACATCGACGAGCTTCAGCCGCCGGGAACCTTCATGTTCCGCGTCAGCGGAAATCTGCGCGCCGTCCCACTCACCGAGCACATCCGGATCCGCGACATTCCCGCCACGGTCACGAAGGAGCGCATTGTCCAGGTGCTGCGCCTGCTCGACGAGAGCCTGCGCCGCTGGGGCATGGCCCGCCCCCGCATCGCCGTCGCCGGGCTCAATCCCCACGCCATGTTCGAGGAGGACCGGGATCTGGTGGCCCCCGCCGTGGAAGAGGGGCGCCGGCTGGGCATCGATGCGAGCGGCCCCGTCTCGCCCGACTCGGTGTTCCGCATGGCGCTGGAAGGGCGCAACGACGCCGTGGTGACCATGTACCACGACCAGGGACAGATCGCCGTCAAGACCGCCGCCTTCGAGGGCGCCTGCACGATCTACATGGGGCTTCCGTTCATCATGCTGAACGTGCCGCACGGAACGGCGTTCGACATTGCCGGACAGGGCAAGGCGCAGCACTACAGCATCCTTGCCGCCATGAAGACGGCGGCGGCGCTGGCCTCGGGCCGCGGATTTCTGTCCGACGCGCCGGTCCACTGAGCGCCCGCGCGGGTGCCAGCAAAACCACGATAATGCGGGGCGCAGCGGCTGCGCCGTGCCGGCCGCCGCTTCAGAGGAGTCGTTGCGAGGTGAAGACTGTCGGATTTCCGGCGCCGGGTCCGGGGGAGGCGTTGAGGGGGCTGCGGAGTGGCTAGAGATCCACGCGTCGCGTCCGCCATTTCCCACTGGGCCCCGCGCTTCGTCTCCAACGGCGTGCTCCTCGCCGATTTCGAGGAGGTCACGGGAGCGCTCGAGCGCTGGGAGGACTGGTGCGCGGCCTGGAGCCGGCGCGCCGGGCTGCACGAAAGCCTGGGACGCGAGGCCCTGGACGAGGGGTACCGGCTGACCGCGGGCGAGCACCTCACCCGGGCGGCCATGTACTACCATTTCGCGAAATTCGTCTTTGTGCAGGACGTCGCGCAGATGAAGGCCGCCCACATGAAGGCGGTGCGGTGCTACGAGGAGGCGCTGCCGCACCTGCGGCCGCCGGGCGAGCGGGTGTCGATCCCGTTCGAAGGGCGGACGCTTTACGGTGTCCTGCGCCGACCCGGGCGCGATCGATGTCCGGTTCTCATCATGGCGCCCGGACTGGACTCCACCAAGGAGGAGGTGCACGCCTACGAGGAGCCCTTTCTCGCCCGCGGTATCGGCGTGCTGGCCATCGACGGTCCCGGACAGGGTGAAGCTGAATACGAGATCCCGATCTGCGGGGACTACGAGCGCGCCGCGCACGCCGTCGTCGACTGGATCGAACGCCGCAGCGACCTCGACGCGACGCGGATCGGAATATGGGGCGTCAGTCTCGGCGGCTACTACGCGCCGCGGGCGGCCGCCTACGAGAAGCGCATTCGCGCCTGCATCGCGCTCTCGGGACCGTTCGAATGGGACCGGATCTGGGACGGGCTTCCCGAGCTGACCCGGGAGACCTTCCGGGTGCGCAGCCACGCACCGACCGAGGCGGAGGCGCGCAAGCGGGCGGCGACGCTGACGATGAAGGAGGCTGCGACGAACATCACCTGCCCGATCTTCATCGTCACCGGGCGGCAGGATCGCCTCGTGCCCGCTGCGCACGCCGAACAGCTCGCGCGCAGCGTCTCCGGCCCGGTGAAGCTGCTGATCGTCGAGGACGGCGGTCACAATGCCAACAACCGGCCGTACCGCTACCGCAGCCAGACGGCCGACTGGCTCGCCGGGCAGTTCGGCCTGCCGCGGACATGAGCAGAACAAAATGAGAACACGCGTCCTTCCGGTTGTCTCCGGCGCTCTTCTTCTGGGCATGGCGCTGTGCGCCGCGGCTCAGCAGTTCCCCACGCGCACCGTCCGTTTCATATCCGGCGTCACGCCGGGGAGCGCATCCGACACGATGGCGCGCATCCTGGCCGAGCGGCTGCCTGCGACACTGGGCCAGCCGGTCATTGTAGAGAACAAGCTCGGCGCCGGCGGGCTGATCGGGGCCAAGTACGTCGCGACCGCCCCCGCGGACGGTCACACGATCATGATGTACACATCGGCGTTTACCGTCGCGACACTCCTCACCCCAGGCCTCGATGCGAGCGAGCTGCGACCCGTCGCGACGGTTGCGACGGTTCCCACCATCCTCGTCACGCCGCCGGGTAAATACAAGACCGCCGCCGATTTCATCGCCGCGGCCAGGGCGGCGCCCGGCAAGCTCGCCTGCTCCACCGCTGGCGTGGGCAGTTCCACCCACATGGCTCTCGAACGCTTCCGCATCGCGGCGGGATTCGAAGTCCTGAACGTGCATACGAAGGGCGCCAGCGAAGCGCTCTCCGAGGTCATCGCCGGGCGCGTCGACTGCTATTTCGCGCTCGTCTTCCAGGCGCAGAAGATGCGGGACTCCGGCAAGGTGACGGCCCTCGCGGCCAGCGCGCCGAAGCGAAGCAGCCTGATGCCCGACATCCCGACGACCATCGAGCTCGGCTACCCCGATTCGGACTACAACTTCTGGATCGGCGCCCTCGTCGCCGCGAAGACGCCCGAGGCCATTGTCCGGCGCCTGCACGACGAGATCGACGCGCTGGTGCGCTCGCCGGAGATCGTCGAAAAAATCCACCAGCTCGGGGCGGATCCGCTCAGCATGTCGGCGGAAGCGTTCGAGGCGATGATCAAGCGCGAACTGGAGTCGAACGCGCGGCTCATCAAGGCTGCGCACATCGAGACGAACTAGGCACGCTGTCCCGTCTGCCCTCACGCCGGGCGGCCCGTCTCCACGGCGAAGGCCGCGCCCTGAGCCTGCTCTTGCGTCGCATACCCAGAATAGCGCCGCTGCCCTGAGCGCTTCGCTTCGTCTCCCGGTTCCGACCGCACCCACCCGGACCGCTCGAAGTCATACCCTTTCAGCCAGTCAAAGGACCGGGAGCGGGATTCGATGTCGGCGACCAGCCGCGGGTTCCAGTCCACGCGGTCACGACTCCGGCGCGGCGAGGGAAAGAGGAGGCGGCGGCAGCCCGCGAGATAGCGCTCGCCCGCGTCCTGACCGAGGAAGCGGCACAGGCCCGCCACGGTCTCGGCGGGCCGTTCAATGAGCTGCTCGAGACTGACCGTCTGCCAGGCTGACGACGGAATCTGCGCGCGCGCGCGAAGATTCGCTTCGCACAGGGCGAAGAAGCCGTCGGCGGCGTGGCGCAGGTCGATCCCGTCGCGGGCCGCGATGGTCGCGATGCAGTCGAACGGGTTGCGCACCACGTGGATGAATCGAGTCCGCGCTTCGAACGTACGCAGCACCTCCGGAAGGAGCTCCGGATTCTTCGCCAGTCGCGCGGAGAGCAGGTCGCCGCTCTTGTCCCCGACCACGTCGAGGGCTTCCCAGGAGCCGTGCTGACCGTGCGGGACCGAGTAATCG
>Ga0209698_10009006_pt1 | contig 10259 bp, 7 predicted proteins | sample LitLauG_LLR_2012_FD_187203 | JGI IMG/M metagenome (GOLD analysis project Ga0209698, IMG submission 187203) | Freshwater sediment microbial communities from Pennsylvania, USA - Little Laurel Run_MetaG_LLR_2012 (SPAdes) (version 2) | ecosystem: Environmental > Aquatic > Freshwater > Creek >... | reverse complement strand
GTGGTGTCGGCGCGGTCCTTGGCGTAGATTTCGGCGTACTCGTCTTCAATGACGCCGGCTTCGTTGGTGGTGACGCCGCAGCGGTGAAAGCCGGTGGCGATGAGCTGATCCATGGTGGGGTTGGGGAGCAGGTCGCCGGCCAGTTGCTCGGTGCTGAACTGGTCGAATCCCAGATTGCGGTTGAAGGCCTGGATCACCCAGTCGCGATAGGGCCACATTTCGCGGTAGTTGTCGACGTGGATGCCGTTGGTGTCGGCGTAGCGCGCCGCATCCAGCCAGTAACGGGCGCGGTGTTCGCCGTAGTGGGGCGAGGCCAGGTAGCGGTCCACCATGTGCTCGTAAGCGGCGGGCGAGGTGTCTTTCAGAAAGACTTCGATTTCGGCGGGCCTGGGCGGCAGGCCGGTGAGATCCAGGGCCACGCGACGGATCAGCGTGCGCGCGTCGGCGGCGGGGGCGGGTTCGAGCGATAGCGCCTCCAGGCGGGCGAGAACGAAGCGGTCGATGGGGTTTTTGGGCCACGCGGCGTGCAGCACGGCAGGGACAGCCTGCGGCGCAGGCGCACGGAAAGCCCAGTGTTCCTTCCAAGGCGCGCCCTGTTCAATCCAGCGTTTCAGCAGGGCGATCTGTTGGGCAGTGAGGCTCTTGTGCGAAGACTCGGGAGGCATGCGGCGGGCAGGTATTGGCGCCGAGATGCGCTGATAGAGCAGACTGGCTGCCGGGTTCCGGGGCACCACCGGCGCGCCGTGCGGGCGAACTTCGAAAACGGTGTCTTTGAGGTCCAGACGGAGGCCGGCCATGCGGGTGCCGGAGTCCGGACCATGGCATTGAAAACAATTGTCGGAGAGAATCGGCCGGATTTCGCGCTGGAAGTCGATGGGCGCGGCGGGGCGGGGCGGTGTTTGTGCGGCTAGCGACAGGGCTACACCGGTAGCGATGGTGAGAAAGGGCAAAAGAGTCCGCATGAGTGCCGGCTTTGATTATGTGTCGAACGGGGCACCGGACGCAACGGTCTGGGAAAGCACAGGCACGAATCCCGGGCTACGGCGAGGAGACCCGGGGTAACCCGATTTTTATGGCTGCGTAAACCGGATGTAACCATGGCGTGGCACTCTGGAGAAACAATCAACCCCAAAAAGCTTAAGAGGAGCCGATGCGAAACAACCCATTTACCATGCAGAGAGCAATGAGTGCGCTTGTTCTGACAGCGTGCCTACCGTGCGTTACGGCACAAACCCAGCCTGCTACCACCACCCCGATTCAGCACGTGGTAGTCATCTTTCAGGAAAACGTGTCCTTCGACCACTACTTCGCCACCTACCCGGTGGCAGCCAACAATTCGAAGAGCGAACCGTCGTTTACGGCGGTTCCAGGCACTCCTTCCGTGAACGGCCTTTCCGGAGGGCTGCTGACGAACAATCCGAATTCGGCACAGCCCTTCCGCCTGACCCGCGCCCAGGCTGTGACCTGCGACCAAGACCACAATTACCTCGACGAGCAGAAGGCATTCAACGGCGGTTTGATGGACAAGTTCGTGGAGACCTTGGGTGTGGGCAGTGCCAGTTGCGACGTTGGCGGCTACGGCACGAAGATCGTGATGGGCTACTACGACGGCAACACTGTCACCGCCCTTTGGAACTACGCGCAGAACTTCGCCATGAGCGACAACTCGTTCAACACCACATTCGGGCCTTCGACACCTGGCGTGCTGAATCTGATCGCCGGGCAGACTCATGGCGCCACGGTGACGGCCGGCAGCGCCAGCGGCAACGTCGGCTCGGGCGGGTCGGTGATCGGCGATCCCCGTCCCGATCCATCGTTGGACGATTGCACTTTGGCGCCGCCAAGAACCTATATTACGATGAGCGGCAAGAACGTTGGCGATCTCCTCAATGCTAAGAGCGTCACCTGGGGCTTTTTCCAAGGCGGATTTAAGCCCACGTCGACCACGGCGAGCGGCACCGCGGTTTGCGGCGCTCACCATGTGGGCCTGGCCGGTGACGACGCTGTAACTACAGCCGGCGACTACCTCCCTCACCACCAGGGATTCGAATATTACAAGCAGACGGCGAACCCGCACCACCTGCCGCCCACGTCGGTGCAGAACATAGGCAGCACGGATCAGGCCAATCACCAATACGACATCAGCGACTTCTGGGCCGCGTTCGCCGCCGGCAATTTTCCGGCGGTCAGCTACCTGAAAGCTCCCGCCTATCAGGATGGCCACGCCGGGTACTCCAGTCCGTTAGACGAACAGACCTTCCTGGTGAATACGATCAACTCCATCATGCGATCGCCATTCTGGAACTCCACGGCGATCATCATTGCGTACGACGATTCGGACGGTTGGTATGACCACGTGATGGGGCCGATCGTCAGCCAGTCCGCCACTTCCGACGACAATCTCACCGGACCGGGCGCCTGCGGGGCGGCCACGGGCGCGGTATACCAGGGCCGTTGCGGGTACGGCCCGCGCCTGCCCCTGCTGGTGATTTCTCCGTATGCCAAGGTCAACTACGTGGACCACACCGTCACCGACCAATCGTCCATTCTGCGCTTCATCGAAGACAACTGGAGTTTGGGACGGATCGGCGATAACTCCACCGACGCGATCGCCGGCACATTGAACGGCATGTTCAATTTTCAGGCATCGGCGGCGCGGTCTCTCATTCTGGACCCAACGATGGGAACCGTGGCCGGCGCCACCAGGGCCGTGGCGAATCCGAAGACCTTGACCACGAAGGCGCTTCAAGTCCAGTTGGATGGCACCACGTCCACGAGTTTCGACGGCGGACCTCTGACATACCAGTGGGGCGTCAGCGCCGGTTCGCTTCCGGCGGTGATCGTGGGCAGCAATAACACCGGGACATCCACCGTTGAACTGGTTGGCGGCCCGGGCACTTACACCTTCACCTTGACGGTCTCCGATTCAGCCAGCAATACGGCGACGGACTCGGTGATAGTCATCAAACAATAACCAGCGCGTAGTTCAGTACGGCGGCAGACGGCGCGCTTCAGCGCCATCTGCCGCGGCCCCGCGACCCCATCAATTTCTTGAAGGGAATCCATAAAGACAATCTATTAGCTATATCCCGCGAAACTATTGCCAGCAGGACACGAGTCTCCGACAATTAGGAATTCGGTTCTTAAGGAGACGAATGTCCAACGAGCTCACAGATTTTTTACACCTTCCCTACAGCGAATTAGAAGAACTAAACCTGCATGCCAAGGAGCAGCGCCAGCAGCGCTTGCCCAAGGAGCAGATCCAGGAAGAGCGCATCAAGTACCTGACCGACGAAAAGCGAATCAAGGCTGTGACGGTGCTGTTCAGCGACCTGGAAGGCCGCCTTCACATGCTGGACTACGACAAGAAGTTCCTGATCAAGAGTTGGGACAACCTGACCTTTGACGGATCGTCGATCCGCGGCTTCACGGCGCAGCGCGAAAGCGACCTGCGGCTGTACATGGACTGGAGCGCGTTTTACTGGGGACCGTCGGACATCTTCGGAGCGGGCAAGGTCATGGTGTTCGGCGAAGTGATCGACAAGGACGGCTCGCCGTACCGAGCCGATATCCGCGGAGTGTTGAAGGGATACGCCAATGACCTGTACGCCACCAAGGGCTACACCCTGAACGCAGCCAACGAAATTGAAGGCTTCATCTTCAAGGGAGTGGACGCCGAGCGGCACTACCACGAGACGGGGAAGTTCGATTACGTCAACACCGGCGGCTACTATCACTCGCTGCCCGGGGACCCGCTTCGGGTGTTCATCGACCGGTCGGCGGAAGTACAGCGGGCGATGGGGTTCCAGAACGAGAAAGACCATCCGGAGGTTGCGCCGTCGCAGTTTGAGATCAACTACTGCTACTCGGAAGTGGTGGCGGCGGCGGATCAGATCCAGTTGTACAAGCTGATCTGCCGGCAGTTGGCCACGAACATGGGAATGACGGCGAGTTTCCTGCCCAAGCCGGTGGTGGGAGTGAACGGCAGCGGGATGCACACCAACGTATCGGTGAGTAAAGGCGGGAAGAACCAGTTCTGGGATCCGAAGGGCGAAGAGAAACTGAGCAAATTCGGCTGGCAATTTGTGGACCGCATTCTAACGCACGGCATGGACACGTGCCTGTTGTTTAACGCGAGCGTGAATGCCTACCGCCGGCTGGATCCGCACTTTGAAGCGCCGAACCAGTGCAAGGCGTCGGCGGTGGACCGCGGATCGATGGTCCGGATCCCGATCGGCAACGAGCGCAGCATGCGCGTGGAAGTGCGGTCGGTCGGGCCGGATGCGAACCCCTACCTGGTATTGCTGACGGTGTTCAAGACGGGGTTGGACGGCGACATCGCGAAGATCAAAAACCTGCGGAGCGCGGAGCGGTATCTGCCCGACAATATCTACGATGCCTTGGCGCACTTCAGGGCCAACGAGTGGACCTCGAAGCTGCTGGGAGAGGACGTCAAGGGGCGGTACGCCGACCTGAAGCAGGCCTCGGCGGACCGGTGCCCGAAGCTGCTGGGGACGTTCGTAAAGGCGCCCGAAGTGCAGTACCACCACGAGATTTATAACCAGTTCCTCTGGAATATGTTTTAAAGGCGTAGGGTAGGCCTCCGGGCCTGCCCATCCTCAAAAAAGCTGGGCAGACCCGGAGACCTACCTGCCTCTATTTGCACACGCACTGCAATAGTGGTATGAGGTAGATGGCAGTATCCGGTGACCATCAACCTTTGGGTGGTGGCGGCGACCCCGTTGTTCGCCGCCCTGCAGCTTTGGTCGCAGCCGCTCATTCTCCCGGCAGTGGGAGCGCGAGGTACGGCGAAACTTCAGGCTGCGGTAATTCGTGCGGACGTGGATCTGGTGTTGATCTCGGCGATCGTGACCGATCGCAAAGGCGCCACGGTGAATGGGCTGGCACAGGACCAATTCATGGTCCTCGAAGACAAGGTGCCCCAACCGATCGTGGCTTTCTCCACTGAAGAGGCCCCGTGCTCGGTCGGCGTGGTGCTCGATCTGAGCGCCAGCATGCGCGACCGGCTGCCGGCCGCGATTGAGGCCGTGCGGGCGTTTCTCAAGACAGCCAATCCCGGGGATGAGAGCTTTCTGTTGGCCGTCGGAACGCGACCTATGAACCTGCTGAGCCTTACCGCGGATTTAGAAGCCATCGAGAAGCGTCTGACCGGGGCACAAGCGGAGGGCAACACGGCGTTGATCGATACGATCTACCTGGGCCTGGACCAGATGCGCTCGGCGCGCAATGGCCGAAGAGCGCTCCTGATCGTTTCCGACGGTGTGGATAACCAAAGCCGCTACTCGGCGGCAGAGTTGCTGCGAAGGGCCCAGGAAGCGGATGTGCAGATCCATACCATCGGAGTCGCGGCGGATTCCGGCGGACGCAAGCCAGTAGAACGAGCGGAAGAACAGAACGGCCTTGCGCTCCTCAAGGACTTGGCCGAGCACACCGGCGGTTTGAGTTTTACACAGGCTCAGACGGATGATATGGTTCCGGCGGCCAACAGGATCAGCGAGGCGATACGTAACCAATACCTGGTTGGCTACCGCAAGAGTGGGAATGCGAATTCCGGCAAGTGGCGCAGGTTAGAAGTGAAGGTTAGTCTGCCGCACATGCGGGTCTACGCGCGCCGCGGGTATTTTGGCGACTGAAGTCCCTCGACCCAACCAACTCGATCGGCGCACCGCCCTTATAGCTTCCTCACTTTCTTTTTATGCCTTTTTCATGTCTTCACAGGCACACTGGAATGGTCGAATTCCTGGGGACATTCGCTTATGTCTGTGCGCCGTTGGTTATTTGGCCTGCTCTCGTTCCTCATCGTCACAAACCTGCTTGCGCAGCGCAAGCCCTCGATTCCGCCTGCCAAGACCATTCGAGCCGACGTCGACTTAGTCCTGGTTTCCGCTGTAGTTACGGACCGCAAAGGCGCCTCAGTCACAGGTTTGGCGGCCGATCAGTTCACCATTCTGGAAGATAAGGTGCCTCAGCCGATTCTGTCCTTCAGCAAGGAGGAGGTCCCCTGCTCTGTTGGTGTGATTCTCGACCTCAGCGGCAGCATGCGTCAGAAGCTGTCCGCTGCAACCTCGGCGATTCGCGCATTTCTTAAGGGGTTCAATCCGGAGGACGAAACGTTTCTCATGGCGGTGTCCTCTCGCCCGGAAAGCCTGTTAGGCTTTACGGACGATGCCGGAAGTCTTCAGAACCGCTTGATCGACCCCCGCGCTGAGGGCAGCACGGCTCTGATCGATACGGTCTATCTAGCCCTCAATCGGATGCATGCGGCCCGCAATGGCCGAAAGGCACTCTTCATCGTTTCCGATGGCATGGATAACAACAGCCGGTACTCGAAAACCGAGTTGTTGCGGACGGTTCAGGAGCAGGATGTTCAGATCCATACGATCGGCATCGCGGTCCGATCGCCCGGTAAGAAGCCGATTGAACTGGCGGAAGTATCCCGTGGACTGGCTCTCCTGACCGATTTGGCGGACCAAAGCGGCGGTCTGAATTTCACTGTCGTGAACGAGGAGGGTATCCAGCCGGCCACAACCAAGATTGGCCAGGCAATCCGGGACCAGTACGTAGTTGGGTATCGTCCAGCCAACAAGCCGGACGCGGGCAAGTGGCGCTCAATCCAGGTTAAAGTAACCGTTCCGCAACTGCGCGCTTACGCTCGAAAGGGCTACTATTCGAATTGACGCCGGGGCCAACCGGCTCACGAATTCCGCGCCACGTAAAACAGCAAGCTAAAAATGACAGCGGGTATGGCGGCCAGAGCGGAATAGAAGGCGACTTTGCGGGGCATTGGTTCGTGGCGCCAATCTGAGGTCCGGACGGCCTCGCGCCGTGTCATCCCCACTTGTTCCGGATGCTCCAAGTCCCGCGCGAGCTCGCTGGCCTTGGCATAGCGATGTGCCGGATCGCGTTCGAGTGACCGAAAGATGGTCTCCTGCAGTTCGGGCGAGATGGTGGGGTCCACTTCGCGCGGCGGAATGGGATTGTTCTGGAGGCGGCTGTTCATGACCGCCAGGGGAGTCTCGCCCCGGAAGGGCGTTTTTCCGGTCAGCATTTCGTAGAGCACGACTCCGAGCGCAAAAATATCGCTACGTCCGTCCCCGCGTTTGCCGTTGACCTGCTCCGGCGAGATATATTCGGGAGTTCCCATGAGCTGCGAGAACTTGCCAAAGGTAAGCCTGCGCGCTCCGGTTCGAGCCGCGATTCCAAAATCGATCAGCTTGACGCGATCCTGGGCGTCCAGCATAACGTTTTCGGGCTTTAGGTCCCGATGCGCCACACCGCGGCTGTGTATGTAGTCGAGAGCGTTGCAAATGGCCGTGACGATGCGGATCGCACGTTCGCGCTGCAGTTTCCCCTCGACTGTGAGTACCTCGCGAAGCAGGCGTCCTTCTACCCACTCCATGACCATGTAGATCCGGCTCTGGGAATCGTTCGGAAACACCTTCATCACACCGGGATGGGACATTTCCCGGCCAATTTGGGCCTCCCGTTGAAAGCGGTCGAAGAAGACCGGATCGCACTCCATCTCAGGGTGTGGGACTTTGATCGCGACCGTTAGCATCGTCCTCAGATCGGTTGCCCGAAATATGGAGGCCATACCGCTAACGGCAACCACAGAGTCAATGCGAAAGTGGTCCAGTTGATCGCCGGGATGAAGAGAAGTCATAGTTGGAGCCTGCACGGCCTATTTTGAAGCTACACGACAACCCGTAAAAAATACATAAGTATTCCCTTAGGATTTCGCAAAGGCTTGGTCGTTTACGATTTTCCAATAGATTCTTCATGCCTTTTTCATGCCGCGCCCCGTATTGTTAATCAGTCAAGATGTGGCATACCGTTCCAGTTCGGAACGCCGGTCTCCACGTTGCGCTCGGTGCAGTTGCTATTGGAGTGGTGACGTTTGTCTGCTATCCTCTTCACCTTAACGACCTGACCATACCGGCATTGCTCTTCCTCTTAGTAGTGGTTCTGCAGTCTTTGGCTGGGGGATTTGTCTCGACAGCTATCACTTCGCTGGTTGCGGTCGGATGTCTGGATTACTTCTTCGTTCCGCCCGTTCTCCACTGGGACATCGACGACCCTCATGACGCCGTCGCACTGGTGGTATATTTGGCCACGAGTCTGATCATCACGCGCCTCGCATCCAAGGCCCGGCTGGAGGCTCAAACGGCGGACTTGAAACGACGGGACTTGGCCCGGCTCTATGACACCGCTTGGCGGTTGATGTCCCTCGAACCGGAGGCTGCGTCGTCGCAAGACTCCTTGCGCATCTTCCGTGAAGTCTTCGATATAAGGGCTGTCTGCTTAGTCAACGCATCTACGGGGCAGACGGACGTCTGCGGTGAGTCCATCCACGGCTTGGCGGAGAAGACCAAAGATGCCGCGTTACTTGGGCATGATCGGGAACACCCCGAATCGGGAATCTCGATCCGCCTGATCTGCGCGGCTGGCAAAACCTTGGGCGCAGTGGGTTTCGAGGGGTTGGCCGGGTCCGATTCGGTGTCGGGACACCTCTCGATGCTGGCCGCAGCCATGATCGAAAGAGCCCGTTCGTTTCAAACCGCGAGTGCCGCGGCCGCTGCGACCCAGGCGGAAGTTCTCCGGACGGCGATTGTGGACGCGTTCGCTCATCAGTTCAACACGCCGCTGACGGCAATTCTGACTGCGGCAGGCGGCATCCGGGAGGCCGGACCGCTCACGCCCGACCAACTGGAACTGACGGGAATGATCGAAACCGAGGCGCTTCGATTGGGTCGGCTAACGACTCGATTGCTGCACATCGCTCGCCTGGATCGAAACGAGGTTCAGCCCAGACTCGAACCGACCGACATGACTGCCTTGCTTGCCCACATGGTGGATCAATACAGGGCCGAAGGCCAATCGGTCTCGCTGGTTATGCCGGAAACACCGGCGCAGGTGGCTTCCGACCGGGAGTTGCTTGCCCTAGCCCTGGTCCAATTGCTGGACAACGCCTTTAAATATGCCGCCGACGGCGGCCCTGTAACCGTACATCTTGAAACAGACGAGGAAACCGCCTCGATCCGAGTGAGCAACCACGGAAGTTGCATCGCGCCGGGCGAGCACGAGCGGATCTTCGAGCGATTCTACCGCGGCGTAGCGTGCCGCATGGCGCCAGGAACAGGATTGGGGCTATACGTAGCCCGGAAAATCCTACTGGCCCATGGTGGCCTTCTGTATTTGGACGACGACGGGCGCACCAGCAATACCACGACGTTCTGCGTGGGCCTGCCGATCCTGAAGACGGAGGCGTTACATGCCCTCAGGGCCAGTTAGAGTCTTAGTGGTAGACGATGAGGCGGCGATGCGCCGCGCGCTGCGGGCCTCGCTAACCGCCAGCGGTTATGTGGTGGAAGAGGCCCACGATGGTGAGGCGGCCCTGGAGATACTCCGGCAGCAACCCATTGACCTGGTGTTGCTCGACATGCACATGGCCGGAATGGGCGGCATCGAAGCCTGCCGGCGTATCCGGACCCTGGCGCCACAAGCCGGGGTCATCATGGTCACGATCACGGATCATGTAGACGAAAAGGTTCAAGCGCTGGAAGCGGGCGCCGACGACTACGTCACGAAGCCCTTTCTGCTCCGCGAACTCCTGGCCCGGTTGCGCGCGCTGCTTCGCCGGACGGGCTCCGATCAGCCCCCCACCACGGCAATCTTTCGCGCGGGCGACCTGGAGTTGGATATCAAACACCGCACTCTCAAAAAGGCGGGAAACGAGATTCACTTGTCCCCAACCGAGTTCGATCTTCTGGCTATATTGATGCAGAACCAAGGAACTCCCATCGAGCATTCCCGGCTCCTGCGAACGATCTGGGGACCGGAGTATGGCGCTGAGTTGGAGTATCTGCGGACTTATGTCAGGCTCCTGCGCAAGAAGATCGAAACCAACCCCGCGCATCCAGAATACATTCTGACGGAACCATGGCTTGGGTACCGGTTCCGGGACCCGTCATACTCCGAAGCATCTCACACGTACGCGGAAACAAGCCCGAAGCCGCAACTGCACAACCAAGAGAGCGCACGATGAACATAGCTCAGATAAGAATCAGCGCGCTGCGTACCGCAATTCAAGCAAACAAAGTAAGTTTCCCGGCGCAGACCCCTTGTTTCAGCCGATCGCGTACCGACATTCAGTGGCGCCTGGTGCAACTTTACTTTGTACGGAGCTGGACTTGCGCCCAACTCGCCCGGAGATATAATCTGACCCGCCAGCGAATCGA
>Ga0209698_10009005_pt1 | contig 10260 bp, 8 predicted proteins | sample LitLauG_LLR_2012_FD_187203 | JGI IMG/M metagenome (GOLD analysis project Ga0209698, IMG submission 187203) | Freshwater sediment microbial communities from Pennsylvania, USA - Little Laurel Run_MetaG_LLR_2012 (SPAdes) (version 2) | ecosystem: Environmental > Aquatic > Freshwater > Creek >... | reverse complement strand
TCCGGTGCGGTCGAATTGTGCAGAGTTCTTTCTACAACCGAGCTCACGGACTCGCCGGCTGGGAATCTTGTGTCCTGTGCGACGTAGCTGAGGCGCAGACGCTTGCGGACCGCAAGATTCCCACTGTCGGGCACTTCGGTGCCGGCCAGAATCCGCAGCAGCGTGGACTTGCCCGAGCCGTTGGGCCCGATCAGCGCGATGCGGTCGCCCTCGGAAACAGTGAAGGAGACGTTCTGGAAGAGCGGGTTGGCTCCGAAGGCTTTCGAGATACCTTGCGCATTTAGGATCGGTGGCAACGGCGGCGGTCTCCAGGTCTGGATCAATTTCGGCTTAAAAGAAAGAGCATGAACCACTAAGGGCACGAAGGATCACGAAGGGGCAGACTTGGAAGCAATTCCTTGGCGTGACTTAGTGTCGCTCGTGATCTCCCAGCCGACAGGACCGGCGGGACGGGAATATTTGGTGGACCTGGTCGGGATCGAACCGACGACCTCTTCCATGCCATGGAAGCGCGCTCCCAGCTGCGCCACAGGCCCACTTTATAGGGACGGAATCCCTACGGTTCAGAAGCTTGCGGAAGGAACCTCAAGTATTCTCGCTTAGTGGGGCGCGATAGTCAACGCGGCGCTCGCAGGGCTCGCGGACAGCCGAGGCGGCTGTCGCTACATGAACTGAATTCTTCTATTTGTTTCCACAGCTCTTTCTGCCATAATTGATTGTGCACGCCACCTGCACAATTTTCCAATCACAATTTAAAGCGAGGAAGAGATGCCAGCGAAGTACATTTTCGTGACGGGCGGGGTTGTGTCTTCACTTGGCAAGGGACTGGCCGCGGCTTCGATCGGCTGCCTGCTGGAGAGCCGCGGGATGAAGGTCAACCTGATGAAGTTCGATCCCTACCTGAACGTGGATCCGGGGACGATGTCGCCGTTTCAGCACGGCGAGGTTTTTGTCACCGATGACGGCGCCGAGACCGACCTCGATCTAGGCCACTACGAGCGCTTCACCCACGCCAGACTTTCTCGCGACAATAACTGGACCACCGGGCGAATTTATGAGCAGATCATCGCCAAGGAGCGGCGCGGCGATTATCTGGGCAAGACGGTGCAGGTGATTCCGCACGTCACCAACGAGATCAAAGCGGCGATGAAAAAAGTCGCGCAGGAAGTCGATGTGGTGATCGTCGAAATCGGCGGCACCGTCGGCGATATTGAGTCGCTGCCGTTTATGGAAGCGATCCGGCAGATGCGGCAGGATTTGGGGCGCGAGCACACCTTGTTTGTGCATGTAACGCTGGTGCCGTTCATCGCCGCGGCGCAGGAGTTGAAGACCAAGCCGACGCAGCACTCGGTGAAAGAACTGCTCAGCATCGGAATCCAGCCGGATATTTTGCTGTGCCGCACCGACCGGTTTCTGGCGAAGGACATCAAGTCGAAGATCGCGCTCTTCTGCAACGTGCAGGAAGAGGCGGTCATCACCGCGAAAGATGTGGCGTCGGTTTATGAAGTTCCACTCGTGTTTGCCAATGAAGGCGTGGACACGCTGGTGCTGCGATATTTGCACATGGAGGCGAAGGACCGGGATCTGTCGAAGTGGGAGGACATTGTTCACCGCGTCTACAACCCGAAGGACACGGTCACGATTGGCATCGTTGGGAAGTACGTCGAGTATGAAGATTCGTACAAGTCGCTGAAGGAAGCGCTGGTGCACGGAGCGCTGGCCCACAATCTGAAGTTGCAGGTGAATTGGATTGAGGCCGAGGGACTGGAGACGGGCGACAAGAGCTACGAGGCGCAACTGGAAGATTATGACGGTCTCCTGGTGCCGGGCGGATTCGGGAAGCGCGGGATCGAAGGCATGCTGATCGCGATCCGTTACGCGCGCGAGAATAAGATTCCATATTTCGGCATCTGCCTGGGCATGCAGACGGCGTGCATTGAGTTCGCGCGCAACGTCGTGGGGCTAGCGGACGCAAACTCGAGCGAGTTTGATCCGGCGACGCCGCATCGCGTGATTTACAAGTTGCGCGAGTTGCGCGGCGTCGAGGAGTTGGGCGGGACGATGCGGCTGGGCGCGTGGACTTGCAAGATCGAGCCCAACACTTTGGCGCAAAAGATTTATGGCACACTCGAAATCAGCGAGCGGCACCGGCATCGCTACGAATTTAACCGCGAGTATGAGGAGTCGATGGTGGCGGCGGGGTTGCGCATTTCGGGTTCCACGCCGGACGGAACTTATGTTGAGATGGTAGAGTTGCCGGACCATCCGCATTTTATTGGCTGCCAGTTCCATCCTGAGTTCAAGTCGAAGCCGCTGGAGCCGCATCCGTTGTTCCGGGCGTTTATTGGTGCGGCGCACGAGCATGGACTGAAGCGGCGGTCGGAAAAGGAAACATCCGAAGTAGAGATGTTCCATCGGCCGGAGCGGACGAGAGTCTGAAAGGCGCCACGGATTTGAGCGGATCACACGGATTGTTGCTTTGTCCGCGCTAATCTGTGTGATCGGTGGCCACTTCTGCATGATTACTTCCTTCCAAGTCGGCGACGTTCATGTGGGATCTGGCGATCTCTTTCTGATCGCGGGGCCGTGCGTCATCGAGAGTGAAGAGCATGCGATCCGGATGGCGGAGATCATCAAGGGCGTGGCGCGGGCGCTGGAGTTTCCCTACATTTTTAAGGCCAGCTACGACAAGGCGAATCGCACGTCAATTCGTAGCTTTCGCGGGCCCGGGTTGAAGGAGGGCCTGCGCATTCTGAAGAAAATTAAAGATGAGCTTCACCTGCCGGTGCTTACCGATGTGCATGAGACGGCGGACGTGGCGCGCGTCGCCGAAGTCGCGGACGTATTGCAGATTCCGGCATTCCTCAGCCGCCAGACCGACCTGGTAGTTGCCGCAGCGCTGAGCGGTCGGGCGGTGAATATCAAGAAGGGGCAGTTTGTCGCGCCCTGGGATATGCGACATGCGGTTGAGAAATGCCGCGAGGCGGGGAACACGCAAATATTTCTGACCGAGCGCGGCTCCAGTTTCGGCTACAACAATCTGGTGGTCGACATGCGGTCGCTGGCCATCATGCGCAATTTTGCGCCCGTGGTATTTGACGCGACGCATTCGGTACAGTTGCCATCGTCGCAGTCGAACGATGGCGGTCCGGCGGTCAGCGGCGGGCAGCCCGAGTTTATTCCGCTGTTGTCGCGCGCGGCCGTGGCGGCGGGCGTGGATGGCGTGTTCATGGAAGTGCACGACAATCCCAAAGAAGCGAAGTCGGATGGGGCGAACGCTCTGGAGTCGACCAAGCTGCGCGGCGTGTTGAAGGAATTGTTGGCGGTGAAAAAGGCGCTGGATGAGGCGCGGGTGACGCCGTAAGCGCTTAAGCGCTGGGCTAAATTGTTTTGGCCCACCGGGCCTTCGGTTCGGCGCAACTCCCCACTTCTCGCGCAACCTACGCGTGAGAAATGGGGCACCGTTCTTACTCGCACTACTCCAGGACGAAAATATTTTTCTTCGCGCACATCTCCTTTAATACTTTCGGCCACACTGTTACGCTGACTTCTCCCAGGTGGGCTTTGCGCAGGAGCAGCATGAGTGTGCGCGATTGGCCGATGCCGCCGCCGATGGAGAGCGGCAGTTCGTTGTTGATGATGCCCTGGTGATAGGGGAATTTGAGATGGTCGAGCAGGTGCGACATCTCCAACTGACGGCGCAGCGACTCGGCGTTCACGCGAATGCCCATGGAACTGAGTTCATGGCGGCGCTGGGTGACATGGTTCCAGACCAGGATGTCGCCGTTCAGTCCGTGCGTGTCGCGTGAAGTTTCTTTGCTGGTGTCGGTGATCCAGTCGTCGTAGTCGGCGGCGCGCATCTCGTGCGGGAAGCCGTCTTTGAGCGGCCAGCCGATTCCGATGATGAAGACGGCGGGATGCTTTTGCAGAATGATGGTCTCGCGGCGCTTGCGCGGCAGGTCCGGATACATCGCCAGAAGTTCTTCGGCGTGTAAGAAGGTGAGCTCTTCGGGCAAGTTCGGATACCGCGGGTTGCGCAACTCGGGGAACATTTCCTGCGCAGACTTCTCGGCGCCGACCAGAACCTTCCAGATTTTCCGCACGATGGATTTCAGGAATTCCAGATTGCGTTGCTCGGCCACCATGACCCGCTCCCAGTCCCATTGATCGACATAGGCTGAGTGGTCATGGTCGAGGAAATAGTCCTTACGCACGGCGCGCATATCGGTGCAGAGTCCTTCACCGGTCCGGCATTCGAACTGTTTTAGCGCCATCCGTTTCCATTTGGTGGCGGCCTGCACGACTTGCGCATCGATGGGATGCTTGTCGCGATCGTTGGAGATATGGAATTGGATTGGAGTGCGGGAGCCGTCGCGATCGAGCATGTCGTTGACGCCACTCTCCGCGTCGACGATGAGGGGGACTTCGACCATCATCAGATTGAGTTCTTTACATAGATTCTCTGCGATATAACGTTTGGTCTGAAAGATTGCTTTTTGCGTTTCTTTCGCCGTCAGAAGCGGGTGATAGTCGCGCGGCAGGATTTTCTCCAGCTCAGCATAGTCGCCGATGCCGGGGCCGGCCAGATCGGCCTTCTTGCCGGCTTGATTGGGTAGGGTTGAGTCATCTGTGGGGCTCGCGGACAGCACGCCTCCGCTGGGCTTATCTAAGGTGGAGAGGCTCATGGATGGAACTCCTTTCGACCGAAAGACCGGTCAGGTGAAAAATGGCGCTTTCCTGCTATTGGATTGCCGCGCGAAGCGCAAAACCGTGACTCAGGTCACAGCCATGCGTGTTCGGTGATATGGCCGATGACGAGGTCCAAAAACCCCGGTTCTCTTCCCTGTGCTAGATTGAAGAATTGCCATGAGACATGTTGCCAAGTGGGCGCTGGATGTGGCCGAGGTGCGCGGCGCCAGCTATGCCGACGCGCGCATTGTTGCGCAACGCAGCCGCGCGCTGGGGACCAAGAACGGCAAGATCGGCAGTGCCTCCGATGCGGAGTCGGTCGGAGTGAGTGTGCGCGCGATCGCCGACGGAGCGTGGGGCTTTGCGGCGTCGGCGGAGTTTGGTCGCGGCGCTGTCGAGGCCACCGCGGCACGGGCGGTCGAGATCGCGCGAGCTTCGGCGCGGGTGAAGCGGGAAGACGTCCGGCTCGCGCCAGAAAAGGCTGTGACTGCGGAGTGGGCAACCCCCTATCAGATTGATCCGTTCAGCATCTCGATCGAGCAAAATCTTGAGTTGCTGATGAAGATCGATGCGGAACTGCGCTCGGTAGGCGGGATCACGCTGGCCGAGGCCAATCTGAATTTCAACCGCGAAGAACAGTGGTTCGTGTCGTCGGAAGGCAGCGACATCCATCAGACGAAACTCTCTTGCGGCGCGGGATACGCAGCGTATGCGTTTGCGGGGAATGAAATTCAGAAGCGGTCGTATCCGAATTCTTATGGCGGGCAGTGGCAGAACAAAGGATACGAGTTGATCGAGGAATTGCAGTTGGTGCAGAACGCCCGGCGCATTGCGGAGGAGGCGGTTACGCTGCACAAGGCCGATCAGTGTCCCGAGGGAACGTTCGACGTGATTCTCGACAGCTCGCAACTGGGGTTGCAGATTCATGAGTCGGTGGGACATCCGATTGAGTTGGATCGGGTGTTGGGGATGGAGGCGAACTTCGCGGGGACTTCGTTTCTGACTCTGGAAAAATTGCGCAAGCTGCGTTACGGCAGCGATGTGGTGAATGTAGTGGCCGATGCGCGGCAGGAGCATGGCCCGGGACTGGGAACGTTTGGGTTTGATGACGAGGGCGTTGCGGCGCAGTGCACGCCGATTATCACGGACGGACTATTCACCGGATATCTGAGTTCGCGAGAGACGGCGCACACCATCGGGGAGAGCCGGTCGGGTGGGACGCTGCGTGCCGAGAGTTGGAACCGGCTGCCCATGATTCGCATGACCAACATCAGCCTGCTACCGGGCAAATCCACGCTTTCACTCGAACAGCTGATTGCGGGCACGGAGCACGGAATTTTGATGCAGACTAACCGCTCCTGGTCGATCGACGACAAGCGCTACAACTTTCAGTTTAGCTGCGAAATCGGGTGGGAGATTAAGGGCGGCAAACGCGTGCGCTTGGTGAAGAATCCGTCGTATTCGGGGATCACGACGGAGTTCTGGAATTCGCTGGATGCGATCTGCTCGCGCGATGAATGGACTTTGTGGGGCACGCCGAATTGCGGCAAAGGCCAGCCGCAGCAGGTGATTGGGACCGGGCACGGGGCGGCGCCGTCGCGGTTTCGGGCAGTCAAAGTGGGGAGCGCGTTTAAGAGCTAATTTTTACCACAGAGGACACAGAGGCGAACAGAAAACGCAGGCAAAGAATCGAAATGCTGACACACGAAAAAGCCTCTGACATTTTTGATCGCATCAAGAAGCTCTCCACCGCCGACGAAGTCGAGTCGCTGATCTCGGGCGGACGTTTTGCGCTCACTCGCTTTGCCAACAATACGATTCATCAGAACGTGGAAGAGGAAAATTCGGTCGTCTCGGTGCGAACCGTGTTCGATGGCCGGACGGCGCGGGCTTTCACGAACAAATTTGATGAGGAGAGTTTGCGGCAGGTGGTGCGAGCTTCGGAGAGCCTGGCGCAGGTGCAGCAGCCCGATCCGGATCTTTTGCCTATGCCGGATGCGCAGGAAGCTGAGGGCGACGCGGACAGGAGTGTCCGCGGCACAGCGATTCCTTCGCGACATTTCGCTGCCACCGCCGCTCTCAATCCGCAGCAGAGGGCCGAAGGCGTAAAACAAATTGTCGAAGTGGCGGACAAGCACAAGCTGACCACCGCAGGTGTCTACTCCAGTTCCGAATCATTCGAGGGAATCTTCAATTCACGCGGCTTGAGCAAATGGCACACGCAAACGCTCGCCGAAGTTTCGATCACCATGCTGGCGGCGGACTCTTCCGGATGGCAAAAGGCGAACTCGCCGGATGTGGCCATTCTCGATCCACTCATCCTGGCGGAGACTGCCGCGAAAAAAACTGTCGAAACGGCCAATCCGCGCGAGATACCGACAGGGAAGTACACCGTAATTCTTGAGCCGGCCGCGGTGCTCGACATTGTCGGCTTCATGTTCTGGGACTATGCCGGAATGGCGATTCTCGACCAGCGCTCGTTTCTCACCGGGCGGATCGGGAGCAAATTGTTTGGCGACAATATCACTATCTGGGACGACGTCGCGCACCCGCTGCAGACGGGATCTCCATTCGATGGCGAGGGCATGCGCAGGGAGCGAGTCGAACTGGTTCACAATGGGGTGATCGAGCGAGTCGTGTATGCGCGCGCGACCGCAGAGCGAATGCGGCGATCCGAGTTCCGTGACAAGGCTGGTCCGATCGCTGCGACCGGGCACGGATTTCTCCTGCCCAACGAAATGGGAGAAATGCCGCTGAATATCGTTTTTGCCCCGCAGGGCGATCCGCAGAACGTCGACCAGATGATCGCCTCCACGGAGCGCGGAGTGCTCGTAACGCGGTTGTGGTACATCCGAGAAGTCGAGCCGTTTGAGAAAATGCTCACCGGAATGACCCGCGATGGAACCTTCTCCATTGAGAATGGAAAGCTGCAGGGCGGGGTGCGAAATTTCCGCTTCAATGAAAGCCTGATTCACATGCTGTCGAACGTGGAAGCCATGAGCCTGCCGGTACGGTCGTGCGGGGAGGAGTCGTTCGACATGGTGGTTCCGGCGATGAAGGTCCGCGATTTTAACTTCACCGAAGTAACGAAGTTCTAGGCATGGAGGCTGACGCGCGTCCGCTGCACAAGATTCTCGCCGAACGAAAAGAGCTGATCGCGAAGTACGTTCCCGCCGAGACCCAGGCGATTCATGCGCAGGCTGTGGCGGAGCTCAAGCAGCGCAAAGTCGCGGCTGGCGCTTTGCCGGTTGGAGTTACCGCGCCTCCGTTCGAGCTGCAAGATCACGACGGCAACATCATCTCTTCTTTTGATTTGCTCGCCAAAGCCCGGTTGGTGATTTGCTTCATCCGCGGGCGCTGGTGCCCGTTTTGCGTGGCTCAGATGGAAGCGATGAGTTTTGTTTCGCCGCAGATCGAGCAATCCGGAGCGATGCTCGTCGCCATCTCGCCGCAAACCGTGAGGCAGTCATTCTTCATGCACGATCAGCACAAATTGCGCTTTCCGCTTATCTCGGATCCGGGCAATCAAGTCGCTCAGCAGTTTGGTCTCACCTATCGCGTGCCTCCGGCGCAAGAAGCGATCTATCGTCGCGCGTTCGTAAATTTGCCGTTCATCAATGGCGAGGCGAGTTGGGAGTTGCCGATTCCGGCGACGTACATCATTGAGCGCGACGGCAAGGTAAGCTACGTATACGCGAATGAGGATTACACGCAGCGGTCGGAGCCGAACGAGATTCTGCAATTCCTGAGAGAGCGGATGCGTTCGTGAGAGTTCGTCCGCTGAGGCAGCCGCATGGCGCAGGGTCTCGTGCCGCGCAAGGATGAAAAGATCGATATTCTGACCGAATTCCTCCGCTTTTGACCGTTTCTTGACGGCGAACTCCGGTTTTTCCCGGCCATTCTGCAGCCTGGATGGGGCTCTTCTAAATTCCCCCTAATCTTCACAAAGCAAAGCCTTTACCGCCTCCCGCTCAATGACTTCGGTAACTTTGCACACCTGATTCGTGGGTGTACGCTGCCCTTGAGTTCATAGATTTCCACAGATGGAGAGGTTGTTGCGAGTGGCAGCGGAAGCAGAAAACTCGATGGCCGAGACGGCAGACAGTCAATACGAAGACATGCAGGGCGCTGCGCGTTTCCCGCTGCATCTGTCGGCGTCGGTCAAATCTCAGGGCAGCGCGTATGCGGCAGAGACCGAGAACATTTCGGCGAACGGCGTCTTGCTGGCCATGGACAACGATGTACCGGTGGGATCGATGGTCGACTTCACGATTCTGCTGCCGGCTGAAGTAGTAGGCGCGCGGCAGGATGTGCAGATCGATTGCCGCGGCCGGGTCGTGCGCAGCTTCGAAGATCGCGGGCGGCGTGGCGTGGGTGTTGTGATTGATGAGTATCACTTTGAACGGGCGTAGACGAAGGGACTGAATGGTCAGCATTCCGGTCAACCTGGAAGAAAATCTCGGAACAGGCGAAGGCCCCGTCAACGGCCAGTTCGTCCGAGTGATTGTGGCTGATACCCAGGCCATCTTCCGCGCCGGTCTGCGAAAGATCTTCGCGCTGGAAGACGACATTCGCGTCGTGGGCCAGGCGGAAACGCTGGTGCAGACGCAGTCCGCGGTGGCGAAGTTCTCGGCGGATGTTTTGATCTTCGAATCCGCGTTGACGCCGAATCCGGTGGAAGCCGTGGCCGACCTGGTGCGGCAGAATCCGCAGTTGCGCATCGTGGTCGTCACTCCGGGCTCCGACGAAGGACTAACCCTCGATCTGTTCCGCCGCGGCGCGCACGGCATCGTGTCCCGTGAAGTTGAACCGGAGCTGCTGGTCGATTGCCTGCGCAAAGTGGCAGCAGGCGAAACCTGGCTCGACAGTCAGGGAGTTCACTGGGTCATGGAAGCGTACCGGAACCAGAACAACCGTCCGGCAGGCACGCGCCCCAAGGTGCAGTTGACGCCGAAGGAATCGCTGATCGTCTCCTGCGTGACGCAGGGGATGAAGAATAAAGAGATCGCGGTGCGCGTGGGCACGACGGAGCAGGTAGTGAAGAATTATCTGCGTAAGGTATATGACAAGCTCGGCGTGGCCGACCGCCTGGAACTGGCGCTGTACTGCCTGAACCATCGCATCGTGGAAAATGTGAAAGTGCCGCCATCGCCGGAGAACGGCAATGCCGCAAGCGCTGCAGCAGCGGGCGTGGCGACATCGGGTGCGACTGCTGCAAGTCCCTCTTCGACTCCGGTTCTGGGAAACGGACCAGAGTCTCCGCTCAAACTCTCCTAAAGTGCTGTACTGCTGAGGGATTCTTCCCGGCCATTCATCCGGTGAAATTCAAGTGTTTGCCACTCAAGAGAGATTTGCGGAAGTTGCCATTCGCGGACTTCACCCATAGAATTGAACAGGCCGCATGAATCAAAAGTGAGCGCGGCCGCGATCGAGAGCTTCTTCAGAGTTTTCTTTGAGAGGCTCCTTCCCAAGATTCACGCCGGAGAGATGGCCGAGTGGCTGAAGGCGCACGCTTGGAAAGCGTGTTTAGGGGAAACTCTAACGTGGGTTCGAATCCCACTCTCTCCGCCA
>Ga0209698_10009004_pt1 | contig 10261 bp, 6 predicted proteins | sample LitLauG_LLR_2012_FD_187203 | JGI IMG/M metagenome (GOLD analysis project Ga0209698, IMG submission 187203) | Freshwater sediment microbial communities from Pennsylvania, USA - Little Laurel Run_MetaG_LLR_2012 (SPAdes) (version 2) | ecosystem: Environmental > Aquatic > Freshwater > Creek >... | reverse complement strand
GCGTAAGGCATTCGACGCGAGTGCAATGCCAGCCCCGACCTCGCGAAGTTCCGGCGCCCTCTCGTAGACTTGAACGTCAGCTCCTATTTTGCTCAGCGCGATTGCCGTCGTGAGCCCGCCAATCCCGCCACCGATGATGATGATCCGCATGCAGTTCCTTTCTTTTTAGAAGCCTAGGCTTCGTTCTGCTTACAATCGGATTTCCCAATCGCGATCCCGATCCACGCGATACTCGCGCTTAAGAAGGCGAGGCACGTCAGGCCGACGATTCGGGCATTTACGCCAATCGACCCGCCGAACATTCCGCCCCCGAGCGCCACGCCGATCGCCAACGCATAGAGAAGCGGGTTCGCCCTAAGCACGACGTTTTCCTTCGCAGCGCCGATTGCCAGAGCGGTGCAACCGATCAAGAATGCCAGGATCATCGGCAGAAGATACTTCAGGTCCACCGTTTGCATTCTCTGCATTACTGGCAGCATGGCGGTTTGTTCGATTCCAGGACGCACCATCTCGTACGCCAGTTGGTGATAGATCGCGTCGGCTGCGTCGCCACACGCGCCCACCCGAGAAGGGCCGTGCCTGGACGCATCCAAACATTTTTCTCCGCCTGAAATCGCCGCGCTAGCCCTGGAACCGCTAGCGAGAACAGAGCAGCCGAAAGCAGCTGCACGACCGATGACGCCAGCACCCGATGCGGCTGTGCCGAGACCAACGTCAGGATTCTCGCTGCGTCCGTCACGCCGATCCCTGGCATGAGGAGCCTGAAGTCCAAAAACATACAGCGCCGACTGTCTGGACAATACTTGTCAGCCGATTCGTTTTTCCCATTGTTTTACTCCGAATCGGACGGCTCTCGCCGCGCCACAAGGCTGGGCATCTGGGCAAACGTGCGCATGTCGTGGGCGGGCACGATGATGAGCTCGGGCAGGCGTTCCTTGATCGCGATCATGTGGAGCAAGTTCCTGCGTGTGCCCTCCGCGTCCAAATCGGACCCTCTGCGGGTGGCCCAGGGGCGCTCCTCGCGTTGCGTGATTCCTTCCAACTGCCATACCAGGTCGCCAACAAACGCGTAACGCGTACCGTTGTCCAGAGTCACGAATATGATCACGCTGCCGGGGGTGTGACCCGGCGAAGGTACAACGACAATCGAGCCGTCACCGTACACATCATGGCTTTTGGGAAATCCCAAGTAAGGGCCGCCTTCGAACCCATACTCCTCGTATTGGATACCCGTAAAGGGCTTGCCAAACTGGCCGTGCCCGCCTTGCAGGATGAACTCGTGTTCCTGCGGCGTCACCCACACGGGCGTGCCTGGAAAGTCGGGCAGGCCGCTGACGTGGTCCCAATGCGAATGGGTGAGAAGAATAGCACGGAGCGATTTTTGGTCGTAACCAGCCGCGCTCAGTTGGTCTGCGGCGGGCTGCCACAGGCTATAGGACGTCACCACGCGGAGAATCAAGGGAATCGTGGGAAACTGCTCATCGATGTGACGGCCAAAACCAGTATCGATGAGCAGGTTGCCCTTTGGGTGCTTGACCAGAGCTCCTGCCATCGAAAAATCACGTCGTTCGAACAACGAACCACCGCGATAACCAAACGCGGCAACTCGATGGTTCACGCCGGTCACGACACTGAAAACCGCCAGCTCCTTTGGAGGCGCCGCTGTGGGCAGAGGCCCTGCGTAGGGTTCCGGCTTCAGTAAAGGCGCCGCCGAAAATGTGTGCAGGAAAAGCGCGGGCGGCACCAGAACCGCGGCTGCCAGCGCCGCGATATAGATTCTCTTGTTCTTCATTGTTTTGCCTCCTTGTTCACGGCAGCAGGACCGATGAGCAGTTCCGCGCTGTGGTTGCTTCAGGGGAAGGCAGGCTTAATTCCAAACAGAACGAAGAACGGGTGCGGAAAACCAAACTCAAGAGCGCCAGAGAGTTAGCCCACGTATCTGAATAAAAAGGACGGTTTCGAGTGTTCGTGCCGGACCGGTGAGAAATCGACAGCTTGCAGAGGAAGCGACAAGTTGCGTATTCAGGGAACACCTTATAATGGCAAGTCGTGGACCAAGGAGCGCACTCTTCCGGCCGGCCAGCGGAGCAACGCGACGTGGCTTCCCGGCTTGAAATCCTCAACGGTCTTCTCAACACACTGACCGACATTCTCGACATCCGCGAGGTCTTTACAAGGGTGTCGGAAGTTGTGCAGCAGGTCTTGCCCCACGATCTGATGGGAGTCGTAGAGATTACAGAGCGGGGCGATCGCATGCGTCTGCATGCGGGCACGGCTGCAGGACCTCCCCCATGGGAGGCGCCTGTGCACAATCCGGAAATGATGATGCAGCAGCGGGATGCCATGATCATCGAGGACTTTCCGAACCATCCGCTTGCAGCGGGAAGTCCGCCGTTGAAGCTCGGGATGGCGACCCTCATCAGCGCGCCGATACGCTTTGGCGACCGGCTGCAGGCAGCCGTCAATTTCTTCTCCCGTCAGCCGGGCTGGTTCAGGCGTGATGATCTTCCGATTGCGGGGCGCGTGGCAAGCCATATTGCTGTTGTGATGTCGCATCACCGGCTGGCGGAGCAAGCGCGGTCCGCGGCGGAGGCGAACGCTCGCGCCGAACGCCTGGAGTCGCGCGTGCAGCAGCTCACGGACGAACTGGATGCCCGCGGCGGCTATCGGCGGGTCATCGGCGATTCGGCACAATGGCGCGAAGTGCTTAAAAGAGCGACCCAGGTCGCCAGGACTGAGGCCATCGTGCTCCTACTCGGGGAGTCGGGCACGGGAAAAGAAGTCATCGCGCGCTTCGTGCACCGCGGTTCCGCGCGGCGCGATGGTCCCTTCGTCGCCTTGAATTGCGCCGCGCTGCCGGAACATTTGCTCGAATCAGAGCTTTTCGGCTACGAAGCCGGCGCGTTCACGGGTGCTATGAAAGCAAAGCCTGGCCAGATCGAGCAGGCGGCCGGCGGCGTCTTATTCCTGGACGAAATTGGCGAAATGGTTCTCAGCGCACAGGCCAAGTTTTTGCGCGTGCTGCAGGAGCGCGAGTTTCAGCGGCTGGGTGGAAATCGAGTTCTGCGCGCGGATGTGCGCGTGATCGCCGCAACAAATCGTGACTTGCGCAAAGCGGTCGAGCGCGGGACATTCCGCGAAGACTTATACTACCGTCTCAACGTCTTTGAGCTGAAGCTTCCGCCGCTGCGTGAGCGCCGGGACGACATTCTGCCGCTCGCCGACACCTTTACCGCCGACATCGGCCGCAGCCTTGGCGTTCCGCCCGCGGGTATCTCCCTGGAAGCGAGACAAGCGCTGGTGGAGTACCACTGGCCGGGCAACGTGCGGGAATTACGAAATATTCTGGAGCGGGCGGCGATCCTGGCCGAAGGCGGCCTCATCGTTTCCGAACATCTCGCCCTGGTTCCGCGAAGCGAAGCCGCAAAGACGTCCGCCCCGGCTGCAACGGGAAGCGCGGACGGCTCCGGTTCATCCACCCTGTCCGATCTCTCCTCCGTGGAGCGCACCATGATTCAGCGTGCCTTAGAGGAGGCTCGATTCAACAAGTCGGTCGCAGCGAAAAAACTCGGGCTGACGCGCGCTCAACTCTACACTCGTTTGAAGCGCTACGGGCTTGATTAAGCCGATCCGCACTCTGACGGCTTATCCACAAGTTGTCGATTTGCCCGCAGCGCGCCGCCGCTGACTGGATTGAGGTTTCCACCCGGCATTGTGAAGTAAGTCTCGACTGTTCTTTAACTTAGGCACCTCAAAAGAGGCGGCGCTCTGGTTGGAATCGAGCCTGCATTCATCCCGCCCGAAAGGCGGAACCGGTGGCTCAGCGTAGCATTGAAATCCTGATTGGCAGGCTCCTGACAGACGAAGCACTACGTGAGGTATTCCTGAGGGATCCTTCCCGGACGGTGCGGACCTTCTGCGAAACCGGGCACGAGCTCACGCCGCTGGAGATCGCGGCACTCTTATCCACTCCGTCCGACCTCTGGAGCCAAGCCGCTCAAATCATCGACCCACGGCTTCAGAAAGCCAAGGCAACGCTCTTTACCGATGCGAGAAAGGAGGACTAACGAATGAAGAACACAAGAATCCTGGCCGCCTGCGTCTTTCTGGCCGGTGCTAACGCTCGCGGGCAAACGGCTTCGATATTGACCCTCGACGACGCCGTTGCCATCGCGAAGAAGGGAAATCGCCAAGTGCAATCCGCCGCGCTGGACGTCGAGCGCGCACGCGAAGAGACAGCCGCTGTCAAGACAAGCAGGCTGCCGCAATTCCAAGTCAGCATGTCAGGCGGGGAAGCGCTCCGCCCGATTGGGTTCACCATCCCGCCGGGCGCTTTAGGCATGTATCCCGGCTCGGGACCAATTCCCGCGCAGAAGTCGAATATTACGACACCACAGTCGTTCAATTCCTTCATCCTTACGCAGGCTTCGCAACCCCTGAGTCAGCTCTGGAAGGTTCACCTGGCGTTGGTCTCCTCCCAAACCAGCGAGGATGCGGCGAAAGAAAAACTCCGGCAGCAGGAACAAGACACGGCTCATTCTGTCCGCGACCTTTACTACCAGACTGCGCAAACGCAGACGCAAATCGAGAGCGCGGAGGCAATGGAGAAGTATCTGGGGGCTTTGCAGGGCGAGACCGATAGGAACCTGGCGGAGCGTGCCGCGCTCAAGGGCGATAGCCTCGCCATCCGGGCTAAGCTCAGCCAGCAGCGACTCCAGTTGCTCAACCTTCGAGACACGAGCAAGACGCAGAAGGAGGCCTTGAACAACCTGTTGGGGCGCGACCTGGAAACAGAATTCTCGGTCGAACTGCAGCCAGTTCCCAGAGCCGACGAAATCGAGTTGGCGGCAGCCCGCGATTTGGCGCTCCGTCAGCGGCCCGAAATCCAACAAGCCGCGCTTCAGACGAAGAAGGCCGGCAATGAAGTGCGCCGCCAGCGGGCGGAGTACATTCCCGAGATCAGCGCTACTTTCACCTACGTCTCCGTGCAGAACGTGAGCTTCGCGCCTCAGAACATTTTGAATGCTGGATTCCTTCTCCAATGGCAGCCCTTCGATTGGGGCCAAAAACGCCATAAGACGGAATCGCTGCACGACGCGGCCAGGCAGGCGAAGCTCAGCGAACACGATACCGAACAGCAGGTTCTGCTCGACGTGAATGCAAAGTTTCGCGGCTTGGCTGAATCACGGATGGGGCTGGATACCATCGCCCTTACCCAGGAAACGGAGCGAGAAAAGCTACGAGTTATGACAAATCGGTACGGAGAAAAAGCGGCGCTGCTCTCCGAGGTTCTGCAGCAGGAAGCCGCGGTGGTTCAAGCCGACTCTGATTATCAGAAGGCTCTCGCGGCCTTTTGGACGGCCAAGGCAAGTTTCGATCGGGCATTGGGGAGGGAATAGTAAATGCGAGGTCAAGTTCTTTTGACGGGTGTCGCGCTGCTTCTGGCAAGCTGCGGCAAACAAGAGCAACGGGAACCCACGATTCAAACCGTGCGGGCAGGTGTGGTGGAACAGATCCAGCCAGACTCGGAGGGCGCGCCGTCCGAGCGGTATTCGGCGAGCCTGGAGCCGCTCGCGCAGGTCGACTTGGCGTTCAAATCTGGGGGCATCGTCGAGGAGATTCTTCAAGTGCGCGGCGCGGACGGCCGGCTCCGTAACGTGCAGTCCGGTGACGGAGTGGGCAAGGATACGGTGCTCGCCCGTGTGCGTCCGCTCGATTACCAGCATCGTCTCGACCAAGCCGAGGCCCAGCGCGCCCAATCCGAGGCGCAATTGTCGCAGGCGCAGGCACAGTTGGCTCAGGCGCGTGCCACTCTTGGCGAGGCCGATATCGAGTACACGCGCGCCAACCATTTGTTTCAATCGGCGAGCCTGGTGAAGCCGCAGTACGACCAGGCAAAGGGACGCTATGACGCGACCGCCGCGTCGGTCGCCGCGGCCGAAGCCGCTGTGAAAGCGGCGGAAGCCGGCGTGGCGAATGCAAGGGCCGCCGGGAATGAAGCAAAGCTGTCGCTGAGCGACACCGAACTGCGGGCGCCGTTCGCGGGTTGGATTTCGGCGCGAAACGTCGATCGTGGGAGTCTCGTGGGCAACACGACCGCCTGTTTCAGCATCGTGGATACCCACCTGGTAAAAGCGGTTTTTGGCGTGCCCGACTCCGAACTGGCGATCGTCCGCGTCGGCCAGAAACTGTCCGTGACCCTGGACGCGCTGCACCGGGCCGTTCCCGGAGTGGTCACATCGGTTTCTCCCCAGGCCGATCCCAAGAGCCGCGTCTTCGCGGTCGAAGTGACGATCGAGAACTCGCGCGAGGATGTCAGGCCCGGCATGATTGGGTCGCTGACCTTGGGTGGTTCGCACGATTCGAGACCCAGACTTGTCGTACCGCTGAGCGCAGTGGTGCGCGCGCCTGCCGATCCGAACGGATTCGCAGTATTCCGAGTGATCCGGCGCGATGGGAAGATGTTTGCCTCCACGCAGACGATCCAGATCGGCCAGGCATTCGGCAACTCAATGGAAGTAACCGGAGGCCTTGCCGCCGGGGATGAAATTATCGCCGCCGGCGGACCTCAGGTGCACGACGGACAGCTAGTGAGAATCTGCCTTAAGGAGCATTTCCGATGCCGCACCAGACAGACGAACAACTGATTCGAAATGGCCGTAACACTTCCCGCTTCTTTGTTGAGCAACGCCAGATCGCCTGGGCGGCCTTGGCAGGAGTTATCGCCTGGGGCGTGTACGGATACTTCTCGATGCCGCAGCGCAAAGATCCAGAGATCCCCGTTCGCGTCGCGGTCGCATCCTGCCAGTGGCCCGGCGCGAGCGCTCAGGAAGTCGAGCAACTCATCACGCGACCAATCGAGCAGACCATCGCGGAGAACAAAACGATCCATGCAGCAGGTCCAGCCGACTACGGCATTCAGTCAATCTCGCTGCCCGGCGCGTCGTTCGTTTATGTCCAGCTCTCCGAAAACGTGGGCGACAGCAAGGAGCAGTTCAGCGACATCAATCTCAAGCTGCAGGCCCTCGGTCCGAGGTTGCCGAACGGCGCAACCGGTGTCCAGTTCCAAAGCGATTTCGGCGATACGGCAGCCCTAATGATGACGGTGGCAAGCCCGCCCCTCGACGGTTTTGAAATTGAGATGCGCGCACGTTCGGTGGAAGAAGCGATCCGGTCGGTGCGCGCGGCGGCCATCCCGCCGAAGCTAAAGCCGATCAGTATTGTCTACACGTTTCCGCTGACCCTTTCGACGACCAACGCGGCAACGATCACGGAGGCGTTCCGGAGGAGCGCCGAGCATACGGGCCTGCTTCAGCGTTCACGACTGATTACAGGTCGCGGATTCATGGGCGCGGTGGGGGAGACCGACGCCGGCGACCCACAGATCGAGGCGTACATAAAGCAGTTCATGGCAACGCGCTTGCAGGAATCCGATCTCGATCCCGATGTATCGGAGCCGGTCATCATCCACGACGTCATGGAGACGCGATCGAAGTTGGCGTCGGTCGCGACCGCGAAGTATACCTACGCTCAACTCGACGATTACACGAATCTGATCGGGCGCACACTGCTCGGCGCTCCGCAGACTTCACGCGTCGAACGCAAAGGCGTCTTACCGCAAGCCGTATATCTCGATTATTCGCAGGAGCGGTTGGCGTCGTACGGACTTCAGCCCGCGGACTTGAGCAGAATCCTCATGGCCCGCAACATTACGCTTCCCGGAGGGTCGATCGAGGCGGGAAAACGGCAGATTCTGATCGATCCCTCCGGCAAGTTTGAAGACGCACGCTCGATTGGTGACGTTCTCGTGAGAACAACCGATGGAGCCCCGCCTGTATATCTGCGGGACCTGGTTCAGATCAGCCAGGCGTACCAGGCTCCGGCAAACTATCTCAATTTCTACACGGTCATCGGCAAGGACGGGAAGCAGCAGCGCAACCGCGCGATTACGCTCGCGGTTTACATGCGATCCGGAGAACAGATTCAGAAATTCGGCGCGGCAGCCGACCAAAAGATGAAAGACTTGCGCGCCGTCCTTCCGGCCGACTTGATCATCGCGCGCACATCCGATCAGCCTTTACAGGTGAAAGAGAACATCGATCTGTTCATGGAAGCGCTGTATGAGGCGATTCTCCTGGTGGTACTGGTCGCGCTGGTCGGGTTCTGGGAATGGCGTTCGGCGGTGCTGATGGCGGTTTCGATCCCCATCACTCTCGCGATGACCTTCGGCATCGCGCACACGATGAACGTCGATTTGCAGCAGGTCTCGATCGCCACGCTGATCATCGCGCTGGGCTTGCTGGTGGACGACCCTGTGGTGGCCAACGACGCCATCAAACGGGAATTGGCGGCGGGGAAGCCGGCTCTGATTGCTGCCTGGCTCGGGCCGACGAAGCTCGCGCGGGCTATCCTCTACGCGACGGCGACGAACATCATCGCGTACCTTCCGTTCCTGATGCTGACAGGGTCAACCGGCGATTTTTTGCACAGCTTGCCGGTGGTGATGGCAGCGTCGCTGGTCTCTTCGCGCATCGCGTCGATGACATTTGTCCCGTTGATCGCGTACTATTTGCTGCGGCCGCGCCGGAAGCCGGAACCGTCGATCCCAGAACCATCCATCAAAGGACGGCGGGAGCGGGGATTTTACGGCGCCTACTACAGGCTTGCCGGGGCCGCGATCCGATGGCGATGGGCCGTCCTCGCCTCATCGCTGGTCTTCCTTGTCGTCGGGGTGTTCGTTGCCACGAAGCTGAAGACCCAGTTTTTTCCAGAGGACGTCCAATACTGGTCGTATATCGACGTCTGGCTTCCCAACGATGCGCCGCTGTCGGCCACCAATGAAACCGCGCGGCAGGTGGAATCCATCGTGCGGCGCGTCACTGGCGAGTACGCGCGGTCGCAAGGGTCGAAAGAATCAAAGCCAGAATCCAAGGAGCTTCTGGAATCTTTGACGAGTTTTATCGGCGGCGGAGGTCCACGCTTCTGGTTATCCGCGTCTCCGGAGCAGCAGCAACGTAACTACGCGCAGATCCTCATAAGGCTAACCAATAAGGACGCGACTCCAGCCCTTATCGGACCGCTGCAGTCAGCGGTGACCAAGGAGGTCCCAGCCGCCTACGTGACTGTTCATCAATTGCAGACCAATCCCGTAGCGTTCCCGGTAGAAGTGCGAATTTCCGGGACGTCGGACGTCGACCCGAAGGATGAGCCAGCCGACATCTCTAACCTGCGTATGCTCGCCGAGGGCGTGCAAAACATCCTGAAATCCGTACCCGGCGTGCAGGTCGTCCAGGATGATTGGTTCGCCGAGAGTCCTGAAGTTAAGCTGCAGATAGAGCCGGAGCGCGCCAATCTGGCGGGAATCACGAATCGCGACGTTGCGGCGTCCACGACGGCCGCTATGAGCGGAACCACGGTCACGACTCTGCGGGAGGACAATCTACAGATTCCGGTGATCGCCCGGCTGAGGGCTATGGAACGGGCACAACTCTCCGATGTGGAGAATCTTTACGTCTATTCCTCGCAGGGACCGCAGAAGGTTCCGCTGCGTACGGTTTCATCCGTGGTCAATAAAATGGTGACCGAGCGCATTCGCCGCCAGGAACACTTCCGCACCATCGGCGTCCACGCTTTCCCACAGCCGGGGGTCCTGGCCTCTGAGGTCTTGAAGAAGGCCCGGCCACAACTCTCGGCTTTCCAGAAAAGCATGCCGCCCGGATATCGCATGGAGATCGGAGGCGAACAGGCCAAGCAGGAAGCCGGATTCGCGAATCTGACGACGGTTCTCATTATTTCGATGTTGGGTATCTACGCAGCCTTGCTTGTGCAATTCGGGAACGCCATCAAGCCGCTGCTGGTGTTCGCGGCCACTCCCTATGGTGTCGTCGGCGCGCTGCTCTGCCTCGCCCTGATGGGATCGCCCTTCGGCTTCATGGCCTTCCTGGGAATCGCAAGTTTGATTGGCGTGATTGTCAGCCACGTGATCGTGCTGTTCGATTTCATCGAAGAGATGCACGAAAAAGGCGAGCCGTTCGAACAGGCGATCCGCGACGCGGGAATCGAACGGCTGCGGCCGGTGCTAATTACCGTGGGAGCCACGATCCTGGCCCTGTTCCCATTGGCGAGTCACGGTGGCCCGCTGTGGCAGCCGCTGTGCTACGCGCAAATCGGTGGTCTGGCGGTGGCGACGTTCATCACGCTGTTGCTCGTGCCGGTGCTCTATAGCATCGCCGTGCTCGATCTGAAGATCGTTAAGTGGACG
>Ga0209698_10009000_pt1 | contig 10262 bp, 5 predicted proteins | sample LitLauG_LLR_2012_FD_187203 | JGI IMG/M metagenome (GOLD analysis project Ga0209698, IMG submission 187203) | Freshwater sediment microbial communities from Pennsylvania, USA - Little Laurel Run_MetaG_LLR_2012 (SPAdes) (version 2) | ecosystem: Environmental > Aquatic > Freshwater > Creek >... | reverse complement strand
GACTCGGGATCTCCGACAGCGGCAGGAAAGCAGCCGAATTCCGCGCGCTGGGCGTTCATCCTCAGCAACATCGCCGGCATGCCGGGCGTGGTCTTCATCTATGACCGCGGCGGCAGTTTCCTCGCCAACGGTGCGGCGTACCAGCAATTCGGAGGCACGGGTCCTTTTGGTCCGGGCAGCGGATCCGTGATGAACGATTTCGCCACGCATTACCAGAACCTGTCGGGTTTCTACATGTTCATCACGACGATGGACGACACGGCGGCGGCGAATCTCATCAAGTACCTCACGCAGCCGCCTTCCTGCGGAGGACCTTCCCTGCCACCGATGCCGGCCGTGGACATGGGATTGCAGGGGACCCTGGATCCCACGAAGGCTTCCCGCCTGGTCAACTGTCCCGGAGGAGCAACCGATGCGCAGAAGGAGGCGTACCGCATCCTGGCCGCGATCGAGGCATGGGAGTCGACTGACAACAACTGCGCCAATGCGACGGGACACAACCTCTATTGTGCTGCGAACGCCTGGACACCCGCGCTCAACCCCATGACCGGCCTGCCCCAGCAGGCTTCCTATGGCTGGGCGCAGTTCACCGTGAACGATCTGCTGAGCCAGCTGCAAGGGAACAGCGCCGTGCAGACCCAGCTCGGAATCACTTCGCAACAGGTATCGACCGCCCTGTCGAAGTCCAACAAGACCAATACCTGGTGGGTCACGCTCAAGGGCCTTGGGGTAAACGCGCTGGACGCCAAGGCGCTCCAGGGTGCCTGGGCGCAAAACGGTGCCGCGTTCCAGAAAGACACGGGCCTGGGCCAGGCGGACTTCAATCGGATGCTCGAGTGGGCCCAGCTCCTGCGGGACATCAACCAGGTCAACTCGACCCCGTATCTCGTGGCGATCTGCCCGGTCAAGACCGCGACAGCGAAAAAGAACAAGGATCTCGTGGATCCGGACTGCATTCGAGCCAAGCTGGGAAGCACCACGCTGCTGCCGGGCGAGACCAAGGCGCAGATGACGGCGCGCCTTGCAACGTTCGCGGAAATGAGTTCGCTCGCCAGTCTGTTGGGCACTTCGCTGGGCTCGACGGCACTCAATCTCTACATTCGAAACCCGAGGAACGACGGGGAGGCGGTGCAGGGATTCATGGGTTCGGCCATATTCCAGGATCCCGCGCTGGGGAAAGCCCTCCTGAAGATCTACCAGACGAAGTCCCTGTTCGACCAGCTGGCGATCGGCAGGATCAACCAGATCATCGCCGCGATCGGTTCGGCAACTCCGACGACGCCGGCTGCGGAGCTTCTCCTGGCACAGCAGGTCTTCTTCAAGTGGAATCACGGAATCAACAAGAAGGGTTTCACGACCACGGATGGATACGTCCAGTCCGTGACGCCGTTCTTCCAGGTGACCTTCTGCGATAGCGGATTCAACACGACCAACACGCTTCTTCCTTCACCCCTGACGGTCACGAAGTAAAGGAAGGCAAAAAGCCATGAGCCTGGGACCCGTTCTCCTGCGCTGCTTCCTGTTCCTGGCGGCCGGAATCGGGTGGATGTCGGCGGCATCGGCGGACGCAGCCCCGGTAGAGGACGCTCGTCCTGCGTGGATCGACCCCAGGGTACTGAGCTACGAGGGTCCCGCCTGCGCCCACGCCTGGTCGGCGCGCGATTTCGACGCCTACCTCGCGGGGAGGTCCTGGTGGCCGAAGTCGACGGACAAACCGTTCGCGGGACGTGGCCTCGCGCAGGGATCCCGGAGCGACGAGAAGGCGTTCCGGGATCTCTTCCCGACCTATTCCGCGGACAAGGACGGCAACCACATTCTCGAGGTTCATCCCGGCCTGGACGGGTACCCGGTTTCCGGCAGGCCGCCGCCGCAGTCCGTGCTCTGGGTCGACATCGACGGCGACGGGATGTGCGACGCGATCGTCCTGCAGTACGTCGATACCGGGTCGAAGGCGGACACCTTCGCGTTCATTTTTCTCCAGACCCAGGGTGGATTTCGCCTCGTCGATTTCACGCCGGACAACGACACTCGCAATGGCGGCGGGTTCACTCCGGATCCCCTGCTCCCCGTCTGGATCAAGGGCGATCCACGACCGTTCCTGGCGGCGCGGCAGACGGTTGATCTGGTCGCGGCGGGTTCGTTGTTCGATCGGGATGGGGCGACGGGGTTCGGCGAGAACCGCGTGGCGATTCGCTGGGATCCGGCCAGGCAGGACTGGACGATCTTCTATTCCGGCGACTGGAGCAGCCGGGGCGTCCGGACCGTGGGCGACGTGGTCGCGGAATTCATCCGCAAGAATCCGCCCAAGGCGACGGGTCCGTACTGCAGGGAAGGCGATCTCGATTGGAAGTGTTTCGAACCGCGCTGAATCCGGACTCACAGGACTGCACCTCGCCAGGGGAACCGACTATGACTAGGCGCACCGTCGCCCATGGGGGACACTTTTTCGCCCTGCTCCTGGCAATTTTCCTGGGCTGGGGTCTGGCAGCGGACGTTGCGGCTTGCAGTGCAAATCCGGGAGGGCCACCCGGCGGAGGGACCTGCTCCGCGGCATCGAGTGCGGCGAGTCCCGGCAGTCCCAACCCCGGGACGGGCGCCGGGAATCCCGTCAACGTCATCACCGGCAACAAGTACCAGAGGGAGGACGACCTTCCTGCAATGTCCGGCGACCTTGGCATCGAGCTGGTGCGGCACTACAACAGCACCCAGCGCGGCGTCCTGGGCCTGGCCGGCGCCGGATGGAAGTTCTCGTACGAGACCCGGCTCCATGTGTTCTCCGACACGCTGCAGATCGCCGCGGCCGACGGATCCCGGTACATCTTCAACCGGGATCCGCGAAACCCGAGTCTCTGCGCAAGCGACGATCCGGGCGCGGGACGGCTGCGGGTGATCCGACGCCCTTCGGGCGCCGAGGAGTTCGTCTGGACCTGGACCGGTGGACCGGATCCGGGGCGCCGCCTTCGATTCGACGCGAATGGCCTGCTGGAATCCATCGAGTCCCCCCAGGGAGGACTCGTGACGCTTCTCTATGGCACCGACGGGGAACTTCTCAAGGTGCGGGATCCCTTGGGCCGGTCCTTGCAGTTCAACTACGCGCCGCGCCGCGCCCCCGGATTCAAGGGCGTCGTTTCGGTGGATACGCCGATCGGACGCTTCGAGTACCTCCACGATGACGATCCCAAGAGCGCGGGGATCTCCAATCTCGTCGCGGTCCGGTACCCGGCTTCCGCCGGCCAGCCGGCCATGGAGCGTCGCTACCACTATGGAATGGACGCTGGCGAAAAGGAGCGGGGAGGAGGTGCGGCCCATGCCCTGACCGGAATCGGAGTGCTCGTCGCAGGTACCGATGCCGCGGCGGCCCGGGAGGAACGCATCTCGACCTACGCCTACGACTCGCAGGGCCGGGCGGTGTTGACCGTGCGCGGAAGGCCGCGCGAGCGGGACGCGAAAGGCGAAATCGTACCCGGCACCGGAATCGACCAGGAAGAGCTGTCCTATGCCAGCGCGGATCCGGCCGCCGACGGCAGGCAGCCATCGTTTCGGACCGTGCTCACGAACGCGGTGGGTCGGAAGACGAGCTACCTTGCGGGGATCGTCGCCGGGGAATGGAGGCTCCTCGAGGCGCGGGGTCCCGGATGTACGACCTGCCCGGAAACCAATATGCGCTACCGCTACGACAGTGCGGGGCGCCTCGTCGAGAGTTCGGAACTCGACGAAGAGGGTCGACCCCGGCTTACGGATTATTTCGACCGGGATCGCCAGGGTCGAATCATCCGGGTGCGGCAACAGGCATTCGAGGACGCAGGGCCGTCGAACGGAATGCGCGTGAAGGTTCGCTATGCCTACGAGGGCGATCGCGTGGAGCCGAGCGAGATCGCCACTCCCAGCGTTGTTCCCGGGCGCGAACACCGGCTGCGGATCGAATACGGACCGAACGATCGGCCGGTGCGGATCCGCGAAAGCGGTTTCACGCCGCTCGACGCAAGAGGGCTCGATGCAGTGACGCCGATCGAGCGCGAGAGCGAAATCCGCTACGACGAGCGCGGGCGGGTGATCGAGGTATCCGGTCCGCTGGCCGGGCGGGCCGAGCGCACGAAATGGACGTACGACGGCCTGGGCAGGATCGAGCGCATCGAGCAGCCCGGCGGGCTGGCGACGGGCTACGAATACGACGCGCTGAGCCGCATGACCGGCTTGACGGGTCCGGGAGGCGTCCGGGCGGTGCTGGGATATGACGAACTCGGGCGGCCGTCCCGCCTCGAGATCGCCGGGGCGGAGCTGCGCCTTCGCTACGATCCGCGCGGCCGCGCTTTCGAAATGCTGCGCAACACCGGAGAGCGTCTGCGTTTCGAGCGCGATGCGGCGGACCGGATCGTCGGTGTCATCGACCCCGCCTCGGGGACGCGGATCTCCCTCACGCGGGATGCGGAGGGACGGCTTACCGGCCGGCGCCTCATCAATCCGGACGGGAGCCTTGCCCAGGTCGACGCGACCGTAGGTGGCGAACCATCGGACGACGACTCGCCCCGGCGGGGAGCGAGGCTCGAAGGGTTTGTCGACGACAACCGGGGGATCTGGGGGTTGGCATTCGACGCCCAGGGCCTGCCGCAGGCGCTGTTCGACCCGGCGGGAGGCGCCGTGCGCCTGGTTCGAGACGCCCAGAGCCGCGTGACCAAGGTCGTCGACGCAAGGTCGGTCGCCACCGGGTACTCCTACGACGACTTCAACCGGCTGGTGCGCGTGGTGAGTCCGGATTCCGGAGTGAACCGATATTTCTACGACGATCACGATCGCCTCCTCCGCCGCCTCACGGCCCGAGGCGATGAATTGCGCTACCACTACGACGAGGCGGGCCGGCTGACGGGCGTCGACACTCCCGAAGGCCGTACAACCGTGGAATACAACGCGATCGGCAAGCCCGGCCGCATCGTCTACCCGGAGGGAGAGGAGCGCTTCGAATTCGATGAGGCAGGCCGGCTGGCATCGCACTCGCGCAGCGTCGACGGAAAATCAGCCGTCACCTCCTACGCCTACAACGCAGCCGGCCAGATCGCGGCAATGACACTGCCGGACGGGAGCGAGCTCGCCTACGAATATCGCGGCGGCATGCATGCCAAGGCAGGCCTCCTGGCCGCGATCCGCCGCAAGGGCCTGCTGCGGGACGAAACGATCGTCGATGGCCTGAACGAGGCCGGCGAGTTCTATGCGGACACGGGATGGCGTTTCGGCAACGGTCTCACCTACCGGCGAACGCTGGACCTGCAGGGCCGCCTGATACGGGAGGGTACGCAGGGTGTTTCCCCGGCCACGGACGGGCTCTCGCCGGCACAGGTGGATCCGGCGGGACGTATTGCCGAATACGTTCCCACGAGCGCACAGCTGGCAAAGGAGGGCCTCGCCTACGACCTCGCAGGCAATATCGTGCAGAGGACCTTCTGGCATTCGCGAGCCGGACTGCCGGCCTCCTTCTTCACGCGTATCGGGCTTGCGCCCGGAAGCAATCGCATCGAACGACTGGAGCAGGGAGATTCCACCGGGCCTGCCGGTGAGCGGATCGAGTACGCATACGACGCCGCAGGGCAGCCGGTCCGGATCGGAAGGCGCGAGCTCGTCTGGGACAGCCAGGGGCGCCTCGTGGAAGTTCGGGACCCGGGAAGCGATGGCGTCGTGCGGCCGGTCGCGCGGTACTCCTACAACGCGTTCGGAGAGCGGATCCGCAAGGTCGTCTACAGCGCCAATGGCGGCTCGCGGCCCGGCAAGGTCACCTACTTCTTCCATGACGGGAGCCGGCTCACCGCGGAACTGGGGGAAGAAGGCTGGAGCGCGTATGCATGGATGGGCGACCGGGCGGTCGCGGTCCTGCGGGGCAAGGCGCTCTTCTTCCTGCACACCGACGGTCGTGGCGCACCGCAGGCCGTCACCGACCAGGACCGGTCCATTGTCTGGCGCGCCAGCACGGAGGCCTATGGCGCCGCCCAGGTCGAGTCGCTGCCGGGTTCGAACTTCTCGCTGAACCTGCGCGCCAGCAACCAGTATGCGGACGCAGAGACCGGCTGGCACTACAACCTTGCCCGCTATTTCGATCCGGTTACCGGACGCTACCTATCGCCGGACCCGATCGGGCAGAAGGGGGGCGTGAATGTGTACGCATTCGCCGCCGGAAACCCCCTGGCCAATGTTGATCCCCTTGGCACGCAGGCCGCACCGGTCTCCCCGGTCGCCAATCCCGCCGTCAATGTGAGCGGCTGGACGTTCCAGCAAAAACTGAGTTACATGCTGCAGGAGTCGATCTCGCTCAACGTCCTGGGGCCGGAGATCGTGAGCGTCCTGCGCTCGATGGTGAGTCCGGCTTCCCTGGCGGTCACCGCCGGGGTATTCACGGCCTGGGCGCTGGCACAGCTCACGCCCTTCGGGTGGATCGCCGATGCGGCGGTGGCGGGCATCGGATACTTCTTCCTGGGCGAGACGATCGTGCAGATGATCCAGCTCGTCGTCCAGACCTACAACCAGGTGTCGAGTGCCCAGTGCTCGAAGGACCTGGATGCCGCATCGAAAACCTTCGCCAACCTGCTCGCCCAGATTGCGGTGAACCTCGGGCTCTACGGAGCCACGAAGCTCGCCGATCTGATGAAACCGTTCTTCAAGACCGCTGCCAGCGGGGTCTGGAACCTGACGCCGTTCGCGCGGGGTGTCGCGATCGAGAAGGCCCTTGGACACAATGTGCCCCCGTCCTATCCGGTCATCGACATCTGGAATCCGGCGACGGGACTTGGAACGAGCATCAAGAGCGTCGACCTTGCGGCGCCCACGTACCAGTCGGCCTCGAGCCTCACGTCCCTGATCAAGGGATATATCAACACGCTCGCGCAATTCAAGGGAGTGAACCGGCCCAGCCTGAATACGTTCGGTAAAATCACCTCCCGGCAGCTTGACGTCGTCATTCCGAGTTCCGGCACGCCGGCGCAATGGCAGGCGCTCAATGCGCTCAAGCAGTATGCGGCGAGCCAGGGAGTCACTCTCAATATCGTCATCATGCCCTGAGGAACCAGGAGTCGGGAAGATCGGCACGTCGACCAGGAAGATCGCCTGCATCTATCTTCGAAAGGGGAAACTCTTTCTTCATCCCCGCGTGGGAACCGCGGGCAGCGAGCCGTCGATTTTTTCGGAGCCTGTCACGGTCCTGGATGCGGGCGCTGCTCCTGAGGAACTGGGACTGGCGGCACGGAAGACGCTCGATTTCTCCCATGGCCACGGCGCCTGGCCGAGGGACTGGAAGAAGCTCCTCGCCCCACTTCTTGCCGCTGCAGGAGTCAAGTCGGAGCGGACATTCATGGCGGGCGCCAGGCTGGTCGAAGTGGCCGATGAGGGAGGGGAGTTCGTGATCATGCCGACGACATCCGATCACTCTCCCGATTCCTTCGAGCCGCGCCCGGAAGGTTTCCAGCGCCTTCGAACCGAGGATGCGGGCGAGTTGGGCCGGTTCATTCTTCGCGCCCTGCATTCGAGCGCTTGAGCGGCCGGGAAGACTCCTGGAGGAAGAATTTGGGCTGGTTGTCACGCAAGATTCCGTTCCTGCGACCTCGCGCCCGGTCCCGCTCCGTTCTTGACGACGCGCAGCCGGGCGCGGAGTGGATTGCCGCAGCGCTGCAAAAGGCCGGATACCGCGCGGACTTTTCGGTGACCAGCTTTCGCGAACTCGACCGGTTCTTCGATGCCGAAGCCCCGGGTGGCCGGGCGCGCCCCGGTGGTCTGCTGTCGAGGAATGTCGGCCATCACCTCTTCTGCCTGGGTGCCTATTGTGGTGAAGTCGTGCGACGGCAGATCGGGGGGACCTGGAGCGTCGACGAAGGGGATCCGCAGGCCGAAATCCATGTCGCGCTGGTTCTGCCGGATGGGACGCACATCTGGCCCGTACAGAGGGTGATGAAGCGGTTCCGGGATGGGCCTTCCGAGGGCCTGCACGCCTACGGCACCGCGATCCTGCAAGAGGTCGGGAAGCGGGGGGGCGGGTAGTTGGGACTCCTCGATGTGTTTTCCGGAAAGCCGACGCCGGGGAATTTTGGCGATTTGATGCTGCGCCGTGTCCGGGCAACGCCGGGCATTGCCTCTGCGGAGATCGATCGCGCGGCCTTTCGCATCCAGTACACGGACGCCGCGGGCTCCAAGGGGTTCCTGCAGCTCGCCAATGCCTTCGCCGAGTACCAGGCGGTCGCCAGGGGCCAGCGCGAGGCGGTCATCGCCAAGTACCTCTCGACGCTCTCCGTCGTCTCCGAAAGCCGGCTCACGTTCGAGGCCGCCCGTCCGAGGCTCCTCCCGATCCTGCGCCACAAATCCTACTTCGGACTCTCCGAGCTCTCGATGGCGCTCACCCTGGGGCCGGCGAAGGAAGGGGCGGCTGCGCCCCTTGTGCCGAGGCAGGATTTCGTCGGGGATATCGCCGTTGGCGTGGCGATCGACTCGCCACAGACGATGGCGGTGCTGTCCAGTGCGCACCTCCAGGACTGGGGCATGGAGTTCGGCGCCTGTCTCGAGGCGGCGATGGAGAACCTGCGCGACCTGGGTGCGGGGAAATTCCGCAAGCCATCTCCCGGCCTCTTCGTCTCCGACTGGGGCGACTCCTATGACGCCTCGCGGGTGCTCCTCACCGACATGTTCTCCCGCCTCGAGGTGCGGGGGGATCCGGTCATTGCGATGCCTTCCACGAACCAGGTTCTTGTGGCGGGGAGCCACGATGAGAAGGCGCTCGAGCGCCTCGCGGTCGCTGCGCTGGAAGGCCTCAACTCCGCGCCGCGCCAGCTCTCGGCGATGCTGCTTCGGCTCGAGGGCGGGCGCTGGACGCCGTTTGTCCTCGCCACGCCGGCGGGGCTGCGGCTCGAAGGCGCACGGCACGCCCTCCTGCAGCGCGATGCCAACGACCAGAAGCGCATCCTCGAGGAGCATTACAAGAAGACCGGGCAGGACATCTTCGTCGCCCAGTACACCGTGTACCAGTCCAAGGAGACCGGGCAGACCGTGAGCGGGGCCGTGCTGACGATCGGCGCGGTCTCGACGATCCCCGTCGCCGACCGGTTGTTCGTCGTCCATCCGCAGACGAAGGAAGTCCTCGACGTCGCCTGGCCGGATGGGGCGCGGATCCTCGGGTCCAAGCTGCGGGCGGAGGCGATGTTCCCGCCGCGGGTGTTCGTCGAAGGACAGCCGGACGAGCGGGAGATTGCGGCCTTGCGAGCCGTGGCGAGAAAGGTGCCGGGGTAGGGGTAGGAAACTTTCGCGGCGACCTTCACCCCCGGCCCCTCTCCCGGAGGGAGAGGGGAGGCGGCGGGCTACTTGCCTTGCCCGGAATTCTGTCGCTCCAGCTTCTTCGCCTCGATCCACGCCCCGATGTGTTCCTCGAGCACCGCCAGCGGCACCGATCCCGTTGCCAGCACCGCGTCGTTGAAATCGCGCAGGTCGAACCGGTCGCCGAGCTCGCGGCTCGCCCGCTCGCGCAGGGCCGAGATCCGCAGCTGTCCGATCTTGTAGCCCAGGGCCTGGCCCGGGTCACCGATGTAGCGATCGATCTCGTTGACGATGTCCTGCTCGGTCTTGGGCGCGTTGTCGCGAAAATAGGCGATGGCCTTCTCGCGCGACCAGCCCCGGGTGTGCATCCCCGTGTCGACGACGAGGCGGATGGCGCGCCACATCTCGTAGGCGAGCTGGCCGACGCGGTCGTAGGGGTCGTCGTAGAGCCCCATGTCATAGCCGAGCTGCTCGGCGTAGAGGCCCCAGCCTTCGCTGTAGGCGATGAAATAGGCGGTGCGGCGGAACTCGGGCGCCGCCGGCAGCTCGAGCGAGCGCGCGAACTGGAAGTGGTGTCCCGGCACGGCTTCATGCAGGGAGAGCGGCATCATCTCCCAGGTCGGGCGCATCTCGGGCCGGTAGAGGTTCACGTAGTAGTAGCCCGCGCGCGAGCCATCGACCGCGCCCGGCTGGTAGTAGGCGGCCGTCGTGTCCGGAGCGGCGTTCTCGGGGATGGGCCGCACGCCGTAGGGCTGGCGGGGGATGGTGCGAAACACCTTCACGAGTTCCGGGTCGATGCGCTTGGCCGTGGCGCGATACCGCTCGAGAAGGGCCTCGGGGGTCTTGCAGTAAAAGCGCGGGTTCGACCGCAGGTCGGCGAAGAATTCCGCCAGCGTGCCCTGGAAGCCGGTGTCGGCGCGGGCCTTCTCGAGCGCCGCATGCAGGCGCGCGACCTCGCGCAGGCCGAGCTCGTGGATCTCGTCGGC
>Ga0209698_10008999_pt1 | contig 10262 bp, 7 predicted proteins | sample LitLauG_LLR_2012_FD_187203 | JGI IMG/M metagenome (GOLD analysis project Ga0209698, IMG submission 187203) | Freshwater sediment microbial communities from Pennsylvania, USA - Little Laurel Run_MetaG_LLR_2012 (SPAdes) (version 2) | ecosystem: Environmental > Aquatic > Freshwater > Creek >... | reverse complement strand
GCCAACGCACCGCATCCGGCCTCGCGATGATTGGCCTCGGGGCCTGGGTGGCAGTAGGCGATGGAGGCTAGCGCGCTATAATAGCGAACCTCTACACAATGAGCGCAGTGAACACCAATCTTGAACTGTTTCCGGACCTGCATCCGGCCTTCGATCGGCAAGCGGCACTTGTGGAGGCATCGCGCTGCCTGTTTTGTTTTGACGCGCCGTGCACGGCCGCCTGCCCCACGCACATTGACGTTCCGCGCTTCATCCGGAAAATCTCCACGGACAATGTGCGTGGCTCCGCTCTGACCATTCTGGGCGCAAACATTCTTGGCTTAAGCTGTTCCCGCGTTTGCCCCGTGGGCGTGTTGTGCGAGGGCGCCTGCGTCATGCATCGTTACAACGAAAAGCCCATCGAGATTGGGCGCTTGCAACGCTTCGCGATGGAGCGCTTCTACGATGCAGGCGCGAAATTTGGTGGACCTGCAAAGGAGCGCTCGGAGCAGGTCGCCTGCGTCGGCGCGGGTCCGGCGTCGCTGGCCTGCGCCGCGGAACTTCGCCAGCATGGTATCGGCGTCACCATATTCGAGCAGAAACCGTTCGGGGGCGGCCTGAATACCTACGGTGTCGCCGAATACAAGCTGCGCATGAGCGACAGTTTGCGCGAAGTGGAATTTATTCGCGCGATGGGCGTGAAGTTTGAGCAACTCGCGGTAGGCACATCGATTCCCATAGAGCATTTAGAAAACGACTTCCGGTTCGTGTTTCTCGGCATGGGCCTGGGCGCCATGAACCGCATGGACATCCCCGGAGAAAATCTGCCCGGTGTGGTGAGCGCACTCAAGTTCATTTCCGACTACAAGACCGGAGATCTGCCTGCAGTTGGCAATCGCGTGGTGGTGATTGGCGGCGGAAACACCGCCATTGACGCCGCGAATGCCGCCAGGCGTCTGGGAGCCGCGGAAGTCTCCATTATTTACCGCCGCACGGAAAAAGAGATGCCGGCCTTCGCTTTCGAGTACGCGCACTCCAAAAAAGAGGGCGTTCAGTTCCTCTGGCTGACGCAGCCTGTCGCGCTTCACTCGACTAAAGACAACCGGGTGGACTCGGTCGAGTGCGTCCGCATGGAGATGGGCCAGCCCGATGCCGGCGGCCGCCGCAGTCCGAAACCAATCCCCGCATCGAATTTCACGATCGAGTGCGATATGGTGATTCCTTCGCTCGGACAAGGCCGGTTCACCAGCCTGATTGAAGATCTGCCGGGCATGTCGATCCACAATGGTTGCGTGGCGGTTGACCGCGAAACCGGCAGAACCGGTCATCCGAAATATTATGCGGGCGGCGATTGCGTGAACGGGGGCAGGGAAGTGGTGGACGCGGCAGCGGACGGAAAGCGGGCGGCGCTTGCGATGATTCGGGCGCTGGAGCAAGGTAGCTAACCTATGGCGGATTTGACTACGAACTTCGCCGGCATCCAATGTCCTAATCCCTTCTGGCTGGCTTCCGGTCCGCCGGCCAACTGCGGTGAGCAGGTGATGCGGGCCTTTGATGCCGGCTGGGGAGGTGCTGTGTGGAAGACTCTGGGCGAGCCCATCGTCAACGTTTCCTCCCGCTACTCCTCCGTCGATCTCAACGGCACGCGCATGATGGGTCTGAACAATATCGAGCTCATCACAGACCGGCCGCTCGACGTTAACCTGCGCGAGATTACGGAAGTCAAGAAGCGCTATCCCCGCCATGCCGTCATCGCGTCGCTGATGGTGGAATCCACGCGCGAAGCCTGGCATGAGATGGTCCGCCGCGCCGAAGATGCCGGTTCCGATGGCCTGGAATTGAATTTCGGCTGCCCGCACGGCATGAGCGAGCGCGGCATGGGCAGCGCTGTCGGGCAGGTGCCGGAATACACGCAGATGATCACGGAATGGGTGAAGGAGGCCGCGCGCACGCCAGTTTTGGTGAAGCTCACGCCCAACATCAGCGACATTCGCGGGCCCGCGCGGGCGGCTGCCAAAGCCAAGGCAGACGGGCTTTCCGCCATCAACACGATCAACTCCATTACCGGCATCGATCTGGATACCCTGGTGCCGCGGCCGGATGTGGACGGCAAGTCCGCGCACGGCGGTTATTGCGGGCCGGCGGTGAAGCCGATCGCGCTGCACATGGTGCAGCAGATTGCGGCTAACCCTGGGCTGCCCATTTCCGGAATCGGAGGGGTTAGCAGCTGGCGCGATGCGGCCGAATTTATTCTGCTGGGCTGCGGCACGGTGCAGGTCTGCACCGCGGCCATGCACTATGGCTTTCGCATTGTGGAAGACATGATTGACGGCCTCGAGAATTGGATGGATGAGAAGGGGTTCCGCACGCTGGACGATTTTCGCGGTCTGTCGCTACCCCGCGTCACGGATTGGAACCAGCTCAACCTCAACTACAAGATTGTGGCTGAGATCAATCATGAAAAATGCATCGGCTGCGATCTCTGTTATGTCGCCTGCTGGGACGGCGCCCACCAGTGTATTCATCTGGGTAATGCCGGGACGATTCCGGCCGCGCTGGAAGCGGCCACGCGACAACGCATCACGCTAACCCCGGTGGCAAAATTTGAGACGAGCAACAAGCGAACGCCGCCGGAGCGCATTCCGCGCATTGATGAGGAAGAATGCGTGGGCTGCAATCTTTGCGCTCTGGTTTGCCCGGTGGAAGATTGCATCACCATGATGCGCGTGGATCGCGGCATCCCTGCCCAGAGCTGGGCGCAGCGCGTAGGAGGAAACAAGTGAGCAAGCTGATTGCAAACGGCACGGTGGTTACCGCCCAGGAAACGAAAGCGGCGGATATTCTGGTTGAAGACGGCCGGATTCGCGAAGTGCGGGCCGGCATTGCCCCGGCTTCCGCTACTGAGCGGATTGATGCCACAGGAATGCTGATCTTCCCCGGCGGGATTGACGCTCACACGCATCTCGACATGCCTTTCGGCGGCACTACTTCGGCGGACGACTTTGAGAGCGGAACGCGCGCGGCGGCTTTCGGCGGCACCACCACGATTGTCGATTTTGCCATCCAAGCGCGCGGAACCAAAATGCGCGATGCGCTGGATACCTGGTGGAAAAAAGCCGAAAACAAGGCCTGTATCGACTATGGCCTGCACATGATCGTCACCGACCTGGGAGGCGCAGGGTTGGAAGACATGGACGAGATGGTGGCTGAAGGAGTGGCCAGCTTCAAGCTATTCATGGCGTATCCGAATGTGCTGATGGTGGATGATGCCACCATCTTCCGGGCGCTTTCACGCACCGCCAAGAACGGCGCACTCATCTGCATGCACGCCGAAAACGGCAGCGTCATCGATGTGATTGTGCAGAAGGCGTTGGCCGAGGGCAAAACCGCGCCCATCTATCACGCCTTGACGCGGCCTACCATCGCGGAAGCCGAGGCCGTGCACCGCGCCATCGCCATGGCCGAAATGGCCGGCGTTCCGGTATACATTGTGCACTTGTCTTGCGAGGATGCGCTGAACCAGGTCCGCGAAGCGCGCGATCGCGGTTTGCCGGCCTTTGCCGAAACCTGCCCGCAATATTTGCTGCTGTCGCAGGAGGAGATGGAGCGCCCGAATTTCGAGGGCGCCAAATATGTCTTCACGCCTCCGCTGCGCGAGAAGAAGAACCTGCCCAAGCTTTGGGAGGGACTGAAACACGATCACCTGCAAGTGGTTTCCACTGACCATTGCCCGTTCTGCTTCAAAGAGCAAAAGACCTTGGGCAAGGACGATTTCACCAAGATTCCGAATGGCGGCCCCGGCATAGAGAACCGGCTGCAGTTGATCTATCATCACGGCGTGAATGAGGGGCGCCTGTCTCTCAACCGTTTTGTGGAGCTGATATCCACTACTCCGGCGCGCATCTTCGGCATGTATCCGCGTAAAGGCGAAATCGCACCGGGCAGCGATGCCGATCTCGTGATCTGGGATCCGCAGGAGCCATACACCATCAGCGCCGCGACGCATCACATGCGGGTGGATTATTCCATGTTTGAAGGATTTCAGGTGAAAGGAAATGTCAAGACCGTGCTGTCGCGCGGAGAAGTGATCGTGGACGGCGGGGAGTTTCTGGGCAAGTCCGGCCGCGGCGAATATCTTCGGCGCCAGGCTCGCGGCGGGGCGTGGACTTAGTGCACGACCCCGCACTGTTCAATGAGGACTTAGCCCCGATCCCGGTGGCGCGCCGCGATTGGGGGCTCTACAATTACATCTCACTCTGGGTCGCGATGAGCGTCTGCATACCCACGTATATGCTCGCTTCCGGTCTGATCGCGGGCGGCATGAGTTGGTCGCAGGCCATCGGAACCATCCTGCTGGGCAATCTGATTGTCTTAGTGCCGATGCTGCTCAACGCCCACGCCGGAACAAAATACGGGATTCCGTTTCCGGTTCTGGTGCGCGCCTCGTTCGGAGTCCGCGGCGCGAATCTCCCGGCCATTCTCCGCGCCCTGGTTGCCTGCGGCTGGTTCGGCATCCAAGCCTGGATCGGCGGCCAAGCGATTTACTCGATGCTGAAGATCATCTGGCCCGGCGCGGCGAATCTCCAGTGGGTGTGCTTTTTGGGTTTCTGGGCGCTGAACATGGCGGTGATCTGGCGCGGAATTGAGACCATCAAATTTCTGGAAGGCATCGGCGCGCCGTTCATGCTGGCTGTCGGCATTGTGCTGCTGCTTTGGATCACGCGCAAAGCCGGCGGTTTCGGTCCGGTGCTGCGAGCGCCTTCCAAGTTCCACACCGGCGCTGAGTTTATGGCCTTTTTTGTGCCCTCGCTCACCGGCATGGTCGGCTTTTGGGCAACGGTGGCGCTCAACATTCCCGATTTCACCCGCTACGCCACTTCGCAACGCGCGCAAGCACTGGGCCAGGCCATCGGTCTGCCCACCGCCATGACGCTGTACTCATTCATCGGCGTGGCCGTCACGTCGGCGTCCGCGGTGCTCTTTGGCGAACCGATCTGGGATCCGGTGGCGCTGCTCGGCAAGTTCAACCAACCGGTGATCGCTTGCATCGCTCTGGTGGCGCTCTTGATGGCCACGCTCAACACCAACGTCGCGGCCAACGTCGTTTCGCCGTCTAACGATTTCTCCAACCTGAATCCACGCTGGATTTCTTTCCGTACCGGAGGGCTCATCACGGGCGTATTCGGTCTCGCCATGATGCCCTGGCGTCTGTTGAACGATTTCAGCAGTTACATCTTCGGATGGCTGGTCGGTTACTCCGGTCTGCTTGGCCCCATTGCCGGCGTGATGATTGCCGACTACTTTCTGATTCGACACCGCCAGCTCGACGTGGAAGACCTGTACCGCCGCAAGGGCGCCTACGAATATAGCAACGGGATCAACTATCGCGCTGTGGCGGCACTGGCCGGCGGAATTTCTCTGGCCCTTCTAGGGCTGGCCGTGCCACCCGTTCGCTGGCTCTACAACTATGCCTGGTTTGTGGGTTTCTTCGTGTCCGCGGTTGTCTACGCTGGGCTTATGCGAACCACGGGTGCACGACAGGAAAGTGAGAAAAAGTAGGGTCACGCCACTTTCCTCGCATCAGCCCGACGTTCCCAAAAATCCTGAAATCTGCCGCTGAGACGCGAGCAACGGAGTGCGATGATAGCATTGGAGCCGCGCAGGGTCCAGCGCATGCCGGCACGTTTGAGGCGAGTACTAACGACCACTTTGCAGCCCGCCTCCACGACACCGCTTGAGGTGCACAGGCCGAGCGCTTCGAAGTGGGGATAACGCATGCGATCGCGATTGCGGTGTAGATATCGAAACCACTTTCTGGCATCTTCGGAGCGGGAGGAGTGGCGTCTTACGGCGCGCAACAGATCGGTGAACTTACCAGCATCGAGTTCGTCATGGCGTCTCTGCGCCCATTGGTGCGCCTGAGGCGAATCGGCGCCATAAATGGCTTTGGAGACGGTCCTGAGGGTCCGCTTGACATGAAAACGGTCCACGATCTGGATAGTGCGCGGGAACAGTTCTTGCGCGATCTTCCAGATCCAGGGCGCGCCATCGCCGATGACGACGGTGCACGAGCGCGCACCATCCGCGCCACCAGAGCGTGTATAGTATCCAACATGACCCCACGTACGGCTTCCCGGGCGATTCTTGTCTTCGCGCTTTTCCCCGCGCTCGCCCTGGCCCAAAAAGCCTCCAAAATCACGCCGGCCAAAGATCTGATCGGCTTCAGCATCGGCGACGACTACCACATGGCCACTTACACGCAGTTGGAACTGCTCTGGAAGAAGTGGGTCACCGAAACCGATCGCATGAAACTCGTCGACATCGGCAAAACCGCGGAAGGCCGGCCGCAGTACATGTGCATCATCAGCACGCCCGAGAACCTCAAAAAGCTGGACCAGTACAAGGAAATCTCACAAAAGCTTGCACTTGCTGAAACCCTCACCGACGCTCAGGCCCGCGACCTGGCGCAAAAAGGCAAAGCCATTATTTGGATCGACGGCGGCCTGCACGCCTCGGAAACCGTCGGCTCTCAACAGCTCATTGAGACCGTCTATCAACTCATCACGCGCACCGACCTCGAGACCCTGCGCCTGCTCAACGATTCCATCGTGCTCGCCGTTCAGGTGAACCCCGACGGCCAGGAACTCATCGCCAACTGGTACATGCGCGAGGCCGATCCCGCCAAGCGCTCACTCGCCATGGTGCCATTCCTCTATCAAAAGTACGTCGGGCACGACAATAATCGCGATTCTTACATGTCCAACATGCCCGAGACCATCAACATGAATCGCCAGCTCTTCATGGAGTGGATGCCGCAGATTGTCTACAATCATCATCAGACCGGGCCGGCGGGCAGCGTGGTGTTCGTGCCTCCCTTCCGCGATCCCTTTAACTACAATTACGATCCGCTCGTTCCCATCGGCATTGAGCAGGTCGGCACGGCCATGCATTCGCGCCTGATTGCCGAAGGCAAAGGCGGCTCCGCTATGCGCTCTGGCGCCAATTATTCCACCTGGTGGAATGGCGGCGTGCGCACCACGCCTTACTTCCACAACCAGATTGGCCTGCTTACCGAGATCATTGGCAATCCCACGCCCATGGACGTTGTGCTCGTGCCCGGCAAACAGCTGCCCACCGGCGACTGGCCGCTGCCCATCGCTCCGCAGAAGTGGCACTACAAGCAATCCATCGACTATGAGATTGAACTCAACTGGGCAGTGCTCGACTACGCTTCGCGCTATCGCGAAACACTGCTCTATAACATCTATCGCATGGGCAAAAACTCGATTGAGCGCGGCAGCCACGACGATTGGACCGTCACCCCCAAGCGAATCGCCGCGTTGACGGCCGCGGCCAAAGCCAAAGACCCCAAGTTTCAATCCGACTCGGGCGCCGAAGGCAATTCCCCCGGTGGCCTCAACGCCGCCACCGCCCCGGCCGAGTTATACGAAAAAGTCCTTCACGATCCCGCGCTGCGCGATCCGCGCGGTTACATCATCTCCGCCCAGCAGGACGATCTTCCCACCGCGGTAAAATTCATTGATTCGCTGCTCAAGAATGGCATCACCGTTCTCAAGGCGACCGCCCCTTTTGACGTGGCCGGCAAGCATTATCCCGCCGGATCCTACGTGGTCAAAACCGCGCAAGCTTTTCGCCCGTTTGTCCGCGATATGTTTGAGCCCCAGGACCACCCCAACGATTTTCGCTATCCCGGCGGTCCGCCCAATCGCCCCTATGACATCACCGGTTGGACCCTCGCCATGCAGATGGGCGTTGCCTTCGACCGCATCCTCGATGGCTTCGACGGTGCGTTCGCCAGGGTGACTTCGCTCGAAGCAGCTCCGCGGGAGGCCATCAGCGGCCCCGCCGATCCCTCCGGCTATCTCGTCAGCCACAAGCTCAACAACTCCTTCATCGTGGTCAACCGGTTGCTGAAGAACCGCTGCGAGGGCTATTGGCTAAGCCCCGACCGTAAGGGAGGGGACCCACGAAACACGAATCCGCTCGGCCCCGGAGCCATCTGGATCCCCGCATCGATCGAAGCGCAAACGATCCTCTCGCAGGCGGCCAAAGAACTCGGCGTGCCAGTCACCGCCGTCAGCGCCAAGCCGACCGGAGAAGCGCTGAAATTGAGACCGGTGCGCATCGGACTGGTGGACGTTTACGGCGGCAACAGCAGCGTGGGTTGGACGCGCTGGCTGCTGGAGCAATTCGAGTTTCCTTTCGAAATTATCTACCCGCAGACGCTCGATGCCGGCAATCTCGCCAATCGCTTCGACGTCCTCATCCTCCAGCACAACGTGTACGGGGAAGACTGGCGCTTCTTCCGCTTCAATGAAGCTCCCGATCCCAAGAAGATCCCGGAAAAATATCATCCCATGCTCGGCCGCATCACCGCCGAAAAGACCGTGCCGCAATTGAAGCAGTTTGTGCAGGCCGGCGGCAGTGTCATCGCTCTTGGCACGTCCACCGCGCTCGCCGGCGTCCTCGGCCTCCCGGTAAAAGACCACCTTACGGAGATGGATCGCGAAGGCAAAGAGCGCCATCTGGCCAACGAAAAATTCTACATCCCCGGCTCTCTGCTGAGAGCCAGAATCAACAATCAGGATCCGCTCGCCTACGGCATGCCGGACGAAGTAGATCTGTTTTACGACAACAGCCCGCTGTTCCGTCTCTCTCCCGATGCCAGCCTGGAAAAGACAAACGCTGTCGCCTGGTTCTCCGGCAAAGAACCACTAGTCAGCGGTTGGGCCTGGGGCCAGCAATACTTAGACGGCGGAACCGCCGTCGCTGAAGCCAGCGTGGGAGAAGGCAAGGTGCTTCTGCTCGGTCCCGATGTCGTGTTTCGCGGCCAACCCCACGCCACGTTCAAGCTGCTGTTCAACGGACTCTACTACGGCGCCGCCAAGACCACAATGCTTCCGTAGGCGGGGCTTTTTCCCTTGAGGCCAATGCCAGGCCAATTCCGCCGCGGCTTTCCGCCCCGAACGTAATAAGTGAGGAGACCCCGAGAATCAAAGCGCAATGCGGTCCTGGAGCGAACTAAAACGGCAATTCTTTGGCTTTGTTGGCAGCTAAAGAGGTTTCTGAAGCCGACAAGAATGGATAAGGATTCACTGGCGTCCCGCCAATGCGCACTTCATAGTGCAGATGCGGCGCCGTCACTCGTCCGGTAGCTCCGGAAAGCCCGACGATCTCACCACGCCGGATTTCCTGCCCCGGAACCACAGTCCATTGCGACAGGTGAGCGTAGTAGGTTTGCATGCCGTTGCCATGGTCGATCACTACCAACTTGCCGTAGCCGGAACTCCATTCCGCTTGTGTAATGATGCCATCGGCTGCCGCGTGCACCTGCGTGCCCATGTTCGCCGAAATATCGACGCCCGGATGCATCTCGCCGCCCATACCCGAAAACGGATCCGCCCGGCCGCCAAAAGGGCTCAGAAGCTGACCGTCTACCGGCCACAGGCTGGGTCGAATGTTGGTCTGCCACTGCTTCGGATAAGTCCGATAAATTCGTGAAATGTTCGCCGATTGAAGGAAGTTGTACTCTTCCAGGGAATCTCGAAAAGTTGGGCTGAGCTTAGCAGGATCGCTCGACTGTCCCATCTTCCGGTTCAAGCCATAGGCCACCGACACTTCACTGGCAAACATCTGGAGTGTGGCCAACTGCCGGGTTTTTTCACTGTTCACACGCTGCAGCTCCGAGTAGCGCACGCGCAAGGTATCTACTTCATGGCGAAGAGAGTTATAGTTGGCCACCTTCCAGGTCATCCGGGCGTAGCTGGACAGAATACCGGCCAAAGAAAGAACACCAAAGAATGCGAATAACAGCACTGCGTAGATGGCTTGATGGGGAACGTGTATGCGCCTGAGCCGGCCGTGAAGGGAATGTGCGAGGACAACGACAAAATAGGGCTTCTGCTGCATGTATCTCCTTGTTCTCGGCGGTGGAACCTGCGGAACGTAACCTAAATCGGACCGATCAGTATCTGTCTACTGTCGCAGCCAGCGGATTAAGATGAACGAATCGTAAGGATAGCTCATTTGAATGGGTGTGTCAAGACGACACAATGTAATCTATGTTACAAATGGCCCTGGGGATGCTAGTACCGGCCCATACACCTGGATTGCACTTTCGACATCGCGCCACTCCATCCAAACCTCCACTGTGAGTTCGCCGGCCGAGTGCGTCAGGATGCGGGGCAGGTTCATCTGCGGATCGTTGCCGTAACTGAACAGGAGCAGTGAAGAGTCGCTTTTGATGGCAAACGACGTCCCGG
>Ga0209698_10008998_pt1 | contig 10265 bp, 4 predicted proteins | sample LitLauG_LLR_2012_FD_187203 | JGI IMG/M metagenome (GOLD analysis project Ga0209698, IMG submission 187203) | Freshwater sediment microbial communities from Pennsylvania, USA - Little Laurel Run_MetaG_LLR_2012 (SPAdes) (version 2) | ecosystem: Environmental > Aquatic > Freshwater > Creek >... | reverse complement strand
TCTGATCCCGGACGGGGATCTGATTGAGTATATCTGTGAGAACGAGCGGGACAAGGCGCACCTGGTCGGCAAAAGCGGAGAGGAGTTTCACGTTCCGGCAGAGGTCCTCGCCGAATACACCGGTAAGTACGAATCACCGGCCTTTCCGGCGGGCATAGTCGTCTCCTTCGAAGGGGGCCGGCTCATGATCGATCCGGGTGCGGGGAAGATCCCGCTCATCGCTCACTCGGAAACCAGCTTCACCATGGAAGGCACCGGCGTGGACTTCGTCAAGGATGCGAAGGGCGCAGTCACCGCAATGATCCAGCACTGGACCGAAGGCGATCGGAACTACGCCCGCAAGAAGTAGGGGCTCTTGGTGCGCAGGCGCAATAGGCTATCGTGAGCATAAGGGAGCGATTCGCCTCCGCCGGAGGGAAGGCCCGAAATGGCAGAAACACGCAACACCCGTGTAACCCGCCTGGAAAACGCCATGACCGAGATGGCTACAGCCCAGACCAGGCTGGACAACGCCTTAGCGCACCTGGCAGAAGTGCAAGCGCGTGAAATTCAGCGGACCAATACCGAATTGGAACAAATGAAGAAGGAGGCGGCAGAGCGCGGGCGCCTCCTCGACGAGCGCATCGAAAAACTGGTGATCGCCATCGGCGAGCTGATCCATCGCAACGGGAAAGCCAAGTAAAGGCCGGCGTGCCACGGATCGGATCTGGAAAATCAGCCTCAGCGCGAACTGAATCCGGCGCGGTGTTCCCACCATAGATTGCGGCCTGTAATTGGCGAGCACAGCGCCGGGCCTGCCGCCTTCGCCACAGACACACACGGCCGCAAACAGCGCGCGGTTGGCCACGCGATATAGTAAAGATACCCCCATGCGAGGCGCGCGCTGGCTCTTACTCGTGGCGATAGCCGCGATCGTGGTCGTAGTCGGCCGCACCTACAAGTCTCAGAAAGTCATCCTCCAACACCACGCGCTTCCCAAACCAGCGGAGTTGCCCGCCGGGGTGGGGTCCGTGGCGGAGCAGTGGGAGTACCGGCGGGCGAGAGACAACCATACGCTGGTGGAGATCACGGCCAAGGATTTCCGCCAGGCGAAAGACTCGGCGCAGATCGATCTCACCCAGGTCGAGCTCAAGCTCCATCACCAGCGGGCCGGCACCTACGACCTGGTCAAGAGCGCCGCCGCCACTTTCTTCTCTTCCGATGAACGATTGTTTTCGGAGGGCGATGTAGATATCACGCTGGCCGTGCCGGATGGGCAGCAGCCGAACCCCACGCTCGTCTCCATCCATTCTTCGGGGGTGACGTTCGACACCAACACGGGGAAGGCCGAGACGGAACGGCCAGCCGATTTCACGTTTCGCAACGGAAGCGGCCGGGCGGTAGGGGCCTTCTACGATCCCGGCAAGCACGAACTGCGCATGCTGAAAGACGTGGACATGCGCTGGAATCCTCCCGGACCGAACGCCAGGCCAATGAAGATCGAGGCCACGATGCTCTACTACCACGAGGAGACTTCCGAGGTCTGGCTGAAGCCTTGGGGAAGGATGACGCGCGACAGCACGGTGGTGGAAGGGTACGAAACGGTGATCCACCTGGAAAACAAAGCCATCCGGAGCGTGGAAACGAACCGCGCGCGCGGCAGCGACGACTATCCGAACCGCAAACTGCGCTACGCCGCCGACAGCATCTGGATGGACTTCAACGACGACGGCGAGATCGACAAGGTGGAAGGCGATGGGAATGCGCAGCTCGTCTCCCTGTCCGATACCGCCGAGACCGCTATCACGGCGGCCCGCGTGGAGATGAACTTCCGGCTTGACGGGGGGACGAGCGTGCTTTCGCGCGTCAACACGTTCGGGAAAAGCACCCTGAAAGAGACTCCCCTGCCTGGTCCGGCGGGCGCATCGGGAAAGCAGCCGGGAGAAACCCACGTGCTGCGCAGCGAGTCCATTGAATTGAAGATGCAGCCGGGGGGCAGGAATGTCGAAACCGTGCATGCGCCGGCGGCGGGAACGCTGGAATTCGTTCCCACCCTGCCGGCGCAGCATCACCGGACGCTGACCGGGAAGGATATGCTGATCGCCTACGGGCCGCAAAACCGCATCGACACATTCCGCGCCAGGGACGCCAAGACCGAGACCGACCCCACCGAAGACGAGCGCCGCCGCAACCGCGGCGTGACACGGACGGCGAGCCGCGACCTTGTGGCGAAGTTCGAGCCGGGATCGAACCAGATGAACTCGCTGGAGCAGCGGGGCGATTTTACCTACGACGAGGGTGTGCGCCGGGCGCGCGCCGCGCGCGCCACCCTGGACTCCAAGGAAAATGTCATGGTGCTGGAGGGTGCCGCGCGCGTTTGGGACAACACCGGGTCCACGGCCGCGGACCATATTCGCATGGACCAGCGTACGGGAGACTTCACGGCCGAGGGGAGCGTCAATTCGATCCGGCTTCCGGACAAGGCGGAAACCAGCTCCGGCATGCTTTCGGGCCAGGAGCCGGTCGAAGCCCAGGCGCGCCGGATGGTCTCGGCAAACCGCAACCGGAGCGTTCACTACGAGGGAGCCGTGAATCTTTCGCAGGGGGCCGACCGCGTGCAGGCCAACCTGGTGGACGTGGATCGCGAGAAGCAGACCTTGATCGCCGACGGCGCGGTGATTACGAATTTGTGGGAAAGGCCGAAGGAGAACGCCGGCTTCGAGAGCCGCGACCGCGATAGCGCGCTTTCGCGTGAGGGAGCGGTTCACAGCCCGGTCCTGACGGTGGTACGAGCGCCGCACCTGGTCTACACCGATGTGAACCGGCTGGCCGTGTACTCCGGCGGCGCGGTGATGAACCGGCCGGGTATGGAAGTCAAGTCCCGGGAGCTGCGGGCTTACCTGGCCGAGGAGAGTGCCGATTCGCGCCTCGTAAAGGCCCTCGCCGATGGCGGCGTGGAGATCGTCCAGACCGCCGCGGACCGCAAACGGACCGGCAAGGCGGAGCATTGCGAGTATTACACCGAGGATCAGAAAGTGGTGCTGCGCGGCGGCCAGCCCGAGTTCGTCGACAGCCTGAAGGGGAACAATACGCGGGGCGTTGAATTGACCTACTACGCGAACGATGATAGGCTGCTGGTAAACGGATCGCCGGAACAGCCTGCCAAGAGCCGGATTCGGCGCAAATGATCACCCCGATTCGCCGCTGTTAGCCTCGCATGAAAACCCTCGAGACCCAGGAAATCTCCAAGTCGTACCGCGGCCGCAGGGTGGTGAACGCCGTTACGGTCCACCTGGAGCAGGGGGAAGTGGTAGGGCTGCTGGGGCCCAACGGCGCCGGCAAGACCACGACATTCTATATGGTCGTCGGTCTGGTAAGCCCGGACTCGGGACGGATTCTCCTCGACGACCAGGACATCACGCGCTTGCCGATGTACCGGCGGGCGCAGCGCGGCATCAGCTACCTGCCGCAGGAGCCGTCGGTGTTTCGCAAGATGACCGTGGAAGAGAACCTGATGGCGGTCCTGGAGACCCTGAACATGCGCGCCCGCCAGCGGCGCGAGACCATGGAGCGCCTGATCGGCCAGCTCGGTCTGGAGACGGTGCGCCGCAGCCGCGGCTACATGCTTTCCGGAGGCGAACGGCGCCGCGTGGAGATCGCCCGGTCGCTGGTAATCGACCCCAGTTTTCTGCTGCTCGATGAGCCCTTCTCGGGCATCGATCCGATTCAGGTGCTGGAGCTGCAGCGAATCGTTTTCGATCTCAAGCGCGCCGGAATCGGCATCCTGATGACGGATCACAATGTACGCGAAACTCTGGTGGTGACCGACCGCGCCTACATCATCGACAACGGCCGCATCTTCCGTCACGGCCGACCGGAAGCGCTGGCGCGCGATCCGGAAGTGAAGCGCGTCTACCTGGGCGAGTCGTTCACGCTGCAGGTGTAGCCGCCAGCAGTACACGTAAGGAAGGCGCGAGCGGCAAAGCCTGTTTCCCAAAACCCAAGAATTCCGGGGTGATTGGCATTGACAGGCGAAAGCGCCTGTCCCACGTTGTCGCACTGACTGGAAAAACCCCCGACGCCTTGACATTGGCGAGTGATGAGCGTAGCCTCCCTTTAAATCGTCGGAACGGGTCGCGGGAGCGGCCTCGCCGTTGAGCCGCTAGCAACTTGCGAAAGGGGGGGAGTATGTTCAGAACAAGAATTCACGCGCTGCCGGGAATAGTAATGGGGATTGCTATCTGGCTCTGCTTGGGAAGCGATTGGGGATTCGCGCAAGGTTTCACCGCGACCATTACGGGGAGCGTGAAAGACCCTTCGGGCGCAGCATTGGAAGGCGCGGCGATCGCCGTTACTCACATCGAAAGCGGGCTGAAGCGTACGGCGGTTGCGGATGCCGGCGGCGGTTACACGATTCCGTCGCTTCCGGTGGGCGCGTATGAGGTGACTGCCGAGAAGACCGGCTTCAAGCAGGAAGTGCGGCGAGGCATCAACCTGGCCGTTGCACAGGAAGCGGTCGTAGATCTGACACTGCAGGTTGGCAATGTGGAGCAGAAGGTCACCGTGATGGCGGAAGCTCCGCTGGTGAACACGACGCTCAGCTCCACCGCGGGGTTGATCAACGAGCAACAGGTGAAGGACCTGCCGCTGAACGGGCGCAGCTTCGATCAGCTCCTGACCCTCAACACCGGCATCTCCAATAACACGTCAAATATGGGATCGGGCAATGGTTGGACCGGTTTCTCGGTTGCGGGCAAACGGCAGGAGACGAACCGGTTTCTGATCAACGGAGTGGATTGGGTTGGCGGGAATGCGACTGCCCAGTTCATCACCCCTAGCGGCGCCAGCGGCCAACTGCTCGGAGTAGAAGCCGTGCGCGAATACAACGTTCTCGAGCACACCTACGGCGCCGAGTATGGGAAGCGCGCGGGGGGACAAATCAGCATCGTAACTACTTCCGGCACGAATCAGCTGCACGGAGACGTTTTCGAATATCTGCGCAACAGCGATCTGGACGCCCGGAACTTCTTCGAAACAACCATCGGCCCGTTCAAGCGCAATCAATTCGGCGGGGCTTTGGGAGGCCCTATTAAGAAGGACAAGATGTTCCTGTTCGGGAACTACGAGGGATTCCGCCAGCGATTGGCGCAGAGCACGCGCGCCATTGTTCCGGATATGCCCTCCCGCCAGGGCATCTTGCCTTGCAACGTGATCACCCCGGCCCCCAGTCCCTGCCCCGCCTCCGGCTTCGCTCCCGTGCCGAGTCTGAAGCAGGGCATACTGCCTTACGCCAATGCCTTTTGGCCGGCGCCTAATGGTCCCGAAGTTTTGCTCGCCAACGGCCTGTCTAGCGGGACCGCCTACAACTACAACAGCGCTGTACAGTCGGCGGGGGAGAATTTCGGGCTGGCCCGCTTTGATTACACCATTTCCAGCAAGGATACGTTTTCGGCAAACTACAGCTATGACAGCGGCGAAAGGCATACCCCACAGTCGGATTCGAACTTCCTGCAAATAGAGCCAATCAGCAGCCAGACAGCGAGCGCGCAAGAAACGCGCGTTTTCACACCCAGCCTGGTGAATTCCGCGACTTTGGGTTACGCCCGCACGTACGCGACGCTAGTGAGGATCAACGCGGTGCCGATCCCCGAGAACCTGCTGTTTCTTCCGGGCGGCAACCCCGGCACGATTGTCATCGGGGGCGGGGCAACGACGGTCGCGCCGTCTTCCGTGGCGCCGGCGCCCGGCATCAACCCGGTGCGCGGCATCCGGGAATACTATACGTGGGCCGACGATGTGCACTACATCAAGAGCAAGCATACCTTCAGCGCCGGCGTGTGGATCCAGCGCATCCACCAGAACAGCGTGGGATCGGCGCAGTTTTCGTCAGGCGGCGTCAGTTACGCGACCATGCAAACGTTCCTGCAGGACATACCGAGCCAGTTCAATCTGAACCGGAACCCGACTCCCGTCGGCTACCGCACGCTCGAAGCGGCCTGGTATGTGCAGGATGAGATCAAGCTTCAAAAGAATCTCACGCTACGCGTGGGACTACGGGACGAGATGACCAATGGGTGGAACGAGGTTGCGGGCCGCTGTTCCAAGTATGCGTTTGATCAAAACTTTGTGATCTCGACGAACCCGGTGATCGGAGGTTCGTGCCTGAGCCAGAACAACGCCAAGGCATTGTGGCAGCCGCGCGTGGGCCTAGCCTGGGATCCGACCGGCACGGGAAGCTGGGCGGTGCGGGCCGGCTTTGGCATCCACAACGATCTCCAGGATAACCTCGCGAACCGAACCTATTCCAATCCGCCGTTTAACGCGCGCGAGCAGTTGACGGGATCCCTGCTCTCCCTGATTCCGCTGCAGAAGGCAGCGGTGCTCCCGGCCACCTGCGGCCCGGGGATCCCGCAGCCCTGCTCGATATACGCACCCGGAGGAGTCGATCCCAATATGTTCTCGCCTACCATCCAGCAGTGGAGCTTCACAGTAGAGCACGAGATCGCCAAGGACCTCATGCTCCAAGTCGGCTACGTAGGCACCCAGGCTTACCACACGCCCCTCTCCGAGAACGCCAATACGGCGCCGCCGCAGGTGTGCGCGGATGCTCAGGGGTGCGTGAGCGGCGGCACGACTACGGGGGGCGTCCCCGTCGCGGTCAGTCAGCGTGGCAGGGTGCCGCAGGGCGCTACCTACATGCCGCCCGGGACGCGGCCCAATCCCTACGTGGGCAACGGCGTCACCTGGTTCGACCAGGGCACCAGCAGCTACCATTCATTGACTGTCTCCCTGCAAAAACGCGTCACGCACGGGCTGAGTTTCAAAGCGAACTACACCTATGCCAAAGTGATCGATTTGAATTCTGCGATCCTGGCGCCTTCCGCCGGAAATGAACCACCCGATGTGTTCAGCCCCTATAATCTCAAGCTGAATCGGGGCGTGGCGTCCTACAGCCTCCACCACCAGTTCAACACGAATTTCAGCTATCAACTGCCGTTTGGGAGCGGGAAACACTTCGGCGCCGGCGCCCATGGGATTGTGAACCAGTTGATCGGCGACTGGCAATGGAACGGGATCGTCCAAGCTCAGGGCGGGTTCCCTTTCACGGCGTTAGCTGGCTCCAATATTTCCGGGACCGGGGATGCCAATCAATCCGACGTGCCCGACTGGAATCCGGATTTCAAAGGGCCGGTAATTCTGGGGACGCCGGACCGCTGGTTCGATCCACGGGCTTTCCGGATGCCCATTGCCGGCACTTTCGGGAACGTGTCCCGCGGATCGCTCCGCGGCCCCAACCTGGTCAACATCGACACTTCCTTATTCAAGAGGTTCCGAATCGCGGAGAGATGGAATCTGCAATTCCGGGCCGAGGTGTTCAACATCCTGAATCACCCCAATTTCGCGTACCCGAACGAAATCGTCTTCTCGGGCAGTAGCTACAGCTCCTCGGCGGGAGCCGTCACCAACACGGCCACATCCTCGCGGCAGATCCAGTTCGCGCTGAAGCTGCAGTTCTGATCCGAGGGGTTGGGTTGACGCCGCCCGGAAGGGCGGCGGCACCCTCTGTCCCACTCGCCTGTCTGACTCGCCTTGACATCGGCGAGTGATGAGCGTAGCCTCCCTTTAACGTCGGAAACGGTCGCAGGAGCGGCCGTGGTATGAGCTGTCTTAAGCGTTAATCATTTCGCCATAGTGAGTTCTTTGGATGAGCCGGAAACCGCGCTATCGGCACGGTCCGGCGGAGTCATTCGAGTCCGAAAGGGGGGACTATGGTCAGGACAAGAAGATACGCGCTGCCAGCGATAGTAATGGGGATTGCTATCTGGCTCTGCTTGGGAAGTAATTCGGGATTCGCTCAAGGTTCCACCGCGGCCGTCACCGGCACGGTCAGGGACGTGTCCGGAGCCGTGTTGCAGGGGGCGGCGGTTACCGTCAAGCATCTGGAAACCGGGCTGACGCGCATGACGCTGGCCGACAGCAGCGGCAGTTTCCACATCCCTTCGCTCCCAGTTGGCGCCTATGAGATTACCGCGGAAAAGATGGGATTCCGGCGGGAATTGCGGCAGGGGATTGAACTGGTGGTGGCGCAGGAGGCCCAGGTCAATATGACGCTGCAAGTCGGAAGCGTCGACCAGCAGGTCACGGTGACCGGCGACGCTCCGTTGGTAAACACGACGTTGAGCTCCACCTCCGGACTGATCACCGAAAGCCAGGTAAAAGACTTGCCGTTGAACGGCCGCAGCTTCGATCAGCTCATCATGCTCAACGTCGGCACCTCTAACGCCAGCTCGAATACGCTCAACAACAGCTCCTGGGGCCAGTACTCGGTGGCGGGCAAGCGGCCGGAAACCAATCGATTTCTGATCAACGGAGTCGATTGGATTGGCGGCAACGCGACCGGCCAGTTCATTACGCCGTTCGGCGCCAGCTCGCAGTTGCTGGGAGTCGAAGCGGTGCGGGAGTTCAATGTTCTCTCGGACACTTATGGCGCCGAGTATGGGAAACGGGCCGGAGGGCAGATCAACATTGTGACCAGTTCGGGGACCAACCAATTGCACGGAGACGTTTTCGAATTTCTGCGCAACAGCGACTTCGACGGCCGGAACTTCTTCGACCAGGGCATTGGCACTCCTCCGTTCAAGCGCAATCAATTCGGAGGAACGTTGGGCGGCCCGATCAAGAAAGACAAGCTGTTCGTGTTCGGCAACTACGAAGGGTTCCGGCAAGCTCTGGCGTTTAGCAGCACCGCGGTGGTGCCCGGCGCCAACGCCCGTAAGGGTCTAATGCCGGATGGATCGCCGGTGCCCAATCTGAAGCCGGCGATACTGCCCTATGCCAACGCCTTTTGGCCGGCGCCGACAACGCCCGACCGTCCCGACGGCACCGCGCTCTCATTTTCGAATCCACCGCAACACGTTCGGGAGGATTTTGGCTTGGTCCGCGTCGACTATACCATCTCCAGCCGGGACTCCTTCTCGTCACACTATAACGTCGACCGGGGGTTCAGGACCCAGCCGTTTGTCGACCCGAATTTTGCGACTAATAGTGAAACAGACGCGCAGACGGCCAGCATGCAGGAAACGCACATTTTCTCTCCCAGCCTTGTGAATGCTGTGACGTTGGGGTTCGATCGTAGTTTTGCAACGCTGGTCCAGGCCCCGGCGGCGCCGATCCCATCAAACCTGGTGTTTATTCCCCCGGGTAATCCCGGCTCGATTGTCATCGGCGGCGGCGTGATCACGGCCCAGCCGTCCACCGTCGCGGCCGCGCCCGGCAACAATCTCAGTGTGGGCGTGAGAAACTACTTCACCGGGAACGATGACGTCCGCTGGAACAAAGGCAAGCACTCCTGGAGCTTCGGCGGCTGGATTCAGCGCATGCAGCAAGCCTCCAATGGCGCGGCTCAGGGATCGGCGGCCAACGTCGCCTACCCAACCGTGCTGGCATTCCTTCAGGACAAACCGAGCCAGGCGATCCTGGTCCGGAATCCGGTCCGGCTGGGCTACCGGTCGCTCGAAGCAGCCTGGTATGTCCAGGATGAGATCAAGCTGCGGCCGAATCTCACCGTACGCGTGGGCTTGCGGGACGAGATGACCAACGGCTGGAATGAAGTGGCGAACCGCTGCACCAACTATTTCTACGACCCCACCTACGGGATCGGGATCAACCCGCACATCGGCGGCTCCTGCCTGGCTCACAACAACGCCAAGGCGTTGTGGCAGCCGCGCGTGGGCATAGCCTGGGACCCGACCGGCACCGGAACATGGGCGGTGCGGGCCAGCGCTGGAATCCACAACGATCTTCTCGACAACCTCGGTATCAGGGCGTATCCCAATCCACCGTACAGCGCCCGCGAGCAGTTGACGATCCCGGCGAGCGGATTCCTTTCGCTGGTTCCGCTCAATCGGAATGTTTCGCTCCCGCCCACCTGTGGCCCGGGGATACCGTCACCGTGCTCGATCTATCAACCGGCCGGTTTTGATCCCAACATGTTCACGCCCACCGTCCAGATGTGGACCTTCACCGTGGAACGCCAGCTCACCAGGAACCTGATGCTGCAGGTGGGCTATGTGGGCAGCCAGTCCTACCACACCAGCCTCACGATGGATACGAACTCGGCCCAGCCGCAGGTGTGCCAGAACCCGCAGGGATGCATCAGCGGCGGCGTGCTCCCAGCCGCCCAAAGGGGTTTGGCGCCTCAGGGCGCCACTTACCTGCCCCCAGGGACGCGCCCCAACCCCTACGTGTCCAACACCACTGCCTGGTTCGACGAGGGGACCAGCAAC
>Ga0209698_10008997_pt1 | contig 10266 bp, 9 predicted proteins | sample LitLauG_LLR_2012_FD_187203 | JGI IMG/M metagenome (GOLD analysis project Ga0209698, IMG submission 187203) | Freshwater sediment microbial communities from Pennsylvania, USA - Little Laurel Run_MetaG_LLR_2012 (SPAdes) (version 2) | ecosystem: Environmental > Aquatic > Freshwater > Creek >... | reverse complement strand
AAGAAGATGTGATTGAAAAGATCTTCATTCCTTTTTTCAGCACTAAGAAAAACGGCAGTGGTATCGGGCTAAGCCTTTGTAAACAAATTATGATGCTCCATAAGGGCAACCTGCATGTGCAATCGAGACTCGGCGAAGGCTCTGTGTTCAGCCTGCAATTCTAGCCACGCAAGGACAGCCCTGGCCCCCCCTTTGCGTCACCAGGCGCAGCTACCATGGTTCCCGGGCAACCAGCCTTTGGGGTAACCATTTTTTTACACCTCGGGCCACCTGTATATTGCTGGGGGACTTTTTACCCTGCGATTTCCCCGGAAGGCTGCATACCTGCGCTGGCACCCTGGATACGAAACAGCTGGGCGTAAATGCCTTCTCTTGCCAGCAGCGATGCATGGGTGCCTTCCTCGGCCACCTTCCCGTCATAGATCACAAAAATGGTATCGGAATTCCGGATCGTGTTCAGCCGGTGGGTGATCGTAATTACCGTTCGGCTGGCCATAAGGCCTTGCAGGGCTTCGCTCACCAACTTTTCGGCCTCCGTGTCCAGTGATGCTGTCGGCTCATCAAGGATCAGGATGGGTGCATTGCGGATTACCGCCCTTGCCACGCCGATCCGCTGCTTTTCCCCTCCTGACAGGTTGATGCCCCTTTCGCCAATAATGGTTTGATAACCCCTGGGAAGTTTGCCAATGAAATCGTCGGCCATCGCCAGCTTCGCCGCTTCCATAATTTCCCGGTCGCTGGCGTCCGGTCTCCCATAGGCAATATTATCCCGGATCGTCCCAAAAAAAAGCATGGTATCCTGGAGAACAAATCCAATTTCCCGCCGCAGTCCGTCGAGGGTAAGATCTCTGACGTCGACCCCGTCGATCAAGATGCGGCCGGAAAGTGGGTCATATAACCGCGGAATCAGCCCTGCCATAGTGGATTTACCGCTTCCTGTTGGTCCGCAAATCCCTATATGCTGACCGTGGCGGATGGAGAGATCTATATCTTTTAAAACGAGGGCACCGGGCGCATACCCGAAATTCACGTGATCGAAGACAATATCTCCTTGCAATGTTCCGGGATCTGCGGCATTTGGCTTTTCGGCCACTGTCATCTCGGCCTGAAGGATCAGCTGTATGCGTTCCAGGGCCACAGTAGCCTGGGCAACATTGACCGTCATCTTAGCGAGGTCTTTGACGGGATTAAAGAAATTGGCGAGGTACGATAAGAAAACAGTCAACGTACCGATCGTCATGATGCCGGTGACCACCAGGTGGGTGCCGCGCCACAGTACGACGGCCGTCGCCAGTGCTACCGTGAGATTGAAGACCGGAGAAATGAATGATTTGATCCTTCGGGCTTTTAATGCAGCGTGCACCGTTTCGATGCTTATCTTCCCCATCTGTTCTTCTTCAAAATCCTGTCGGCCGAAGACCGTCACCGCGCGTATGGATTCCAGTCCCTGTTGAATCACGGTTGCCATATTCGCCTGATCCCTGCGCATTTCGTGCGTAGCGAGCTTCACGGATCGTTTAAAACGCACGATGAACAGCAGCAGCAGGGGTGCCAGGCAGACGGACACCAAGGCGAAATCCCACCGCAAATAGATCATCAGGGCAAACATGCCGATGACCGCGAGTACATCTACCAGTAGGCTCATTAGGGTAGATGAAATAAATTCCTGCAGAATGCCTACATCTACGGTCATGGTGCTAAGCAACTTTCCTACCTGGTGGGTTTCATAATAAGCCAGCGAGAGCCGCTGCAAGTGATGATAGATGCGCCGTCGAAGATCGTTGGCAAAATACTGCGCGACACTTTCCGAGAAATAATTATCGGCATATCCCGCCAGTCCGTTGATAATAGTGACCACGACCAACGCTGCAGCACATATGCCCGCAATCGCCATAATATTTCCGCCGTGTCCTAAAGACGGCACCCAGCTCAGCCATGCCGGCAAACGTCTGCCCCCGATGGCGTTATCAATGATAATCTTCAATGGCCAGGGTGCAGCAAGGCTCATCCCAATTTCGATGAGCATGGAAACGAAAATAACCAACAGCCATTTGCGGTAGGGCAAAATGAAGTCAAGCAGCAGCCTGCCAAGGCCTTCCATGCGTGGAGTTTTGGGGACCGCTGACAGTTTTGGCTCCTTCTTATTTGTAGATGCTGACATGATGCTTTACCATAAAACTAAATATCTAACAACCACGATTACCTGCAGAATAATGGAACGATTTCCGTTTCCGTTAGTAACCGGCCGGAGTATTCAAAAAGGTATCAGGTACACACGGGCTGCTGCTTGTTTCCCGGCAATTGACAATAAAAATTGTTCTCCCAAAATAACGGTAATCGACGCATAGGGGTATGATTTGCGAAGGACAGTCGAGTGACTTTCATCATCCTGGAAGGTCCCGTGTAAGGTAAGATCTTTTCACCGGGTGCCTCGCCGCCCTCCGGAAAGATTACGGCCGCCGCGCCGCAAGGCTCACGGATTGAAAAGTAAGTCCCCAGTTGTTATTGGCATGGACGTTAGGCAAACCGGTACTGTCCAGCAGCGCGTCCTGGTCACCACCGTCATATTTCCACACCCAGGCACACAGCGACAGGCCGCGAAGCGATACACTGTCGAGCAGCGGGCCCGGGTCCATGAGTACCCCTGCGTTCATGGGTGCCGTTTCTCCAAAAATTACCGGAAGATTATTTTGGTGCAGCTGCCGGAGGCGCGCCCCCACCGCAGCGCCGGGTGCCAGCAGCCATTTCTCATAGGCATGGATATCGAATAGTATATTGGATTTGCCGCGTAAGAAGCCCGCGCCCTGATTGTTCAACACGCTTTCATCCTGGCCTTGCTCTGCACAGGGCACCAATATTATATTGCCATTGCCTGTATTTCGAATAAGGGCGACCAGTTCGTTCATGTCGCTGGACCAGATATCATCAGAGTAACCGTCTGTCCGGTCATAACGGTAAGGTTCGTTCCACACTTCGAGCCACACATCGGGTTGGTTTTTGAATTGCACCGCCCATTGTTGAAGCTTTACTTTAAAGGCGTCCCACCAATACGTTTGCGTGGGCCTGGTACCGGTAAATGGAGTGGAGCCTGAACCGTTCCAGCCAAAGGGACACAGGATCGTGAGGCGTCCATTCGCGCGGTTACTGTCAACAATGGTTTGGAGTGGGTAGAGATATGCACCCGTTGAGTCCTTTATTACTCCCCCGGATAAAGGCTCTTCCTCCACATTTCCTATAAATTCCCGCGATATATCTACATGCCAGCCGTTCATATCGCTGCTGCCGGCGCCAAAAACATGAAATGCATTGGCGCCAATTAATTGAACGACATTGTTGTCGTGGTATATTTTTGTCCCGGATACCGAGTACGACAGCTGGGTCAAAGGGGCCACTGGCGCTGCCTTTTTGCAGCCACCGATACCGACGACCACCAGTGGAACTGCAAATACTAAAGGCAACGCTATTTTTTGGAAAAGAAAATGAGTCATACTAGTTTTTTTTGATCGCCCGCGCGGCGCTCCCTGATTAGGAACGCTGCAATGTCACCTGGATTGTGCATCGCCGGCGGTCTTGTTCCAACAATTACCCAGTATACGATGCACACAAGTCAAAAAGGAGTCTCTTTTATTCGGCTTCGATTTTTCTAAATTTCAGGATCCGGTTATGTAAGATATCCCCGACATACAGATTTCCGTCACGATCCACAGCAATATCGTGGAACCATCCCGTAGGACCGTCGTAATTCCCGCTCCTGCGAAAACGGCTTCCGACTTCGCCCGTTACCCATATATTGTTGTGATCGCCTACCCGTAAACCGTGGGGCACAATGAATATATCAGCACCCCAACTGTCAATGATTTTCCGGCGGCAGGCTCCAGCACCCGGATGGCTTTTTCCCGGAGCGGCGTTTGCGGAATGGCGCCTACCATTGGCCACTTTCTTTGCCCCCGGTGAAACACAATAATATTTCTGCTTGTGCCGACAGCAATTCCAGTCGGATTGCCCAAGAAAATGTCACCGGGAAGCCTCGGCCAGTTCTTTACCGAGACATAAGCGGCCGGCCCATGGATATCTTCCCCTCTTTTGAGTGCTTGAAAGCAATAGGCAGCAATGAAAACAATCAACAGAACAACGCCGTATGGAAGTATTTTTTTCACTCGCAGGGGCTAGTGAATCCGTTATTGCTGGTCGGCACATTTTGCCACCAAGAGCGCCACTTCTTCGGGCCAGCGGGCAGAAAAATTTTTGGTTATTAGCTCATCCTCTGGAACGCCGGCGATCCTACCCAGCAGCATAAATGCATTCATCGCATGGCCTCTGTCTTCCCATTTAGCCATCTCAATAAGGGAAGACAACGCCTGTTGGCGGAGTTGATCTAACTCCTTTTTATCCCGCTGTTGCGTTAAGGGCACCAGCACCATCAGTCCTTTGTTTCGGTCAGTCCAGACAATAGAATTGATCATTCTGATAAACGGAGCTACCGGAATCCCCAATTGTAACTCCGGGTGCCTGCCGCCGTAGGCAGCCAATACGCCCAGCGCCCTTGTCGCGTTGTTTCGCACATCGTCATCGGGATCATCGACCGCCTGGAGTAAACAACGGCTGACTTCCTTCTTGTCAGCGCCGTAGGCGATAATTTCTGCGGCCGCCGCCCGCTGTTCGGCATACATGGAATGGCGGAGAACTTCCGACAACAGTTTGAAATAGGTGTCGGCAAATCCGGTAAATTTGATTTGTTCATGCCGGGCAGGCTTGTACGCCAACAAGCTATAGCCGTTAGAATCATCCTCAGTAGCCTGCCCGGCTTTAATGGCTGGCACAATCTGATTATTGAGGGTATCGTATGCGGTCGTCATGATTTCGGGCAATTTCAGATTTTCAGTCGGGGCCGCCCGGTAAATGAAAGACGTCGAATCAGTCTCGCCAATACCGACAAAAAGCATCCAATGGCCGGCAGTGTCACAGCAGACCATATTTAACTTCGCAAGGGTCACCCCTGGTATTTGTGCCAGGCCCGATTCGTAGGGGGACGGATTGAAAACGGCCAGGTCAATGCTGTCCCCGACAGCCAGTTTGAGCGTCTGGCGAACAAGGGTTGCGCTGGTTTTTCGGTTGCCGAACACATCGATTGAACCGATTTTCGCCCACTGGGCAACAGCCACGTGGCCACAAAATGAAGAAAATCCCCACACTACCATCCGAATGAACTGTTGCATATGCAAAAAAAAATTTATGACCAGTCAAGATTTTAAGGAATGACTATCCCAATGTTACGAAAAAAAGATTGGCTATTGCTGCCAGGCCTTCCTTAAAAAACGCAACCAATTACCGTGCATCACATTTTCAATATCTTCTTTCGAATACCCCCGTTTATCCAGGAGCGACGGCAACAAGGAAAGGTCTGCTATCGAAGTCAGGTCTTCCGGGCATTGCTCGCGGCCAAAGCCGCCATCGAGGTCCGTGCCGATTCCGATATGCAAGGCATTACCGGCCAGCTGGCAAATATGATCAAAATGGTCAATAATCGTTTCCAGCCGGCAGTGCATGGATTGTGGTGTTGAAATGCCTCTTTGCCACCCGGGTACCAACATCCAGGCATCTAATGCCCCTCCAATCACCGCCCCTCGTTCGATCAGTGCTTTCAGCTGGTCATCGCTATATTGCCGGTTATGGGGCACCAGTGACCGAACGTTATTGTGGCTTGCCCAAATGGGGCCGCGAAAATGATGGAAGGCCTGCCAGAAGGCGTCGTCGCAAAGATGAGTGGCATCAAGGATCATATGCAGCTGGTCCATTTCGTGGAGCAAAGCGATCCCAGCCGGTCCCATGGCACCAGTAGCATTCGTGCCGTTAGCATACCGCCCCGGGCCATAATGGGCAGGGCCAACAGCGCGCAATCCATATTGATAGGCTCTTTCCAGATACTGCACCGATACGAGGGAATCGGCTCCTTCCAGGCTTAGGATATAACCTATCGGCAGTGAATGGGGCCAGGCCGCAAGGCGCCAGGACAAAAGGTGCTGCTCCAGGGCACTCAGATTATTGATCTGAACGATTTCACCCGCCTCTTCCATGGTCTTATACCAGGCCAGTTGCGCCTGTGTTTGTGCCCATGCCTGTTGCGGCGAGTGCCAGCCCGGCAAAGAACTTCCGGGAGCCACATACCGGGCGATCTGGGTGGCAACCACCAAACCGATATCTCCCTTTCTTAATGCAGGGAAAGATACCGTGGCCCTGCCCCGGTCAGGTTTATCAGTCAGCTGCTTTTCACGCTCGTTCATCTGCTGCAGATCTTGTCGAAGATCCCTATTCCACTCCATGGCATTCATGCTGAGATCCAGGTGGGCGTCAATTGTAAACATGTCTTCTCTTTTATTTCCTAACAGTAATTGACTTGTGGCTAAATCGTTATCTTTCGGTCACGCGCCACGATCTTCCATTCGGCAGTCATTTCATTATTTTCAATAACGATCGCCCGTTCATACAAGGCAACGGACGGACAAATATGAAAAGGAAGTCCATACAGTACTTCGCCGATTTTATGCGTATGCCCTTCAGGCGCCTGTACCACGAGGTGTTCCTCACTTTGGCTGATGCATTGTAATTGCGGTGCATTCAAAAAATGAACCCTTTTATCGATCGTGTTTTCCGCCGCAATGGACTTATGCCCCAGGTCAAGGCAGAGCTGATGGCCTGGTAACAGGGAAATAATCCTGGTGAGGACTATAGCAGCCGGCTCAAATGGCTGCTCCCGGCATGTTTGCAGGTAGTTGAGGTCCCAGAAAATAAACGTCCCTGGGCTGCATTCCACTTTGTGTCTTTTAGCATGAATGGGAAAAGTGGGAGATCCGCCGGCGATGATGACCGGCTCGGGCCAGCCTTCCCCCATGATGAGGTCTCGCAGCTGCTCTACGCCGCGGAAAGCAGCGTCGCACTCCCTTGTTCGAAGGCGGATATCCACCTGGCGAAGGTGCCCATCATAGGCATGCAAGCCGATAGGCCCTATACCGGGTAGTTGCCGGCAGCCATGGTACAAGTCGAGCGCCTCCAGCGTGGGTGCAATTCCGGTTCTGTTCATTCCAACGTTTAGATCCAAAAAAACGGGAATCGTTACGGCTTGTGAATGCGCGGCTGCACTGATTTGCGTGGCCGAGGCCAGGTTATCTGCCAGGCAGGAAAATTGCGTGGCCGGATATTGTTTGATTAGCTGCATCAACCGCGCTAATTTCGGGCCGACCGGCTGATAGGCCAGGAGCACATCCGGCGCGCCGCTCAGCGCCAGCATTTCTGCCTCTGCGATTGTGGCACATTTAAATTTGCCGACACCCGCTTTCATGAGCATCGAAGTGGCTTCTGCGGATTTGTGTGTTTTGACATGCGGCCGCAGTCGGCGTGTGTCGGGACACAGCTCCAATAGTCGCTGAATATTTCGCGCGACACGTTCCCGGTATATTACTAGCGCCGGGGAGTCAATATTTTCAGCCCCTTCAATAGGGTACCAGTCGCTAATCAGTTGGTCGGTTTGCGTCATGACAGGCGTTTAAATCAATTCAAATACGGCCTCAATTTCCACGGGGATATTCCCTGGAAGCGATCCCATTCCTACCGCACTCCTGACGCCCACGCCGTGATCATCTCCCCAAATTTTCCGGAACAGCTCACTGCAACCGTTAATGATGAGTGGATGGTTAACAAAATCCGGCGGGCAGCTTACCATCCCAAGCACCTTGATTACCCGCTTCACCTGGTCTAGACTGCCCAGGTGGTGCAAGATCGTGGCAAGGATGGCCAGGCCTACCTGGCGCGCAGCCTGCTGGCCCTGCTCCATATCCAGATCGGTGCCCACACGGCCGGTGATCATCGTACCATCAGCTTGAAGCGGCCCATGCCCTGAAACGTAGAGCAATTTGCCATGAATGAGACCTGGCTTATAAATGCCCAGCGGCTTTGGCGCGGGTGGCAATGTCAGGCCGGTTTGGGCAAAACATTCGGAAGGACTGTTCATGTTATCATTGATTATGGTGATACAAAGACGTTTAAGACCAAAACACCCGCAAGACCCACGATAGAAATAATCGTTTCCATCATGGTCCAGGAGCGGAAAGTGTCTTTAATACTAATATTAAAATACTCTTTAAACATCCAAAATCCGGAATCATTCACATGGGAACAGGCAAGGCTTCCGGCCCCGATGGAGAGTACCATCAAATTGGGATTGACATGACTTTGCAAGACCAGCGGCGCTAACAAACCTGCCGTCGTCAAGCCGGCAACCGTTGCCGAACCGACACATATCCGGATGATCGCTGCAATTAACCAGGCAAGCAGGATGGGAGGAATATTGACCTGGTTGAGGCCCCCGGCAATCTGCTGACTGACACCGCTGTCGGTAAGTACCTGTTTGAGCGCACCCGAACTCCCTATTATCAGCAAAATGCCGGCAATGTCCTTTACCGCTTCGGAGAAGGATGTCATAACATCCTTTATGGAGGTGCCTTGTTGAATGCCGAGCGTATAAGTAGCTACCGCCAGCGAAATAAGCATCACCACCGCCGGTTCAGCAAAGAAAGCCAGGATTCTCCCGCCGGCACTTTGCGCGTCTATAAAATGCTGTAACACCGTCGCACCCATCAACATCAGGACGGGAAGCAGGGCGGACAAAAAGCTAATGCCGTGACCGGGCAACTTTTCTTCCGCCAGCGGTTTGCCATGAAAAGTTTCCAGCGGCACCGAGTCGATATTTTTCAGCGTCCTTGCGTAGACCGGTCCTGCCAGGATAATGGCAGGAACCGCAATGATAAGGCCGTATAGCAAGGTCATCCCGATATTGGCGTGAAACTGCATGACCAGCGCTGTGGGTGAGGGATGAGGGGGCAAAAATCCAAATGTCACCGAAAGGGCGGCCAGCATCGGCAGGCCGATATAGACGGCAGGTAATTTATATTGGTAGACGACAGAAAAAATGAGGGGCAGCATCAAAACAAAACCGACGCCGTAGAATAACGGAATGCCAATCACAAAACCGGTCACTACGAGTGCCCATTGAATATATTTAATGCCAAAGGCTTTCATCATGGAAGAAGCAATCCGCTGGGCGGCGCCGCTGTCTGCGACTAATTTACCGAGCATGGCACCTAAAACGATAATAATTACCAGCGATCCCAGCATGTCGCCGATCCCCTTTTGAACCGATCCGACGACCTTATCAAATGGAATCCCAAGCAACAGGCCCGCCGCAACGGATACTATTAGGAAAGCCAGGAATGCATTTATTTTTCCCCAGGTAATCATCGTCACCAGGCCGGCAATACACAAGACAATAATCACGAAAATCATGGGGAATTTTTCTTAAATGTATCTATAAAGTTTGATTCCGGCGAAAGTAAAGGCAGGCAATTTATTTTTGAGCGGCCTATCGGCGTCATCCCGCCGGCAAGTCTATTCAGCTGTTGGCGACCACCTGAACACTCTCGTGGTACCCAAAACGTCCTCTTTCCTGGAAATGCGGCCACAGCCGTCCCGTCTCTGCTGCTTTGGGTAACGATCAAACGCCCTCGCTATCAAAAAATACCGCCGCGGCAAAAGGGCTGCCGTGGAGTAAAAATCGGATCAGCGAACAGCAGTTGAAAGTCGATACCTGACCGGGGCTGCCCCCAAAAGACTTCTTTTGCGCCTCTTGGATAGGAAAGATGCCGGGCAAAAAGATTCCCAGTCATTGACTTCCTGCAAAAAAAAGCGCCGTTCGCATACATTCTTCGCCTGTTTGTTCGTTAAGACTCCGGTAATGACAAAAAAGCCATAAAACTCTCTTCAAAAGCCGTATCCATCCATGAAATCAAGTACCCTAATTGCCGCCCTTTTGTTTATTTCTTTACCGTTTTGTATTTCCTCCTGTTCGAAAGAACACAGTGTCGAAGGAGCAGTGATCGGCGCCATTGCTGGTGGAACCGCCGTATATTCGATCGCATCCACTGCCGGAAGTTGCAGCGTTCCGGTCATCAATGGCAATTACAGAACGGCTACGAGTTTGCAGGCCAATAACACCATCGTTTTAGAGGTTACTGTCAAAACTACCGGCACGTATGTCATCAGCACCAATATTGTTAATGGCGTCCAATTCACTACCGGAGGTAATTTTACCACTTCCGGAACACAAACCATCGCGCTGGTGGGAAGCGGCATTCCAACGGGACCAGGGACCTTCACCTTCACACCACCGGCAGGCTTTGGGTGCGGTTTTACCGTTACTTTTTCGTAAGTTCCCCG
>Ga0209698_10008995_pt1 | contig 10266 bp, 11 predicted proteins | sample LitLauG_LLR_2012_FD_187203 | JGI IMG/M metagenome (GOLD analysis project Ga0209698, IMG submission 187203) | Freshwater sediment microbial communities from Pennsylvania, USA - Little Laurel Run_MetaG_LLR_2012 (SPAdes) (version 2) | ecosystem: Environmental > Aquatic > Freshwater > Creek >... | reverse complement strand
GTTTTCCACAGTCTCCCACAGGCCAGGCCCCGGGCGATGTGACGAACAACCTTGACTGAGAATACAGAAGGCGCAAACTGACCTCGTGCGCAACAACTCATCGGCGAAACTCGGAATGATTCGGGCGCAAAGACCGCTGGCCGTGCCGCTAACTCCTGGATCCGCAATATTTTGCCTGCAACTTGTGCGGAATCAAGATTTTGCCCGCGGCGCCGTCGATCTGTGGCAGCCAAGTGCAATGATTCGAAGAATTTACGCCGAACGCCACGAAAAAAAAAGGCGGCCGGTATGGCCGCCTCATACATCTACCGACTGCAAGGGAGAACTTACGCTCTGGGCAATGGCCCGTGCTGAAAGTGATACTGGAGGATGCGCGCGGCCAGAGCGGGGCTGAGCTTGCCGGCCTCCGGGGCAACCGTACGCACGACTTCGCCGCGGCATACGACTTCCGTGGCCGCGAGGCCGGCAATTTCCGCCGGCAGCACCAGGTTGATCTCCAACTGAGAGTTCGGTTGCAGCGCTTCGTCTGCCTGAAAGAGCATCCCAGAGCGGCTGATGTTCTCGGTTGTGCCTTGATGCCAGTCCTTTTCGCCCAGGCGGCGATAGCGTAGAGGCAGTTGAAGTCGAAAACGCTGGGCGCGAGAGGCGGAAGCCTCCCGCGGCGCGGCGGCGCGGCGGAAAGTAGTGGACGGCACTGACATAAAAACCTCCGGGGGAGTTGAGGTGGCATCGAGCACTTCGCGGACCTTGGTTTTCAGATCGCGCAGGTTGAAGGGTTTCTGCAGCAGGCGGACGCCGGGTTCCAGCGTGCCGTCCTGCCCGACGACGTTTTCGGTGTAGCCGGACATGTAGAGAATTTTCACATTGGGGCGAATTTCTGAAATCCGCTGCGCCAGTTCACGGCCGTTCATCCCGGGCATGATGACGTCGGTGAGCAGCAGATGGATGGTGCCGGAGTGGGCCACCGCGATCTGCATCGCCACTGCTCCGTCGGCGGCTTCCACAACCGTGTATCCCTGCTTTTCGAGGAATTGCCGGGCCAGGTAGCGCAGGTTCGTTTCGTCCTCGACCAGCAGTATGGTCTCGGTACCGGGCTCGACCGCGCGGGGCTCGACGGACACGGGCACGAGCGCCACCGCGGCTTCCCCGGCCACGCGTGGCAGATAGATGTTGAACGTGGTCCCTTTTCCCGTTTCGCTATCCACCCAGATGTAGCCGCCGCTTTGCTTGATGATCCCGTACACCGTGGAAAGTCCGAGGCCGGTTCCTTTCGGCCCTTTGGTGGTGAAGAAAGGCTCGAAGATATGGGACTGGGTCTCAGAATCCATGCCCGCGCCGGTATCGGACAGCGCCAGCATCACGTAGTCGCCGGGGCGCAGAGGCGCGTGGTAGCGGGCATATTCTTCGTCGAGCGTGACATTGGAGGTCACGATTGTGAGCTTGCCGCCGGAGGGCATGGCGTCGCGCGCGTTGACGGCCAGATTCATGACGACCTGCTCGATCTGTCCGGAGTCGGCTCGCACGGGCCACAGGTTCGCCGCCGGATTCATCATCAGGTCGATGTCCTCGCCGATGACGCGGGTCAGCAATTTCAGGTTCTCGGTGACGACGCTGTTCAGATCGACGATCTTCGGAGCCAGCATTTGCTTGCGGCTGAAGGCCAGCAGTTGGCGCGTCAGCGAAGAGGCGCGCTCCGAAGCATTGGCGATTTCCTGGGCGGGACCGCGCAGCTCAGGCTGATTGCCGAGCCGCTCCAGCAGGAACTCCGTATACCCTGAAATCACCATCAGGAGATTGTTGAAGTCGTGCGCGATGCCGCCCGCCAGGCGGCCCACAGCTTCCATCTTCTGCGACTGGCGAAGCTGCTGCTCCAGGGCGCGGCGTTCGGTAACGTCTTCGGCGAAGAGCTCGAAAACAACTCCTTCTTTGCGGCCATTGCTGACCGAGCGGCCGGAAACTCGAACTCCGGTCGTGCTGCCGTCCTTGCGCTTCCATTCCGCCGACAAACCCCTGAAGGGCGTCGCCGCCCGCAGAAAGTCCGCTAAATCGAACCACTGGTCCGCCTCGGCGTAGAGATCGTAGACATGCTGGCCCACCAGCTGTTCAATCGACGAGTAACCCAGCAGTTCGAGGAACGCAGGATTGACGTCCAGCAGCTTGCCGGTCGAATCGCAGCGGCAGATGCCGTAGGGCGCGTTGGTCACCAGAGAGCGGAAGTTGAGTTCCGATCGGCGCAGGTTCTCCTGCACCGAGCGCAGAGCCGCATTCAGCCAGCAGATGAGCATCGCGACGAAAAAGAAAAGGGATAGTCGGACGATGGCGATGCGCAACTGTGCTGGAGTATGCTGACCCGCGAGTGAAAAGTAGGCGCTGACGGTCAGCGCGAACGAGGTGGCGACCAGGCCGGGCTTCCAGCCGCCGTACCAGGCACTGACCATGACCGCGACGCCGAATAATGCCAGACGGCTTTCCGAGACGTCGGTCAGCAGAATCGTCGGAATCAGTGCCAGAGCTGTACTGAGGACAGCAACCCCGTAGCGCAGGATGGGCATGCGCGCCGGCGGCATGCGAAGTAGGGGGAGGGTTACTCGCATGGGCATTATCCTAGGGCTAAACATGGGGTCCGGATAGTTACAGGAGTTCATTTCGGTTTTGCGAACAACACAGTTCCGGCCGGGAATTTGGCCCTCTGGCCACGGGACATGGTCCGAACGGACAATGAACCTGCACTTGGAACTTGCACCGACCAGCGCAAATCAATGACACTGTGCGGGGCCGAAAATTGGCATGAATATCGGACTTTTTGGGGGGACGTTCGATCCCGTTCACCGCGGGCACATGGCGCTGGCGCGGGCTGCCATCGAGCGCTGCCGCCTGCATCGCGTGTACTTCGTGCCCGCGAACCTGCCGCCCCACAAGCAACGCCGGCCGCTTTCGCCGTTCCTTCACCGCTACGCCATGCTGACCTTGGCCACGGCGAGCGAGAAGACTTTGATTCCGTCTTTGCTCGAAGCGGGGCCTGCCAATGGAACCGGCGAAAGCGGCGGAACCGCCCGCCCGAATTACACAATTGACACGGTCCGGCAGCTGAAGCGGTCATTCAAGCCGGCCGACAAGCTCTTTCTGCTGATCGGCATGGACGCCTTTGCCGACATCGCCAAGTGGCACGAAGCCGAAGCCTTGTTTCGGGAGTGTGAGTTCGTGGTGGCGGGGCGGCCGGGATATTCCCTGGCCGATGTTGCGAATGCTCTGCCGGAAAGCCTTCGTCCGCGAGTCGAGGTGACCAGACCGTTTCACAAGCAGCCGGCCACCGGCGACCTCGTGCTGCCCGGAGCCACCCTCCATTTGCTCGGAGACTTGAAACAGCCGGCTTCTGCCACAGCCATTCGCGAGGCCGCAGCAGCTGGCAAGCCCCTGGGCAAGTTGCTCGATCCGGCGGTCGCCGAGTACATCAAGAAGGAGGGATTGTATGCCTAGCACGGCGGACGTATGCCGGTTTCCTACGTTATGATAGAGGGAGTCTTCGATCGGCAATGATAGAAGGCAATCCTGAGAGTGATGGAGGCCCGGCGAATCTGCCGGAGCAAAAGAGCAAAAATGGCCCAGAATCATTATGTGACCAAGCGGAAGCGGCGTCTGAAGAATAAGAAGCGAATGGATCCGTCGGCCGCGACCATGGCTGCGCTGCGCAAACTCGAAGCCAAGGAGAAGAAGTCCGACAAGTAACCGATCCCTCTGATCGGTGCCCACGAATTGCATGAAGAAGACCCAAACGAAGAAGCAAGTCTCCGCTGCCATTCAAGCCTGCCTCGATAAAAAGGCCGAAGAACTCAGCATCCTGGAAATGGAAAAAGGGTCGGGGGCCTTTACCGACTACTTCGTGCTGTGCAGCGGGACCAATCCGCGCCAGGTTCAGGCCATCGCCGACGAGGTGGAGTTACGCCTGAAAGGGGCCGGGCTGCGGCCAACTCACGTCGAGGGCTACAAACAGGCGGAATGGGTGCTCGTTGACTACGTGGATTTTGTCGTCCACGTCTTTTCGGAAAAAGCGCGGAAGTTCTACGATCTGGAAAGGCTGTGGAAGTCAGCCAAACGGCTGGAACCTTCGGATCTGAAATCCGCGGCCAGGAAGAGCAAGACTGGCGCCAAGCTGGCGGCGCCCAGGCGGCGGGTCAAGAAGACCGCGTAGTCGAGTTTCGGCATTCCCCTGAAAATGTGGTCCCCGGGATCAAGGTCCCCTGCAGGCCTTGAAAGCGAGCAGCGTCGCGTGAAAATCAGGATCCTCTGGATTGGAAAAACGAAGGACTCTGCGATTCAGGCGCTGACCGAAGAGTATCTCAAGCGAATCTCCCGCTATGCCCAGGTCGAGGGAGCCGCTGTCCGCGATGAAGCAGCGCTATTGCAACGCTGCGGTCGAGGGCCCGCCAAAGGCAACGGCAAGAGTACGTTGTGCCTGATGGACGGGCGCGGGAAGGAACTCTCTTCCGAGCAGTTTGCCAGGTTTCTCAGCGACTATCAGGATCGCAACCCTCTGCCGCTGGTGTTTGCGATCGGCGGCGCCGACGGGTTCAGCGACGCGGGCCGGAGTGCGGCGCAGCAAGTTATCTCGCTGGGAAAAATGACGCTGGCGCATGAACTGGCCCGGGTGGTGCTGCTGGAGCAGGTCTACCGGGCCTTTACGATCCTGAAAGGGCACCCCTATCACACGGGACATTGAGGCGACCGCTGTACAGGCTGCGGAATACACGATTCGTATCAGGCTGCGGATTACAGGATTCGTATCAGGCTACGCCTTTCAGGCGTAGCGTAGTGCTCAGGCATCAATCGCGCCTTTAGGCGCTGCGGCTCGGAATTAAAGTTTTTCCGCAGCCTCGATAGCGCGAACTGCGAGGGCGAGACGCCCTCGCGACAGCCGGCAAGTTGCCGGCGCTACTGCGGACGGCTTTGGTCAACGATCAGAGCTCCTTCTATTGCGTCACTGTTGCCTGGTAACTTACGGTTTGCCAGTGTCCGTCGCGGCGGACCCAGACGCGGGTGTAGCGGTACGGGCCGCTGAAGTCCTCGCCTAACTGGCGGCCGCGCACGTCGGCGCGGGCGGTAACCACTGCCGTATCGCCATAGACGCGTACCACCATGTCGGTGACGTTGATCGAGTCGTAGCGGAGCTGGCCGCTCTTGCGGGCAGAGAGCGTATCTTGCTTGGTCGTGACCGTGCCCAGGGGCGTAATCGCAACATAATCCTCGGCCAGGGTTTTCTGCGGGAAATCGGCGTCGCGGTGTAGGCTGGCCTCCTTGGCCTGGCGTTCCATGTCGACGATCTCGCGGATGACCTGCTGCTCGTCGTCGGTCATGGACGGCCTGGGGTGAACCGCGACGTGCTGGGCGGCAAATGCGGGCAGAATCAGGAACCCGGACAACAGTAACGCGAGACACTTGTTGATCACAATGAGACCTCCGCGGTTTGCGAGGGAGACAGAGATCTGCCTGACCGAGCTACGCAACCTTGGATGCTGGAGTTCCGTGGAAAAGTTCGCCGCAGGAAATCCCCAAGCTATTTTTATCCAAGAATGCTGGAAAGCGCAAAAAAGATGTCAGGAGGATGACCGTCCCGGCGGAAGGTTCGTTCGGGTTTCTTGCGGATCGTGCGCGTCTCAAATTGAGTCGTGCCCCAGGCTTTATCGCGAGAAATGCCCGGTGCGGTTCTAGTAGAATCAACCCTCTGATCGGTGCATGGCAGATATCCGTCGCGGTCTCATCATCGTGAACACGGGGCCGGGCAAGGGCAAGACCACGGCGGCCATGGGGACCGCTCTGCGCGCTGTCGGCCAGGGCATGCGTGTGCTCATGCTGCAGTTCCTGAAAGGCTCGTGGCACTACGGCGAACTCGATGCCGTGCAGGCGTTTGGCGACAAGTTCGTCATGAAGCAGATGGGAAGGGGCTTCGTAAAGGTCGGGGCCGAGAAGCCTGACCCGGAAGATGTACGCCTGGTCAAGGAGGCCTGGGAGGAAGCGGCCCGGGCGATCCACTCCGGCGCCTGGGACCTGGTGATTCTGGACGAGATCAACTATGCCATCAGTTACGGCATGCTCGATCCCGCCAAGGTGGTCGAGAGCCTCAAAAGCAAACCGGAGATGGTGCACGTCATCTTGACGGGCCGCAACGCGCACCCGACAATTGTCGATGCAGCCGACACGGTGACCGAGATGCGCCAGGTCAAGCACGCCTACGAGAAGGGTGTGATGGCACAGAAGGGAATCGAGTACTGATGCCAGTTGTGAGGCGCGAGCCGCGAGTCGCGAGAAAACTCAGGACGCAGCCAGACTCCTCTCGGGGCTCAGGACTCGGGACTCGGGACTGACTTTATGGCTTGGTTTAAACGCGAATCCGGCGAGTTGGACACATCGGGCGAGAAGAAAGTCCGCACCGAGGGGCTGTGGGTGAAGTGTGAGAGCTGCCGGCAGATCATCTGGAAGAAAGATCTGGAAGAGAACCTGAACGTCTGTCCCAAGTGCGACAAGCACTTCCGGATCGATGCCCGGACGCGCCTGGCACAGTTGCTCGATGACAACCAGTATGAGACGTTTTCCGGGCACATCGCTTCCACCGATCCCTTGAAGTTTGTGGACCTGAAGCCCTATTCCTCGCGGCTGCGCCAGGCGCAAAAAGACACGGGTTTGAAGGACGCGGTGATCAACGCCCAGGGGAAGCTGATGGGTAGGGCGGTGATCGCCAGCGTGATGGAGTATGCGTTCATCGGCGGCAGCATGGGAGCGGTGGTTGGTGAAGCGATCACCGAGGCGGTCGAGCGCGCCGCCGAAACGCGGACGGCGCTGATCATCGTATCGGCCTCGGGCGGGGCGCGAATGATGGAAGGCGTCATCAGCCTGATGCAATTGGCCAAGATTTCCGCGGCGCTCGCCCGGCTCGATCAGGCCAAGGTTCCCTACGTCTCCCTGCTGACTGACCCTACGACCGGAGGCGTGACCGCCTCGTTCGCCATGCTGGGCGACCTGAATATCGCCGAACCAGGAGCGTTGATCGGATTCGCCGGGCCCAGGGTGATCGAGCAAACCATCCGGCAGAAGCTGCCGCCAGGCTTCCAGCGCAGCGAGTTCCTGCTCGAACACGGGATGCTCGACGCCGTCGTACCCCGCAAGCAGATCAAGGCCTACATCGGGCGTGCCCTGGATTTCATGGCCTGAAGACAGCTTTCAGCTATCAGCTGTCAGCCATCAGCTTTTCATCACGAACTCGAAGGTAGGCCCTCCCGGAGCCCGCGCGTCTGCTGATAATCTGATGATTCAAGCTGAAAGCTGAAGGCTGAAAGCTGAGAGCTGCCCATGTCTTACAAAACCGCAGTGGCGAGCATGTTTGCCCTTGGACACGAACTGGCGCAGACTCCCTCGCAAAAATTCGATTTGGCGCACATGCGCGTGCTGCTCGGGGCGATGAACCATCCGGAGCATGGGTTTCCCAGCGTGCTGATTGCCGGGACGAATGGCAAGGGATCGACGGCTGCCACGCTGGCCTCGATTCTGCGAGCTTCGGGGCTGAAAACTGGTCTCTACACTTCGCCGCATCTGGTGCGAATCAATGAGCGCATTCGCATCAACGGCGCGGAGATCAGCGATGACCAGTTCGCCGGCCTGCACGGCGAGGTGGACCGTGTGGCCGAACTGCTCGTCGAACGGCAAGAATTGCCCTGGCACCCCAGTTTTTTCGAAATGATGACGGCCATTGCCTTCTCTCATTTCGCGCGCGAGCGGGTCGACATCGCTGTGCTGGAAGTCGGCATGGGCGGACGCCTGGACGCGACCAACGTGGTAGAGCCGCTGGTCAGCGTGATTACCGATATCTCCCTCGACCACCAGAAGTTCCTGGGCAATACGGTAAAGGAAATCGCGCGGGAAAAGGCAGGGATCATTCGCCCCGGTGGGGTCGTGGTGACCCTGCCGCAATCCCCGGAGGCGAACGACGTGATTGGCAACACGATCCTCGACCTCGGGGCAGAGGGCGTGAGCGCGGTGCAGTATGTGCCGCCAGTGTCGCCGGCCAGTAGCCAGTACCTGGTACCCAGTACCCAGAGTCAGGGGAATTCGTGTGTGTATCGGTATCCGTTGCAGGTGATGGGAAAGGAAATTATTGTGGAGACGCCTCTGGTGGGGCGACATCAGTTGCGAAACCTGGCCCTTGCCGTGGCGGCGGCCGAGGAAGTGGGCAAGAAGGGGACTTCGGGCATCACCGCAGCTTCGATCGAACAGGGGACTTCGGGCATCACCGCAGCTTCGATCGAACGCGGCCTTCGGGAAACGCGCTGGCCCGGCCGCTTTCAAGTGCTCGCTGCACACGACGGTTGGCCCGAGAACGTGTTCGATGTGGCCCACAACCCGGCCGGGGCCTGGGCCCTGCGGGCAGCCCTCTCGGAGCGGTATGGCGACCGTCCGCTGCTTTTCGTTTTCGGCGTGATGCGCGATAAGGCAGTCTCGGAAATGGCCGAAATCCTGTTCCCAGTGGCCGAGCGTGTCATCGCCACCCATCCGGAGAATCCGCGTTCGGCGTCGCCCGACGAGATTCAACAGGCGGGCCGCCGTACGGGAACCGAGATCGAAGCCGTTGCGGACGTTGGTGAGGCACTGGAGCGAGCCCGCAACCTGGCGACCGTCCGAAGCATCGTTGTGGTGACCGGATCCATGTATCTGGTTGGTGAAGCCATGCGCCATCTTGGAGTGAGAACCTAGGAGTGAGAACCTAGAAAGATCTTTATCCCCTAGAATGAAGGTGTGCAGGAAGTGAATTCGTCCGTCGATCAAGTGGAGAACGGCTCGCCGGAAGCCGCAGACGTCGTGCCTGCGATAATCCAGAAGCGTCCGAGCCCGCACGCCATCCCGGGGCGTAACTACGGATGGCTGAGCGGGCTGCGCTCGTACCTGATTTTTGACCCGCTCATCTGGTTCTACACGCTGGGGTTGGGCATTCTGGCTCTGCCGGGCGGAATGCTCGACCGCGACGGCCGCCGTCTGCACTGGTTTTCTTATGCCTGGTCGTGGCTGATCATGAAGACGATCCTCTCGCCGGTGACCGTAACCGGTCTGGAGAAGATTGATACCTCGAAGCCTTACGTCTACGCTGTCAACCACGCCTCGGCTCTCGACATCCCGGTCCTGTACGCAAATCTTCCTTTCCGCTTTCGCATTGTCTTCAAGAAAGAGCTGCTCTCCTACCCGGTGGTCGGATGGCAGCTGAAGCGCTCGGGGCAGATCTGCATCGACCAGCAGAATCCCGCGAAATCGGTAGGCAGCATCCGATCGGCGCTGAAAGGGCTGCAGGCCGGCATGCCGCTGGTGATCTTCCCCGAAGGCGGCCGCACGCCGGATGGCGCGATCCGGCCATTCATGCCGGGAGCATTCTTTCTGGCCATCAAGGCACAGGTGGATGTTGTTCCCGTGGCGCTGGTCGGGAACTATGAACTGCTGCCGATGGACACCTATCACATCAAGTGCCGGCCGCTGGAGATGAGGGTGGGGGAACCGATCTCGACTAAGGGACTGACGGTGCGGGATCTTGAAGCGCTGTCGAGCAAGGTGCAGGCTGCTTTGGAGAAGCTTTACTACGCTCCCGGGCCGTTTTCAGAATAGGCAGATTTTCGCGTAACGTTTTTTGCGACAGTCCGTTAATCCTAGTGTAGGCCAACGCGCGGAGAATTCGTTGAAGGCTCTGAAGAAAGAAGCGGACGAGCGGCTTCTGATCGAAGCTGCCCAGCAGGACCCCGCCCGCTTTGCCGAACTCTACGAGCTGAACTTCGAGCGTGTGTACGCCTATGCCGTGCGGCGACTCGCAAACCGCGCCGAGGCCGAAGACTTGACCGCGGAAGTGTTTCATCAGGCGCTGGCCAACTTGAAACGATTTGAGTGGCGCGGGATTCCGTTTGCGGCGTGGTTGTTCCGGATTGCCGGCAACCTGGTCCGCGACCGGTGGCAACGGTCCGGACGAGAGGTCAGCGATGACGCCAGTATGGAGTCCGCGCAGACCAGTCCGGCGGAGATTGAAGAAGTGGAGCGCCGGGCCACGTTGTATCGCCTGGTCAGCACTTTGCCCGAAGAACAGCGACGCGTCGTCGTACTTCGGTTCGTGGAACAGAAGAGCATCAAGGAAGTCGCCCGGGAAGTTCATAAGACAGAAGGAGCGGTGAAGCAGTTACAATTTCGCGCCCTGAGCAGTCTGCGGGCGCGCATGGAGGGTGCCGATGCCTAAGCGCTCTCTACGTC
>Ga0209698_10008994_pt1 | contig 10267 bp, 8 predicted proteins | sample LitLauG_LLR_2012_FD_187203 | JGI IMG/M metagenome (GOLD analysis project Ga0209698, IMG submission 187203) | Freshwater sediment microbial communities from Pennsylvania, USA - Little Laurel Run_MetaG_LLR_2012 (SPAdes) (version 2) | ecosystem: Environmental > Aquatic > Freshwater > Creek >... | reverse complement strand
CGCTATCCCTTCGTCGCCGTCGAAGGCGAGGGCGTGCACGAAATCGCCGTCGGCCCGGTCCACGCCGGCATCATCGAACCCGGCCATTTCCGCTTCTCGGTAGTCGGAGAAAAGGTCCTGCGCCTGGAGGAGCGCCTGGGTTACACCCACAAGGGTATAGAGAAGCGCTTTACCGGCATGGAGCCGGCCCAAGGTGCGCGGCTGGCGGCGCGCGTCTCGGGCGATACCACCGTAGGCTACGGCTGGGCCTACTGCGCCGCCGTCGAATCGCTGTGCGGCTGCGCGGCGCCCGAGCGCGCGCTGTGGCTGCGGGCGCTGGCGCTGGAGCGCGAGCGCATCGCCAACCATCTGGGTGACCTGGGTGCGCTGGGCAACGACGCCGGCTTCGCCTTCGGGTTGGCGCAGTTCTCGCGGCTGCGCGAGGACTGGCTGCGCCGCAATGGCACCGTGTTCGGGCATCGGCTGCTGATGGACTGGATCGTTCCGGGCGGCGTGCGCGCCGACGTGGACGCGGACGCCCTGCGCATCCTGGCCGCCGACGCGCTCGCACTGCAGGTGGAAGTTGCGCGCCTGGCGGGCATCTATGACGGCCATGCCGGCCTGCAGGACCGGTTTGCCGGCACGGGCTGCGTGACGCCCGCGCTGGCCCGGCAATTGAACCTCACGGGACTGGCGGCGCGCGCCAGCGGCGCCGGCAGTGACCTGCGCGCGCATGCCGGCGCGCGGCCGTACGGGCGACTGGCCTTTCGCCCTGCCCTGGCCACGGGGGGCGACGTGGCAGCCCGCGTGGCGGTGCGGTTTGCCGAAATCACCGAATCGCTGCGGCTGATCGGCGCGATCGCCGGCATGCTGCCGGGCGGTCCGGTGTTGGCGCCCCTGGGTCCCGCGCCGGCCCGCGGCCGGGCCGCCGGCTGGGTCGAGGCGTGGCGCGGCGAAGTGCTGGTGGCGCTGGAACTGGACCAGCACGCGCGCATCCTGCGCGCCCACTGCCACGATCCCTCCTGGCAGAACTGGCCCGTGCTCGAGTACGCGGTGATCGGCAATATCGTCCCGGACTTCCCGCTGATCAACAAGTCGTTCAACCTGAGCTACTCGGGACAGGATCTCTGATGACCTGGCGCATCCTCCGGCAGATCGCGCGGGTCGGCACGATCAGCGAACCTCCTCCGCAGGCGGCGGGCACCCCAGCCGCCGATCCGGCGGTCGAAGCGATCCATCGGGACATCCTCGCCGTGCTCGGCCGCGCCGCAGCCATCCGCGCGGTCGATGCCGGCTCCTGCAATGGCTGCGAACTGGAAATGCACGCGCTGTCGAATCCGTATTACAACGTCGAAGGCATGGGCATCCGCTTCGTGGCCAGCCCGCGCCACGCCGACCTGCTGCTCGTTACCGGGCCGGTCTCGGTACACATGGCAGCGGCACTGCGGCGCACCTGGGAGGCGGTTCCGGCACCCAAGCGGGTGGTGGCCCTGGGCGACTGCGGCTGCACCGGCGGCGTTTTCGGCCAAAGCTATGCGAGCCAGGGCCGGGTCGCCAATATCCTGCCGGTGGCCGTCGAGGTCGCGGGCTGTCCGCCGCCGCCGCTGGAAATCCTGCGCGGCATCCTGGCGGCGCTGCGCTGAGCAACGTCCCGCGCCGCGCTACGGGTTGCCCGTATCCGGCCGCAGCAGACCACCCGCCGGAATCGGATTAGTATTTGATAATCGCCACACACCGGGTGTCCCGCCAATCATGCTTCCCAAAAACCTCGCCCTGGTAGACGACGACAGCGAATACACGGAGTACCTCTCGCAGCATCTGTCCGACCTGGGCATACGCGTCGATGTCTACGCCGACAGCAACGACCTGCTGGCCAACAGCGAGGCCTACAACTACGACTTCTATGTCGTCGATCTCATGCTCCCGGGCATCGACGGCGTGGATCTCATCAAGGTGATCCGGCGCCGCAGCGATTCCGGCCTGCTGGTCGCCTCGGGCCGGCTGGCGCCCGACGTGTTCGAGCAGGCCATCGGCGCCGGCGCGGACATGTACCTGGCCAAGCCGGTGCAGTTCGAGCAGGTTACCCTGGCCATCAAGGCGGTGCAGCGGCGCATCGCCAACACCAATCCCACCACCGTGGCGTGGAAGCTCGACCGGCGCGCCGCGCAGCTGATAGCGCCCGACGGCGCCCGGGTGGACCTGAGCGAAACCGACATGGTGCTGGTGGAATGCTTCCTGGAGGCCGAAGGCGAAGTGGTCAGCCGCGAGCATCTGCGCCAGCGCCTGGGGCGCTCGGTCGATGACGCCGCCACCGACGGCCTGAACGCCATGATCTACCGGCTGCGCCGGCGCATCGAGCGCACCACGCCCAGCATCGTGCCCCTGCAGTCCAAGTCGCGGGTTGGCTATGTGTTCCGGGCGGCACTGAAACTGCTGTAGCAGTCCTAGGCCCCGGCCGACTGCTCGATCACCAGCCGCAAGGTGGTGCCGTCGGGCGAATTGCGCTGCAACTGCACGGCGCCGCCGTGCAGTTCCATGACCCGGCGGACGATGTACAGGCCCAGTCCGTGGCTGCCTTCGCTGCGCACGTCGCTGCCGCGGTTGCCGCGCTCGAACAGGCGCGGCAGCACCTGCGCCTCGACCCCCCTGCCCTGGTCCGAGACGTCGATGATGAGCGCGAGCGGATCGTCGGAGTCGGTGACCCGGATCTCCACCGGCGCGCCCGCCGGGCTGTACTTGAGCGCGTTGGAGAGCAGGTTGCGCAGCGCCAGCCGCATCAGGCTCATGTCCATCGAGGCCGTGCGCGTGGCCGTGGCGCGGTCGACGTGGATGCGCGCGCGCTCGGCGGCCGGCATGTCGCCGATGGCCACGTCAATCAAGGTATCGACGTCGCAATCGGTGCGGCCGATGGGATCGGGCCGGGCCAGGAGCGAGGCCACGGCCAGGGTGTTGTCGACCCCGGCGGTGACCTCGCCGATCACCGTCTGCGCCCGGCTCATGCGCGCCGCCGCGGTGCTGTCGCCCACGTTGGCCAGGATGGCCGCGGCACTTTGCAGGGCCGCCGACGCGTTGTTGAGGGGCTGGCGCACCTCGTGGGCAAGGACGTCGAGCATCTCGCTGCGCTCGCGCAGCAGTTCGCCCAGGTGTTCAGCCTGCTGCTCGAACTGGGCGCGCAGGGCACGCTCGCGGGCAAGCGCCAGTTGCGCCTGCTTGAGCTCGGTGATTTCGGTGACATGGACGAGTATGCCCTTGACCGTGCCGTCGACCACATCGGGTATGTAGCTGGCCAGCGAATTGCGCAGCACGCCGCCGGGCCCCGGGACGATGCGCTCGAAGGTCTGCTCGCGGCCCTTGAGCGCCTCGCGCAGGTGCGGCTCGTTGAGCGCGAACAATTCCGGCCCCAGCAGTTCGATGAGGCGCGTGCCGATGAGCTTTTCCGGTTCCACGCCAAACCATCTCTTGTAGGCGCGATTGGCAAAACAGCAGCGCAGATCGGCATCCCAGTAGGCCATCATCGATGGCATCCGGTCGACGATCGAGATCAGGTCGATGGTCATGGCGATCCCCCGGGCAACGGCAGCGTCGGCGCTCCTGGCAGCGCCACGAAGCCGGCCGCCACGGTGGCGGCCCGGTCCATGGCGCGGCCGCAACGGCGTGCGGCATCGCTGGCAAGGAGGCCGCGAGGAGTCCTGATGCCCGCATATTAGCGGGACTGCGCCGCAGGCGTCGCGTCGCCCCGGCACGACGTCCAGCGGTGCGACACCGCACGGCCGCAGCCGCGGCTGTGGGCGAGCGCCCGGCCTAGAACAGTTCGACCTCGGCGCTGCCGGTGGTTTTTGCGAGCAGCTTGCCTTCGCGGATCAGCGCGTCAAAGCAGTGGATGACGTTGCGGCCGTGCTCCTTGGCGTAGTACAGGGCGGTGTCGGCGCGCCCCACCGTGGATGCGGGGATGTCATCGGGTTGCACGCGCGTGAAGCCGATGCTCACGGTGACCTGGCCGACCTGCGGGAAGCGGTACGCGGCAACGGCCGCGCGAAACCGCTCGAACGCGATGGCCGCGCCGGCCTCGTCGGTGCCGTCGACGACCACCACGAATTCCTCGCCGCCGAATCGATAGATCAGTTCGGTGCTGCGGAAGGTCTCGAACATGAGGCGCGCCGCCAGCAGCAGCACTTCATCGCCGAACAGGTGGCCGAAGCTGTCGTTGATGGTCTTGAACCGGTCGATGTCGATCACGCCCAGCCAGGCGCTCTTGGCGCTGCCGTCGGACGGCCGCGCCGCGGCGTTGGCGTTGCGGCGCTTGGCAAAGGTGGTCTCGAAGGTGCGCCGGTTGAGCAGGCCGGTAAGGGTGTCGCGCTCGCCATAGTCGAGCGCGCTCAGGTGGTTGCGCAGGATCCGCAGCACGCCGTGCACGAGGTTGGCGTCGTGCGGCCGGATGGCGGCGCGCTGCCCCGAGAACTCGACCTCGATCAGGCCGATGAGGCCCCGGTTGCCCATCAGGGGGAAGACGCTGTCGAAACGCTCGGTGCCGCTGCCCTCGGGCAGGTAGTGCACCGCATCGGACATCAGGGCGCACTCATGCCAGTGCGGTTTCTCGTTGACCAGCGGCAACAGGGCCGGGTCGGTCGGCCCGTCGCCATCGCGCAGGCCCTCGTGATCCATGACCACGCGCAGCTGGACGCGCTGCCGGCCTTCATCGCCCAGCACGCGATACACCCGCACGCAGTTGGGCTGCACGTGCTCGAAGAGCATGCGTGCCACGGCGCGATCGAGTTCATCGCGGTCCCGGTGCGAGGTCGCCAGTGCTACGGCATCAATGAGATTTGGTTTCAAGATAGATAAATGTGCTGCACAAGTGACCAAAATTGCCGTCCGAGCTTGTCATCCTAGGCAAGCGCGCCGCCTTTAATTTCCCAAATAGCCGCGCTTTTCGTGATGAAGCGCGTCGCCACGCCGCCGCCCGCAGCGCTCCCCGCCTGCCGTCCGCGAACAAATTCATCTAGTAATCAATAAGTTGCCGGGAAACGGCGCAAGCGGTGCGGCGGCTCAAAGCGTTATTCCCAGTTCGCTGGCCATGCGCTGCATCTTGGCGCGCAGATCGGCCACTTCGGCCGCCAGCAGGTTGTGCTGCGTGCGCAATGCCGCCAGATCGGCCAGCGCAAGGTCGACCGGCGCCTCGTGCGCGGTGGACTCGGCCCGGCGTGCTTCCACCGGTCCGGCCAGCAGGTGGGCCCAGCGCGGTTCGCGTTCCCCGGGGGCACGCGCCAGCCGGGTCACCAGGGGTCCGCCGGCCTCCGGCGCCCGGCCGGAGAGTTCCTCCAAAAAGGCCTCCACCGACGAAACGTCGGCGAACTTGTGCATGCGTTCCGTTCCGGTTCGCAACTCGGCAGCCGTTTGCGGACCGCGCAGCATCAGCACGGCCAGCAGCGCCACCGCCTGCTCCGGAACGCGCAGGACCCGCCCCACGTTATGGGAGTAGCGGGTCACCCGCGCGCCGCTCGATTCGATCACCAGGCTGCGCACCCGCAGTTCGTCCAGCACGGCCTGCACCTCGGCTTCGCGCGCCTCCAGGATGGGTTGGCGGTTGTTCTTCTGGTTGCAGCCCAGGGTGAGGGCATTGAGGGACAGCGGGTAGGTGTCGGGAACGGTATGTTCCTTTTCGACAAGGACGCCCAGTACCCGGGTTTCCAGCAAGGAGAGCGGCGGCAGTTGTGTCATGGCGGGTGGATGCTAAGGCCGCCGTCCGTGCCCCGGTGCGCGAAAATGGGCGGCAATGGCCCACGGATTTGGTATTGCGCCGGGCGCTCCCGCATGGGCGCCGCCGGGCAGTAAACGCCGCACGGGCGCCGGGTCCGGCCGCCGTGCGAGCGCCAGTGGCTGCCGGCGGGCAGGCACCCGCGGGGCCTCGGGCCGCGCGCCCGCCGGCCAGGTCGAACCGCGGCAGGCCGCGGTTGATAATATCGGTCGCGATCCCGCAGCCGGACCCATCCACCTAAAGGCAGCAACATGGCCACCAACACCAGCCCGGAACTTGGCAACCCGCAGGTCGCCGCCCCGCCCGGCCGCGACAGCGCCGATGTCGAGCAGGCCCGCCGCAACATGATCGAGCAGCAGATCCGCCCCTGGGAGGTGCTCGATCCGGCCATCCTGGAGCTGCTCCTGCACGTGCCCCGCGAGGAGTTCGTTCCGGCCCACCTGCGCAGCCTTGCCTTCGTCGACTTCGAGCTTCCCCTCAATGTGGACGGCGTGGCGTCCGGCGAGGCCATGCTGGCCCCCAAGGTGGAGGCACGGCTGCTCCAGGAGCTGGGTATCCACCCGCACGAGCGGGTGCTGGAGGTTGGCACGGGCTCGGGGTACATGGCGGCGCTGGCGGCGCACCGCGCGCAAACCGTATGGAGCGTGGAGATCGACCCGCGGCTGGCCGCCTTTGGGGCCGCCAACCTCGCCCGCGCCGGCGTGCGCAACGCCCATGTCGAAGTCGGCGACGGTTCCCAGGGCTGGGCCGCCCACGCCCCCTATGACGTGATCATCGTCTCGGGGTCGCTGCCGGAGGTGCCGCAGGCCATGCTGGCCCAGCTCAAGCCGGGCGGACGGCTGGCCGCCATCGTCGGAACCGCGCCGGCCATGCGCGCGCAGATCATCACGCGGACCGCGGGCGACGGCGTCGAAGTGCTGTCGCTGTTCGAGACCGTGGCCCGGCCCCTGCGCAACGCCCAGCATCCTTCTGCATTCCGATTCTGATGGGCCCCATGCCGATCACGCAACTGCCCGCCGCAGCTGCGCGGCGTACCCTGCGGGCCGCGGCAGCCGGCGCGGCGATCATCCTGGCCCTGGGAGCGGCTCCGGCATTGGCCGCGGAAACCGACCTGCTCACCCTTGCCCGCGACGCCCTGCTGAACGACCCGACCTTCGCGGCGGCGCGCTTCACGCAGCTAGCCGCGGCCGAGTCCGAGCCGCAGGCCCGGGCGAACCTGCTGCCCAGCCTGAGCGCCTCGGTCAGCGAAACGGCCAACCGCATCGACTACCGCTCGCCGGTGTTCCGGGCCTTCAACATCCAGGAAACCTTCAACGCCTGGGGGCCCACCCTCAACCTGACGGTGCCCGTCTACAACGCCCAGTTCTGGGAGAGCCTCACGCAGGCCAAGCTGACGGTGACGCAAAGCGATGCACAGCTCGCCCAGGCCCGCACCGACCTGCTCGTGCGGGTGGCCCAGGCCTACTTTGACGTGCTTGCCTCCGAAGATGCCCTGGCGGCCCTGCGCGAGAACAAGAAAGCCATCTCCGAACAGCTGGCCCAGGCCAAGCGCGAGTTCGAGGTGGGCACCAAGACCATCGTCGACACCCATGAGGCCAAGGCCCGCTACGACCAGATCGATGCCCAGGAACAGGTGGCGCGCGGCGACCTGGCCATCAAGCACAGCGCCCTGCGCGCCATCATCGGCCATGATGCGGGGGCGATCGCCAGCCTGCGCGATCCGGTGGCGCTGGCGCCGCCCCAGCCCAATGACATCGATACCTGGGCACGCAATGCCGAGTCGGGCAATTACGCCGTGCTGGCGGCCCGCTCCGGCGCCGAGATCGCGCATTACGAGGTCCGGCGCGCGCATGACGCCTACCTGCCGACGGTGAACATCACCGGCAGCGTCGCGTACCAGCGCAGCGATCACGGCAACATCTACATCAACGGCAGCGACGCCCAGACCAACTCCCAGCTGGGCATCACGCTGACCGTGCCCGTGTTCACCGGCGGCGCCACGCAGAGCCGGGTCCGCGAGGCGCGTGCGCGCGAGAGCAAGGCCGACCAGGACCTGGAGTTCGCGCGCCGCACAGCGGCGCAGTCGGCCCGCCAGGCCTATACGGGTGTCGACTACGGGCTCGCCCAGGTGCAGGCGCTCGAATCGGCCGAGCTGTCGGCCAAGACGCAGCTCGATTCAACGCGGCTGGGCTACCAGGTGGGCATGCGTACCAATCTGGACATACTCAACGCCAACACCCAGCTCTTCAATACCCAGCGCGACCTCAAGAAGGCGCGCTATGACTTCCTCGTGAACGGCCTCAAGCTCAAGGCCGCCGCGGGCGCGCTGGCCGACGACGACGTGGCAACCGTAAACGCGCTGCTGCAGCGCTGAGGCGCCTCGCTGGCGGCCGTGTGGTCTCCCTCTTCCGCAGGCGGGACAGGGGCGCTTTAGCGTTGCTACGCGCACATTGGGCCTCTACACGCCCAGGGCGCCCTCGATGAGCGCCGCCGTGCGCGCCGTGGCGCCGCGGTGGGCTGCCGCGAAGGCCAGGCCCGCCGCGGCCATGGCCTGGCGCACTGCCGGAGCGGCGCTCAGGGCTGCCAGGCCGCGCAGGGCGTCGGCGGCGTCGGTCGCGCTGCGCGCGGCTCCGGCGGCAATGGCGTCGGCAGCGGCGCCGGCAAAGTTGAACATGTGCGGTCCCAGCACCACCGGACAGCCGCAGGCGCAGGCCTCGATGAGATTCTGGCCGCCCAGCGGCAGCAGGCTGCCGCCGATGAGCGCGGCGTCGGCCATGGCGTAGTAAAGCGCCATCTCGCCCATCGAGTCGCCCAGCAGCACCGTGCCCGGCGCAAGGTCCCGGGGCAGTTCGTCCCAGTGGGCACGCCGCAGCACGGCGGCGCCCGTCTCGCGCAACAGGCCCGCAACCGCGTCGAAGCGTTGCGGATGGCGCGGCACGAAGAGCAACACGGGCCGCGCCGCGGCCGCTTCGGCGCTGCGCGCCAGCGCCTCGATGATGAGCTTTTCCTCGCCGTCGCGCGTGCTGGCAAACAGCCACAGCGGCCGCTCGCCCAGGGCCGTGCGCAGCCGGCCGCGCAGCAAATGGCCGAGCGCGATCAGGCCGGGGTCGGGCGTGATGTCGAACTTGCCATTGCCCGTGACCTGCACGGGACCGGCGTACAACTGCGCGATGCGCGCGCGGTCCGCCGCGGTCTGCGCGCCGACCACGGTGATGGCTGCGGCAGCGCGGCGCATCAGCGCGGGCTGGCGCAGGGCCTTGGACAGCGAACGGGGCGACAGCCGCGCGTTGGCCAGCACGATGGGGATGCCGCGCGCGTGCGCGGCCCCCAGCAGTTGCGGCCAGATTTCCGTTTCCATCAGCACCCCGGCGCCGGGCCGGGTTTCGCGCAGGAAACGGCCGACCGCGAAGGGCAGGTCATAGGGCAGGTAGCGCTGCACGATGCGGCCGGGCAAGGCGCGGACCAGGTCGGCGCCGGCCGCGCGCCCGGTGGGCGTCATGTGCGTGAGCAGGAAGTGGGCGCCGGGATGTGCGCGCGCCAGCAGTTCCACCAGCGGCTGGGCAGCGCGTGTTTCGCCGACCGAAACGGCATGCACCCAGATGCGCGGGCCCGGGGCCTGGGACGGGAACGCCGGGCCGTGCCCAAGAAACCGCTCGGCCCAGTGCCGGCGATATTCGCCCTGCCGCGCGCTGCGCCAGAGCAGGTACAGGGCAACGCCCGGAAGGGCGAGCAGCCACGCCAGCGTGTACCAGGCCGGCGGCTGGCCGGCGGCGGCCGACAACGGCGGCGGGGCCGCTGGGGGCCGGTTCATGCCGGGGTTGCGAGCGGCGGCAGCGAAGCCTGGACGCGCGCGACGGCCGCCAGGACTTCGGCGACCGAAGGCACCTGGTCGACGCCACCGAGGCTGGCGACCGCCCCGTCGCGCCCCGCACCATCGTCGCGCTCTCGGCGGCCCCCGCGGGCGGCGCGCGCATCGCCCCCGCGTCCGCCGGCGATCCCGCGCACGCGAGACTCGCCCCGTCGGCACCGAAGACGCAGATCGCGTCCACCGAGTCCCACCCCGCGTGCCCCTCGAGGGCCCGCTCGAGCGCCCGGGGCTCCCTGCGGTCCTTCACGTCGGCCACGTGCGCCGCGATGGCCCGCCCGAGCGCCCGCGCCGCCTGCTCGCGCGCCCCCACGACCGTCGCGCTCGTGAGGCTCGCGACCGCGAAGAACAGCGGCACGAACGCGAGCAGCAAGAGGCCCGCCAGCGCGAGGACGATCTGAAGCCTCAGCCCGGCCTGGCGAGCATCGCTCACAGGAGCAACGCTACCAGGCCGGGCCTCGGCCCTTCCCTTACTTCGTGGCGGGGACGGTCGGCGCCGGAGCTTCGGTCACCGCCGCCCTGGCCGCCTTCGCCTTCTGGCGCGTCGTCTGCGCCTTCGCCTGGCCAGCGGCCTTGGCCTTCACCGTCCGGGGCCCGGGGGCCTTGGGCGGCTCGAGGCCGAAGTCCTCCAGCACCTGTACCGCCTCGGGCCCGTTCTGCCCGATGAG
>Ga0209698_10008993_pt1 | contig 10268 bp, 8 predicted proteins | sample LitLauG_LLR_2012_FD_187203 | JGI IMG/M metagenome (GOLD analysis project Ga0209698, IMG submission 187203) | Freshwater sediment microbial communities from Pennsylvania, USA - Little Laurel Run_MetaG_LLR_2012 (SPAdes) (version 2) | ecosystem: Environmental > Aquatic > Freshwater > Creek >... | reverse complement strand
GTACGGGCTGCCGCAGCTGACCTCGTCGAACTTCTCGATCATCTACACGGCGCCCAGTTTTTGTATTTCCTGGGACCAGGTCGAAATCAACATCGACGTGGAATGGGCCCATGCCATCGCACCGGGCGCCAACATTAGCCTGGTGGTTCCGCCGTCGCCCACGTTTCTAGATGTGGACCAGGCGGCGTTGGATGTCGTAGACCTCGGTTTGGGGAACGTACTCTCGGGCAGCTATGGCGCGCCCGAAGCGTTCCTTTCGACCGCAGAGCTGGATATTCAGAATGGGATCTCCGAAATGGGCGCTAGCATGGGGATTTCCTCTAACTACTCAACCGGGGATAACGGTGACTTTTCAGCTTTTTATGGATTTGCGACCGTCTCCGCGCCCGCCGATTCTCCGTGGGCCACAGCCGTTGGAGGCGTAAGTCTGGCGCTGAATCCTGACAACTCGATTGCCTGGCAAGCGGGTTGGGGAACCAATGAGACTCTGCTAACCGAGACGGGATCCGTCTTTGATCCGCCGATCTGGTTTGGGTTCGATTTTGGCGCCGGCGGCGGCCCCGCCAACTGTGTCGTCAGCGATCAAACCGTCTACCCACCCGCCTGTATCTCCGGCTTCCCCAAGCCGTCGTACCAGAAGAAGGCGGTGCCCGGCAAATGGCGTCAACTACCGGACGTCTCGTGGCTCGCGGATCCGTTTACAGGAGCCGCGATCCTCATCAGCATTCCAGGCCAGGTTCCTGCCCAGGTGTGGCAGGTGTACGGTGGCACCAGCGTTGCTGCTCCGATGTTCTCCGGATTGTGGGCCATCGCCAACCAGGAAGCCCTGGCGGGAGGCGGGTCCGAGCTCGGTCAGGCGGCGCCTTATCTTTACTCGATGCCAGCGGGAACGATCTTCGATATCGTTCCGGTTAACTCGAAGCACAACGTGACCGCATCGATTCAGGAATCGACGGGCACGAACTTCTACGATGCCAACAACATCAACGGTGGCGCGTCCGCCAAGAAATTCGTGTCTGCGCTTTGGGACTACCCGTACTTCCAATTTACATCGCTCGTGATTACGTTCGGGAGCGATTGCGCGGACTTGCCTGAAACTGACTTTGACGGCACGTCGTGCAACGATCCTAAGTCCTTGCATACCAAAGTGGGCTGGGACAACGTGACCGGCGTGGGAACGCCGAACGGGAAAGCCTTCGCCGATTACTTCTACGGGAAATAGTCGCCTCGGGAATCCTTGGAAAACTCACCCTGCCATCTTCCGGATGGCAGGGGTTTTTTCGTGTTCAGAATTTCGTAAGGCGCGGTTGCAGGTAGTTTCCGCAACTACTTTTTCGAATTCGGGGAGCAACTTTTTTCGGAGGTGCGGGTTTATATATACTTTCTGAACAACCAATCGCGGGCGTTTCCGCGACAACAACCACGTTTTTCAATTTGGGAGATGATCTCTTTTTTACAATGAAACCCATCGGGCTCTCCTGTTGGCAGACACACGTCTTGCCTGTCCTTCTCCTTGCGTTACTCATGCTTCCATTTTTCGCGTGCCATGGATCCCGTTCCGCTCCAACCGCGGTCCGCATCCAGACCTCCCCGGCCGCGGGTCGAGGTGTTCAAAAAATTCAACACATCGTTTTCCTGATCAAGGAAAACCGCTCATTTGACAACTATTTTGGAACCTTCTCCGGCGCCGACGGCGCCACCACTGGCAAGACGTCGTCGGGAAATGTGGTGCCGCTGACCCACACTCCCGATCAGACGCCGTTTGACATCGGGCATTCCTGGAAAGACGCCCTGATTGCCATCGACGGCGGTACCATGAGCAAGTTCGACCAGGTGGCCAATGGGGATCAGGACGGCTACCTGCTGCCCTACACTCAGCTCGGCCGCGCCGATATTCCCAACTACTTCGCCTACGCTCGGAACTTCGTTCTCGCCGATCGAATGTTTTCCTCGATGGCCGGACCGAGTCTTCCCAACCATCTCTACACGGTAGCGGCGCAGGATGGTGGAACGCTCGATAATCCCCATCCCAACCGCTACAACTGGGGCTGCGATTCGGATGAGGGCCAGACGGTGCCGGTTCAGAAACCGGACGGCACGGTAACGATGGAGCCGCCATGCTTCGATTTTCAGACCCTTGCCGATTCGCTGGAGCGAGCCCATATCAGTTGGAAGTATTACGCTCCTCCCAAAGGCCAGTATGGCTACCAGTGGTCCACCCTGGACGCGATTCATCATATCCGCGAATCGGAACTATGGAATGAACGCGTGGTCAACGACAATCAATTCATCGCCGACGCGAAGACCGGAAACTTGCCCGCGGTAAGCTGGCTGGTGACCGGGGATGCCAGTGAGCATCCTCCGCTCAGCACGTGCGCCGGCGAGAACTGGACGGTGCAGCAATTGAACGCGTTGATGCAGGGGCCGGCTTGGAATTCGACGGTCGTATTCCTAACTTGGGATGATTTCGGCGGATTCTACGATCATGTGCCGCCGCCCGTGCGGGGCAACTACCATCTGGGCCCCCGGGTGCCGTTGCTGATCATCTCACCCTATGCCAAGAAGGGATACGTCAGCCACACCCAATACGAGTTCTCCTCGTTCCTGAAATTTGTGGAGCTGCGCTTCGGATTGCCCGCCCTCAACCAGGACGACGCGAAAGCGAACGACATGCTCGACAGCTTCGATATTGACCAGCAGCCGCTGCCAACTCTGATTCTTCAGCCTCGATCTTGCCCGATCACGTTGCCTTTCGCCTGGAAGGTAACCGACGAGTGGAGGCACCTGAAGAAGCACGCGAAGAGCGAAGAACGGCGTTACAGTCCCTTTTAGAAATAGATTGCGGCCCCACGATCTCCGCAAAAAGGCCCTCCGCATCAGGAGGGCCATCAATTACTGGAAGTCTGCCGGTCACAAACTACGCGCGCATCTTCGCGCCAAACTTCTTCTCGAACTTCGCCAGCTTGGGTGAGATTACGAACATGCAGTAGGGCTGGCGCGAGTTCTCGTTGTAATAGTTCTGGTGGTAATCCTCGGCAGCGTAGAACGTCGATGCCGGCTCAACCGCCGTCACAATCGGCTCCGGCAAGACTTTTGCTGACGTCATCTCCGCGATCACATCTTCCGCGATGCGTTGTTGCTCTTCATCGGAGTAGAAGATCACCGACCGGTACTGCTCGCCGGCGTCGTTCCCCTGGCGGTTTAGCGTGGTCGGATCGTGCACGGTGAAAAACACATCGAGCAGCTCGCGGTAGCTGATCTCGTCCGGGTTGAAGGTTACACGAATCACTTCCACGTAACCGGTGTCACCACCGCACACCTGCCGGTACGTTGGATTATCCACGTTTCCGCCCATGTAGCCGGACTCGACGTGCTCGACGCCGTTCAGGCGCTGAAAGACGGCCTCAATACACCAAAAACATCCCCCACCAAAAACCGCTGTCTGCTCTTTTGCCATGGGAGTTAGATGCACCTGCGTTGTCGAAGATCCGCGCTCTGGCCCAAACCTCAACCACAGAGGTCACAGAGAGACACAGAGGCTTTGTCTGGCGGAGTTCCCTCTGTGTACCTCTGTGACCTCTGTGGTAAAGATTTGCGCCCTACACGGAAACGGTAAACGACGTTTCCGTCCGCGTGACCGGCCGGTACAGCGTGTCGCGCTCGATCGGTTCCCGTCCGGCTTCCTTGATCAACCGGATCAGATCCTGCCGCCGCAATCCCTGCGGCGTCGTAGCCCCGGCGTCGTGGTAGATCTTTTCTTCGACCACCGTGCCGTCGATGTCGTCGGCCCCAAAGCGCAGAGAAATCTGCGCAATCTTCGGCGTCATCATCTGCCAGTACGACTTGATATGCGGGAAGTTGTCGAGCACCAGCCGGCTGACCGCGATCTGCTTGATGTCGAGCATCCCGGTCGTCGTAAAAAGATGCTGCAGCGGCGTGTTCGCGGGATGGAACGCCAGCGGAATGAACGTCTGAAACCCGTGCGTCTCATCCTGCAAGGCGCGCAGCTTCAGCAAATGATCGACGCGGTCTTCATCGTTTTCGATATGACCATAAAGCATGGTGGCATTCGACTTGAGCCCAATCTGGTGAGCCAATCGCGCCGTGTCCAGCCACTGGTCGCCGTCGATCTTGTGGTCGCAGATGATGTGCCGCACGCGATCGGCAAAAATCTCTGCCCCGCCGCCGGGCAGTGAATCCACGCCCGCCGCCTTCATCTGCTCCAGCGTTTCCCGAATCGAAAGTTTTGCCCGTTTCGCCAGGTACGCGACTTCAACCATCGTGAACGCCTTCATGTGCACTTGCGGAAAGCGCTGCTTCAACCCAGAAACCAGGTCGAGGAAATACTGAAATGGCAGGTCGGGATGCAGCCCGCCGACAATGTGAAACTCGGTGATGGCCTCGGTGTACCCGGAAGCGGCCGTTTCAAACGCCTCTTCGAGCGCCATGGTATAAGAGCCCGGAGCATCTTTCTTGCGCCCAAACGCGCACAACCGGCACGCCGCCACGCAAACATTGGTCGGATTGATGTGGCGATTGACATTGAAGTAAGCCTGGTCGCCATGCATGCGCTCACGCACCCAGTTCGCCAGCCAGCCGACCGCCAGGATATCGCCAGTGCCATACAGGACAAGCGCATCGGCCTCGTTCAGGCGTTCGCCGCCCAGAACCTTGTCTTTAATCGGGTGCAGGCGTGGGTCGTCGGTCTGGAATGGGTGGGTGCTGGACATCAGTTTCTATGATAACCCAGCCAGCGCGAGGCATCACATCGCTATGTGACGTAAGCGGCGGACCGGGCGTATGATCGTCTCCGCTGTTTCACGCCAGAAAGGAATTCCGCCATGACTGATCCGAGAAAAATATCGTCGCACGTCGTGTCCCGGCTTGCGATCATCGCTGCTCTTGTGGGGGCAGCCGTTGCCTTAGCTCCATTCGCCAGCGCCCAAAAGCTGCCCAGCCAACCCAATTTCGGCGCGAACGTCTATATATTCAACCCCAGCATGCCGCAAAGCCAGATCCAGGCAACCGTCGACGCGATAGCCAACCAGCAGGTCTCCAACCAATTCGGAACTCAGCGCTATGCGTTGCTTTTTGAACCCGGCACCTACGGATCCAGCACCGCCCCCCTCAACTTTCAAGTCGGCTACTACACCGCCGTCGCGGGCCTCGGCCGCTCCCCGAGCGATGTCGTCATCAACGGGTCGATTTACGTACGCAACCAGTGTTCCGGCGGCAGCTGCATCGCGTTGGTGAACTTCTGGCGGTCGTTGTCGAACTTGACGATCAACGTAACCACCCCGAACTTCGGCTGCTACAGCGGCGAATTCTGGCCCGTGTCGCAGGCGGCGCCCATGCGTCGCGTCCTGGTCAACGGGCTCGTCACTCTCATGGATTATTGCACCGGCCCCTCGTTCGCGAGCGGCGGATTCATCGCCGATTCCGAGTTCGACGGCAGCACCGTGATCAACGGCTCGCAGCAGCAGTGGGTGGTCAGGAACAGCAAGCTCGATGGCTGGACCAACGGCGTCTGGAACCAGGTATTTTCCGGCGTGGTGGGTGCGCCTGCCCAATGTTTTCCTGCTGCGTCATGCGGTGGCCCGTACACCACGCTCGCCACAAGCCCGGTGACCCGAGAGGCGCCCTACTTGTACATGGACTCCAACGGAAACTACAACGTCTTCGTCCCTGCCGTGCAGTTCAATTCCGTGGGTACAACATGGGCCAACGGCCCGACGCCCGGGTCTTCCATCCCGATCTCAAAGTTCTTTATTGCGCAGCCGACAAACTCCGCGGCGCAAATCAACACACAGTTACTCTTGGGCAAGAACCTGATACTTACTCCGGGCGTCTACAACCTGAATCAGACGCTGCTCGTCACACGCCCCGATACGGTCGTGCTCGGTCTGGGCTTCCCCACTCTGATCCCAGAGAACGGAATTGTGTCAATGATCGTCCTGCCTCAAAAAGGCGTAATGGTTTCAGGGACGATTTTCGACGCCGGACCTGCAAACTCTCCTCTGCTTCTTCTTTTCGGAACTCCGTTCGGAGCCCGTTCCAGTTCTGACCCATCCGCGCTGCACGATGTCTTTTTCCGCATTGGCGGCGCGCAGCCGGGTCAGGCGACGGTCAGTCTAGCGGTCAGCGGCGACAACACAATCCTCGATGATATCTGGGCATGGCGCGCCGACCATGGCAACGGCGTAGGTTGGACTGCCAACACCGCCGACACTGGCCTGATCGTCACCGGTAACAACGTGACCGCCTACGGCCTTTTCGTCGAGCACTACCAGAAATATGAGACCGTCTGGGCCGGCAACGGCGGCACGGTCATCTTCTTCCAAAACGAGATGCCCTACGACCCGCCCAGCCAGGCGGCGTGGATGGAGGCTCCCGGTGTCGACGGCTGGGCCGCTTTTAAAGTTACCGATAACGTAACCAGCTTTAACGGATATGGTATGGGCAGCTACAGCTTCTTTAACCAGCACGTAAACGTGTACGCCGCAAACGCCTTTGAGGTCCCCGCCAACCTCCCGCCGTCAAGCTTGCATGATCTGCTCACGATCTTCCTTGATGCTGTGAACGGATCCGGCGGCATCCTCAACGTGGTCGATAACACAGGAGGGTCGTCAACCGTCGCCAACCCGGATTCTCCGGTCACGGTTGTGAGCTTCCCTTGAGGACTTGACGTCTCATCCGATCGCCCGATCACGGCCTATCAAGCTCCGCCTCCGAGAGGCGGGGCTTGATGGCTTTCGGGGCAGCAGTTTTGTCCGGGGGCATTACGCAGCCGGCGGCGACTGGGTCGATTGCGGGACAACGCGGTCCGCTTAGTATCTCAGCAGCAAATCTCCTGCAACGAAGAAAAAAAACACGACCGCGATGACGCCATTCATCGTGAAGAACGCCGCGTTCAGCTTGCTCAGGTCGTCGTGACGGACCAGGGTGTGTTCGTACAGCAGAAGCGCAGCCACGGCAAGGATTCCCGCGGCCGCGAGTTTTCCAAGCCCGAACACGACGACGAGCACAACCAGCAGGCCCAGCATCACAAGATGGAAGATCCGAGCCAGCAGGAGTGCGGTTTTGATTCCGAGATGGCGCGGGATTGAATGCAGGCCGTGGTTGCGGTCGAAATCATGATCCTGGCAGGCATAGATCACGTCGAATCCACTGACCCAGAATGTAACGGCGGCTGTCAGCAGCAGGATCCGCTCATCGAGCGAGCCGCGCACTGCAATCCAGGCCGCGGCCGGCGCGACACCCAGCGCAAATCCGAGAAACAGGTGCGACCAGCGCGTGAAGCGCTTCGAGTACGAATACAGCAGGACGATCGCCAACGCAACCGGTGACAGCATCAACGCCAGCCGGTTCAACTGCCAGGCGGCAAGCACAAAAATGCCGCACGAAACCGCGACGAACGTGCTCACAAACGACGGAGTCAACAACCCGGCCGGCAGGGCGCGAATCGCTGTCCGAGGATTCGCGGCGTCAATCGAAGCATCGGCCATCCGGTTGAACGCCATCGCAGCCGAGCGCGCGGAGACCATCGCGACGATGATCCACGCCAGCTGATGCCACGGAGGCACTCCTCCCGCCGCCAGCATCGCTCCACAGAGCGCAAACGGGAGCGCAAAAATCGAGTGCTCCCACTTGATCATCTCCAGCGTGATTTTCAAATTGTGCAGGAAACCCACGCCGACATTGTAAACGAGCTATGCAGGTGTAGCGCGGACAAGCCTGCCCTGAGAGGCCGTGACTTTTTGGTGCCCCAGGTTCGCGCCCGTTCTCTGGGCGCTAACCTGGGCCACAGTTCGCGGTCATCCTGAGCGCAGCCGAAAGGAGTGTCCGCGCTACACGTCGTGATCCTTAACGCCGACTACTAGTGGCACAAACCGGCACCCCTCCAGAACCTGTGTCTCGGCTCGGGCCGCGACCTTCCGAATCAGCTGCAGTTCCTGGCTGAACGCCGGACCCACCGGCACCATCATGCGTCCGCCTTCGCGCAACTGATCGAACAACAGCGGCGGAACTTCTGAAGCCGCAGCCGAAACCAGGACGGCATCGTAGGGAGCGTGCTCCGGCCACCCGCGGCGGCCATCGCCGGCCCGGATCTTCACGTTCACGTATCCCAGCCGTGCCAACTTTCGTTCTGCGGAAAACGCCAGTTCGGCATGGCGCTCCACCGAGTACACCTCGGCGCAAAGCTTTGAGAGCAGCGCCGTCACGTAGCCGGAGCCGGTGCCGATTTCAAGAATTCGCTCGGAGGGTTGCAGTGCGAGATGCTGCAACATGATCGCCACGATGTAGGGCTGCGAAATCGTCTGGTCCGAACCGATGGGCAGAGGGTGATCGTCGTAGGCGTCCGGCCGCAACGACTCCGCGACAAACTCATGCCGCGGCACATCGCGCATGGCATCGAGCACGCGGACATCGCGAATGCCGCGATCGGCCAGCTGCGTGCGTACCATTCGTTCGCGCTGTGCCTGATGCGGGTCACGTTGAAATGGAGAGTCCATGTGGCGCTAACGTCTAAAAGCGTTCACCACAGAGGCCACAGAGAAACACAGAGGAAAACTAACGCGGGTCCTCTGTGCCCCTCTGTGTCCTCTGTGGTAAAGATCTGCCGCGCTAGTACGGCCCAATGATTCCCCCAATGTTCCGCGCTGCGGGAGGTTCTGGCCGCACCGTTCTTCGTTTCGCTTCCATCATGTCGAGATACTTGTAGGCCGTGCCGGTGTTGAACAGCACGACGATATCTTCGGCGCGGAAAAACCCGCTGGCGCGCAGCTTCCGATACGCCACCAGTGCGGCAGCTCCTTCGGGACAAGCGAAAATTCCTTCCACGCTCGCCCAATGCCGCACCGCGTCAAGGATATCGTCATCAGTAGCGGCGACGGCTGTGCCCCGGCTTTTTTTCAGGATGTCGAGAATCAAGTAGTCGCCATAGGCCTTAGGTACGCGCAGACCCGCGGCGAAAGTGGAAGCGCCGGCCCACATTTCCGACGCGCTCTTCCCCGCTTCCCAGGCTTTCACAATGGGTGCGCAACCCGAGGCCTGTACGGTAATCATTTTTGGCCGCTCGCGTCCGATCCAGCCCAGCTGCTCCATTTCCTCGAACGCCTTCCACATCCCAATCATGCCCACGCCACCGCCCGTCGGATAGATGATCCCGTCAGGCAATTTCCATCCCAGCTGCTCTGCGACTTCGTAACCCATGGTCTTCTTGCCCTCGACGCGGAACGGTTCCTTCAGCGTGGAGACGTCGAACCATCCTTCTTTCTCTTTGCGTTCGGCGACCATGCGGGCGCAGTCGCTGATCAGGCCATCGACCAGCGTGACGTGCGCGCCGTAGTAATCCGATTCCATGCGGTTCGCGAGCGGCACATCCTTCGGCATGAAGATATGCGCTTCGATCCCTGCAGCCGCCGCGTAGGCGGCCAGCGCGCCTCCCGCATTGCCCGCCGAAGGAACCGCCAACTTCTTCAGACCATAATGCTTCGCCATCGTCACTGCAGCCGACATACCGCGCGCCTTAAACGATCCCGTCGGATTCAGCCCCTCATCCTTGATGAAGACATTCGGATACTCACGGCTGGGAAGCATGGGAGTGAAGCCTTCGCCGAGGGTGACGGGCGTGGCGTCCGGCATCACTTCGGCGTAGCGCCACATCGTGGCAGGGCGATCGCGCAGATCGTTTGTGCGCAACTTCCCTTTCAGACTGGCAAGATCGTAGCGGACGTACAGCACTCCGCCATCTTTGGGACAAACATTCTGCGGCCGATCGGCGGAAAAATGCTCTCCGCAGCGCGTGCATTCGAGGTAGGCGATGCGCATCGGTGGAAGGATAGCACTACCGCGCTGCACCCCTCGCACGCCGCTTCTCGAGCTGCGCGACGATGGTCTCGAGATCGGGATAGCCGCCGCCAAAGCTCCGTGTAAGCCAGTTCCCACCGCGCTCGGCGATCCTCTCGCCATCAGCGAGAACCTCGAACTGTCCGGTCTTCCCAGGCTTAAGGACAGCATCCATAGCGAGGCGCTGCTCGATAAGGGTCACGAGACTCGTGACCTTGGTTTTGTTGTTCTGTCATGTCGGGCAGTGCACGATCTCGATCTTCATCGGTTCTCCAATCTGTTTTGTGGAGCCACCTGGCGGCTCATAGTGCATCAAGACGTAGGGGGGCGCAAGTTAAGACGACTGACCGGTGATTCTATACGATGGCTCGTGAAACGCGGCGTCATTCATCAGAGCCCTGGAGTTGGTAATATCGCGA
>Ga0209698_10008992_pt1 | contig 10268 bp, 7 predicted proteins | sample LitLauG_LLR_2012_FD_187203 | JGI IMG/M metagenome (GOLD analysis project Ga0209698, IMG submission 187203) | Freshwater sediment microbial communities from Pennsylvania, USA - Little Laurel Run_MetaG_LLR_2012 (SPAdes) (version 2) | ecosystem: Environmental > Aquatic > Freshwater > Creek >... | reverse complement strand
GTAGGGGCCGCTGTGGGTGCCGCTGGGGTCAGGCATCGCCCGGGACGGCCTGCTGGGCGTCCATCATCTGGCTCATCATCAGCCGGATGAAGTCGTCGGCCTCGTCGGTCAGGCCGCCGGCCACCCCGCCGTAGACCGCGCCCGACCTCGGTGCGCCCTCCTGGACCCGGGCGTAGGCGACCGCCTCGGCCAGGTCGGCGGCGAAGGCCTCGGCCACACCCGGCTGGGTCTGGGGACGGGTGACGGCCATGTGCAGGGCGTTCGGGTACTGCTGGCCGTTGAACCGCCAGCCACGCTCCCGCATGGCGTCGTTGACGTGGTAGACGTCGAATTCGTCCGAGGTGAAGCTGAACAGGAACGTCGGCTGGCCCAGGATGCGGAGCTCGGGGTGGCTGCGCACCGCCGCCTGCATGGTGGCCGCCGTGGCGAAGATCTGCTCGGCGTAGCGGCGGTAGCCCTCGCGGCCGAGCTGCACCATCGACGCCCAGGTGGCGGCCAGCAGCCCGCCGGACCGCGAGCCGTCCATGCCCGGTGAGCAGTACTTGCCCCCCGACCAGCCGGTGTTGAAGAAGTACTGCGCGTTCCGCAGCTCCTTGTCCCGGAACGACAGCACCGAGGTGCCCTTGAGGGCGTAGCCGTACTTGTGGGTGTCGGCGCTGATGGAGGTGACCCCCGGCACACGGAAGTCGAAGGTGGGGATGTCGTAGCCGAGCTCCTGGCCGAAGGGCAGGATCCAGCCGCCCAGGCAGCCGTCCACGTGCAGTCCGATCCCGTGGCGTAGTGCGATGTCGGACAGCTCCCCGATCGGGTCCACCGTGCCGTAGCCGTAGTTGCACGCCGACCCGACCAGGGCGATCGTCCCCTCGTCGACCGCGTCGGCCACCCAGGCGGTGTCCACCAGGGTGGTGTGCGGGTCGACGGGGGCGACCCGCAGCTCGATGCCGAACAGGTGGCACGCCTTGTCGAAGGCCGGATGGGCCGTCTCCGGCTTGACGACGTTGGGTCGGACCACGCCCCGGGTGGCGGCGGCGTGGTCCCGGTAGGCCAGCATGGCGTGGCAGATGCTGCCGGTGCCGCCGGACGACACCAGGCCGACCGGCTCGGTGCCCTCCACCGCGTCGGCGTGCAGCAGGTCGAGGGTCATGGCGATGATCTCCGCCTCGAACCGGGTGGCGCTCGGGCACATGTCCCGCTGCAGCACGTTGACGTGGGAGAACAGTGCGAAGGCCCGGTTGAGGAAGTCGTAGTGGTCGTGGTCGCCGCAGTACATGGTGCCCGAGCAGCGTCCCGACTCCCACGAGCGGTCCTCCTCGGCCGCTATCGAGGCCAGCATCTCGAGCACCTCGGCGCGTGGGGTCCCCTGCTCGGGCAGGGTGCGGTGGACCGGGACGCGGTCGGTGTAGGGGAAGGTGCTCATCGGACGACTCCTCGTGCGGCGGGGCGGGGGCGGCCGTCCGGCCGCACGAGGCACGGTACCGCCTCCGCACCTTGGTCGTCGTGCGGCCCCGGTCGGTGGTCCACACCGTCTGTCACCAGGGGAAATACACCCTGGGGTGCGCCCGTCCGGTTCAAGTTCGCCCGGGTGGCTGCCGATGTCGTGGTGTGGAGTGGATCCCGGCGGCGGACCTCGGTGCATCGGAGGACGACGGCACGCTGAGCCGCGTCCTGTGCGGCCGGCTGGCCGCCGTGGCGCTGGTCGTGTGCAGTGTCCTGCTGCTGGTGTCGGACCTGATGGTGCCCGGTCAGCGGTCCGTGCCGGTGCTGCTCGCCAGCTGCGTCGGCTCGATCGCCGTGGGCGCGGTCGCCTGGGTCTTCCCCTGGGAGCGGTTCGGGCGGTGGGCCGTGCTGGCCGTGATCCCGATCGCCTTCGTGGCCGTCGGCGTCACCTGGGTCTACGCGTCGCGCAACGGGTTCAACTACTCGGTCACCTTCGTCGTCATCTTCGTGCTCGTCGGCCTGGCCCTGCCCCGGTGGACGTCGGTGCGGCTGGCCCCGCTCCTGGTCGTGGCCTACCTGGTGCCGCTGCTCCTCACCTCGGGACGGTCGGCGGCACTCGGCCTGGCGTCGGCGATCTTCGTCGTCCCCACGTGCATCGTGCTGGGCGAGGCCATCGCCTGGGGGATGCACCGGTTCGCCATCGTCGAACGCGAGGTGCTGCGAGGTGCGGCGAGCATCCAGCTGCTGTTCGACGAGGCACCGATCGGCATCTCCAAGCTCGGGGTCGACGGACGCCTCCTCGAGGTCAACCGGGCCTACGCCGAGATCCACGGGTACACGCCCGAGCAGATGGTGGGGATGGCCGTCGTCGACCTCGTGCACCCGGACGACGTGGCGGCCAACCGGGCCAACATCGAGCGGCTCCGGTCCGGCGAGGCCGACCGATTCCACATGGAACGCCGCAGCCTGCGGGCCGACGGGGGCATCGCCTGGGTGTCGCTCAACGGATCCGTGGTGCGCGACGCCCAGGGCGAGCCGGTGTTCTACATCGGCCAGGTCGAAGACATCACCGAGCGCCGCGCCCTGCGCGAGCAGCTGGCGCTCCACGCCGTGACCGACCCGCTGACCGGCCTGCCGAACCGCAAGCAGTTCATGGACCACCTGGCCCTGGCCCTGGAGCGGGCCGAGTCGAACGGCCGGCACGTCGCCCTCATGTTCCTCGACCTCGACCGCTTCAAGATGGTCAACGACGGGATCGGCCACGATGCCGGGGACCGCCTGCTCCAACGGGTGGGCCAGCGGCTCCAGCACGCCCTCCGCCCGGAGGACTTCGTGGCCCGGTTCGGCGGGGACGAGTTCACCGTGCTGTGCGAGGTGGCGGGGGAGGAGGACGTGCCCGAGGTGGTGGCCCGGCTGCGGACGGCCATGGCCACCCCGGTGTCCGAGGTCGACTTCGAGCAGTTCGTGACCTTGAGCATCGGGGTGGCGCTGTCCACCTCGGCCACCATGCTGCCGTCGGCCCTGCTGCGCAGTGCCGACATCGCCATGTACCGGGCGAAGCGGGCCGGGCCGGGCCGGTACGTGGTGTACTCGCACGACGGCGACGACGACGCCGGACGGAGTCTGCGCACCTCCAACGAGCTGCACCGGGCGATCCAGGAGGCCCAGCTGGTGCTCCACTACCAGCCGTTCGTGGACATCGACCGGGGGAGCGTGCTCGGCACCGAGGCACTGGTCCGCTGGCGGCATCCGACCCGGGGCCTGCTGGCCCCTGCGGAGTTCGTGGAGCTGGCCGAGGAGTGCGGTCTCATCGTCGACCTCGGCACGTGGGTACTGCGGGAGGCGTGCCGGCAGGGGTCCGAGTGGATCGCCGCCCGCCGGGCCGCCGGGAAGGGCCGACGGCTGCCGTCGATGTCGGTGAACATCGCACCCCAGCAGCTGGCCGAGCCCGGCTTCTGCGACCTGGTGGTGGAGGTGCTGGCCGAGACGGGCTTCCCGGCCGACCGGTTGTGGCTCGAGCTCACCGAGGGAGCCCTACTGCGCGACCCGGCGGCGGCCATCGCCATCCTGCGCACCCTGCGGGCGCTCGGCGTCCACTTGTCGATCGACGACTTCGGCACCGGGTACTCGTCGCTCAGCTACCTGAAGCGTCTGCCGGTGGAGGCCCTCAAGATCGACCGCAGCTTCGTGGAGGACCTGGAGACCGACCCGGACGACCGGGCCATCGTCGAGGCGATCGTGGCCCTGGGCCGGACCCTGGGACTCGAGGTGGTGGCCGAGGGCATCGAGCGGACGGGTCAGGCGCTGCAGCTGACCGCCCTGGGCTGTCACGCCGCCCAGGGGTTCCTGTACGGACGGCCGACCGACCCGGCGGTCATCGGCCCGTGTCTGCCGCTGGCCGTAGCCGACTGGGGCACCCGGGTCGGCCTGACGCCCGTCTGACGGCCCCGGGGGCGCGGCCGACGCGGTCGGCCATGGCTTGCGGGTGACGGAGCCGGGGACCTACGTTCCGGACCATGCCCGGACCCCGGCCCCACGTGAGGCTCCGATCACGGTGACCCGCCGGGTCCGGCGGCTGGCCGTCGGTGCCGTCGCCGTGTTCGTCCTGCTGGTCGTCGCCTCGGGCACGGCCAACGCCCACGCCCAGCTCGAGGCCACCGACCCGCCGCAGTCGTCGGTGGAGCTGGTCGCCCCCCACCAGGTGGTGCTGCACTTCGGCGAGCCGGTGGAGATCGACTTCGGGTCGGTGCGGGTCCTCGGGCCCGGCGGCCAACGGGTGGACAGCGGCGGTGCCCACCACCCGGACGGCGACAGCCACGCCGTGGCCGTCTCGTTGCCCGCCGACCTGGGCCGCGGCACCTACGTCGTGGCCTGGCGGGTGATCTCCGCCGACTCCCACCCGGTGCACGGGGCGTTCGTGTTCTCGGTCGGCACGGCGAGCGGGGCGGCCCGGGCCAACGCCGAGGCGGCGTCGCTGGCCGACCAGTCGGGCAGCGCGGCGGTCGGCGCCCTGTTCTGGGTGGTGCGGTTCGCCGCTTTCGCCGGGCTGGTGGTGCTGGTCGGCCTGTCGGTGGTGGTGGCCCTGGCCTGGCGCCCGGGTGGCGCCACCCGCCGGGTCCGCCGCGTGCTGTGGGTGTCGTGGTGGACCCTGCTGGCCGCCACGCTCCTCGGGATCGCGCTCCAGGGTGTGTACGCCGCCGCACTGCCGCTCGGCGACATCGTGCGGCCGTCGCTGGTCCGCGAGGTGCTGGGCACCCGGTTCGGCCGGGTCGAGGAACTGCGGCTGGTCCTGCTGGTGGCGTTCCTGCCGGTGCTGGCCGGCCTGACCGGTCGCCTGGGGCGGGAGCCGGGCCGCTGGCGGTGGATCCTGCCGGCGGGCGTGGTGGTCGGTGTCGGCCTGCTGATGACCCCGGGCCTGGCCGGGCATGCCTCGACGGGCGACCAGCCGCTCCTCGGACTCGGCCTCGACCTGGTGCACCTGGCCGCGGCGTCACTGTGGCTCGGGGGGCTGCTCCTCCTGGCCTGCTTCCTCGTCGGCCGTCCCGGTGACACCGACCAGCCCGACGACCCGGTCGGGGTGACCCTCCGGGTGTCGGCCTATGCCTTCACCGCGGTCGTCCTGATCGTGGCGACCGGCACCGTGCAGTCGATCCGGCAGGTGGGCAGCCTCTACGCACTGTTCCACACGTCGTACGGGAGGATCCTCCTGGTCAAGATCGCCCTGGTGGTGCTGCTGATCGGGCTCGGGGCGCTGAGCCGTCGGGCCGTCCACGGCAGCTGGGGCATGCGCCACCCCGGTGTCGTGCCGGCGGCGCCGACCCCCGTGCCGGTGGGGGTGTCGGTCGGTGGTGCCAGGGGTGGAGCCGATGTCCCGGCCGGCCGACCGGACGTCCTGGCCGGCGGACCCGACGGGACCGAGGACGAGCCGGCCCCGGTGGTGGCGGGCCCGGTGGGGGACGTGGCCACCCGCCGGCGCCGGCTGCGGCGCACCGTGCTGGCCGAGGTCGGGTTGGCCCTGGTCGTCCTGGCGGTGACGGCACTCCTGGTCAACGCCGTCCCGGCCAAGCAGGCGGCCGGGCTGCCCTTCGCCACGTCGTTCACCACGCTCGGGGTCCAGGTCAACGCCATCGTGGACCCGGCCCGGACCGGCGGCACCAACGTGGTCCACGTCTACGTCCTGAGTCAGCTCGGCACGCCACGGGCCGTGCCCGAGCTCGACCTGTCGCTGAACCTGCCGGCCCAGAACATCGGGCCGCTGACCGTGCCCCTGGTGATCAGCGGACCCGGGCACTACCGCGCCGACCACGTCGACATCCCGGTGGCGGGTGACTGGGTGCTCAAGTTCACCGTCCGCACCGATGCCATCGACGAGCAGGTGGTGCCCGTCACCATGCCGGTGCACTGACCGCCGCCGTGCCGAGCGCACGCCCCACCGGACCGCCACACCCACACCGAAGGAGAATCTGCACCGTGCGACACCTCGCCCGCCGACTCGGACGCACCGCGCTGCTGAGTTCCGCCGCCGCCCTCGTGGCCGCCACCCTCGTCGCCACGCCGGCCTGGGCCCACGTGACCGTGCACCCGACCACCCTGCCGGCCGGCGCCTCGGACATCGAGCTCACGTTCCGGGTGCCGAACGAACGGGACGACGCCGACACCGTCGGCCTGCAGGTCTTCTTCCCGAAGGACCTGCCCCTGCTGACCGTCGACGTGCGGCCGGTGCCGGGGTGGACCTCCAAGGTGGACACCGAGACCCTGGCCACACCGATCCGGACCGACGACGGCCCCGTCAGTCAGATCGTGACCGACGTCACGTGGACGGCCACCGCCGGGGGCATCGCCCCCGGGCAGTACCAGGACTTCGAGGTGGCGGCGGGGTCCGCACCGAAGCAACCGGGAGCCGTCGTGTTCAAGTCGCTCCAGACCTACTCGTCCGGCGAGGTCGTGCGGTGGATCCAGGTGGCGTCCGCCCTGGACCCGAACCCGGACAGCCCGGCCCCGGTGCTGACCATCACACCGGCAGGTACGTCGTCGGTGGCGGCCGGTGTCGCCGCTACGGCCGGCGCACCGTCGTCCACCCAGTGGGTGGCCATCAGCGCCCTGGTGGTAGCCGTGGTCGGCCTGGTCGGCGTGGTCGTGCTCTTCGTCCGGGGTCGCCGCCCGCAGGGGTCGGGCGCCGGTGACGATGGGTCGGGTCCGGTGCCGCCCAGCTCCTAGGCGCCGGTGGCCGTGGTCGTGGCCGTGGTCGTGCCGGCGGGTGGGGTCAGGGGTGACGGCCGTTGGGCATCAGGTCGCCCAGCCCCCACTGGTCGATGGCGTTCAGCTGGACCTGGTCCCCGGTGGACTCGACGATCCAGTTGCCGCCGACGTAGATCGCCGTGTGGTACACCGTCGTCCAGTCGGCCGTGTTCGTCCCCCAGAACACGAGGTCGCCGGCGACCATCTGACCGAGCGCCACCGGGGTGCCGGCCGTGTGGTACTGATCGTTCGCCACCCGGGCGAAGGTGACGCCGGCGCCGTGGGTCCACGAGGCGAGGGCCAGGCCGGAGCAGTCGTAACCCACCGGGCCGTTGCCGCCCCAGATGTACGGCTTGCCCAGCTGCTGGAAGGCGAAGAGCACCGCGTTGTCGCCGGGGGTCACCGGGCGCAGCACCAGGGCCTGGGCCGGCGGGGCGCCCGACGCGTCGCCGTAGGGGGCGGCCGTCCCGTTCTGGGCGAGGATCCAGTAGCCCCGGCCGTCGCCGGTCGACACCAGGCGCTCGATCGGCTCGGTGGTCGTGCCGGCGGCCGATCCGTGGAAGCCGGCGTCGCCGAAGGCGAACACCCCGCCGTCGGCCGCCACCATCCAGTAGCCCCGACCGTCCGGTGTCGGGGTGATGCCGACGATCGGCTGGGTCAGGGTCAGGCCGCCGGTCGACCCGAAGAACCCGGCGTCGCCGAAGGCGAACACCCCGCCGTCGGAGGCGACCAGCCAATAGCCCCGGCCGTCACCGGTGGGGGCCATGGCCACGATCGGCTTGTTCAGGTGGATGGCGCCGGTCGATCCGGAGAAGGTGGCGTCGCCGTAGGAGAAGATGCCGCCGTCGCTGGCCACCATCCAGTAGCCCTTGCCGTCGGGGGTCTGGGCCATGCCGACGATCGGCTGGTTGAGCCGGATGTTGCCGGTGGACCCGTAGAACCCGGCGTCGCCGTAGTTGAAGATGCCACCGTCCCCGGCCACCAGCCAGTAGCCGGCGTTGTCGTTGGTGGTCTGGGCCGTCACCACCGGGCGGTTCAGGGGGCCGGTCGGGGCGCCGAGGACCGGCTCCCCGTAGGCTTCGACCCCGCCCGAGGGCGTGACCAGCCAGTACCCGTCGTGCACGGTGGACGGGTACGTGTCGTGCGGCGCCGGGGTGGCGGCGCCGGCCGGCACGCTGCAGGCGACGCCGAGGGCGATGCCGGCGGCCAGTCCCACGGCCAGGCCCGGAGCGACCAGTGCGGCGAGCCCACGGCTCCTGGTCCTGCGGTGACGCATGATCCGACCTCCGGACGCGACGGTGACCCCGATGGTCATGCCCAGAGTGGATATCGACCACTCCCCGTGATCCTTTAGTGGCAGTCGGCCCGGCGCGCGGCTCGCCGGTCGTCCGGCTCAGCCGACGGTGGCGATCCCCCCGTCGACCGGGATGATCGCCCCGGTGAGGTACGAGCCGGCCCGCGACGCCAGGAACAGGGCGACCCCGGCCATGTCGTCGGGCCGTCCGATGCGCTTCATGGGGGCCGACGCGGCGATCTGCTCGCCGAAGGCGTCGAGCGTGGCGGCCATCATCTTGGACTCGAACGGGCCCGGGGCCACGGCGTTGACCGTCACCGCCGGCGCCAGGTGGCGGGCCAGGTGGCGGGTGAGCTGGTGCACGGCCGCCTTGGACGACGAGTAGGAGTACGACTCGAGGACGGGGACGTGGATGCCGTCGATGGACCCGATGTTGATGACCCGGGCGGGGTCGTCCTCGGTCGAGGCAGCCTGGAGCAGCGGCAGGAAGAACTTGGTGGTGTGGAACACGCCCTGGACGTTGAGGTTGAGGACCCGCTCCCACGAAGCCGTGTCGTGCTCGACCAGCGGCGCCCCCCAGGTGGCCCCGGCGTTGTTGACCAGGACGTGGACCCGGTCGTGGTCGGCGGCCACCGCCTCGGCGAACACCCGGGCGCCCTCCTCGGTGGACAGGTCGGCGGCCAGGCCCGAGATCCTCCCGTAGGGGGCGAGCTCGGCTACCGTGGCCTCGACGGCGTCGGCCTTGCGGGAGGCGATGACCACCTCGGCCCGGGCGGCGACGAACGCGCCGGCGATCATGCGGCCGATGCCCCGGCTGCCGCCGGTGACCACGACGGTCTTGCCGGAGACGTCGAAGAGCACGTCGGGGGTGGTCGGGGCGTCGGTGTCGGTCATGGCAGGGGACGGTACCCCAGGTCGGCGTGCCCGGTCGTGTGGTTGGTAACGTCCGGCCCATGGGAGACCCGACGTGCACCTGGCGCTGACCGACGAGCAGCTGGCCCTGCAGGCCGAGCTGCGTTCCTACTTCGCCGGCCTGGCCGCCTCCGGGCCGGACGGCGGGCGCCCCGACTACGTGGAGACCATCCGCCGGATGGGCGAGGACGGCTGGCTGGGCATCGGCTGGCCGGTCGAGTACGGCGGGCACGGCCGTGGTCCGATCGATCAGATGATCTTCGTGGAGGAGTCGCACTGGGCCGGCGTCCCCCTGCCGCTGCTGACGCTCAACAGTGTCGGGCCGGCCATCATGCAGCTCGGCACCGACGAGCAGAAGGAGCGCTTCCTGCCGGCCATCCTGCGGGGCGAGGTCCACTTCTCGATCGGGTACACCGAGCCCACCGCCGGCACCGACCTGGCCTCGTTGCGCACCCGGGCGGTGCGGGACGGCGACGAGTACGTGATCACGGGCGAGAAGCTCTACACCAGCGCCATCCAGTACGCCGACTACGTGTGGCTGGCGGCCCGGACCGATCCCGACGTCCCCAAGCACAAGGGCCTGTCGGTGTTCATCGTCCCGACGGACGCAGCCGGGTTCAGCTGGACGCCGCTGGCCACCGTGGCCGGCGAGTTCACCAGCTCGACCTTCTACGACGACGTCCGGGTGCCGGCGGCCAACCTGGTGGGGGAGGAGAACGGGGGCTGGACCCTCATCACCAACCAGCTGAACTTCGAGCGGGTGGCCATCTGCCCGGTGTCGGGCATCCTGCGTGACATCGAGGACGTGCGGGACTGGGCCGCCGAGGAGCGGCTGGCCGACGGGCGCAGGGTCATCGACCAGGAGTGGGTGCGGGTCCAGCTGGCCCGGCTGTGGGCCCGGGCCGACTACCTGAAGCTCATCAACTGGAAGGTGGCGTGGGCGGCCGACAAGGGGCTCAACCCGGCCGACGCCTCGGCCACCAAGGTCTACGGAAGCGAGTTCGCCCTGGAGGCCTACCGGGTACTCGGGGAGATCGTGGGCCAGGCCGCCTACCTGGCCGAGGGCTCGCCTGGTGCGGTGCTCGGCGGCCGGCTCGAGCACCGGGCCCGGGCCCAGACCATCTTCACCTTCGGCGGGGGCACCAACGAGATCCAGCGGGACATCATCTCGTGGCTCGGGCTGGGCATGCCCCGGGCGCCCCGGTAGTCGCACCGGCTGTTGCGGCGGTCCGTCGGTACTGCTTCTGTGGACGCCTGATAATGATAAGAGCGCGCGCAGATAGGTAGTGGGCTCAGCACCATCGTTCGGCCCACTTCACGAGTTTGACGGTGAGGATCAGGGCCACGGCCAGGGCGATCTCGGCCATGCGCTGTGCGACGAACCGAT